>Ga0207684_10002598_pt1 | contig 18075 bp, 10 predicted proteins | sample KBSK5501metaG_FD_184342 | JGI IMG/M metagenome (GOLD analysis project Ga0207684, IMG submission 184342) | Corn, switchgrass and miscanthus rhizosphere microbial communities from Kellogg Biological Station, Michigan, USA - KBS K5-50-1 metaG... | ecosystem: Host-associated > Plants > Roots >...
ATACCGTGCACGGTTACGCTCAAACGGCGTGTGCTTGTCTTCCGCGCCGCGCCAGCGAGTTGTCTGCGTCCTCGCCACCGACCACAGGCCAATGTTGAAGAGGTTGCCCACGCTGACCATTGCATCCGAGGTCACCCTCGACGGCTCCATCGCTTGACGGCGCTGGTGCAATTCGGTGCCCAGCGCAAACTGCGCGGATAAACCTAGACGGTGGCCATGGCATGGCAGCCGCCGTCCTTGGCTTGGCGAACATGTCATGGGGAGACCGATAGTCGGACGAGTTGTTGTGAATGGACCATGTGACTCTTCGTGGGTTATGCAGAGTCCCGGCCGACCGGACGAGGAAACTCGAGGTGAGTCTGCTCCGCCTCTGCGCCGCGTGCAGCCGATTTAGCTCGCGAGGACTGGCTGTTGGAGGGAACAACTTTGACCCGAACGCCATACTCCAATCAATTGAGCTCTTCTAGTCAGTACTCAACGACGCCGGGCCTCGTGCGCTGCTCTGATTCGAGCAACTCTTACTCGCACATGCGCAAGATGTCGCCGGGTTGAGCAGTTTGAGGCCGTTGTCTCGACGACCTCTCGGGCGAGCCGCTCCTGGTGGAGCTGGAGAGTCGTGGCCAGCAGCGCGCCTACAGCGCCCACCGCGGCGACCACCCCAGCGACTGTGGTTATTGCGCGTTCCAGTCTACGGTCGCCTCACGCTCTTTCCGCTTGCCGCGGATCAGCCGGAGCGCTCTAGAGCCGACATCGCGGCATCGTTAGCCCGCGTCGGACTGCTTCGATCGGTGTCTCGGGAGCCAATCTGAGTCAGAGGCGCGGAAATTGTGCCCCGGCTGTGAGCCGGCGACTTCCGCTAGAGTCGCCGATCCAAGGATTCGTATTCAAAAACTGGTCGGGGGCCCGGGATTTGACCCCGGGGCCTCACGGTCCCGAAATCTGGGCGGTCTCGTCCACTGAGACTGGTTTCGAGGGTTTTGAGGTCGATTCGCGGCGTCGAGCGTGCTATTAGACCGGTTTTCGAGCTGATGAAAGCCTCGGATTACTACAGCAACTACTACATGCGAAAGCCCCAGGTTCACGTCGTCGGGCTAGTCGAAGCGCAGCTTCCTCTCGCATATCCCCATTGGACGACCCGCGACAAAGACCGGCATACAACGGCGACATTGCGGGTTGAATGGGATGCTCGCAGCGTCACACCCGCTTGTCATACCCTTGCCCGGCCGGCTCCAGCCAGCCGGGGCACTCTCACTTCCAGGGCCAATTTGAGTGGTCCGGGGACGCCCAGATTCCTACACCAAAGACAGAGCCATCCGTGCAGTGCCGTTACGTTGTTGCTAAATCTCGATCAATTCGACTCGCGATCGCTGACGATCCGGTCTGATAACGACTGCGCATGATCTTATGCGGTACATGCTCGCATCACTTAGCAGCTCGCGAGTAACTCCATCTCTCTGAACTTTGGCTCGCACGTCCTCGTCGCGCAGGTTCAGATGCGGTATCCAACATCCGGGATTGAAGTGCGTACCGTCAAGATTCCCATCTATTACTTCATGTGTGTGGCCAAACACCACGCTCGTCACGCCTGGCCGAGAAAGTCGATCCCGTGCTCCCCTAACTTCGCGGCTGTCACGGAACACCCCGAGCGTTTCCGCCCGCTCGCTTTCGAAGTCGACGTCTGTTTCTAAAGCGACGGTTTTTGGTTGCCGAAGCACGGCGCGGTCGTCGCGATCGAGTGCAGCGATCAGCCGGGCGATTTCCTTTGGATTGGAACGGACAACCTGGCTTGCCAGGAGTCGCCAAGATTCCTCCTCGAACGCTCCTACCAGACTCATTGGCGAAATATTCGCGTCGTCGAGTACGGCGGATGCCAGACCCCGCAGGGCTATCCCACGCCGCTTGAGGAACAGAACCAGCTTGAGCAGGGCGCCCGCTGGTACCCAACCGTTCTTGATTGCGTGGTAGGCGACTAAAGCGGTGGGTTTGAGCTTGTCAGCGTAGGGGTGCTCGTGGTGAAGATCGTTAAAGAAGCTCAGGAGGAAATCGGTTCCCCAAACACGCTCAAGGTAGCGCTGATTGTTCCACTCATGGAAAAAGTCATCGGGATCCTCGGGACAGTTCTCTGGAGTGAACTGATGACCGTGCTCGATATGGATGCCCGCGTAGTTTGTGGCTCCGGTTGTGAAGGTCACCTGATCAGCGACTCCACCGACAGCTTGCCGGAACCGCTCCTGTACCCGCGGCCAAGCGAAGTCCAGATCATGGTTCCCAACCGTTGTTCGCAGGCGGCCTCCGCGGTCTAGAAAACGCGAGATCGCACCAAATGTGGTCGTATGACCATTGAGAGCAGTCTCCAGCTTCGCCACTGAAGCTGCATCGTCCCAGAGCAAGTCGCTTGGCAGACCACGAACTGACAATGGCTCTATGCGCGCGAAGTCAACGAAGTCGCCATTGATGACTAGTGTCGTCTCGGGTCCTGCGATTTCGTCGAGGAAGTCGGCTAACTGGTCGTCAGATGTAAAGTCCTCGAGGGGATCGCCGTGTCCCGCTCCAATATGGAGATCACTTAGGACATAAGCCTGCTCGCCCACGCCCTAGCCCTGCAAATGGGACAGGCCGTACAGCGTATAAATTAGAGGGTAGAGGTTGCCCTGTTCAAATGCCGCCTCGGAGGCTGTCTCGAGGGCTTGGCTCAATGTCTTCTTCGCCCGTAACTCGGCGACAACGAGTCGGCTGAAAGGGTCCGCGAATGCCTCGGGTACTGACCATTCAGTACCAACAAGAGCCCGACCCTGCCATGTCCTCATGAATATGTCCACGAACGGCGCGCCGTACACCGAGTCAGAGTGGGCCGATGAGCACGCATTTAGGAAGACAAAGGGCCGACCAGCAAGCTCCGAATCCAATTCCGCCCGCATATCGTCGATGGTTACTCGGACTTGACCTCCCCTCTTGTCAGCGATGCTGACTGATGCCTCGCCGGTGTGAGAGAGGTTCGCCGGCACCAGATTGGAGTCGAATTGGCTAGGTGCCGACGCGTGGCAGAAGAAGTAGAGGATGTCGCACCTTTCGCGGCCAAGATCGTGGATCCAGGACAAGAACTCAACCTTGTCAGTAAGAACCGCTCTGATGTCCAGTTGAACAGGACTCGATTGTGAAGATGCGAACAGCTCGCGTTGGTTGCGGACGACTTGAGTGCCTAGATGAGTATCAAGGACCGGCTGCATGCGCACCGATTCAGCTCCAAGCTCCTTCTTAACGGTCTGCATGCCATTGACCCAGTGGTAAATGCCAAACCGCTTGCCCCAGAAGCAATCGACCTCAACTTCCTCGGCGATCTTCGGCTCTGTGTGGCGATTGGGGCCGCCTCCCAACCGTCCCCAACTGCAGGCGGGGCGATCGTAAAGCAACGCCCACGGGATAGACATATTCGGCGCATCAATTTGGAACGCTAGCCGCTCCGCGACTCCGTGACCTTGATTTGCTATTTGTTTCGCAACCTCTTTAGCCACTTCATCTGCGTCTGATTTGGCGGCGCTGAAGTCTGCAGCGAAAATCATTGAGTGAAGGGCGCTTCCAATTTTGGCGAAGGTCACCTTAACCTCATCGGCGTAGGCCGGCTCCAACGCGAAGGGCTTGCCCCCAGTCGCTGGCTTGTAACGTGTTGAAAGCTCTTCCAGTAAGCCTCTCAGCTGGTGGGGTTTGCCGATCAGGTCCGCCCTCTTGCTGCGGGTGCGCGCCTCAAGTGTCTTGACGTTCCGACCGGTAACCCTGATGGAGCACCAGTCCTCGCCAGCGTATTCGGCCGGACGCAAGACAAGGCGGAGCTCCGCTTCCGGCACCGCCTCAATTTCCGCTAAGGACTCGATACCTGCGCGATCCTTCGCCCTCGCCCGCCCGAGAACGTCGTCCAAGGTCAATCGTCCCTGAAGCGGAGCTTGTTCCCGAGGGTACGCTTTGAGGTGGAACTCTTGGCCTAGGAGCATGGCGTTTCGAACGATTAGCAGGCATTCAATGAGAATGTCACCGGGGCGCTCGATACGGCACCACGCCCGGTACACGGCGGTTCCGGCAGAGGTGCACGATAATGGTTGGCTCTCGATCCACTCCGAAAACAGCCCATTGGGTCCGCTAGCGGAGAACGTGGTGCCCTCGCCACGAAGGCTGAAGACGATGTCAGTGCCTACTACTTGACCTGCCGCCACCACGGTGCTCGCAAACCCTTCGGCGGTCGTTGTCTCCAGTGCGGTCTCAAACACGTAGACGTTGCCGACCTGAACAAGAGCTGGCTTTGGTCGGCCGATGATGGCCATGCCCGGGTTGTCTGGGAAGCGGCTGTTCCAGTAGAGCCGCTTGTTAGCTGCGATAGTGGCTCGGCCCAGTGGGCCTGGGTATGACTCAACTGGCGTGTAGGAGGTTCCTCGACTCGAAATCCAACGGGCAACCCCCGCGATTGCAAGTCCTGTGGCCGTGACTACACCCACCACAATAGCCTCGGCCACGTGGCCAGTCTGGCCGAGAATCTCGAATGTCGGCCCGGGGGCTACCGCGCTGACAAGAGGCACCGCTGCCAGCACGATCGAATTGTGGCAGCCATCCTCGCCGAGTGGAAAAGTAAGTTTGCGGGCTAAAGCTAGCCACCCGATGTTCATCATTGTCGAGTTATCGAATCGACGAGCCGGAACCGGGGTCTAGTCATCGCCGACGAGCAGGCCTTAGGCGCGATTATCGCCCGCCTCGCACCGTGTCCTCTCGTTGGGGACTTGCGGCGTGGAGCCTACGCGGCTGGTGCACGATTCCATCACCGAGCTCAGTCGTGCCGGATTACCCGCCGAGGTCGATGAACACAGTCCCCGGTGCGCCGGTGAGGTTTGGAATGCATTGGTAGTATTCGGGGCCCGAGGAGCAGGGTCTCTCTGGTTTCTGTCAGAACCCAAATATCGGCTGCTGCATGTTGGATTGCAGTAAGGATTCGTCGAGTTGGGGGCAGAGCCCTTTGGTGGTCTCTCGAGGTTCCATGTTGCGATCGAAATGAAGTCATGTGATCGGACAGCGTGCAGGCCGGGGTCACGTCGAGCTCGTTGTCCAGCCAAACTGCCCACGCCAAGTACAGAGCCAACGCACTTTTGAGCGAAGGCTGCTAATGGTGTAGCTGTCGATAGGCCCTCATTATCGACAGCAAGGCGGTTGGCAGGTCACAGCCTGAAATGACTCGTCTAAATATAGAGTTGCAAAGCATGACTGGCCGACCGGCCATGCAAGGTCACAATCCTGCGGCACCGCGAAATCAACGAAATTTGCGATGCGCTGCCTGAACCCACGGAAGAATTCGTGGCTTCGGTTCCTCGGGGTGGCTCTGGCTCAATAGGACTTGAGGGCTCACGCCTAGCAGCCTTGGCCGTTGTTAGGAAGAACTCCTACTCCTGCTTCCATTTTGAGATTCACCCATTTCCTTTGTGCGACGAGGTACTGCAAGGAACAGGAAAATAGTTAGTACCAACGGGACGCCAAATACGAGAATTCCAAATTCGGTTGACAACTCAGAGTCAAAAATCGACCCGGCCGGCAGCCCTCCGCGTAAGGTCAAGTTCGAGAAGAATACGAGGGCTGCAGTCACCAGCAGGATATACCCGAAGTAGAACAGGACGCGAGCGTTGCGAGGCAAGTGACGACCCTGTCGATTAGTAATCCCCTCCCCAGACAATGCGATGTCAATAAGCAGGGCGACGGGAATCACTAGCGCTGAAACGATTACCGCCAACTCGCCAACAGGCACCACCCTCGGCAAGGCATAGACGTCGGAGATCAGAATAATGATCGGCAGCGCAAAGTTGACGGCGAGCAGCAGCCTCAATAAGGGGATTGCGTCAGCCATCCTCCGAGTCGCGACGGCCACACTTATCGCGATGAGCGTTACGAGTGCGACGGTGGCTTCAATGGAACTCAGCCCCAGATGAGGCGTCGCGGCGTTCGGCGCAAGCCCAAATACAGCAGCCACGTCGGCCATCTGTGTAAGAAAGACCCACATCCCTGTAAGTGCCAAAAATGCAAGAGCGATTACCGCGACAGGCCTAAGTCGCCGACTGGCCAAGCTGAGGGCCATACTGGCCAAAATCGCTACCAATACCCATCCCAAAGCGGTGATACCGATATACCTCTCTTCCTGTGAAGGGCCCGGCATCACCGGTGCGCGTGTGACGGCAGACGCACTTGCCATCGGAGACCAGCTGTCGCGAACTGCAACGAGTTGTGGAAGGTCGGCGTCGAACTGATCAGGGGCGAACACTTTGAAATAGAGCAGCCATTGGCGTCCGTTGGTGGTTCGCACCCAAACGATACCGCGATCCGTACTCCCGTTCAGAGGGATAGCGAGCCATTTACCGTCCTTAGTAGGTGGGCCGGGGACCAGAGTTCTGTCGAATCCAAATGGGATTCGCCAGGCAACCTCCGGCGGATACTTCCCTGCCGGCAGGGCCACAACGAACAGCCCCCATCCCTGATCGCTGGTGAAGACGACCTTGAGGTAGGAGCTTGGCTCCTGGGCAACGACCACCCCTTCTCCGCCGCTCGGAGCACGGATGGTAAATGGCGGAGTGCCTTCGTACCGAAATGTGTACGGAGACGCGCTAGGAAGCGCGAGAACCTGCGCTGTCGTCGGCGAGGTCTGACCAGCGATCGCGGGACTAACAACATCAAGAAGGACGAAGGTCAGAATCGCCGCACCGACAACGGCCGATGTCGGCGTCCCTGGAGCCGCACCACCAAGAGGCCGAATCACCAGCATGATCGTGAGGGCGAAAGCAAGATATAGACCACCAAGCAACACGCCCCCGACCGGATTAGCCGCGCTTCGGACGGCCACGATGAGGACCACTACGGCGACCACCGCCGTCATTGCCGTAACTACCGAAGGGTTCCACTTGGCGAAGATCGGTCTGAGGCGATATGACACGAAGCTGGCCGCATCCCCGAAGTCGCCCCCCGCGCGAAAGAACATTGGAGTGGTCACATAGGCGAGGCTTGAGAGCAACAGTGCGAGCCCTGACCCGAAATTGGAAGGTCCCGTTCGCCACGCGTTTAGGCCGAGAGCACTCAATACGAGGGCAAGAATCACCGGAAAAGCGAGGAGGTTAGTACTCGCTAGGCTTGTATTTCTCACTTGGGCCCCAGCCGCCCTTTGGTCGCGAACCACCCAGATGGCAGCAACTGCCCAAATCCCGCCCAGCGCAATCGTGCCGCCCCAGCCACCGAACAGGCCGCTGCCGAAGATCGTATCCAAGAACCACGCACCCGTGAGGACGCCGAGGCCAACCAACCGGACACGTAGGCTCGCATGCAGGAGACCGACGACGATGTAGCTGATACCGACGGCCTGGAGGACCACGCTGAGAACGAGGAGTTGAACTGGGACCGTGGCCGGGATCCTGCCTAGCAACGGCGGAGCCTGGACCAAAATGAGCCGCGTTGGCAGCACTCTGAAAGTGACTAAGAAGGCGGTCACGGCAATCAAAGCGATCGCGACGAGCGCGAGCAGCCGGAGGCGGTTGTCCATGGTCCGCAAGGAGATGATTCGATAGTGCGGAGCCTCGAGAAGTCGATCGCTTTCGGGCGGGTGGGCGCGGACCTTGGCGACCAATTCACGAGTGACATGCGTGCTCGGCGCCGTTTCAAGGCTTTGCGTCTTGGGTTCCCGACGCCGGCGTGCTAGAAGGGCTGCGATCGTAATGCCTAGCGCGATTACTGCGGCGAGGGTGACTGTTAGTAGAAGACTCAAGGTCCTGCGGCGGGTCCAAGAGGGAAGGGGTCGACCTCGCATCAGCTCAGGGACGGTTTTCTGACGGATCCCCGACCAGATAGACGAGATCGCCGTCCTTCGCTGTCGCCACCGCCTTCTTAAAATCGCCGACGACCAGTCTGGCTTCTTGCAGCGCCTGATTTGCTAGTCGCAGCTGTTCATCCTGGAGGACTGCCAAGTGGCTCCGACGCCCGTACGGCTTATTGAAGGGGCCCGTTTTCCTGTTCACGCGATAGATCCCGTTTAACGCCAGTCTGACGATGTAGATGAACCGAGCCGCACGAGCTGCTGGTGCTGTTGGTGTTCGCTATCGGATGCAGTAGTAGTCACTTCTGAATGCACACACTCCCGGGGCGTTAACGGCTCCGGTGCAACGAATAAGTGATAACAGTGCCATCAGACAGGATCTGCGTGCCCTCGATGGCATCAGATCTTCCCGTGGGCAAGGTTCCACTCAGCGCTAAGCCCTTCCAGGGACCTTCATGATTCTCATCCTTTGAGTCAGAATCGTCGACCGTTTTGCCGCATTCGGGCTGACTCCACTCCAGATGTCGCTTGTTTTCTTCATGCGAATGGCCGGAAACGGGTACGGCACCCGTGTAGATGCTCCAAACAACCTCCGTCGGTCCGCTCGGCTGACCCATGGCAACGTGATGCCTGTCTTCCAAACTAACCGTGAAATCGGTCGTTCCTGAGCCTGCGAGAACGCTCACCCTAGAGGTATGCAAGAATCCGGTTGCGGTACAAGTTCGCAGGCAGGGCCCCGTTGAGCAAGGCAACCACGCGAGTTCGTGGTGATGAATGGTTGTCGTGCCCTTCTCTCGTATAGAGCTCGAAATATTCCCAGTCCCAGCCGAACCGGAGATTTCGTACTGCCCTTGATCGACATCTTGCGACTCGCTGAGACCCGTTGTGCCCGCATCAGCTGGGACAGGCGCGTCCGTTTCCATGAACTCGGTTGACTCGCGCCGAAACCGAACATACCCGACCCAAGGACCGCGCTGCTGATGATGGGTTACGTGTAGAACAGTCGACCTGCTAACCGATGCGAGCTGCGCGAACGCACTGAGTGCTAGGCCGGTGAAGGCCGATGGCAGAGACACGCCTGCTGTGACCAAGGATGACAGGACCGAGCTCAATTGTTCGCTCGGGTCCGTGTTAGGAGTCGTCTCGGTTGAGATCGTTACCGGGACGTCGACGATCGGACCGGTGTGATCGTGACCTCGTTCGGAAAGAATCGCAAAGGTGACTGTGTTTTGACCAGCGTGATCGCTAACTGGCGCAAGATAGTTAGCTAAGAGTCCTGGCGCGTTGAAGCTTTGTTCCGCAAATTCGACAACGTGGTCGGGCTCATCGATACTCCATTGGACCGTCCAATGTTGCACTGCTGGCGCTAGATCGCCAGCGGTCGTCCAATTCGGAAGGTCTAGGCTTCGTGCGCAGTCGTGGATGGCCCGAGAGAATTCCGACGATGAGGACTGGTAGTCGCGCCACGTCCGGTCATCGATCCCAGCTGTAAGGCGGACTGAAGTCTCCTTGCCACCATTGATCGGCTGAGCTACGGTCTTCGGTCCGAGTACATCCTGCTCAACGTCGACAGAGCCATATAGCAGACTGAGTTCCTGAACTTTGGATATGAAGTCCGCCGCAGACAGAAACTTTTCGAATCCATCGGCGACTTCTTTAAGGTCCTCCGTCCCAAGGTAGAAGGCGAAAGTCGTGGTCCACCACTTCACTGCCCCTGCCACAACGCCTTTTGTGGCTTTCGCCCAACCCGCGCCAGTGAACGGAATGAAACCATTGAGGGCATTAATCACGCTGCTGCAAGGTCCGTCACCACTCGCTTCCGTAAGCGAAGCCGCCATCGCAGCCGACTGATTAATTCTGCGAACCGCCGACTGAGAGGTTTCCATTGATGGACGCGCCGATTGCGATTCGGAAGCATGATCGGTCGGCGCCGGTGAGCCAGGGGAGGACGTCGGCGTTACGGCTGTCGGTGGCGGCGATACGGCCGCAGGGCTAGGCGCCTGCGACGCATACTCGGCGAAGGCAGGGGCCATTTGGCTGAGTCCCGCCCAGAGCAGAATCAGGTCCGCCTGCCCTAACCGTAGTTCGCCGGGGGAGTAGGCCGGGGTAGCAAGGTCTATCGGCGGATCCTGATGGGCAGCGAGTGCGGCGAGAAAGAGGGGCGCCTCCCTGCTTGGACCCTTTGGCGCCGCTCGCGCTCCCGATACCCATCTTGCAATTAGCAATTCCAAACCCAATCCAGCGTTAGTCATACCTAACGTTGGGATATTCGCATTCGGCGCTCCAAGCGCTCGCATGATTGCAGCCAGCCTGTCAAGATCGATTCGACTGACGCTTGCGCGATTCTTTGCATCCACTGCCAGAACTTCAAGCTGCTCGGGAGATACGACGATCCCTGCCGGTGGAACGCTATCAGTCGACGACTCCGGATTTGGGCTGACAGCGATGCCTGCCTGTTCAAGCATTTGCGTGGTCGAACTGATTGCGTCGTCCATATTTCGCGCGTGAATAATCTTGTCGACGAGGCGCGATTCTGGAGAGTTTCCCGAGTCGACACCGCTGGTTGGAGATGTACGATTGGATGGCCAACTGCTGCAGGAGACCGCCAACTGCATTAGCACGAGGGCCGTGACTATCCACTGTCTGCTCATTGCTAGCCCTTCAAGGTTCTTTGGCCTGATGCGAAGTCGAGCCACTAGCCGGAAGGTAATGGAGGACGCTCTGCTTCGCGTCCGGAGAATTCCCTGGTTTTGGACCATGTCGCAGGCCCTACCTACCGCGGCTATGCTAATCAGATCGCGGTCGGAGCGACCAGAGGCTATCAGGGGCTCACTCTCCGTAGCTGCGGATTGGCTCGTCAGCCGACTTGCGAGTAGGACGAAGGCTTCCAAAACCATCGATACCTAGTTTTCACCGATCGTATTGAGAGTCCACAATCACGAGACGGGCCCATAACCCAGGTCCTGGGATCAGAACACGTGCGTTGGTCGTAAGGGGTCACTCATCGGTGTTGGGCGCACTTCTCAAAAAACAGGGAATCCTCCGGATGCGCATCGATTCGAAGGTGCCTACGTTTCACTGCGAGAACTCTTCAATCCAGAGCGGAGGTATCAGGTGAACGCGGCAAAATTCGGTGCGATTGGAACAACCGTCGGAGTCATGCTTCTTCTCGCCGGCTGCGACTCTTCTAACCCCAACTCGAACTCAGGTGGCAGTCCGATTGCCGTACTGCCTAGCTCGAATCCGAACACGTCGACAGGTTCGACCAGTACTTCTGTCGGGCTGGCGTCGGGGTCGTCAGGACTCTATGGATTGGTTAGTTGGCCGGATGGGTCACGAGTTCGGCGGGCGCAACTCGACTTTTATCCGTACGGTCTAACCGATTCCTATACGGGGGGCAGCTATATAGGTCCTGCTGGCCATAACTTCCGAGGCCAGACTGATACCGCCGGACGCTACGACGTTTCCAATGCCTGCAACGGAGTGACGTGCCCTAGCCTATTTGCCTTCCTGGTCGTGCCCTGGCGTGGGGCTCTTTCTGACCGATGCTTCATGCCCCTCATTCCTCAGAACCGCCCAGGTGTTAATCCGACGACGCCCCAGGTGTTGCAAGTCACGCCTCCCTCCCAACTGAACTACGCCGTCGTGAGCGGATACTGCCAAGACCTCGAGTCTGAGTACCTAGGTGGTTACACGGACACCAATTCGAATGACAGTTACCACGTCCTACCGCTGACTAACGGCGATTCTGCGCCAACTTGGCGTCAGGTGGAGCATGTTATGTCAGGGTCAAATGAGGCGCTTGCAGTCGGAGATCCGTGCGTTGTCGGCAGATGGTTCAGTCAGCACACAAGCATTGATGCAACACTCAACGATGGCAGTCGAATTCAACTCGTCGGCGGTGCGAATGCAATCCTCACTATCTCGGGGACCGGAGCGTCGGCGATTGATTACTCGACGTCCAAACCTTACGTTGGCAATGACAACGGCCAATCGGTTGAGATCCAGTTTGCTGGAACAGCGACCTCTCAAGTGCGCGCCACGCCTCCCAGCACTTTCACCGAAAGCATCATTTCTCAGAACGTGACGTACTGGTTCATCATCAACGGTCAAAGCGGAGCTCGGCAGCAAGCCACCCTGGCCCCGTCTAACGGATACTCGTGTACGTCAACCACTCTCACCGAGTCGACAAACGGCGTCGCCCAGTCATACACAAAGGGATGAAAGAGTCCCGGCCCACAAGTGACGAACAAGAGTAGCTCGCGGCATTCCAAAGCCCGGTCCTCATGCCGACGGCGGCGTGACTACGACAAACAAAACGACTTGCATTTAGCGGCCTTAGTTGATGCATCGCCGGTAGTCTGCGGACTGGACTCGTCGCTGCCTACGCGGGAGATCGGGAAGGGTAGTCGGGCCGCTCGCGGAGCGCCTCTTGCAACCGCCGCATTAGTGCAAGGACGACATCTTCACGCCATGGAGGCGCAACGACCTGCACGCCAATGGGAAGTCCCGCGCTTCCAACGTCAGTTTCGGCCGCAGCGCGCTCGACTCGGTCCCGGTTGTGCTGATCGCGACCTGCCTGCTCATCCTCCATAGCAAGGTGCACCCCGCAACCGAACCCAGCAGGTAACTGCCTCCATGGCGTAGCGCTGGAAGCGGATGTACAGCGCAGATCACAGCGTCGAGTTCTGCGTCGGCCATCGATTGAAGGACCTTCTCCCGGAACATGTTGGTGCGCAACACCAAGTCGTGAAAGTCGCCCGCACTGAGGCGGCGGATGTAGCCGACAAGGTCGGCCATCCGATCGTTGCCAGAGGCGCGAAGTACGCGAACCAGGGCCGGCCGGGCTACGGCCGGTGTCCGCAGGACTTGAACTAGGCCAGCTACCTGAGGTGCCCTTGGATTACGGGCGAGCTAACGCAAAACACTGTCGCCGCCAGCTGACGCCAGCCCATAAAAGAGCGCAACCGCCTCGCGCGTGGGAGGAGCGTCCCACTCGACAACATCGGCGACACTGCCGCGCAGTGCATGCGCCGCTTCCCCAACAGCGCGCTGAACCGCGATCGACGATGCGAAATAGTCATCTTCGAGGTAGAAGCCGATTCGGAGCTTTGAGACGTCGACACTCGAAGGCTCCCGCCACGGCATGGGCGGCACATCTCCGTCGAAAACGTCCTGGCCGGAAGCCGCGAGCACTCGCATAACCAGTTCAAGGTCCTCTACCTCGCGGGCCAGGGGACCGGGCGACGCGAGCAGGGCTTCTTGCCCAGTGCGGAAAAACGGCGGGTCGTCGAGCGTTGTCGGGCGTCGGGACCCTGGCTTGAGACCCTGGATCCCGTTGAAGTGCGCCGGTACCCGGATACTGCCGCCTATGTCGGAGCCAAGGCCTAGAGATGATCCTCCCGCGGCGATGGTCGCTGCCTCGCCGCCACTGCTGCCCCCAGGAGTACGTGCGACGTCCCATGGATTGTTGGATCGCCCGTAAACGGGGTTGTCGCTCTCTATGTACAGGAGAAGCTGAGACACGTTGGTGATCCCAACGACCACGGCCCCCGCTGAGCGTAGCCGATGGACCAGCGGTCCGATCTGCGCCGCCAAGTCGCCGACACGACTGGGCAGACCCCACGTGCTCGGCAGCCCGGCAACCTTGAATTCTTCCTTGATCGTGATCGGCACGCCGTGGAGCGGACCAAGGTCGTCACCTCTCCTTGTCGCCGCATCCGCCGCCGCAGCTTCACCCCGGGCTTGGGCAAATAGCGGAATTGCGACCGAGTTCAGCTTCGCGTTGAGTTGCTCGATGCGACCGAGGTGAGCCTCGACTGCCTGACTCGCGGACACCTCCTTGGCACGGATCAAGCGCGCGAGTTCCGCGGCGCCTAGCCACGTCAGCCCTGGCGAGGCGACCGGTCGTCATGCGAGTGATTCTCGAGACGCCGGTACGTGGCCAGCAAGCTCCGAGAATTGGCGTACCAACTGGCTTCGGGAGCTGACCCCGATCTTGCCGTAGACGTGAACGAGGTGATAGTCAACTGTCCTTGGGCTTATAAAAAGCTGGCCGGCGACCTGGCGATTCGTCATTCCGTCGGCCACCAGGCGAGCCACGGCGAGTTCTTGCGAGGTCAGTAGATTGCGGTGGTCCGTGGTTCTGTGCACTGGCCGCATACCCGCTCCGGTTAGTTCGGCTTCGCATCGCGCCAACAAGGGCTGCGCCCCCATAACCTCCAGGCGATGGCGGGCCGATTCAAGTTGTGCCTTGGCAGTTCGCCGCCGGCCCACTCTACGTAGAAGGCTGCCGTACGCAAGCTCGAATCGAGCCAATTCCATTGGGCCAGCGCCCTTAAGCTCGGTTGCGGCGGAAGTCTCAAACACCCCCAACGCAGTGGGAAGGTTGCCCGCTCGAGCCTCGACGTCGCCACGGAGCAAGGCGACCACCGGGAGTTGAGAGGCTATGCATCGCTCCCGGATCCGAGCTTCCGCTCGGTCAAGCCAATACTTGCCATCGTCGAGTCGTCCTTGGTGAAGGAGCGCCTCGACATACATCAGCTGCCAGGCCATAACTCCCGGTTCGTTCGCGGGCTCGCGTGTATCTTCGATGAGTAGGCCGAGCGCCGCCGCCGCATCGTCCCATCTTCGTTGGGTGAGGGCTAGCTGTGCTCGCGCGACTGCGGTGTATCCGGTGCTTGTAAGATCGCCCACGTGGCGCGCTATCCGATGCGCCTCTTCAATGTGTCGGGTCGCCTGCTCCCACGCGCCTCGGCCGATATGCGGGAAAGCGGCTATGACATGGGCGAGTGCGGCTACGCGGTCCGAATCGAGCGCAGCTGAGACCGCGAGTTCGCCATGCAAGATGGCGTTATCCCAATCGCCGAGGCGATATTCCGACTCACTGAGACGGCCCAAGGCCGAAAGCATTAGAGGGGTCGACGTACGCTCGCGGGCTAACTCGACGGCTCGGACAAGGTCTTTTCGTGCATCCCACAACCGGTCAGACCACAGACGGGCGATACCCCTGCCTAGCAACAACTCGAAATCGTTAACCGAAACCATGGATGGGTCGTCCGGCAGGTCGGCCACCATCTTCAACGCTTCGGACGCCTTACCCTGACTGGCAAGGGAAATCAGCAGAAAGTTTTGGGCAACTGTGGACCGCGTTCGGGTGGGCTCCATTGCTTCCAGAGCTCGATGACACCACTCAACGGCTTGGCCCGACCTTCCATCGTTGAGGAGTACAAGTGCATACCAAGTGGCAATGCGTACCGGCAGGTCATCCCCAGGTGCGCGCGCCGATGCCGACGCGTCCCAGGCCATCTTGAAGAGCGGCTCGGCCTCAAAAGGTCTTCCGGCGACTTGCTTCATTCTTGCCATGATGTAGGTTCTCTGCGCGCTCACTTTGTAGGCGCTCAGGTCGACCGTTGAAGAAGGGAGTCCCGCGAGCAACTCGCAATCGATTGCATCGAGCATGCGCCTCTCCTTCTCGGATCTCTCCTCTGTCAGCACGGCCGCGGAACGCAGGGCGACAGCAGCCGGGTTCCACGAGCTCCTTGCCATCTGACGCCTCGCATAGGCGTCGAATTTCTCGGCTAGCTGCAAACTGGGCCCGTAGTGAGCCGAGAGTTCGTGGCGTAATGAGACTAGTTCGTCTTCCACCACGGCGGCAGCACGCCTGTGAAGCGTGGACCGGCGCTCGAGTTGAATTCGGTGATATATCGCAGCGGCAACAAGGGGATGTTGAAATTCGATGTCGATATGGGGTAGGTCCCCCTTGTACTCAATGAGTCCCGCCGCGGATGCCTCATCCAAGGTAGCAAGCGGATCGGCAAGCGTCTGCATTCGCGTGAGTTGATCGAGGGTGCACCGGCGTCCCAGAACGGAGGCGGCCTCAACGAGGTTATTGACGGCCGGCGAACATTGCTGAAGGCGTGCGCGGACTATTTCCCTGAACGAGCGTGGCGCTGGTAAATGACTTACCTCATGGTTTAGGGTCGCGGGCTCAATCTCCTCGAGGAGGGCGTTGACGTGCAGCGGGTTGCCTCCCGTGTGCGCATGGAGGCGCTCAATCGCGAGTCGTGAGAGGCGCCAGCCAGCGTGCTCGGCGAGCAATCCAACCTCGCCAACGTCCAAACCAGCCAAATCGATCCGCGTGCCGGCGTCTCCGAGAATCAATCTCTGCAAGGCCTCCGGCAGATCCGCAAATCGATCCTCCCGCGATGAGAGAAGCAGCATCACCCGATCCGCGCGCAAGCGACGGAAGGCAAACGCGACCGCCTGCAGAGAGGCGGGATCTGCCCAATGCGCATCGTCGATCGCGAGCAGAACGGGCTCCGAGTCCTCCAACTCCCCGATAGCCTCGAGCAAGTCAAGACCTACCATGAACGGGTCTGGTTCGAGGGCGATACGGCCGTCTATCAGTCGTCCGACGGCGCGTCCACTGTTGCGGATGTGTCTGCTCAGCTGATCGATGACACCGAACTGCAGGACACCCTCGAGTGCTTCCCCGCTGGCGTAGAGCTCCTGAACCCCCTTGAGGCGCTCGCGGAAACCGTTCAGAAGGGCGGTCTTTCCTACGCCGGCCGGGCCCTCCACACACGCAACACGGGGGTGCCCTGAACTGGCGTCTTGAAGCAGCTGGTCAAGGAGGGCCAGTTCGCGCTCGCGCCCGACAAGGCGGCGAGGGGGGGTTGAATTGCTTTGTTGCGTAGACGTCATGGTGGCCGCCTAGTTTGGACCTCTCACGTCAGGAAGCTGTGCTTCGGGAGCGTACTCGGGTACCAGCCTTTGTCAACTGCCGTGCCAGAAACTGCTTTTCCAGGCCAATACTCATCTAGATTCGGACGAAATCAACAATCCGGGACGACTTAATACCAGGTCAGGGTTGAGACCCGAGCGAGCGTTTGGCGAGCAAAAGGGACGATGTTGAAGGGGAATTCAAGGTCTCCGTCGGGGCCCGACGATAATTCGCTTGGCCAGAAAGGTCGCCGGAAGAACAAGAATCGCCGACCTACCTACTGCGGCTCGGACCGCCACAGGAAAACATGGGGTAAAGGCTGCGGGCAAGAAGCCGAGGCCGCCCCTGTTGACTTGAGAGGATCAGAAAGCTCATGACCGGGCAGCGCGAACCTGGCAGTTCCTTTGTTCAGAGGGGAAGCGACGGGAAGAAGGGACGCGCCAGGTCGTTCGGTTAATCGGTGTATCCGATTACACCTCCTTCCTATCGACAAGACCTCGAAACATTCCTGCGCGGGTTGGAACCGAGCCCGATCGACAACGGACCCTCGCAGGGCCAGATCCGTGGGCGCTTTTCACATCAGCTACGCCGACCGAAAAGGGGCCCCTTGGTCCTGACTCTTGGCTCAAGATAGGCACCCATTATCGATAGCCCACGCCAGTCTCGAGGAGCCAATTACCTGGGACATCGGTCCAGCGGCCAATATGAGGTCGTTAGGTCATCCCTAAGTCGAGTGGGAGAGAAGCGCGCGCCGCCCGCGGCTAGAGTCGGCTGACCTGACGCCCGACGATGGCCGGGTAGACGCGGCGGACGACCGGACGTGACGTTTGGCTGAGTCCATACTCCTCCTCCGATGAAACCATTTGCCCTTGGGGCGCTCGTCGGCCTGGTCCTTGGTGGCGGACTGGTCTTCATCGGATCAGACGCCGGATTGATCAAATTGCCCACACCCGAAACGTGCTTTCTTGCCTATCCAAACTCGGACAGCACGACTGTAATCGAGGCCACAGGAAAAGGTGCCTGGGACGTGTGCGACGACATTACTAATCCGATTCGTCAAACCAACACATTGAAGAACATGACCGCGGTGGCCGGAAATTCGTGGGCGCCGATGCGTCTGTGCCAGTTCGACAAGTTCGGTTTGACCTGGACCATGTACTCGAGTCAGGCGATGTCTGCGGGCGCTCCAAGTCCTTGTGACAGCCTGTTCTGATCCTGAGCGTTGCACCTCATGCACTACGCGAGCGATAGTTGCCTCTTCTGCCTATCCTGTTAGCTCCGCTCTGGCGAAAGGGGGCCCACGACTTGGAGTTGGGCGCCAGTGTGCTTGGAGAGGCTACCTTGCCTTCGTGGCGAGTCACGCATGACACATGCGGTGGCCTTTGAGACATCCCGACTCTTGCTCCTTCCGTGGACCGACGAGTACGGCCGGGAGCTGGCCCGAATCTACGCAGATCCGGAAGTGATCGTTCAGACAACCTTCCGACGACCGCTGTCCCGCAGCGAGTCTATGGAGGTCTCCGCCCGG
>Ga0207684_10002601_pt1 | contig 18058 bp, 23 predicted proteins | sample KBSK5501metaG_FD_184342 | JGI IMG/M metagenome (GOLD analysis project Ga0207684, IMG submission 184342) | Corn, switchgrass and miscanthus rhizosphere microbial communities from Kellogg Biological Station, Michigan, USA - KBS K5-50-1 metaG... | ecosystem: Host-associated > Plants > Roots >...
ACGGACGGCAAGGACTTCGAGGACATCCGCGACCGCGCAATTTTGCTGCTCGCCATCGACACGGGCATGCGGCGGTTCGAGATCGCGGCCATGCCGGTGCTCGGCGACGCGGAACTCGACGCGGGCGTCTACAAATTCGCAGGCAAGGGCAAGTACACGCGGGTCGTCGCGCTCAACCCCGATGTGGTGAAGGCGATGGATCGCTACCTGCGTGTGCGGCAGACCCACCTGCACGCCGACCTCGACCGGATGTGGATCGCGCAGAAAGGCGCACTCAGCGCCGACGGTATCCATCACCTTGTGCGGCGTCGCGCTATTCAGGCCGGTATAGAGCGCAGCTTCGGCCCGCACGCGCTCCGTCACACGTGGGCTGCGAACGTCAAGGCGGCCGGGATGTCGGAAGAGGACATCATGACCAACGGTGGCTGGCGCGACCGCAAGTCGATGCTGCGCTACGGCAAGTCACAGGCCGAGGCACGCGGGATCGAGGCGGCCCGTAAGCACTCGCTCGCCTCACGATTTGGCAGACGCACGAGATAGGCCGTCGCCGCAGCATGACCAGACCGGCCGATGTCGCCGCCGCCATGCGTGATCAGTACCGGAGCGCCGGGTTCCGCGACTACCGTCTAGCGGTCGCGCGCGCACACGCGAGGAATGCGGCGCTGGACGTCAGTCGCTTCACGAGTTGTCGTGATTCTGTCGAGTGTCAGCGGGCGGCCGAGAAAGCACTGGCCTCGACCGACGCCGCCACGATCTTCGCCGAGTCCCGGCGCGCCGTCGCCCTATGGCAGCGTGTGAAGGCGCTCGCCGAGGCGGACGCCTAGTACCTCGATGCCTCAGGGTTGTTCCTGAGAATCGCTCGTCAGTAGTCGAATCGAATCTGTTTCGATCGCGGCCCAGGCTTCCCTTGTCTCAAATCCTCAGCGGCAACCTCGTCGGTCTTCGGTTCCAGCTCGCTCTCTGCCCTCTCCAAGCCTTTACGCGCTTCCGTTGGTAGTTGCACGTCCCGCGTTGGTGGCCAGATTTGCACTCCATGCTCCTGAACAAACTTGAGCGGAATCTTGGGGTTGTTCAAATGCGGCGGGGCCCCACCCTCGTCAGGCGCAACTCGCTCCTGCTCGATCAGAATCGCTTCCCACCTTGCGAAGAAGGGTTCTAGTGCGGCGGGAGTGATTTCGTAGATAGCCTCGGGCTTGGACTGTTTGAAGACCGCGATGATCCACAGTCTTACTTGTCGATAACGCTCGATGTTGGCCCTAGTCAGAGTGTGCTCGGTGGTCACCCCCAGTGAGCCTTTAACCCTTCCCTCAGATCCGACCCTGGCAACCGTCTTGATCTCATAACGGTCGCCATTCGGGCCCTCGGCATCGTCACCCTCCCGGTGTAGCTTTCGTAGCTCGAAGAGGGTCAGAAGGATGAGTTCCTTATATCCTCCGTCGTCGAACACGTTGTGGATGCCATAACCACTCGCGATCTCCTGCAACTGTGCTCCGAGTTCGATGATCGCCTCGATGTCGCCTTTTGGCACGAGGGTTGCAGGACGCGGAGGCTTCATCTCGGATCGTCCAGCAGACTGGCTGGCGTCACGCCCAGCGCCACAGCTAGTGCGGTGATGTTGTCGAGCGAGACATTCCTTTCACCGCGCTCGACCGAACCGACGTAGTTCCGGTGGAGGGAAGCTAGTTCAGCTAGAGCTTCTTGGGTGAGGCCGCGCTGCAGACGGAGCGCCCTGACCTTCTTGCCGAAAGCACGACGTACACTGACTGGGCCTCGCTTGCTGGCCACGGCGAGACTGTGGCCGAAAGAACACTATGAGTCTACACACTATGAGTGTTATTCCGACCGATAGAATCGCTGCGATGAACCTGCCCAAGGACGTGTGGGCTAGCCGCTCTGATCCCGTCTACATGGCCCATGCGTATCTGACGAAGGTGCCTGTTGAGGCCATCGAACCTTTCATCAAGGAATTCACGAGACCAGGCGATGTTGTACTCGATCCTTTCGCAGGTTCTGGCATGACCGGCGTCGCCGCTGCCGCACTTGGACGAAGAGCACGACTTTTTGACATCAGTGTGCTTGGGAAGCACATTGGCTCGAACTACGTCAACCTCGTTGACCCGGCTGAGTTGAACCACGTCGCAAGTGACGTGATGGCTCGGACGGTCGAGCGATTAGGCCGTGATCCATACCGTGTCACGTGCAAGAAATGCGGCAGGAGCGATGCAGCACTGACTAAGCGGGTGTGGAGTGTACTGGTCGAGTGCAGTAGCTGCCACAGCGCGGTGAACTACTACCGTGCTCTGGAGGCCGCCCACTGGCACAAGAGCAAGATGCAATGTCCGGCCTGCGGCGCGGTCGTCTCGGCAAAGAACCCCAATGTCGGTGAAGAGGCCGTGATCGATTCGATCACTTGCCAATGCTCGCCAGTCCAGTTAGACCAACCACCCTCTTCCGATAGTGACGAGGTGGTCGTTGATGGACTGTGGCGACCCAACGTTGAAATTGGTGCCGATCGGCAAATGTACATTGCCCAGTCGCTTGGGAAGCACGGTCGCACCAATGTCGCAGCGTTCTATTCCCCCCGCAATCTGAGCGTCCTTGCGGGGCTTCATGAGGCGATTGGAGCCGCGCCCGATCGAGTGCGCGACAAGCTGTTGTTCGTCTTCACATCGATCCTTACGCGAGCATCAAAGCGATACCAGTGGTCAATCAAACGACCCTTGAACGCCGCCAACGCCAACTATTACGTCGCACCAATCTTCTACGAGTGGAACGTCTTCGACCTCTTCAGCCGCAAGGTCGAGGCTGCGATTCGTTCGGACGACTGGATTAGAGACCGGCGCGGAACCTGGTCAGGGAGCCTCTTTCAAGGTGATCGCCCCGACGTGGAGTACGAAATTTCGAGCGCAGATTCGCTGCCGTTGCCGGATGCGTCAGTCGATTATGTCTTTACCGATCCACCGTTCGGTTCGAATCTTTTTTATGCGGACATGGCGCTCTTCCAAGAAGCGTGGCTGGGCGCGTTCACGGATCACGACAAGGAAGCGGTCATTGACCGTGGTCGCCTCAAGCGCCGAACCTCAGACCGGTATGAAGACCTAATTGTGGCCGCCCTAACCGAGTGCCGTCGAGTGCTCCGGCCTGATGGCTGGATCACGATGGTCTTTGGCAATTCATCCGGCGCAGTCTGGGCTCTCGTACAGCGTGCGGTTGCAAGCGCGGGTCTAGCGATCGATGCCGACAGCGTGGCGATCTTGAACAAGGGCCAGCGGTCTGTGAAAGGACTCGCTTCGGGCTTCGAACACACCGCAACAATGGACTTGATCCTGTCGATGCGTGCGAAACGTGACGGCGAGTCAACCACCCCGAAAGTTCCAAGCGATGACGAAGTCGCAGACGCGACACGTAGGCTGCTGGCTCAGGATCGCGCGGACAGTCCGAGTCACCTGTACCTTGAGCTACTCCGACATGGGCTCCGTGCGGGTTGGGATTTGTCGGGGATTCACCTCCGCACAGTTACGGAGACAGTCCGTGACGCAGGTTTGCACGTCGCGGCAGCTACGGGGAGGTTCGTGTCCCAAGCCACTGCAACATGACAGCCAGCACTCTCCGCAGGTGCTATCGGTGCGGAAAGAGCAAACCGCCAGACGCTTTCATCAAACGTATTGACGACCGCTACTACAACATGTGTCGCGCGTGTGTCAGCGAAATCCTTGAAATGCGGCCTGCGGCCACGCGAGAGCGCCTTAGTCATACGTCCACACACAGAACCTGCTACCTGTGCCGACGCCTGCTGCCGGTCTCATCGTTCACTCGACGTGGCAACGGCACGTACTTTTCGGGATGCAAGGAGTGCAATCGGCATGTGTTTGCTCAGAGACGCCGCGCTCGGCTTCACAGCGCTGGTGGCTCATACACGCTGGCCGAGTGGAAAGGTCTGGTCGCCCAGTTCGACCGCTGCCCGCGATGCCTGCGCCCCTGGAATGAGATACCCGCATCCCTCGGCAATGGCGCGGTGATCACGGTGGATCACATCGTTCCGATCAGCAAAGGGGGCTCAAACTCGATCGATAACCTCCAACCGCTGTGCTATTCATGCAACTCCCGCAAGGGGACGCGGCTACCTGCGTCGGACGGTCAACCCATGCTTGTGACTTGAGACGCAATGGACATGCAGCCCGTGTGGTCCAGCTCTCTTGCGGCTGTTGGCTACGATCGCGCTCACGGGTGGCTGGACATTCGGTTCAAGCACGGCGTCGTGTACCGGTACCTCGGAGTCCCAGAGGCTGTTTACGACGCGCTAATGGCGGCACGGTCAAAAGGCAGCTTTTTTCGTCGAGAAATCCAGGATCAGTACCTTTTCGTCAACCAAGGCGACCTCTGACACCTTAAGAGACTACAGAGCCGATCTCTTACGGCCCGCGATGAACTCGAAGCCCAGACTAATACAGCAGCTCGGGATAGAAAAGGCTGAGTGCCTTGCCGATCGTCTGGATCACGCGGCCCCCCATTTGCTTTGGGGATAGCCTAGCCCGGCTGATACCAAACACCCCAGCGGTATTAGGGCATGAATGTCGGTCAACTCTCCTCGTCGAGCCGAAGAGTATTGCGAAGGAACCGAGGCAGCTTCTCTTTCGCTTCGGCCAGGTCGTCAGTGCCGTATCGAATCCATCTGAAGTCCTTGATGTCGAAGGGGGCTTCGTCCAGATCATTCAGGATGATGACCTCCTTCTTTAGCGCGTGCGCGTAGCCCAATTCGTACATGACATTTGGATCGAGGCCGCCGATGTCCGCGACCAGTGCGTCAGCGTTGATGATTGCCTCGTAGATCTGTTCTGTGATGCGACCGCTCCTCTCAATCTCATCCGCGCGCAAGCAGCGAACCCCGACTGACTGGCACGCTTCACGAATCTCCCGGTAGAGCGCGTTCTTGATTGCATCAAACTGCATGATCACGAAGACGATCTTTGGCGGAGCCGCCACACTGTCCGTCGACCCTGGCGTCGGAGCTGGAGTGGGATATATGCGCTCCATCTCTGGAATCGTCGGCGGCCATGCCGGTACTCGTAACGGGTGCGGTATCTCCGGGCGTGGGATTTGCCGGTACGCATCCTGAATGGCCTTGGCCTTACGTTCGGCGTACTCACGCAACGTTTGAACGCCTCTGTACCGCCTGACCTCTCGGGTTACGTGAAAGTCGAAGCGGTCGTCATTCCAACCTCCTGAGCCGCACCACGGTTCCGATCGAATGAGGTTGTGGATTCGCTTCAGCTCCTCAACAGACAGGCCCAGCTCCGTCTGAAGCTCCTCGCTTGTAATTAGCGGGCCTTCGACCGGAGAGCCATCAGCCGGAGGTTCATATGCTTGCTCGCGCTCTATCGCCTTCCAAAGAATCCTCATGAATATGAAAGCGTCATCGACTGCCTCGGGTACGTAGGTCAAGCCCGCGACCGTGAGCGTCGCCTCATCGTTTCCGCTGAATGGTCTTGAGGAAACGTTGGTGAGACCGCTCGGAAGCGTTGCCGCGATCTCCTCCATGTTGAGACCTTCACTGTCCAGCGCCTTATCCACGCGATAGACCGTTGGCCACTTGCCCTGTTGCCTAAGGCCCGAGTAGATAATTCGCAGGATCTTCACCTGCTGTTCCGAGAGTCGGGAGGGAAGGATTGGGTCGCTCATCTCAAGCCGTGTCCGCAGGCCAGATCATTATGTCGTGGCTCTGGGCGATCGAAGGCCGAGGCGGTCGTCGGGCCGGGAAGTTCAGGCACACGGTCGCACCTTCTGGGGGCTACTACTTAGTGCGCCGTTTCCTTCCTCGCCGTCTCTTCGGGTGGGAGTAATTGCTTACCGTCTTCGTTCGCTCTGGAGTGCGTACCTTCGAGATGTGCCTTTCCTGATGTGACTTTCGGCGCACGGCGATGGACGTCCCGCCGGGGAAATACACCTCGAAATCGAAGCTGTGATCGCTGACTAGATCGTCCACCAGTCTTGAATCAATCTGGCCGCCCCGCAATCGCTGCCATATATCCTCGCCGAGTCTGACCGCGAGAGCCGCGCCAATTGGTATGCCAATCTCATGCACCGCCCACACGATCGTGTCAGGAGGCACTACGAATAGGGCTTCCCAACTACCCCATTGGTGGCGCTCTAAGCGAATCCCGCTCCTAATACCGCGCCGAAGGCTTTCCAGAATTGCAGTGAGCGGCTTTGTGGTGAGGGTTGTCGGCGCAGCCTCGCCTGCTGCCTGAATCGCGGCCACTGCAACGACATCGATTATCACGTTGGTTGCTTCTTCGACTAGTAGGTCGTCGGCCAGTGACTGACTTACAGGCTTCGCCTCTGCACTTCTGATTACGAGCGGCAGAGGTTCAAGATTGCGTGGCGGGTCAGCGTCGGCCATGTCAACTCAGCCAATCTTCGCAGTAAACGCTTTGGACACTCCTTATTCGTATGCGACCACTATCATCACCGCCGTGGCCGACCACAGCCGGATCGAGTGGACGCACGCCACCTGGAACCCAGTCACCGGCTGCGACAAGGTAAGCCCGGGCTGCGCACACTGCTATGCCGAGACGTTCGCTGAGCGATTTCGGGGCGTACCGGCGCACCCTTACGAGCAAGGCTTCGATCTCAAGCTCTGGCCGGAACGTCTGTCGATCCCGCTTACTTGGAAGCGACCTCGCCTGATCTTCGTTAACTCGATGAGCGATCTCTTCCATGAGGACATCCCATTTACGTTCGTGCAGTCGATTTTCCGAACGATGCGTGAGGCACGGTGGCATACGTTCCAAGTTCTGACCAAACGTGCTGATCGGCTGGCGCAGCTTGCACCGATGCTCGACTGGCCGAGCAACCTATGGATGGGCGTATCGATTGAGAACCGCAGGTTCGTTGACCGCGCAGACCAGCTCAGGACAGTGCCTGCCGTGGTGCGATTCATTTCAGCCGAGCCACTGCTAGGACGGCTCGAAGGTCTCGACCTGCGCGGTATCGACTGGCTGATCGCGGGCGGCGAGTCCGGGCACCGCCATCGCCCCGTACGGATCGAGTGGCTGCGCGACCTACGCGACCGTTGTCGCGCGGAAGGCGTGGAGTTCTTCTTTAAGCAGTGGGGTGGACGCTACCCGACGGCTGGAGGCCGCCTGCTTGACGGCCGTGAATGGTCTGAGTGGCCGAGAGGGAAGCCTCGGTCGATGGAGTTAGCCCTGAGAGGTTAGCGATACCGATGGCAGCCCGAGCTGAATACCGCATTGATCCGAAGGACGGCTTGGTCGCTCGCGTTGTCGGCCCATGGGTCGCGCGCAAGACGCACTTCGTTGACCGCTACGTAGGCATCTTCACCAACGCAATGAAGAACAAATGGAGGCGTCGGGTCTACATCGAACTCTTTGCCGGGCCGGGCCGCTCCTTCAACAAGAAGACCCGGGAGTTCCTGGACGGCTCTGCTCTCCGCGCCTTGCGGGCGAATTTCACTGACTACGTCTTTGTGGACATCGACAAGCGTGCGACCGACGCTTTACAGCAACGGTGCGATCAAATTCAGCACGGCAAGAAGGTGTGGATCATCAACAAAGACTGCAACGCGGCAGTGGACGACGTTCTCAAGCACGTTCCTCGTGGTGCCTTGACCCTAGCATTCATCGATCCCAGCAACTGGCAAGTCACCTTCGACACAGTAAAGAGGCTTACGACCGGCAACCGAATGGACTTGATCGTGACCTTCCACTATGGAAGCATGAAGCGGGTCACGAACCCCATTGCGCTCACGCGCTTCTTCGGCACGCCGAAGTGGCGGAACGGGCGCGGTGCCGGATATTGGTACCGGCTCTACAACGAACAGTTGCAGGCTTTCGGTTACCTGAGCGACTGCTACAAGGAGTCAGAGACAGTCAAAAACACCAAGAACGTCCCGATGTACGGCCTCGTTCTTTTCAGCAAGGACAAGCTGGGGCGTGAGTTCTGGAACAAGGCGAGGGCCGTGGACGAGAACGCGCAACTGCCCTTCCGACTGATGCTGGATGAAGGCTGAGTAGACAGCATGCCTACCGGCGCATTGGCCGACGATGCACAACGAGCGATGGCGACAACGGGTGAGGGCTATTGTCCCCTCTGCCAGGTGGCCCTGATCATCCATGACGATCGCGCCTGCTGCCCGTGCGGGGGTTGCAGTTACCGCGTTGATGGCGATCGGCTCGAGATGCTTTCTTCCTGCGATCTTCATCCAGCGCACAACTGCGTGCACTGGGAAACCGTTTGGGAGGCCAGAAAGAAGACACGTCCCTCGCGTTAGCAAGGGACGTGGCCGAAAGCCTACCGACCTTCCACCTCCAGAACGCTGGATTGCAGTCCATGATACCGAACGTGCCGGGAACCGTCTATGCGTGCGTCGCGTGAAGTACCGGATGTACGTCGACGAGGTTGGGAACTCTGATCTAGGAGCGTCACGCGATCCTAACCACCGTTACCTGAGCTTGACCGGCGTGATCATGGAACTGAACTACGTGGCCGAATCGGCTGCTCCAGCGGTAGAGGCTCTTAAGGCAAAGTACTTTGGCGCTCATCATCCGGACGAGCCAGTGATCCTTCATCGAAAGGAGATGGTGAATCATCGCCCGCCATTCCAAGCCCTGGCTGACGACGCCACACGGCAATCGTTCAACACCGACTTACTTCAATTGATGGAAGAGACGCCATTCGTTGCAATTACGGTGGTTATCGACAAACTCGACCATGCCCGAAGGTACGTCTGGGCGATGCATCCTTACCACTACTGCATGACGGCGCTGATGGAACGCTACGCGATGTGGCTGAATGGCCAATCTACTGTGGGAGATGTGATGGCCGAGTCGCGCGGCAAGAAGGACGACGTCGAGTTGAAGACTGTCTACCGCACGATCTACGAACAGGGCACCGATTTCATGTCGGCTAAACGGATGGCCCAGCGACTCACAAGCCGCGAACTGAAAGTGAAGCCAAAGGCCTCCAACATTGCTGGCTTGCAGTTGGCGGACATGCTGGCACACCCAAGCCTTGTCGCGACTGCTGCGCGAGTTGCTGGCAATCCAGTGCCCGAAAACTTCGGAGGACGAATCGCGGCCATACTCGAAAAGTCAAAGTACCGGCGCCGCGCAAACGACGGTTTTATCTGGGGGCGAGGTCGCGTTTGGATACCGAAGTCGGCTCAGCCAAAGGCTTAGACCGTCCAGCTCGCATTCGCGCGTTCGAGCCGCACATTCAATCCAAGCCGACCGAATAGTCTCGGAAGCTCGACAACAAATCGTTGTTGCCGACCGCGTGTGACGGTCGCACTTTGCTGCTGGTCGTTATCCCTTGCTGCTGGTTCAAGCAGCTAGTCGCAGCCATCCCTCTTGCTAATCCCGCTAAGTCCCACTCGCGGCCAGTGGTTTTCGGAGTTGTGCATACAATCAGGATGCGACGATGAAACACAGGAAGTGTTCGGTCTTTCGTAACGACGGCGGCCCCTCCCCGGTTCACGCGGAGGCGCTGTGATGACGCGCACAACAGCGTCACAGTCGAGCATCGACCGCGAGACGACCGTGATGTCGTTCAGCGGGCAGTCACCGCCACACTCCCCACCACCACTACCACTGCACGCCGTCACATGTCCGCGTAATCACCCGATCGCCGAGCCCCACGACTACTTCCTCGCCCCTTCCGGCAGAGCAAAGACATGCCGCATCTGCCGGTTGGCATGGACTCAGGAATGGCTCGCTCGCCAAGCCGACCCGGCTGTTCAAGCCGCACGAGCCGCTCGCAAAGCTCAAACGGCCGCCGAACGTCTCGCGCGTCGTGAAGAGCGGAAGGCCGGTATCCGACTTCTCATGGCGTCGCGCCGCACCACACGTGCACGGCGCACCGGGTTGCCGTCATGAAGTACATAGTCGGCAAGACCGCGCACCTCGAACCAACAGCTTCCGGTCGGGTCGGAGTCCTCGACTACAGCAGTCCGTTCATCAACATCCTCGATGGCAGCGTTGCTTTTCGACCCTACAACTGGTGGGATGGTTTCGCGACTCGCACCCAATACATCATCACGCTCGACGATGGCCGCGAGGTGCGCCTGCCGAGCAGGATGATCCGGCGCATAGGACTATGCGAGACCGGGCCGGACGGTGAGCCACGGTTCGTCGGAGGCTCGGAGGCGCGGCCATGAGCACCGTGATGACCCAGGCCGAGGCAGCCGAGCTTCTACGTCGCGACGACTTGCCGTGCGTCGTTGGCTGGAGTTGGTTCGAGGTCGAGACGACCACGGACGCATACGACTTCGGAGTCGAAGACGGAATGCACGAGGTAATCTCCTTCGCTCGCAAGCTCATCCGTGACGCGGGCGGCGACCCGGAGAGCCAGGAATGACGAGATCGCTGACGCATCGCATGTCTCGCGATCGGAGTCGCGGTCTCGTCAAAGACGAGCGCCCGTGCCCATGCCGCGAATGCGGGCACACACCTACATTTGGAAACACTGCAGGATGGCCCGTCCGCACCGGGCCGCTGACGGTGATCAAAACGGCCGACACCGGCCCGAGCTTCATCGACCACGAATACGTCGAGACCGTGGCAGATGGCCGCAAGCGCTACGTGACACAGCCGTACCCGCTGCCTGACGACACGCTGGCCCTCGCGGTTCGCAACGCTCTTCGCGATCTGCGTGAAGCGGGCTACCGGGTGCAAATCCTCCCGCCCGGCTACGGCAGACACAACGAGGGCGTGATGTTCATCTCAATTGAGGCCGAGGACTGATGATGCCACGCAGCGACGACGAACTCGAACTCGGGCCCATCGACAAGGACGACACGCGCATCGACTACGGGATGCGCTGGATCGACTGCATTGACCGCATCAAGCCCAGTGAGCGCATCGACTGGCCGCGCGACACGATTGCGGAGTATCTGGTCGAGTCCCGCGAGTTGAATCTCAGCGAGGCCCTAACCGAGGACTACCTCCACGAGCGCGTGCGCGAGGTCTTCACTGCAATCGACGGCCACGAACCCAGCGGCGAGCGCGTCACGCACCGAGTCGAGGAGATGCTCTCGACTGGCGACTGGCAGATCGTGCACGCCGAGTCGATGAACATTCCGCAAGGTGGCATCGAGCCCGTCACGCCAATCAGCGCCGGGCCGCCGAGGCAACTGATGACGGCCGAAGAGCAGGCTGCCGAAGAGCGCGAGCGTGCCGCGAAGATTCGCGCGATGCTCGAAGGACGACGGCCATGAGCGAGGCGTTTCGAGTCGTGAACAAGCGCGCACCGCTTGACGAATCCGTACCACGACCACGCGTGCCGCATCCGCGTCAGGCCGAGGTCGATGAGATTTTCGCCGCGCACCCCGACGGCACGCTCGTGTACGAGAACGGTCGGGCGGTGATCGAGTACGACCTGACGCCGGAGCCTATGGAAGTCCGCCGGATCGCGGCCCTCAGCTCGAACCCGACGACGAAGGTCGATGGGATCAACACGCTCTACTCCGACCGCAGGTTGAAGCGGGGCGAAGAGATCGTCAAGACCGGCAAGGCCCGAATGATGAGCCTCAACGCCGACGACCTCGTCGGCAAGTGGACGAACAGCGATGAGTGACACATCCCGCGCCGACGGCCATCGGCACTTTCACTGCAACGAGGTACAACGATGAGCGACGACTACACCGTCAACGAAACCGAGCACCCGGAAGGAACGATCGTCAACGACAAGACGATTACGACCAAGGGTGTACCCGACCACCTTCGTGTGGACAGCGGCGATCTGGCTCTGCCCGCGACGACGTTCAGCGACCGGCGGGAGACGACCAGGGCCCCGTACCAGGGCCGCAAGCTGAACCTGAAACCGATCGAGCGCCACGCCGACCCACGGGGCGGTGAGGGCGCGCCAGCACGTCACGGAAACGTCTTGGACGGCGGCAAGCCCGACCCGAACCGCGCGACCCTAGCGGTGGAATCTACTGGATCGTCAATCGGTCGGACTTTGTTCAGCGACAGCGCCGACGCAGGCATCACCATCGAGGGCCAGCGATCCGCGAACGCGATAGCGACCGAGCGCGAGAAGCGCGGCGTCGTGGCGGCGTACGAGCGCACCGAAGAGCGCATCGCTGAGGAACAGCGCAAGCGTGAGGCCGAGACGTACGAAGAGCGGGTCGCCAAGCTTCGACGGCGAACGCCGGAAAGTCTTGTGCAGCGCGACGAGAACCAAGTCTTCGGGCCACGCGTGGCACCGAGACCAAAGGCGTAGGCATGAAAGCCGCTGACCGGTACATCGCGCTCCTCGACGCCGACGAGGTCAATGGGCCGTTGTTTCGTGGCGAGCCCGGAGCGATCTCGCGCGTCAAGGGCGGCGCGCCTGCCGTGTATGCGCAATTTCGGGAGCTACTGCGTGAGCAAGGTGTATCGGGGAAGGCTATCGACGAAGTTTTGGCGATTCATCGCGGCAACATCAAGGCACACAGCAACGGGCAAGCTCACCTGAAAATCGTGCCAGCACCCGACGCGAGCCCGGAGACGGGCACAGCGGCACCAGTTGAAGAGCCCAACTCGTGGGACTTCATCGCCCTCGACGACTACCTCGACGGCAAGATCAAGCACGATCCGCCGACCATCCTTCACCGCAGCGACGGCAAGGCACTGTTCTACCCGCGCAAGCGCCATCTGCTTGTCGGCGACGGCGAGTCGCTAAAGACGTGGACGGTGTTTCTTGCGGGCTGCGAGGTGATGAAGGCGGGCGGCCACTTCCTGGCGGTGGACTACGAGAACAGCGCCGAGGAAAGCATCGAGCGACTACTCGCGCTTGGCATCGACCGCACCGCGCTCGCGACCTACTTCCACCTCATCACGCCGTCCGAACCGCTGAGCAAGAAGGAGGCGACCGCGCTGCGCGATCGCGTCGCAGCCGTTCGGCCCGCGTTCTCTTCGATCGACTCCGTCGGCGCAGGTATGGGCCTCAACGGCCTCGATCCCAGCGACGCACTCGACTGGTTCACGTTTCGCGGCCTCGTCGTCCAACCCGTGTTCGAAGGCACAGATGGCGCCGTCGTCGCCATCGACCATCGCGCCAAGGATCGGACACAGGTCACCGCGATCGGCTCCGTCATGAAGCGGAACAGCTTCGACGTTGAGATCATCGCCGAGGCAGTGCTCCCGTTCGGCCGGGGTCGCATCGGCCGCTCGAACTTGCTCATCGGCAAGGATCGGGCCGGGCACCTGCGCGCCGCGTCGAAGGACGGCAAGTTCTTCGGGCCTCTGGTGCTCACATCACTGGCCGAAGACGGCTCCGTGCGCGGCACCATCGAAGCCCCAAACACGGAGCCAATCGACTCTGAGCAGTTCGCCGAGAAGAACCGCATGCGCGCCGTCATCAAGTTGCTCCAGACCGACCCCGAACGGCCCTGGCGGACGGACGAGATTCGGCTACGGCTGAACTGGCAGAAGACGATGACCACCGACACCCTCTCATCCCTCGTTTCGACGCAGGACATAACCCGCACAGGCTCGACCCGTAATACGGCCTACGTCCTGGCCGAGAAACACAGACCCGACCTTTGGGATGTGGACACTCACCGGGCCGCTGGGGAGGGCGAACAGTGATGGCGACTCATTTGGCCGCTCATATGGCTGCGGGCTGGTGTAGGGCCGAGGTCTCATGTGGCTGCGGGCCGCTGGGGATTCAATCGGGATTCAACCGGATTCAACCGGTCGAATGCGAGCGAATGGGCGAAGATTCAACCGCATTCAACCGGGGGGCTACTAAGCCCCCGGTAGCGGTCGAATCCCAGCAGTCCTACACGGTCGATTCCATATGCACGACGTCCGGTCGAATCGACTGCGTGTCTGTAATGAGAGATCTGAGCGTCAGGAGTGGGCTCGCCCGGCCCATATGGAGCATCAACTGATGGGCCGGAAAAAGACAGCGCAAACCGAGAGCATCGAAAAGGTTCACGAGGCGGAACTCGAAAAGGGATTCACGCGCGCCGACCCTCGTCACATCAAGCCAGCGACGGTCGCGGCCATGTACGGCATCTCTCGCCAAAGGGTTGACGAAATCTGGCGGCTTTACGACGAGCATCGCTTCGGTATGAAGGTTGGGCGGCAGTCGAGTTCAGAACATGGTTTGCAGCCCGTGAGCGGGCGTGCTGCCGGGAAATCGGACGCCGCCGACCCAGCAACCCAGGCAGCTACGCCAGCGCCTGTCGTCGTCGTCCCGCGCGCGGATCGTCCCGACATGTCGCTCGTGCCGCCGGATGCCGACCTCGCGATGTGGCTCTCGATGCCTGAGGACAAGTGGGCCCGCGACGACGGGCGCACCCTCGACGGTAGCGAACGTTTCGTGGCCGTCCTGGCGATGCGTAGCTACCAGCTCGTGCCGCTGAAGACGCTACAGAAGCTTGTGGGCCTCGACCGCGCGAAGTGGGAGGCAATGCTCCGCGCCGATGCGACGCTCCGCCTCCGGCTCGAAGCCTGGCGCGCGAAGGGTGTCGTCAAGCGAATGTCGAAGCTCTCTGAGATCGCCGAATTCGGCCGCGACGACATCGCATTGTCGGCTGCCGAGAAGTTGCTCGCGCAGTCTGGCGGTGCGCCGGAGGCGTTCGGCCCGCAAGTGCAGCGCCTACAGATCGAGTCACATCACGTCGAGGAAAAGGTCACGTACCTCGGCCCGGCGTCGCTCTTCAATCGGCCGCTCGATCTCGCGCAACGCCTCCTCGACGAGGCGCAGCTACAGCGGGGCGATGTGATCGAGGGCGAGGCTCGCAAAGTGCCCGCGCTGCCGGAGGAGCCCGATGGTGCGTGACGCCACGAATCCAAATAACAATCCGGGCGAACGGTGGCCTGACCTGATCTCACATGATCACGATTCGTCGATTTCGCGCCAGATAATGCCGACGTATCAACGGGGGCATGGTGTCTCTTGCGGCCCCTTCCTTTTCTGGTCATGTGATTGCGCACATGTGCAGCCGAGAGGTGAGTATTCCTCGCCCGGTCGGGATGGTCGTCACGATTCGCGATCGTCGAGGCGGCCGGGGTACCGGCGGGGGATGAAAATGCTGGCCGCACGGTCGCGTAGAGCGCGGAGAAGGCGCGCGCTACCCAAGCTACTTGAGCCAAACCTTGCGACGAGCCGTGTAAGCGGCTCGACCCATCAGCTACCAACGGCAGCTCGCCTGGAGCGGCCCTCAGCATCGAGAGTCGCGGGCCGCCTTGAATTCGCAGCGTCGGAAGAAACCTCGCGTGGTGCGTCGAGATGAGCAGCGCATCGCGGATGACGACCGACCGAGATCGGGCCCGAACAAGTCCGATCGGATTGGCCGCGCTCGCGACCCAGAACATGGCCGAGCCCTACCGAGCGGCACCGCATCATGCGTTGCTCAACACGCTCTTCGTGCTCGCGGTGCGGGCCGCCCTCAATCCATCGATGCGCTCGAACTTTCGTCGGCAAATCTGGTTGATCCCGAGCCGCATGGGCAAGTCGATGATTTGCTCCGTTTACGGGCCCGCGTGGGCGCTCGCCATCTCGCGCAGCCTGAACATCGCGGTCGCCGGATACGGTGAGGAATTCGTCGAGACGTTCTCGCGACAGTCGCGCGAGACGATCGAGAAGCTAGGGCCTTCAGTCTTCGGCGTCGATGTCGATCCGCGCAGCGCTGCCCTCAACCGATGGGGAATCGCGGACGCTGCCAACGCTAAGCAGACCTTCCCGGCCGCCTATCACGCCTTCGGTATCGGCGGCCCGGCGATGGGACGTGGCTTCAACCTGATCGTGGTGGATGACCCGATCAAATCGGCTGCCGAAGCGTTGTCGTCGACCATCCTCATGGGCCACAAGAACTGGTTCGACACGACGATGCGATCCCGCATTGCCCCGGGCGCGTCGATCATCATCGCCCAGCAGTCGTGGGTGCCCGGCGATTTGCCGCACGTCCTGATGCAGACAGAAGGAACGCTACTCGACGGGAGCGGGCCCTGGCTTCCGGTCATCATGCCGCTCGAAGCCGAGCCGATAGGGCTCGCCCATGGTGTCGGGCTCAACGTCCCTGACCCGCTCAACCGGCCCATCGGTCAGGAGTTGTGGCCCGGCCGCTACAGCCCCGACGAAATCCGCGAGAAGAAGATCAACGCGATTGTCTGGCAGGGTCAATCACAGCAGCGGCCGTCGTTGATCGCGGGCTCCAACGCCGTCTTCACGGAGAACCTCTTCGACACCACCTACAGCGCGTACGGGCCCGAGGCATTCCGGCTCAACGTGCGCGGCGGGCTGCCGGAGACGGTCGCTCGCGCGTCGTTGCGCCTCATCATCACGACCGATATCGCCGCCAGCGTTTCACAGCGGGCTGACTTCTCGACGTACATGTTGTGGGGCATCATCGGCACCTCGAACCGGATCATGTTGCTCGACGTACTCCACCAGCGCCTCGATGCGGTGCGCGCTGGTCAGGTGTTGGAGTCCTGGGTCGAGACGCACCGCCCCTCAGCCGTGTGGATCGAGACGACTGGCATGCAGCTCGCCGTCGCCCAGACATTGACGGGTCGCGGACTCCCAGTGCGAGCGTTCCAGAGTCGCTCTTTCGGCGACAAGTACGTGCGTGCCTCGCGCGCGGCCGACAAGATGGCAGCCGGAGCGGGCGAAGTCTTTCTGCCCGACCGCGCGCCGTGGCTCCGCGACCTGAAGCAGGAGATGTTGAGCTTCCCGCTGGGCACGGATGATCAGGTGGACGCCTTCAGCCAAGCCTGCATCGTCGCCAACATGAACCCGCCGCTCGACATCCGCATCGTGAGTGGCCGTTGATGGAAATTGTCAACTCGACCGGCGGGGCGTATCGCACGAACGAGATCGCGCGCCTGCTCGTCTGGGCGACAGAAGGGGTCGAGACGGGCGGCTTCATCGTCGAGGTTCTTCTTCTTCCCGATGACCTGGGCACCCTTCGTGACGACTTCTACGGCGTGGCGCGGCCCGATGACGCGAGTCTGAAGCGTCTTGGCCTTGCCCGTGCGTGGCGGCCCCGTGAGGACTTCGCCATAGTCGGAATTCCAAAGGCGTTCGGGATGTGGCCCATGCCGCATGCACAGAACTGGATCGAGCACATCATCGAAGTCGGGGCTCATGAGATCGCGGGCCATCTCGTGCAGTACCGCGACGAGCGCGAGATTCGTCTTGCCAAGGGCACCGCTCATCACGGGCGGCCGGTGCGTTCGGTCGAGGAGATGGAGGTCGAGTTCAGGGCCGAGGAACTTGCGGAGATCGACCGCGAGGTTGAGGCGAGGCTGCTGCGTGAAGAGGCCGAATACGAGGCCGAGGCGCTTGCCATTGGACTCGAACGGCTTCGGGTCTGGCGGGACGACCTGACCATCTCCGACCACGACCGTATCCGCTTCGGTCATCTTGAAGCCGGGCGAGCCCGGTGGGGCTTCGGGTGAGCGGGCTTATTCGCAAAATCCGCTCGCTAAGGTACCGGTGATGGCAGTGCAAAATGCGGTCAAGACTGACGCCGACCACGACCTCGACTCGGGGTCTTCGCCGCCACGTCGACGCAGGCGTGTACGAACCGGGCCAGTGGCGCCCGAACTTAGCGCGGCCCGGCGCCGGGCAGCGTTGAAGATGCACCGCATGCACGATGGCCGCCAGACAACCCGGGCGGCCCGTGCCAGCTTTCAACAGAGCTTCGTTGACGAGGCGATCAAGATGCTTGGGCCGGACGCGGACGGCCGAGCCATCGCCCGACAGGCGGCCATCAACCGCAAGGCTTACTACGCCGAATTCTCAGCCGAGGGCGTGGCCGCGAACAAGCGGGCAGCGGCCGAGCGTAGGGCCCAGGGCTCGGCACGCCGGACGCGCCGGGCAGCGTTCGCGCATCAGTACAAATCTGTGGCCTGAAGACGACAGATAACTTTTGCACTACCGTTGTTGAGCCCGAGTTCAGAGAGGTGTTTGCACAGCCGTTTCGCGCCCAGTAACGCGGAGGTAGGTGGTTCGAGTCCACCGCGGCCCACCAGCGATTTTGTGCTGATTCGGCTGATGCGCGACAAAAGCGTCCCGGAGGATGCCTGTCAGCGTTTCGGCTGAT
>Ga0207684_10002604_pt1 | contig 18045 bp, 37 predicted proteins | sample KBSK5501metaG_FD_184342 | JGI IMG/M metagenome (GOLD analysis project Ga0207684, IMG submission 184342) | Corn, switchgrass and miscanthus rhizosphere microbial communities from Kellogg Biological Station, Michigan, USA - KBS K5-50-1 metaG... | ecosystem: Host-associated > Plants > Roots >...
CTCGCGGCTGGTGTCGCAGACGGATCACGTGCGAACCCCACCCCCCCATAGGGACACTCTCTCTTAGCCACCGCCGGTCGCAGCGTCATCGTCGGTAACCTTGCGCAGTCAGTGCGCCGTGGCACGCCGAGCAAAGCACGCGGAGGTTGCTTGGTCGACGGTCACGCGTGTCCCCGTTGATGTGGTCCACTGTCAGCCGGATGGTTTGAACGTTCCCCGCGGCATCGAAGTACTCGTCGCCCTCTTGGCTGCGGCACATCACGCACCACGGATGTTCGTCTCGTAACCGTTCGCTGATCATTCGCCAGCGATGGTCGTAAGCCGCCCGAAGAAGAAGACGCCCGCTCAAGGCGTGGTCCTCGAAACATCCCGCCGGATGATGAGCAGTCCCGATGCAAGCGTCCGCGTCTTATTCGACACGTCCCGCACTTGAAGATCCCAGGGAAGGATGGAATCCCTAGTCAGAGCATTGGTCTGCACTGCCGGGACATCAAGGCGAGCCTGCCCGAGAACCGCGTTGGTGATCGTGATCGTGCCGGCGGCCGTGGTCAGTGTCACCACCGCATCGGCGTCAAGATCGGTGACGTTGCGCTTGGCGGTGAACCTCAGATCAGCCCCGGTGAGATTCACGGGCGTCACGCCGTCGACCTCGTAGACGCGCACGTCAAATGACTCGTCGTCGCCCCGGAACATCTCGAGCTTGGTGGTCATGTCACCTCCGCTGTCGGCCTGGTTGATGTCACGTCGCCCTCTTCATGTTCAGAGCTCACGGTTGCTCTTTGATCGGCTGCCGCAATAGTAGCGAGGGGACCTAGGTCACTAAACGTTGCAAGGCGGGTGTTCTTAGTTACGGTGCCCCTCAATCGAGCCGATGTGACCACCGCAAAAGCGTCGTCGGGAACGAGTCGACCGGCTCTTGCAACCGCAACATCACTGACGATCGGGTGATCCGTCGTCGAGCGGTTGACGATGCCGCTGACGATGGTCCGAGTCGCAACCTCGGCGGTATGCGGTGAATCGGTCCCCGTTACGTGGAGTGACGCGGCCCGAGTTGCGTCATCCGAAGTAGTCGGTGTCTCGGTCGCGGTGAAGTGGACACTGGCGGTCCTAGTAACCGACTCCGCGGTATGAGGCGCGTCAGTCGTTGTTCGCGCCCTGCTTGTCGCATTGGCAATCGACTCGGCGGTATGAGGAGCGTCGGTGGCCGTGCGGATCGAAGACACCACCCGCGTTGCGACGTCGGCTGTCGTCGGCCCGTCAGTGGTCGATGGATGGAAGGATCCAGTCCTGGCGACGCTCTCAGCTGTGTGCGGCGCATCACTGGTCGTCCGCAGAACTGTCTTGGTCGCAACAACTGATTCGGCTGTATGGGGGGCATCAGTTGATGTGCGCCCGAAGGTTCCGGTTCGCGTTACCGCATCAGCGGTGGTCGGCGCATCCGTCGTGTTGGGATGGAAGGAGCCGATGCGAGTCGCGGACTCCGCTGTGTGGGGGGCATCCGTCGTTGACCGGACCGCCGTATTGACGCGGGCCATCGACTCAGCGGTATGTGGAGCATCCGTTGTTGTCCTGACCGAGCTGACAACACGGACGGTCGACTCTGAGGTTGCCGGAGCGTCGGTAGCCGTGAAGTGAACCGAGGCAGCGCGCGTCGCCGACTCAGAGGTCTGTGGCGCGTCGGTCGCAGTCCTTGTGACCTGGTGCGCCGAGATCGACTGAGTTGCAACATCGGACGTAGCCGGTGCATCAGTGACTGCCCGACTGAATACGCCGATCCGAGTGACATTCTCCGAGATCGCCGGGAAGTCGGTGCCAGAGCTGACATCGCTGCTGACGTGGGACGCCGCCTCAGAAGTCGTGGGCGCATCCGTCGTAGTACGAACGGCGGCGATGACCCGTGTGGTGCTCTCAGCGGTATGTGGAGCATCGGTTGTGGTGCGAACGGATGTGATGACCCGAGTTGCGACATCGGAGGTGGTGGGAGCATCCGTTGCCGCCCGGACAAAGGTGCCATTGCGAGTCGCGGCCTCTGAGGTCTGCGGAGCATCAGTTGTAGTCCGCGTGGTGACCTTGACCGCAGCAGCAGATTCAGATGTCTGCGGGGCGTCGGTGGTCGCCGCCACAGCATTGAGAACACGCGCCACGCTCTCAGAGGTCTGCGGAGCCTCAGTGGCAGTCCTAACCGACGAAACGACCCGGACAACCGTCTCGCTCGTCTGCGGGGCATCGGTCGCAGTGCGCGCCGTCGTCTTAGTGGCGGTGACCGACTCCGACGTAGTAGGAGCTTCGGTCGCGGTCCTGACGAATGTGCCAGCCCTAGTAACCGACTCTGAGGATGCGGGAGCGTCCGTCGTGGTCTTATGTAGGGACGCGACGCGAATCGCACTCTCTGAGGTGGTCGGTGCCTCTGTCGTCGTCCTGGTGGTGACCTTGACGCTGGCCACGCTCTCAGAGGTCGCAGGCGCGTCTGTGGTAGTCCTAACCGACGTGATGACGCGAGTCGCAACGTCCGAGGTCTGTGGGGTGTCTGTTATCGCCCTGACGAAGGATCCAGCGCGCGCAACCGACTCAGAAGTGGTGGGGGCGTCTGTTGCTACCCGCCCCACATTGACGATGCGAGTCGCTGCGTCGGTTGTGGTCGGTGCATCGGTGATTGAGCGAACGAATGTGCCGGTGCGAGCCAGCGACTCTGAGGTCGCCGGTGCCTCAGTCGTCGCTCGAACGAATGTCCCGGTACGGGCTACGGACTCCGCGGTATGCGGCGCGTCGGTAGCAGTTCTGACCGAGCTCTTGACGTTCGCGATGCTCTCAGCGGTGTGAGGCGCATCCGTCGTAGCACGGACAAACGTGCCGTTCCTAGTAACTACATCGGCGGTCGTCGGAGCGTCGGTGCCTGTGCGCAGACCAACGAACAGACGTGTGACGACATCCGCCGTCGTCGGCGCGGCGGTCGTCGTGCCGACCGCACTCTGCGGTCCGCTGACGACCTGTGTCGGTCTAGGTTGATGTGGCTGCGGAGGATGTCTGAAGAGGCCCCGAGCCATGCGGGCCTCCTAGCTCTAGGTGATTTCCTCGAAGAACAATGTCGCGTTCCAGCCGGTCAACGTCGTCGGCGTGCCCTGGAGTTGCAGGACGAACGTCAAGTCAGGGCCGACAAGGATCTGCTCGTCGGGAGTCGGCACCCATAGCCAGCCATTGAGGTTGTTGAAGCCCTCCTGGCCCATCACTGTCAACGTTCCAGCCCCGTTGGCGCTTGCGTCCGTTCCGCAACTGCTCGCAGCATTCGAGGTCGACCCGGTGATCGCCGAAGCAACACCATTGAGAACGACGGGCGAGGGCGTCGTCGATGTGAACGTGCCGAAGGCCGAAGCCTTGAGGCCCCAGCGCACGGCGAGCTGCTGGCTGGTAGATGTCCCCGACTGGCTGCAGGTCATGCGGTAAATGCTCAGCAGCGAAGCACGGGAGGTGTAAGAGGTCGCCGCCCGGATGGTAATCATCTCGCTGTCGGCGATGATGGTCTGGTTCGCCATCGTGATTGTGTAGCGGCTCATAGCGACCTCACTGGGCTAGAAGAGCTGGCATTGGATTGGTGTAGGGCACCTGGCCTGCGGCGACAGCGGCGGGAGTCCAGGCGACGTACAAGGCCATAAAGCAGACCATCGCGATACGGGTGCTTGATGTGACTTGGGTAATGCGGGCCACTGGCGAACTCCCAACGGTGACCGATGGACTAGTCGTCAATGCACCGAAGCTGATCTTCCAGCCAGTGGCGTAAGTGCCTGCGGCGGTCCCTGACCAGAACGCCCCTGAGACGCCGCCCGTACCCAGCGCGACATTCGCGATCACTGGATTGGACGAGATGCCGAAGGTGCCCTGCTTGGCACTGGTGCTAACAGGCGCGGCGGTGACAACAACTTCCTGTACCGCGAGGACCGTATCGCTGGCTCCCACCCCAGCCGTCGCGTAGGTCGTCAGGTTGGCGTCGAAGTTACTGTTCGCGCTGCTGGTGGCATTACGAATCTGCCCAGTGGCCGACCCGGTGCCAAGGTCCGCAACCCCAACTGGCGGCGTGTTATCTATGTTGCTCCAGCCAGTGCCACCCTCGGCAGAGTTATCCCCAAGCACCCATCCAGTGCCCGCCGCGTTATCGCTTATCGGCAGCAGTAGATTGACATTGGATGAAGCGATGAATCCCGCGCTATCGGTAATGACATCATCGAAGTACAGATCAATGGCAGACGCTTCGGTTCCGGGCGCGCCGGTAGCGTTGTTGGTGCCAGCGTTGCTTGAAGTGCCAGTGACCTCGTTTCCGCCGTTTATCTGAAGATAGACGACGCTCGTCCCAGTCGAGCGTCGGAACCCGATCCAATACCAAATCCCAGTATTGAGCGTGGTGGTCGAGGTGCCCATCAGTGTCGTCGTGTCATACACCGACAAGGCGCCAGTAGTCTCCAATCGCAGGTTGAGGGTAGAGGACGAGTTGCCCGCGATGAGCCGCTGCACCGAGGGCAGGCTGGCAACATACAACCCGAAGTGGAGAAAGGTGCCATTTATGGGGGAGTTGAAAGAACCGGAGGCACCACTACCGGGATTGACCCGCAATGATCGAGTGCCCGTTCGCACGATGTTCGTAGCGTAGGCTGCCGAACCAGCTAGACCCAGGTTCGGACTACCTCCGGCACCCAATGTGTCGATGACGCTATCGGCAGTTTCAAATCCAATCATCGAGGTGATCGCCATCTAGGGGTAATCCGCTGCGAGCGTATCGAAGTCATCCTGGTTCGGTGATGGCCCGTAGTTGTACGGTGCCATGCAGGACGGCGTGGGCGGATCGTCGAGGCGGTAGTCTCCGAGCCCCAGAGCGTGACCCATCTCCATGCAGGTCAACTGCTGGAAGCCGGGTGTATAGCCCTGACAGTCGTCGTTGAGGTTGATGATCGCGTTCTTTATCGTGCCCTGACCAGTCTTGTAGATGATCGTTGCACCGCAGGGATACGCGGTCCCGAAGTGGCCGTTCTGAATGACGACCTTGCCCGAGGTGCCGAGGTTCACGTCTACGGTTGGGGACGCTGACCAGTCTGCGGCGGCCTGAACGACTCGAGCGTGCCAGTCCCCTGTCGTGTTGTTCTGCATGTTCACGGTGAACGGTGCGTGAGCGTTCCACTGCGTCCCAGGATCGCTCCACACCGATGAAGCTGCGGCTGGGTAGGCAGAGGCCGCCGCGAGTGCGACGGCCCCTGCCAGAGCGAGGAAGCGCTTCATCAACCGCTGAACGTGATCGTGTCCGTAACGGTCAGCGTGTCGCCGTTGACCACGGTGGCATCGGCGTTGAGCACCGTCTCGAACACGACCGGGCCGACGCCCGTCTGCGAGTTGTGCGGGTACAGGCCCATCTTGTGGATGGCGGTGATGGTGCCGGTGATGGTGTACGCGCGCTGCAGCGTGCAGGTCGCGGCACCCATCGTGTGCGCGTAGGTCGCCAGACCACGGTTGCCGCCGTTCGTGGTCTGCTCCGTGGCAAGGGCGGTGTCCGAGGCAGAAGCTGCAGCAGCGTCCGTGGTGAGGCCCATGAAGCGGATCGAGCTGATCCCACCCGCCCCGAGGATGAAGCCACACGTCGAGGACGGGGTTGTGCCGGTGCCATCGGCGGCGGTCCACCACTGGTCGATGGTGGCGACCGAAGTGGTGTTACTCACGATGTTGCCGTAGACCGGAGGCGTGGTGACGCCAGTCACCGAGGCGTACACCCGGAAGCCTGCAAGGCCAAGCTGCGGGGTTGCCAGGTTAGAGGCGGTCCACGGTGTGGCGGTGGCCGTGATCGAAGTCGCCGAGATGGCGGTAGCCGGGGATCCGGCGCCGCCAGCGGGGATGAAGCCGCCGAAGTAGCCGTGGCCGACATCGCGACCGATGTTGGTCAGCAGGTTCTGCGACAGACCGAGGTCGGTGAGCGTGCCGTCCGCGTGGGTGATGAAGGCATGGACGACGTTGGGCCCGACGCGAATCAGGCTCTCTACCTTGCGGCCGCGCATGATGCTGATGGTGGCAACGTCGGAGCCGGCGAAGTGTTCGACCGGAGCGCTCACGGCATCCGGGCCGATCATGGTGGGATGAGCCATTGTTGCTTCCTTCCTGTAGCTGGGATGACGACGGGTCACGGATCCGTCCTTGTCTGCGGTCCATTGACGACCACGACCACCACTGGACCGCCTAGCGTGGTCATGGGTTGTAATCCACCGCGAATCCGTCGATCACCATCTGCCGGTTGAGATCGACATCCCCCGGAAGGATCAGGGTGGCCAAGTAGCGGCCGAACTTCTCCTGGCGATCCTTCTCGGTGCGGATGGTCAGCGGCGTCCCGGTGAGCGGACCGTATGGCCCGAGAAGCTGCGTCAGGTGGTCCTTGGCGGGCAGTCCCTGCACCGTCTTCATCTCAGGAGCGTTGATGCCCATGAGCCGCAGCTTCATGTCCATGCGGATGTCGAAGCCCAAGTCGACGCGAGCGTGCACCGTGTCACCGTCGACCACCTTGAGGAGGACCGCCTGGTATTCGTACACGCTGTCAGAACACTCTCGGAATGAGGACCGACGCCACCCAGAAGGCGAGGCCGAGCGGGACGAGCTTGACGGTGCCGAGCTGCACGCTGAAGACCTCGAGCAAGAAGCAGATCAGTGCAGCGGCGAGCAGGACGGTTACAAGGGTTTCCATGACTACCTCACTTCGTCGGAGGCGGCGTTGCCAAAGCGACCGCGACCTGCTCTTGGTGAGTTGTGTTGCTGACCACGAAGAAGCGGGTGACGACGGCGAGCACGATCGGCAAGGCCCAGCCGCTCTGCGGATCGAGGGCCTTTGTCACGGTGTCGACGATCGAGCCGCTGATGATGCCGTTGCCGCCGAGGCTCTGGACCGCGGCAAGCACCACCGCGGCCAGGACACCGATGACGACGGCCGGTTCACGCTTGAGTCGATCGAGCATGGAGATCCTCCGTTACCAAGCTTTGCCGTCAGCAGCCGTGACCGCTGAGGGGACGACGAGTAGGTTCTTGAACGCACCCCCGTAGAGCGGGTCGCCGTGCAGGAATGTGCCCCGCGGGATTGGCCCCGGCAGAGGACTCCAGGTCACCGTGGTCTTGCCGTTGACCCCAAAGCCGCTGTTCTTGGTGGCCGGACCGAAGTGGGCCACTGGCTTACCGGGGTTGGCTGGGTTGTAGCCGTAGACCACGGTTCCGGCCCTGATGACCGCCGTCCGACGCGCGGTGTAGGGCGCAAGACTCAGCTTGTAGCTCTGAGAGACGATCAGCGGACTGTCGGCCCACATCCCGCCGGTCATGTAGTAGGCCGGGTTGCCGTACAACCGGCGCCCGTAGCCATCGACGGTGAAGACCTGGAAGTGATCGTGCGGGCCGGTCGCCGTCCCTGTCGATCCCACGTAGGCGAGGATCTGGCCCCGCTTCACCGACGCCCCGACGCCGACCGCGAACTTGCTGCAGTGCGCCGAGAGGTAGTGCGCACCACCGGCGATCTTGACCTCGATGATGTTGCCGCCGCCAGCTTCGGGACCCGGACTGGGTGCCCACCCGGCGAAGACCACCACGCCCGCCTCGCTGGCCAGGATCGGCGTGCCGGCTGGCGCGGCGTAGTCGGTGCCCATGTGGAAGTGGTAGACGTAGGAGTAGTTGCTGTTTGGCCTGTAGAAGGCGCAATGCTGAACGCCGAGGTGATAGACGGGCGGTTCCCAGCTCGACTGCACGCCGAAGGCTTGGGTCATTGTCGACGCCGTGAGAGGCGGGAGAAGGGCCATCACTGCACCTCGAAGGGGATGACTTCGGATCCGGTCAGCACGTTGCCGCCGAAGAACGTGTCGAGGGTGTGCGTCTCCAGAACGAGGTGGTGTAAGCCGGGAGCCAACGCAGAGAGGTCGATGCTGACCGTGCTAGTTCCTCCTCCTACCGAGGAGTGGACGAGGATGCCCGCAGAATCGGGCGTAGCGTCGATGCGCAGCTCCCGGCTGCTCACTGCCAGCCCTGTGCCCCCAGGGTTGGCGTTGTAGGTCACGATCCACGTCCCCGCCAGCGGCGACGTCGGGATCGGGCTCAGGAACAGGGCGTTGGCGTAGCCGGTGTGCGTGTACCAGCCGCGCCCCTCTTCGCGGCCGTTGGTCCACATATTGTTGAGCGGCTTGCCGTTGTGGATGTCTAGCAGCCAGCCATCGCTGGCCCGCATCTCGTGGGTGTTCGGCTCGAGGACGTTGGTCAACAGCCGAAGCTCCTCGAAGCCGTCGTAGGGGCTAGCCGTGGTGTCGATGTTGACCGGCACCGTGAACTCGCACTCCGTGGTGCAGGTCAGGCTCAGCGGCGTCTCCGCGAGCTGCACCTGGCCGGCGTTGGTGGCGATCTTGGGCGAGACCACCGTGATGGTGCCGGGGTTGTCGTACAGCCCCAACTTGAGGTCGAGGTGGACCGTCCCTGACACCGGCTGGCCGATCGGGAAGCAGGTCCCCAGCGTCAGGTAGCCGTAGTTCTGCCCGGTCCCGCCGGGAGACTGGAACCAGCTCGCACGGCTCTCCATGAAGATCCGGGGCTCCGGATATCCGGCGCAGTCGGTCGGTGGAGGACTGGTCGGAGTTGCAGTCGCCGTTGCCGATGGTGTCGGCGAAGGGCAATTGTGGTCGGCGTGGCAGTTGCGGGCCGCTGAGAAACCCACGCCGAGGAAAAGGGACGCGATGATGACCAGCGAGGCGACAACGGCCCTCATGCCGCAGACCTTCGGAGCGCCACGCGAGTACTGGCGATCAGGCACGGCTCACAGACGTAGACCGTCGTGTGCCGGAACTCGACCGCGTAGCCGCGGTGGTAGTAGTGGGCTGGCTTGGCGCGGGCCTTCTGGTACTCCGGGCCCGCCGTCAGCGAGACGAGCTGCTTGCAGTGACGGCAGCGGAGCTCGTCATCGCTCATCGGTCAATCCCGCGGATGGTCCACCGAATGCCGACTCTGCCAGTGCAGCGAGCAGACGTAGCGGCCGCAGATGTAGCAGAACGAGGTCGCGATGAGGCCGCAGCGCTCGTACCGGGGATGAGCTCGCAGATCCTGACCCTCATTGGAGATCAGCTCGCTGCATCTTTGGGAATGTGCTGCCGAACCCAAAGAACCTCCAGGATGAGGCCACCGGCCAACTCGGCGCGATGACCGGGCCGGATCTCGCCCTCGTAGAGCTTCGTCGGCTCAGGGCCGTCTCGGGTGAGGCGCAGAAGCGCCGTCCACTCGGTGTTGTCCGCCTTGCGCCTGCCGCGAAGCATTCAGTCATCGCCGTCTGCTTGGTGATGGGCGCCAGCGGTCGGGCTTGTCCTTGGCGTCGTGGATCGGGTCATTCACCGATCCCCCGCATAGTCGACAGGCCTGCTTGCTGCCCTTGAGGCGCGGGAGGAACATGTGCGGTCGGCTCGGGTCGATGCTCTGACGGCCCGGCATTCAACCGATCAGGTCCTGCTCTTCGAGCAGCTGCTTGACGTGATCCAAGGCCCTGGCCAGTTCGACCTCCGTCCGCTTCAGGGTCTTCTCCAGCGCCTCGATCGTGTCCTGCAACAAGCGGATCCGGGCCTCCAGCGCTCCGATCGTGTCCCGATTCAGGGTGTTCAGACGCCCCTGCGCTTCCGGTCCGCCAATCCGGTTCCAGTAGCGCCACGCCAGAACTCCCGCCGTTATCGCGCTGAGAGTCCCAAAGATTCGAAGCCATATCCCAAACTCGGGACTGGTCAGGAAGTCCATCAGCGGAGTGCCGCTCGGGAGCTGACGGCAATGGGAAAGGGATTCGCAAGAGCAGGGATGAAGATCGGGAGGCTCTCGGATAGCGACAGCTCAAGAACTCGGCCCCGGACGACGCAGCTAGCCGAGCCAGGTCGCCGGCCCAGAACGCGATTGGCGACGGCGATGGCTTCGCCGCAGCGACCGAAGTGGACGTCGGCGCCGGAAATAGCGCCCTCAGTCGCCGCATGCTGGAGCTCGTAGCGGTCGAGGATGATGAGCCCGATCGAGATCCCGCCGAGCAGGATGAACAGCATCAGCGGCGTGATGATTGCGAACTCGAGAAGGGCCTGGCCGCGCATTCACAGGGCACCCCGGTACAGGCCGACGGCCACCACGTTGGCGAGGGCCCCTATGAGCCCGACAAAGATGCCGAAGGTGAGCAGAGCCTGCCTACGCTGTCCGGCCCAAGCGAAGATGCTCACCCCAGCGGCCTTGGCGACCACGATCCCGCCTGCGCCAGCGGTCGCATACACCAAGCGCATGAATGGGTTGCTCTCCAGGCTCGCCCCGCCGTACAGGCTCATGGCCCACAGGAAGGTCAGGGCGTCCACGGCGTGCGCGTTGAGCAGCAGCAGGCGCCGCACGTTAGCTGCCCTGGAGGGTGTTGCCGATGTTGTTGAAGAGTCCGGAGACGACGGGACCGAGGAAGAGGAGAGCGGCGATGACGACGATGGCGATCAGGGCAATGAGGAGACCGTACTCAACTAACGTCTGACCACGGGGAGTCGTCATACGACGTAGGACAGCGCGCACAGCCGACGTATAACCGTTCTGCGGCTACACGCAAGTTTTAGGCGACGGGCTCCTTCATTCGGCCCGGTCGACCAGCGCGCTCGTTGCGCTGTGAGTTGCGTCCGACCTCCACCTCGAGCCAGCGCAGGAAGGCGATGATGACCTCGTGCTCGTCGGCGGCATCGAACAGCAGGCCCTCACCGGCATCGGCGCTGGCTGTGTATTCGGCTAGGGAATCGAAGACGGTCGGCAGCACCGGCCGCAGCGCCATGAGGCGAGACGGGAACGGCATGCCCGGAGTCACCCGCGGCATCAAGAAGTGACACGATCGGCAGCGAGATGCCATCAGACGATGCCCTGATTCCAGGTCGCGGTCTTCGCTACCCACGGCACCTTGCAACTCGGACAGATCGGCAGTTCTCCGTAGCCGGCGCCCAGCGGACGCGACAGCGTGATCTCTTCGCCAGGATGATGGGCACCCCGTTGCAGGCAGTCGACGTAGCGCTCGGTGGTGACCAGGTTCAGCCGAGAGAGAGGACGCGGATCCCAAGCGGATGGGTAGATGCGGGCTGGGCTCATCCTCTTGACGCCCCGACGACACTTGTCTCATGCCCTGGGCGCGTATCCACTTCGGCGGCGGCGGGACGCTGGACCTCCCCGGAGAGGTGCCGTAAGCCGAGGCCGAGGCCGTCGAACGAAGGTGGCGCGAGGCGCACTGTCGCGTCGAGTGGCTGAGGTCGGCGGGGGGCCGGTTGGACGCTTCGCTTCCGCAAAACGCAGTCGTTCCCCCCGGACCGGTCCCCCACAATCGGCGGGTACGAGCGTACCGGTACCGCTAACGGCCGGGGAGAGCGCTGGTCCGTTTCCGCAAACGAGTAGACGTTATGTGATCCTGCGCCCAAGCACGGTACGCGGATACCGGTACGCTCCCCCTCGTGCTCAGCATCCGCCGCGAATACATTATGTGACGTACTCACGCGGTCTCCTTGTGCATGACCGCGAGCTCATGGGCGTACCGCAGCGCGAGCTCGGCGGTCCTCTTCACTCCCTGCTCGCGACGGAAGGCCATGAGGGTGTTGCGAACTGTGTAGGGGCTTTTGTGAAGTGTCGCGGCGGCAACCTCATTGGATCCCCCACCGAACCACCAGGCGGCGAGCGCGGAAAGTTGGGCCGGCGTCGGGCTCACTCCGGTTCCTCCGCTGAGAAGGATGAGGCGGGGCATGGACCCTCATGGATGGTGAGGGTTTCAGCGGGGATGACTCGCGGCTCAGGCGTGTTGATGGCGTAGACGGTGCCGTAGAGATACCAGTTGCGCCACCAGTCGAGCCAGAACTGCTCGTCAAGATCGAATCGCGCTACAGGGCTCACTTCTCCTCCACGGCTGGCGGGTTGGCAGCCAGGGCAGCACGTAAGGCGCCAAAGCGGACATCGGGGAAGGCAGGACGAAAGCCACCACCATCGAGATAGTCGATCAAGTCTTCGGCCGCCGTTCGCAGAGGCGCGGCGGCTTCGTCCTCGATGGCGAGGATGGCGTCGCGCATGGCGTCCTGAACAACCGGGATGACCGTCCCGTCCCTGTCAGGATGAGGGGCCACCCAGCCTACTGATGATGCCAACAGCGCCCGTCCCGCAGCCGTTCTCGGCTCAGTGGTCATGGCTTCGGCTCCAATGCGGCGCGGATTCGATGCCGTAATGCGCCCAATTCCAGCATTGCGGTTCCGGGCCGTTGATCCTCACTGTCACTCAATGCAACAAGCGCATCCTTGAGCGCCACCTCCAGCCTGTCCCGCTCATCGAGGAGCCGTAGGATCACGTCTGGTGAAGCGGCGAACCATTCACCGAATCCGGGCTCCTCAAGCTCATTCTGGCGAGCTCGCAGGGCTGCCTCGCGCAGGGCGGTGTAGTCCATGCTCACCACCATCCCAGAACGTGCGAGGCCCAGAAGGCCGCCATCATCACCGCGCCCAACGTGTAGCCGACGACAAAGGCATCGAGGCGGCTGCTCATCCCTGCTTCTCCAGTTCAGCGAGTGGCTTATCGAGCAGCGACCGCCACTTATCCCATGCACGAGTCACGGCACCAGTCCCAGGGAACAGATCGCACAGCTCGTCTGATGGCTGGGCGCCCATCATCTCGAAGCCCCACATGCACACGGCCTCCGGCTTCGCACCAACGAGTCCTCGCTTCATGGCTATCGGCTCACTGATCCAGTCGCGCATCACGATCCGGTGGGAGATGGTCGGCTTACGGGCTGCCTTCACAAGCACCGGTTCCCATGCATAGGCGACCGAGACGTTGCGCTTGAACGCGGCGAAGGGCTTGACCCACGCCATGATTCGGTAGTCGCGCGGTCCACCTTCGTATTCGGGAATCGAATCAGCAGCCCGAATGATCTGCGGCAAGGCAGGTGAAGATGTGTGCAGCACCCATCCGTCGAAGGTGCTGAGCCGATGGAATAACTCAGCCGGAAGGACCTCGCCGTCGTAGTCTGGATGCTGCGAGTAGTGCTTCGCTGATTGGCCGATATAGGGTGGATCGGCATATCCGAGCCGCATCACTTCTCCAGTTCAGCGAGTAGGGCTGCGGCGATGGCGAGCGCATGGTCGCCACCCACCATCTCGGGCGGCTGGTACAGAAGATCGAGAGCAGGTCGCAGCGCCGCAGCCAGCCGCTCCCGGTTCACCAGCACAATGCCATCGGCGGCGAGAGCGGCCTGTACGTCTCCCGGCGTCGGCCAATCAGGCTCATCACTTTCGCCGTAGACATGCGCGAGGGCTCGTGCTAGGGCAGCGGTCAGGTCGGTCATGCTTGCGGTTCCTTCTCTACCACCACTGATGCTGACCCGGCGCGGACTACGCCCTTCACGAGATACCTAGCACCTACGACCAGATGCACGGTGCCGTCCAAGTCCCACAGTTCCTCGGGACGTTTGATAGCAGCACTAGCAATTGAGAAGGCGGCTTGCACGGCGGACCAGTCGTCGTGAACGCCATCACCTACCGCTCCATAGTCCTCCGGGTGAGTCGATCTCGGGAATGAGGAGCAATGGAGGCGGGCAGCGGTCAGGTCAGCCGAGGTCATCAGGCGCTCCTTTGCCATACCACGCCGCGAACTCTGCGAGGTCGAAGCTGATGACGCCCTCGCGCGGCCGACCCGCTCCCGGGGTGCTCACCGTGACCCAGGCGCGCAGCTGGTCGGAGCGCGCCGGCACGCTGCGGATCTTGGCGAGCAGCGATTGCTGGAAGGCACCGCCGCTCTTGACCTGGATGACGAGGTGATCCTCGGAGCCGCCGCCATCCTCGAGGCCGCCGTACTGGCCGACGCGGCGGATGCCGAGCAGCTTGCAAGCCCAGAGCTCGATGGCGTTCCCGCGTTTGCGATTGAGGCGGCCACGACGGGAGGTGAGCTCATCGCGGCGCCGGCCACAGATCGTGCAGCGATCAGTGAGAACCGGGGCCACTGCTTCCAATGAAGCGGACACGCCCAGTTCCTGGATCGCCATGTTTAGGGGCAACCGCCATGCCCGATCGCCCCACACATGCCGATGTTTCTTGGGGCTGACGGAGGCCCACTGGAGGTTCATGGCTCATCCTTGAAAGGAAGGATGCCCGCAGCAGCGAGAGCGGTTTCAGTTATGCGGCGCTCCCAGTAATGCAGCACTCGCAACTGGACCCCTGTCTTGAGGCCTGCTAGGGCACGGTGGACCGCCCGCAATGCCTTGATCTCGGGATCGAGTGGCTTTGTCACGAACCGGCTCCCAGCTTCTCCAGCGCCTTGCGAGCTGCCCGCTTCGCCAGTTCTGAGGAATGAGGATCCGCCAAGATGCGCCGGCATTCAGCAAGGGCCTGCTCTTTGGTCAGAGGCTTGAGGTGCTCTTCCATGATGGTCATGCCGATGCCCTCGGCACCCAGGCACCGTCGACGAGTTCAAGCTTCGTCGCTTTCGGGATTTTGTCCCCCTTACTGACCGAACCGATACCAACCGAACCGATACTTACCGGTGCGGGGAGTCGCGGGGCGTCGCGGTCGGCGGCGGGGATACCACATTTGCTGTGCTCTTGGGCTACCGTGAGAACGCGTCGTGTCGTCCCAGCGAGGTGCTGATGCGCGGCCATTTTGGGTACCTGCGCATGACCGCAATCGTGCAGATGCAAACGCCCAAGTCCCCCTAGCGCGTCGGCATGTCGACGGACTCGCCGTTCCCGCGATGCACGCCCCTCAAAGGGGTAGAGCTCGGCGGCGATGTTCGCCACGTCCCAGCGCAGCCAGCCGGAATCATCGGCTAGTTGCCAGGTTCCAATGAAGAACAGGCGGGCTCCTTCCGACAACTCCGCCATCCGAGCGTCCTTCCAGAACTCGGGCTTGATCTGTCGGATTCTCATGCGGACTGCCCAACTCGGATGATGCCCAGAGCGCTGGTCGGTCGAGCTGCGATGGCTTCAATCTCCGGGCTGAAGCGTGGTGCGGCAAGAATCCCAGCGAAGACGAGATCGCTCTTATTCCGGAAGTACTCATGCAGACCGGCAACGTACCGATTCAGTTGATTCAGCGCCTCACGGTCTGCCTTCTGAGCCTTGACCTCCACAACGACGAGAACTCGACTAACGCCATCCTCGCTGTCCTCGTCCTCGAACTCTGTATAGACGCAGAGATCTGCGATGCCATATCCCGGAATGAGGACTTGTCTCCCGACATCGCGCACATCCGGCAGACTGCCGAAGAACGCGAACAGCTGATCCTCGAAGTCCCGCTCGGCATGGCGATATGGTCTTCGGCCAGGCATTCGTCTCATCGTTGGAAGCTCGTGTTCGGCAACCCCGCAGTCGCACTGAGCCGCTGCACCTGGACGGGGTACAACCCCTGTGCCCGCTCGAGGCCCATCGCCGCCACAACGCCGTACTGCAGGTCGACGATCCGCTCGTCCGCAGTCCCGACGTAGCACTGGCACCAGTCCACGACGCGGACCACCACGGTGACTCCGGTCTGCAGCGATTGGATCCGCACCCAGCCGCAGCCATCCTCGTGGCGCAGCGTCCAGGTACAAAACGGCATCGCAACCCCGGTGCCGGGGCCATACTCGCTCGCAGTGCCCTGCACCCAGCCATCGCCAGCGCGCACCGGCACACTCGCTCCTAGAACAAAGCAGAAGGCCCACAGCAGGTGCCGCCAGCGGAGCCTCATCGCAGCCTCCGCAGCGCAGTCTCAAGGTCGTCCAGCGCCTTGAGCGGATCGCCTCGGCCGTCGTAGCGCATCACGGCCACGAAGCGTGCTGCAGCGTCTAGCGCCTGCCTTGTCCACAGGTCGTCCACACGCTCCACGGAGCGGAAGACGGCCAGCATCGCGTCGCGCTCTTCGGCGCTGACCGGTGCGAGGTCCACGCCGAGGCCCTGGTTCTGGCCCTCGACCATCCTCACGAGACGCGGCTTCATGCGATCCACTGAAGCTGCACGTAGCCGCGCATGCTCGCGGCAGTCCGACGCATTGCTCGGAGGTTCGTGAGCTGCGTCAGGGCGCGACGCCGCAGACGTCGGTACTGATCCAGGAGTTCGTCGGCCGATTGAGTAAGCCACACGCCGCGGGAGCCGGTGCAGATCGGCGCGCCACGGCGCCGGAGCTCTTCGACCGAGGCTTCGACCACGCGGCGTGAGACGGCGAGGTCCTCGGCGATCTCTCCGATGGTGCGCGGGACTCCCCAGTAGAGGCGGGCGTACACGACGTCGGCGAGAGCGAGGTCCTTCACGAACCGAGCACTCCGGCTGCGATGCCTATCCCAAGGCCAAACAGAAAGCTGCCGACTATGACCGCCCAAGGTCCCCAGTGCATCAACCAGAGCGACCACTTGAGATGGCGTATGGAACGGTCAAATGCGCGTGTGTCAGCCTTGATGCGAACGGTTACGTTATCGATCTGCGGACTCACGCCGTGACCGCCCGTCTCCGCGCCCGCTCGACGCGTTCTGCGATGCCATCGGCGGCCGACGCGGGGGCACTCCGCGTCGCCGCCGGCACGCCGGCCCGAGCAACCGGCTGCGACGCCGGGGCAGGGGGAGGTACCGCAGTCGCGACCAACGACGCAGCGCCCTGCCCCGGCTGTTCATCGACGAGCTCACCGCCCGTCAGGTCGAGAACCTGTTGAAGTGTGTCAGCCGGCGCCGCACCAGGGGCGGCGGACGCCGGCTGCAACGCGGGAGGCTGGGTCATCGCGCCCGAGCTGCCAGCGGTACGGACGACGAGCATCGCCGGATCCGCCTCGGTATCTCGCTCACCAGCCTCCCGCTGCTCAAAAGGGTGGTCGTACTTGCCAGCCGCGATGTCGGTCCCCAACTGGATCAGTTGGTCCTTCGTCAGATCATCGAGCGTCTTGCCCTCGAAGGCGGAGTCCACCACGTCGGCAAGAAGCGCCTCAATGTCATGTTCCTTGGCGCGATCGACAATGCGCTGCACCACCATCTCGCGCGTGAGCGTCTTGGAGACGGGCGCTGGCAGGTCCGGCAGGCCATCGGGCATCTCTTCGGCCGGCGTCGCAGCGTAGCCTGCGAGCTCCACGATGAAGCCGAGCGGCATCCGCAGCGCCTTGGCGAGTGCGCGCGTCTGGCTCATGGATCGGATTGCGTACTCGTCGCGGGTGCTCCATGTCTTCTCATTGCGTGAGCACATCGCCTCCGCACTGCCGACGACGGCGCCAGACATGGTTCGCACCACCGCGCGAGCCTCCCAGCCAGTCTCAATCGGGCGCGTCCATTCGACCTGAGCGAACACTCCCAAGAGGCTGCCGAGCAGCGTCCAACCTTCGAGAAGGACGTACTCACGGTTACCGATACGCTTGACAAGCTGGCGCTTCTTGAGGACGTCCGTGAGGACGGTTGCGACGCCCGTCGCTCTCTCCATAAATAGGCTGGGAACGTCGGTGCCGAACAGATTCTGGAGAGGTGCATCGACTGTCTCGATGGCGGTGATCTCTTCGCTAGCCATCAGGACTCCTTCACGCTAAGACTTGGCACCTTGACGCCCTGCGTCCGTAGCCCGAGGTCGTTCAGCTTCTGCCACAGGTCGATCGCGCCGGGGTCGCCCTCATGAACGGCCGTGCCGAGGGCAGCCGTGGCGACCTCCAGGTGCGCGGGGATCTCGCGGATGAACGGACGACTCCAGGCTTCCTTGCGCCACACGGCGAGAGCGTCTTGGACGGTTAGGTCGCCCCAGTTGCCCTCGTCGTTGACCGGATACGCCACGTCGACCGCTCGCCAGTTGAGTTGCAGCGGTCCCCACGTCTTGGCCTCGGCTTCGATCATGGCCCGCTCGATCTCCTGGGTCATCGGCCGCAGCGCCCGCTCGATCCGCAGCTTGAGCCGTCGTAGGCCGGCGTAGATCACGCCGCGGTCCCGCATGTCGAGGCTGCGGTCCTCCATGGCCTCGATGGCCTGATCCAAGGTGTCAGGCGCAACGATGAGCAGGGCGTTGTCGGAGTCGAGGGTTCTCATCGCCCCACCGCGCACATCCGCTCCAGCAAGTCCTCG
>Ga0207684_10002605_pt1 | contig 18041 bp, 22 predicted proteins | sample KBSK5501metaG_FD_184342 | JGI IMG/M metagenome (GOLD analysis project Ga0207684, IMG submission 184342) | Corn, switchgrass and miscanthus rhizosphere microbial communities from Kellogg Biological Station, Michigan, USA - KBS K5-50-1 metaG... | ecosystem: Host-associated > Plants > Roots >...
TCATGCAGCAGTGGGCGTTGAACCCCGGCAGTTCGAATCAACAATGGCAGATCAACTCGGCCGGCGGTGGCTACTACTCGTTCACCAACCGGACGAGCGGGCTCGTCCTCGACCTGACCGGAGGCGGGCTGGCCGACGGCACCAAGATCCAGCAATGGGCGGCAGGTAGCGGAAACCTCAACCAGCAATTCCAGGTGATCGGGACGCCACGTGCGGCCGGAGCCGTAGCGCCTGCGGCGGGGGGATCGTTCCGCATCGTGAACCAGGCCAGCGGCAAGCCGTTCGGAGTGGCAGGCGCATCGACCGCAAACGGAGCGCAGATCGTCAGCTCATCTGATGACGCTGCTCTCGATCAGGTGTGGACTCTCGTCGACGCAGGCGGGGGCTACTTCAACCTGATCAACGCCAACAGCGGTTCGGCGCTCGACGACACCAACGGATCGACCACCAACGGCACCGTGATGCAGCAGTGGAGCATTGCCGGCACCGGCAACTCCAACCAGCAGTGGCGCATCACGTCACTGGGCAATGGGTACTACTCGATTACGAACCGAACTAGCGGTCTCGTCCTCGACCTCACCAACGGCAACACCAACGATGGAACGCCAATCCAGCAGTGGGCCGGTGGTGGGTCGGGCAATCCCAACCAAGGATGGCAATTCGCCCCATCTCGATAGTTCCTCCCAACCGAGAGGCGCCCGAACGGGCTCGGGCGTCTCTCGCCAAGAGCAGCGCTCGGGTCGTACAGAAATGCTGGAAGCGAACCGTGATATCTGGCGGGATCTACACGGTTCCGGGGAAGTCGCCAGCGCCCGTCCAGCCACATGCTGAGGTCGAACACAAATTCGACCGTTTGGAGGCGATCAGTATGATGAGTGCTGCAGAGATCCGAAATGCGACCAAGCAATCCATGACATCGGACGTCCGTCTTCGCCTGATGATCATCGGCGTGACCGCGTGGGCGGCCTTCCAGATCATCAGACTGGTCGCCGTTTTCCTTATGCAGGATGCCTTGTCGGGAAGCGCGTCGCCTGCCTGGCTCTACCCGGCGATCACGGACGTGGTGGTCGGACTCATGGCTCCGATTGTGGCGTTCGCTGTATGGCGGCTGAAAGGTCTCGGGGTCTGGGTGTTCGCGATTGTCTTCTTCGCGATCTCGATCGTCGACCACTTGGACGCGGTGACCGCCGCCCTCACTACCCCGATCCCCGCTGCCCCCCTCCTATCCCCCTCGCCCGTGGCGACCACCGTCGATCTCGTGCTCATATCCGTGATCGACGCTGTCGCCATCGCGGTCTTAGCGACCGCCAGGATGAGGTCTTATCTCCACATCCCACAATGACCGCGACAGCAGAGAGAAGGAGGGATTAGAAAGTGTCTATTGACTACAGCCGACCAATACGATTCGTATTGCCCTGAAAGCCGCTATCAAGGCTGGGCCTCGCCTCACCGTTATCACGCTTGGAGCCCAAGGCGCCGCTTACTGCGAGGCCGGTTCTCAACCAGAATCCATTCCAGCGATCCCAGTCGAGGTCGTCGATACCACCGGAGCGGGTGATGCTTTTGTCGGAGCGCTCGCCTATGCAACGAGCGAAGGATGGGAGCCGCGAACAGCATTCTCGCTGGGCGTTGCCGCAGGTGCAGCAACAGTCATGCGCGCCGGCGCCCAGTCCTCTTTACCCTCGATGACTAACGTCAAGCAGCTGATGGCGCCAGTCAGGCGAACTGATCGCATCGCCTAATGCGCGAGTCAGCCGGGGCGTCGTCGAAGGCCGTTTAGACAGCCAAGAAGACAGCCAACTTGACGGACGCCGGTGGACAAAGGCGGACGATCCTAGAATCCGAAGGAGCGCGATCGAACTGAAGCGGACCTCTATGGACGCCTGCGGATGGCAGCCCCGCGGTCTTCAAAACCGTTTGCGGGGCGCTGCTGAGGCGTCCCGGGTGGGTTCGATTCCCATCCATCCCCGCCAATTTCGGCGTTGATGACAGCCAAGATGACAGCCACAGCAAGGGACTCTCACGAACATCCCCGGACGATTACGGTCGCTAGAGCAAGGGTTGTGCGGGTCGGGGTTCGAGTCCCTCGCGTCCGAACCAAATTCCGAATACAGAATTGGCCTGCCATGAACCTAGCGTCAGCTAACGCTTGCGTTCGAACAGATTATCCCCGTCCCTTACCCTGATCTTTGGAACTGCGGTTCCTAACCTCAGCGAGAATCAGGCGTCCGACGAGCGCCAGAGCGCCCTCACGATCGCCGAGGAGTTCACTCGCTCGGTCGACGATCGGTTCAAGTATTTGTCGGCGATACAGAGCCAGCGTGGAGGTGTCCTGCCGTTCCGACAGGCAATCCCCAAACCAGCCAAGAAGGTCCGAGCGGAACAACGCATCGGCGACCCGCCGCTCGAACTCGGCCGGTGTCGCGGATCGAACCGCCGGCCGCAGTCTCTTTTCTAGACGTGCAATGCATGGCCCAACTAGGTCGTGCTTACGTCGATATCGCCGGTACAGGGCTGGACGGTTGACACCCGCTTCCTTAGCGATGCGTTGGACGGAGGTGGCTGCTAATCCATGGTGCGCGACCATCTGTAGTGCCGCATCAATGATGGCGGCATCGGTAGCCGCTATTCGTGGCCGTGCCACCTTCTGCCATACCCCAGACCCATTAAGTTACGCTACTGCAGCGTAATGTTACCTTCCGGTCCCGCTGGTGTGAGGCCGTATTTCGTAGATCGAGCGAGCGCGGTTCGGCATGACTCTCGGCCGTCAACCAACACCCGACAACCTCCTGGTCCGGAAGCTGACCTCGTCGCCCGGTTCCTAGAGATCTGGCCACTGCGGCCACGGTTCGGATTCCGAATCAAGCTATTTGAGCAGCCAAAACTTCAATCTGGAAGGCCAGACATGGTCGCAGTAGTCTGGGATGAAAATGCGTCGATTCACTGGAGCAGGAGCGATGGCGGTCTGAATCGCGCCGAACTTCGTCTGCTTCATCTTCTGGTCACAGCTGGCCCATCGGACGTTGTGGATCTCGGGGCTCGGCTTCCAGACCTCCGATCGGATTCGATTGACCGATTGGAGTCGACAGGATTAGTCGCTTTGAAGCGGCACCGGATTGCGCCTAGGCGGCTGACTGAAATCCTCGCGGTCCGAGCTGTCGTAGCAATCGAAGCGAAGATTGACAACTGGCGTTCTGTCCTGACCCAGGCGCGGTTAAACCAGTGGTTTGCTTCGGAGTCTTATGTGCTCGCTCCAGGCGTAAATGACAGGTCGAAGCTTCTCGGCCTAGCAAGTGCCTTCGGAATCGGCGTCTGGACGATCTCGGCCAACGGTTTCGCACAGCGTCTTGCCGCGCAGCTACCATTACGCTTCCCGGTTTCGTATGGCACGTGGCTCTTCAACGAGTGGCTAAGGAGCGACTTCGACGTCCGTGACGAGCCGTTCAGTACTCGATCCTCTATGGTTAGCCGCGACATTTCCTGAAGTCCACAATCTCGAGCCGGTTGCCCTTGGTGGGCAGCGGTGGGTCTATAGGGGCGACCACGACGATGAGGGGCAGGTGGTAGTCAAGATCGTCAAGCCCGGCCAAGATCCAGAGCGCATTCGCCGCGAGATAAGTGCTGTTACAGCGATCCACTCCTCTCGTGTGCCTGTAATTCATGCAACGGGAGTCGCCCAATCGAATGTTGGGCCCTGTGTCTGGGTACGGGAAGGCTGGATTCCCGGCACGAACCTGGCAGTCCTCCTGGAAGCTGGCGCCATCGGTGAGGCGGATCTGCTTAGGCTTGCGCATGACTTACTTACTGCGCTGCATGAAGCGGAGGTGGTGAGGATCGTCCATCGCGATGTAAAGCCCGGCAATATCCTGCGCGGCGAGTCCGGTGCATTTTGGCTTCTGGACTTTGGGCTAGCTCGGAACTTAGACCTGGACTCGATAACTCCGACCGCAGCGCAATTTGGCGTAGGCACATTTGGCTACAGCGCCCCAGAGCAGATGCGAAATCTGAAGCCGAAGATCGATTCGCGCTCCGATTTGTTTGCGGCGGGTGTCACGCTCTATGAGGCAGCTACAGGAATCAACCCATTTCGCCAGGGTGCTCGCGACCATTTGGAAATACTTCGGCGTACTGAGCGCCTGCCCTTACAGCGGCTTCGATTGTTATTCAAAGGTGGTGACGTGCTAGCCGACCTCGTGAGCGCCATGACGCAGAAATATCCGGATCAGCGTCCTCGCACCATTGCTGCGGCCTTGCAGTGGCTCGCCGAAATCCCAAGCTGAGGAAAAAATGGACCTTTATCTGCAGTTCGGCCACGGCATGATTGCCCATGCGCGCGAAATGGTCGCTCGCTGGCTTGGCGGAACGGTGATCCTAAGTCCCCGAGATCTCGAGCCGGACCAACTCAACCGGACTGCCCAAGCAATAACTGATCGTCCAGGCGGGAATGTGCTGCTTGACCCACAGTTCTATCTCCCGAGGGCCGACCATCGGCGCTTAACGAAGCACGCCTACTGGCCAAGCAGTTACGACAGCACGGATTTCTATCAAGGTCCGAAGCTCGCCGAAATGCTCCGAACCCTTAACGGCCTTAATACCTCCCTAGCGTGTCGACAGATGATCCTGCCCGGCCTGTTGGCCACTGAGGTCGATGACGACTGGATCGCCATTCACAGCGCGATCCTCGAGGAAGGCAATGCCCTACGAAGCGATGGGACCGCAGTGCCAACATTTGCCTTGTCCGCCGAAGCTGGTAAGGCGACGAGTCAAATACACGCGATCCTTGACGGCACCGAAGACTGGAACTTCGGGACCTGTTACGTCGTCTGCGAACACCCGCGTGGCGAATATCTGGTCACTGACCCAATCTGGCTCAGCAACCTTTTGGATCTTGTAGCCGGCCTGAAGCTTCAGGGACGCCACGTAATCGTCGGCTACTCAAGTCACCAGAACCTCGCGTTGGCAGTAGTCGGAACTGATGCCATTGCAAGCGGCACCTGGATGAATGTGCGCGCGTTTCCGCCCGACAAATTTCGTGAAATGGACGATGAGATCAAGCAGCGGGACACTTGGTATTACTGCCCACACGCCTTATCGGAGTACACACTTCCATTCCTAGATGTTGCTTGGCGCCAAGGGGTAATCGAGCTGATGAGACCGCTGCCGCCGATCTCCGATGACTTAGTGAGACCACTGTTTCGCGGCGACCAGCCGAGTACGGTAGGTCTATCCGAGCAAAACGCCTTCAGGTTCTACCTCCACGCGTTACGTGTCCAGGTCCGAGCAGCTCACCAACCGTCATACGACGACACTCTTCAAGCCCAGATGTCGATGCTTGATGCTGCCGCAGGGGTTCTAGGCACGCTCCGTGCGGCCGGCGTCAGTGGACGGCACCGCGATTTTGCGCAGATCGTCGACGTAAACAAGGCGGCGTTGGAACTCCTCAACACAACTCGCGGACCAATTCTTCGGCGAGAGTGGGCGCGTCTGTAGATATTTGAAGCGCTCTATGTCCCGGTCAGGCGCCTGATCGACTCCATCCCTCGAGCGCGGAATCATTTGTTTCACGACCCCGAACACTTCCTAGATCTCCAAGGGTCTTTACAGACCTGCAGGGCCTCCGAAAACCCTTCGTGAGATCGCCGCGTTTGGCGAACACTTGAGCTACCGGGGACCATTCGTTGCGATTGACTTGCCCCCGTGCTACCCTAGTGCAGCCATGGCTTACCCCCCAGTCGGAGCCGCAGCGGTTCTTCGCTTGGCAGAAGAGGATCCGGACGGCAAGTGGCTCCTAACGGTACGCGCCGCGTTAGCGGTCCACGAGCGGATAGGTGGCGGATCGTTTGCTGGACGATGGGTTTTGAACGAGCTAAAACGCACCGGGGACTCGAATTGGTGGCGTCCAGGCCTACACCCTCTGGTGAGAGCCGGGATACTACGCAAGGAAGGCGAATCGACGCGGGGCGGCGATCGCTCGTATTACGTCTTCGTTGATCCGGAAGGCGTACGCAGCGCGTTGGTCCGGCTGGGTTACTAATGACCTCGGACGAACTCGTTGTCGACCTCCGATCAGCCGCCGCTTGGCCTAGCGCCTCCGATCTGCGGGTGTGGGCGTCTACTCAAAGGATCTTTATCTCCTCTGTTATGGACGGCATGAAAGCTGAGCGCTTGGCGATTGCTGAAGCGATACGCGCGCTCGGAGCTGAGCCTGTCTGGTTCGAAGCGTTTGGCGGCCGCGACGCCGACCCCGAAGATGCGTATCTAAGTGCAGTCGCCTCAAGTACCGTTTATGTCGGAATTCTCGGCCGACATTACGGCAAGATACAGAAGCACCTTCGGCTGTCAGCGACGCATGCCGAGTATCGGGAGGCGGAACGCTGCGGTCTAAGAATCTGTGTCTGGACCACATCGGCCGCAGATTGGCTGGCTGATCAGCAGCGTTTTGTCGACGAGGTGCGCACATTCCATGTGACAGCCGACTTCGACTCTCCCACCGAATTGGCTAGTGAAGTCAGGCATCGGATCGAACGCTTGGCTGCCGAGGATCTGTCTCCCTGGTGCAAGTTGGACAACATCGTCTTCCGTGCTACGCGAATTCGCGACACAGGCAAAGAGATTTCGTTGACCGCCTCGATCCACGATCACAGAGTTGCGGCCAACCTCGAGGGCATGAGGGGAAGTTGGTGGTACTTGCCAGACCGTCGCTTCACTTACGCCAACCGCTCACGATTGATTGAAGTCAAGGAAGTGATTTCAAGCGTCGAGAGCTCGCGCTCGACCAGGGTCAAGATAGCTATGACGCCGAGCTCAGCCTCCCAAGATGATCGCCCGACCCATATAACGATCGGTTCGGAAGACTACACGACGGATGACCTAGTTGCGATCAACTTGCGCAAGGCTATGTTCGGTGAGCCAGGTCCGCGTTACACGCAGATTATTGGTGGGACCCTCAAAGATCCTTTAGAGCCGCTTCGGAAACTGAACGTCCCCGATGAGGTTATGCGGTCTCTCGCTCGGCTCTTCATCACGGAAGCGCTAGTCGGGCCTGGGCAGGCATCGGCCGTGACTCGAGTCTTGCTGTCACCCGGCTCCAACGGCGAACGCGAAATCCTTGTGGAATGGCAGCCACGTTCCAAGACTGCTCAACCAAGGTTCGTCAGGGGCCGAGTCATTCTCTAGCCGGATACTCCTAGAACTCGCGTCACCCTCACGTGGAGCCTTTGTGAGGTCGCCACGCGGGCCGTATGGTTTGCTACCGATAATCCGGCCCTATCGATAGCCGTCCAGCGGTTTGCCAAACCGTATTAACCAGCGGGAATTAGTAGCCCGGGTACCTAGGGCGTAGGGGCTAACTCGGCGACAAATGCATCGCCTCGTTACCAAGCGCCTCGCGAACACGAGATGACAGCAACCGAACTCGCGGTAGCGAGTCGGGCCTGGGCGCGCGACTCGTAGCGGGATCGATCATTCTGGGCTCACCGAACGTCTCACCACGTCGAAACTGCTCGCGAGTGAGGTCGACCTCGATGCCGGATGGCAAGCGATTCCAATAGTGGGTCTCTACCCGCGCGCCATCTCGGGAGACATCCGAGACGAGCAACACGCCACCAAATAGCTCACGGATCACCATCGCCGTCACGCCACATTGGCCTCGTGCAGAGTCGGATTCTTTCCACTCATCTGGATCGTCAGAAGTATCCCTGCACCAGGCCTTTCGAATGATCGCCTCGAGGTCGGCGAGCGTCATCGTCGGCAGGATATCAGCGATTCGCGTGACGGCACGTGAGCCAGGCACAATGAATCAATAGCCCGAACTGCGACTGGTCACAGCGGTTTCGGCAACCGCCGCTTCCGACACCCCATGGCCGACACGCTGGCCTGTTCCGAGTTGGTCACACACGAGGTGCGCGGGGACAGTGCCGGCAGCTACCAGTAGGGAAGTCGGGTGAGTGATGCAACTCGGCGAGCTCGTGTCCAAGTTGAGCGCGGACCGCGACCAGCTCCTTTCCGGCCGCGTAGAGCTCGACTACCTCTGGCCAGTTCGGAATCTGATCCCACAGGTCGCGTTGGGCTGTAGCCAGCTGCGCAGCCTCCACGAACGTGTTGATGTGCGCGATGCCATATCCGCCCCCGAATTTGAGCAAGCGGTCTCCAAAGGAAGGTTCCGTGAACCACTCGAGGTCTGGATAACTCTCGGACTTCCCTTCGATTGCGTCGTTAAGCCGCCGCGACAGGACGCCTTGGCTGCCCGAGAGCACGAGGCCACGACTCTTAAGCTCATCGAACAGTCTCGCGTTCACCACATCGGTTCTCGTGGCGGCCTGTACCAGCTTTCGCATGCGGCCTTCGAGGCTCCAAACTGCGTGGCCGGCGCCCAGATGCTCATGGAGGTCGTCCCATAGCAGGGAGCCGGCAGGCTTGCCGTATGGGATCCGTCCTAGGAACTCGCGCAATTCCTCACGATGCTGATTTCGTCTCTGTACGAAGTCGATCGCCTCGGCCTGAGCGATGGCCGCCTCCACCGCGGTAGGTCGCCCGTACCGGTCTGCATGTTGCCCGACCCCGGCCTCATGTCGGGCCTTGGTATCCCGCAGCCGCCCCACGGTCCAGTGGTCCAGGCGATCCTGGTCGTCGACGACCTTATGGTCGTTTGGACACAGAAGAATCAGGTTTTCGTATGTGTCTTGCTCCTCCGGCGGAAGTTCCGTATGGCGAGGTCCATCAGGTCGGGAGGAAACAATGTGTGCTTCCACGCCAATGGGTATTTCGACTTTGCTCGACTGATCAGCCTCTGTTAGGGCGCATCCGCAGATCGCGCAGCGGTTGCCCGACTTGGCCCACAAGACTTTCCTCGTCCGAGGCGATATGGCCATAGATCAGTGGCGTCCGATTGTAAGGATCCCAATCGCTCTGGGCCGGGAGGTCGCTACGGCCGGCGGCGCCGTCCACAAATGGAACCGCTTATGGAAACGGTTCACAGCGGTTTGGGGACCGTGATCAGCATCCACCAGGGACCGCCGTTCGCGAGCGATCTCCTTCGGCGGTACGCCCTGGCCGTCTGTGAGGTCGTCATGCCAGCATCTCTAGGCGAGCAGGCTATCCAGGCTCGTTTGAACCCAATCGATGTATTCCTGTGCGGCTGACAGAATTGGTTTCCCTTGACCAGGCCCATCCGCTCCGAGTGCGAGATCCGGATGGAACTTAAGCTCTGCGATGTCCCAGTGGTTGCGCCACCAGTCCGTCAGCTTTAGGAGGCAAATCACCTGGCCGTCCTCAAAATGAAGCGATAGGACCTTAGGCATTGAATCCGGAAGGCTCAGCGCGAGGAACGTGATGGAAGGATTCCAGACGGCGACTGCAGTAATCAGTCGGTGGCGGTCACGCTTCGCGAACTGGTCGAGTTGCCACAGCGGATGAGCTCGGAACTCTTCGCCATAGGTGAAGGGCTGAAGGGATTTGATCAGCTCACATTTCTTCTCCGGAATGGATCGATACCGGGCGCGCGTCCGTCGCGATGCCCAGCATTCTTCCCTTTCGCAAACGGGGAATCCTGTCTGCCCTTCACGTGGGTTCTCTGCGAGGTGCCAAGCCAGGTTTTCGAGTGATGCTCGGAGTTCGTAGAAGAATTCGCCAAGCAGTACCGACAGAGAGATGGGCGGTTCCTCAATGATCCGGCCAATGAACCTTGCAATATCGTCTTCAATCACGGGCTCCACGCGAATGCGCTCAGGCCGCGTCGCGAAGGTCCTTAGTGAGTTGATCTCATTTAGCAAGGCGTTGGCCCGGTCGATTCGAGCTCCGACAACCGCTGTGATCGATTGAGACATCCTAGGGTTAGGATCTAAACACGTAAGGCGGGTGGCTGAGCGGGTCGGGATTGCTGCCCTAACCGCAGCGGTTTCGGCAACCGCTGCGATGTCCAACTCGCCTACAGACCCGGCAGGAGACTGGACATGACAGAGCTGGCTTCCTTGGCCAATGCGGGCATTACATGGCTGTAGGTATCAAGCGTGATCGCGATCGTCGAGTGGCCGAGCAGGTCCTGAACCACCTTGGGATGCACATGCTTGTTCAACAGATGTGTCGCCGCCGTGTGGCGGAGGTCGTGGATGCGTAGGCGCGGCAGGCCAGCACGCTTTAGTCCACGATGAAATGTGAATGACAGGTATGTCATGTCACGCGGCCTGCCGACCGGGCTTGGAAACACAAGGTCGTGCTCTTGCCAATGCTCTCCCGCTTCGGCTCTTTCCCGATCGAGGTCCGTGTGGTGCGCCGCAAGCACCGCGAGCGTCTCCGGCGGAAGCGGCACAGTACGCCGGCCGCGGCTTGTCTTAGGCTCAACGAAGACTAGCCCCGCTCCGCGCTGACGCTGAAGAGCGCGCCGAATTGTGGCCCGCCCTTCTTTGAAGTCGATGTCGGCCCAGCGCAGCGCCAATGCTTCTCCAAGCCGCACGCCGCTGGTCACCAGGAAAACCCAAAGCGACTGATGGCGCGTGCCAACCGTCGCTGCGAGTAGGCGCTGAACTTCTCCCTCGCTCAGCGTGCGCATCTCCTTGCGCTCAGCACGCGGCGCCTTCACCGCATCGCTCGGGTTGCTTGCCAGCAGTCGCCAGAGCACTGCTTGCTTGAGGGAACAGCGCAACACCATGTGCACCTGGCGCACCGTTCGCGCGGCCAAACCGCTTTCGAGGAGCGTGCTGAGAGCGTGCTGGATGTGCTCCGGTGCCAAGGCCCGCAGGCGAACACGACCCAGGTGTGGCAGTAGCCGACGGACGCAGAGGTCGTAATTCAGGTATGTACTCGGACGGACGCTGTGGCGAACGCCCTCCGCCAGCCAGCGTTCGAGGTAGACGGCGACCGTCTGGTCCTTACCAATGACGAGCCGCCCGACTTGCGCTTGACGCTGGGCTTCGGCCAGGCGCTCCTTCACCACCTCGCGCGTTCTTCCGCTGAAGAACTTCTTGCGACCGTCCGGCATTCGCAGATAGGACACCCAGCGGCCGTCGCCGCGCGGGTAGATGGAGCCTTCGCCGAAGCCTCGCCTCGCTACGCCAGGTCTTGGCATGGGGTCGACATCCTACCGTCGACCTGCGCGCAATGGAACCCTCTTTATTGGCGCCTGCCGCCGAGGTGACTCATGACGAGCTGGAGGATCGTCTCCTCCATTGAGGAGATGCTCAATAAAGGCTTCCAGGTCGGTGGTGAGAATTCGGCGCGAACGGCCGATGTGCACCGAGCGCAACGCACCCCGTTGCATCTGCTCGTAGATGTGGGATCGCCCGATCGAAAGACGCCGCGCGGCTTCTTCGATAGTGACAAGCAGCTGAATCGAGTCTGGGTCCAGCCCTACCTCGTCCCTCATGGCTGCAACCCAATGGCGCGAATCCGATCACGTGCCAGGTCGACGTAACTGGAGTTGAGCTCGATCCCGATCGCCCGTCTGCCCAGGCGTCGGGCAACGGCGAGCGTGGTGCCCGAGCCGGCAAAGGGATCGAGAACGGTGGCGGGGACGCGACGCTCATCGCAATCGCATCCTGGTTGCCAAACTTGGTCTCCAATGACCCGAATCAACCGCTTGTTGAAGCCTGGGCTCTCGTGCCTGCGTTCCGTCGACCGCGGACCGTTCGTGCTGCGATTGCCAGGATTGGCGTAGCGGACACAAACACGCCGCTGCCATTGCCGCCCACACAGTGGGCAGGAGCCTGCGGCGCTGGTGCCAGCGAGGATGCACGGTTCGACCAGGCGCTCTGGGAAGGTTGCGAAGTGCGCCTGGTGGTAGCGCTGGGTCGGAATGCTCCACACCGATCGCTGAGCATGGCCTCGTCGAACAGCCGCCTCTCGCGCGCGCGTCTCCTTATCTATTGCGCGAATGCCGACCTCGCGCACCGCCTCGACGTCGTAGAAGTAGCGAGACTCCTTCGACAAAAGGAAGAGGTATTCGTGAGCACGCACCGGCCGGTCGCGCACGCCTTCAGGTACGGGGTTCGACTTGGCCCAGATGACGTCGGAGCGCAAGTACCAGCCGTCAGCCTGCAGCGCGAGCGCCACGCGCCATGGGATGCCGACCAAGTCCTTCGCTTTCAGGCCAGTTGCTTTCACTCTCCGGTCGCCCATAGAACCAGCTGCTCCCCAAGACCCGACCCGAGTCCCAGAGGCAACGCGGGGCGCGTTGGTGGCGGCGTTGTAGCAGTCGCCCAGGTTGACCCACACGGTGCCGTTGGACTTCAGAACTCGGCGAACGCCGCGGAAGACTTCGACCACATGGAGGACGTAGAGCTCGAGGCTCGGCTCCAACCCGAGCTGACCGCGCCAGGCGTCACAATCCGCGCACTTCGTTCCGCCGTCCTCGATCCAACGGTGGGCACAGCCGGGCTCACCGTCCCAGACCTGGGGAGGCAGACCGTAATCACGGAGGCCCCAGTAGGGTGGCGAAGTGACCACGCAGTCGATGCTGTTCGCCGGAAGGCCTTGTAGAGCGGCCCTCACGTCGCCGAGCAGAATGGCCGTCCGCGCGTCGCTATAGACGACCCTCGGCGGGGGAACCGGGTGCGCGGCCGGTTCCCCCGCACCCCTTCCACCGCGACCAAGAGAAGCAGGACGTGGCATGTCTGGCAGCAAGAGGTCTGTCATGGGCGAGGGCGCAGACGGGTGCGGATCTGGTCGAGGCTCGGCTTGAGCATGTTCGAGGCGCGGGTCCTGGCCCGAGTAACCCTTGGGCTGGCCGCCGCCACTGGCAACAGTCGCGTCAGGGCGCCGAACGGCGTCATGCCGATCGCCATCCCTCCCAAGTCCCGAGTCACCTTGCCTGCTGTTCCATGGGCGAACTTGATGCCTTGGAAGAGGGCAACCGGCGCCACAGCGGTGATCAGGAGGACCGCGAAGCCGCTCGCCATCCAGTCCGCCTTGCCGTTGTTGGGCGCCTCACCGAGCACCGCCGGCAGAAGCAGTGAAAGGCCGACGACGAACGCGGTCGCGACCACGAACTTGGAGAGCAAGAGTCCGATCACGAACTCAGCCAGATGGACGGCACCGCCTGCCATGCGCGGCCAGATGGCGAGCACGCAGACCAAGGGGACGAATGCCGTGATGGTCAACACTAGCGCCGCACGCACGATCAGCTCCAGGTAGACGACCAGGGCGAGGAAGCTGATCAGCAGGGCCATGACGATCAGAGCCACCACGTTGAGGTGGACCTGGGAGAGGTCGACGCTGCCGGCTGACACGACGGTGTTGGGGTTGGCGGCCTCGAGCTCCTTGTCCCATGCGTGACCGAGCAAGGCAGCGTGCACGGTCGCGTACTGAACGACCGCGAGGCCGGAGTAGGCGAAGAAGACACAGACGACCACGCGCGGTATGACCGCGAGGCCGAGGCCGAGCTGGCCGCCGAAGATGCGCTCGATGACTCCGAAGGCAACCACGGCGCCGAGGATCAGCATCGAAATCGCGAGCACCCGGTTGTAGGTAGGGACCAATGCGACGAAGTCGGGCTCGGTGACATCGCCGAAGGAGCGCATGAGGTTGCTGATGCCCCGAGTTATCGGCTTGTGGGCAACGCTCATGAGGACGTTCTTACAGCCTTCGAGACCTATTGAAGACGCTCTATACGTTCGCTCATGGACGCCGGCTACCGAACCAGCCCATCAATAATCTCGGTAGCAAATTTCAGAACGTTGATCGGACTCGCCAACTCTTTGGCGAGTTCCACATTGACCCATTCGAGTCGCTGTCCGATAACGACCTGTCCACTCTGCGCCTCAACATTGAGAAGCGCCACGTCATCGGGCATAACCTGGGAATCGCCGACGACAGGTTCGTCGATGCGTCAGACACCGATCAGGTCGGCCAGACCGTCACGGTGCTCGCTGAGGAGGTACGTACCTTCGCTCAAATCTGTACCGTTGTCATTCTGGATCTTGCAGAGCGGCTCGAGGATCTAAAGCCCCCGCGAATGAACGGCTAACCAATCCTGCTTCAGGGCAACTAGCATGCTGCCTACTCATTAGGCGCACGGGCCCGTAGCTACAGACGATGGGTTATACGCAACGGAGATGTTGGGGCTTACGCGCGCAGCCTGGTTCGCCGGGCGAGGGAACAAAATGCTGACCCAGCCGGCACAGCCTTCCGCTCCGTGGAAGTTCATTGAGATTGAGGTTCCAGCTCCCCAGACGCTGTTGTCCGCGCCGCTGGAAGCTTGAGCGTAGGCGCCTCCCAACTTCTCAAGGCACCCAGCAAGCTTATTCACTGACCGATCATTCATCACGAAAAGGCGCGTATCGCATGTAGCGAAAGTGACGTAATCGTGGTAACTGACGAATGCGTAAATGACCATCACGTCTGACGTGTAAGCAAGGTGATACGTGAACGTATCAGGGACCCCGCCCGCGATCCAACCGGTGTTAGCCGGAATAGTCTGCGCAGTGTTGTTGATGAGCAGGGTTGGGTGAGCGGCTGCTTGCTTCGCGTAGGCGAGATCCGTATTTGTGGAACTCAGTTGACTTGAGAGCCTGTTGATTCGATTTGTGAGATTTGAGTCGTCGGAATACCACAGGACTCCGAGCACGACTACTGCAATAAGGAGGCCGCCGCAGAGCGCGATCCAGTTCGATTTGGTTCGGTGGGCGAGTGGTTGCAGGCCAGGTCCGCCCGCGAACCCCGGTGGCATTGAACCCAAGTTCTCGCCTTCAGGTGGTCGCGCCTGTTCCGGCACATTCGTCGACTTCGGAGGTGTCATCAGGTGAGCGGAGCCGCCTTCAGGAGCCCCAACCCCATCAGCGACGGAATCGGCGAGCTGCCTGGCCGTATCTAAGTGGTCCCCGGTCGGCCTCGGCCCGGGTGCCGGGGAGCCGCAGGCAGTACAAAACCGGCCGGTCACCGTTGCTCCGCATTGAGTGCAGTACAACTCGGTGCCCACTATCCCACTAGCCGGGCGATTCGGCCTATCGTCTGGGTCGAATGGCCACGCCGGATTACCCCACTCTCGCGCCCGGCCAGTCCCGAGGCTACTGCCCGAACTGTGGGTCCGCCTTTCAGCCAGGCGACAAGTTCTGTGCCGAATGTGGAGCCGCCCGCGGCTCTGAGCTCAATGAGCAATCTGCCACTCTGAAGGACACGATCGTTGGTCCACAAGGGGAAGCTGCTATTGCTGTGCACCAGGAAGCGCCCGCTCGGAACGCGCAAGTAGTCCACGAGATTTGGGAGAGGCGGAGTTGGTGGCAGAGGGCAATCGTCAAGGCCGTGGTCTTGGGTCTCGCCGTCGGTGGCGCCCTCTTCTTGATCAACCTAGCGAATGGCAGACTCGCCGATGCCCAGTGGGGCCCAGTCGTGCTGTTCGTGATGTTTCCAGCTGTAGTTGTGCTCGCTGCATTGGTGGCGACGCCGCTCTTCCTGGTTACTGAGTGGCGAGCCTCAGCGGCCCGGGCGGGTGGGCCCATCAGCCAGCCCTTGATTCGAACAGAGTCCCGCCGGACGTTCATGCCCAAGGGAGGTATTTCAGCGGTTACAAATGCACGCAAGCGTGGCCTTTCATGGCCGACGCTAGGCTACTTCTGGCCCGCCATGCTGGTGATTGCGGGCAGCTATTACCTGTTGAACACGGCTGGACACTTGAACTGGCTGCGTTCCGAGTACTTATGGCCGGCGCTCCTCATTGTGGTGGGCGGCCGGTACCTGCTCCGCCAGCGCTAGGCCACGATTCTCCGGTCGCTGACAGCCAAGATGACAGCCAAGCTGGCGGACAACCTCGGGCGAATGCGGACGATCCTGGAATCTCAAGATGCCTGATCGAACGGCAGCGGACCTCGATGGACTTCGGCGGATGGCGAGCCCGCGGTCTGCAAAACCGTTTGCGGGGCGCTGCTGAGGCGTCCTGGGTGGGTTCGATTCCCATCCATCCCCGCCACTCTTCAAGGTCGGGCGCGCCCGCGAAAGCGTCTGGCCAATGTGGTTCCGATCTCGCCGGCCTGGATTTCGCCCTCTTACAGGCCCCATCGCATTCATGGCCACGGCGACTGCCTCGCCACCAGCCTCTTCCTTGAACTGGTCCTCCTCAACCGGGAATCTGGAGGCAGGCCTCGACAAAGATCCGTAGTAGATACGGAGGACCCTGCCTGCGACGCGCATTAGGGTTTCAAAAAGCCCGCCATGCGCCTGCTAAATGAGGAGGCCGAAGACGCCCTGGGTCGGTAAGTCGCTGAGATTGCTGTTTTGTAGAGAATCATTTCGCCGCCAGTGGCGCGACCGAAAAACTCTCAACCGTGAGCGTGCGCATGTGGCGTGAGCGTCGCGCCGGAATGGCGCGCCCCGCGGGACACGATCCACTGACCCCTTTTGAGCGCCGGTTGTTGGAGCTGATGGCGTCCGGACTGAACCGGACCGAAATTGCCCGACTAGTCCATCGATCTCCACAGACGATCAGCAATTCGCTGACTGTGGCGAAAGAGAAGCTGGGCGCCCGTTCGCTGACCCAAGCTGCAGTTTTCATTGCGCAACGGGGCCTGCTCGTGGTCGCCGACGTCTTCTTTCAATTCAAGGTAATCCTTACCTAGGTTCACTCCGGTAGGTGGATTCATCTTCTCGTCATGCCTGTCGAGTGCTCGCGCAGTGGCCAGTCCGATAGGCAACGCCGAGCTCGACCGCCGCCGTCACAGCCGATCGCATACCGGCACTGCTTGAGAGTTCTGAAACAGAGTGGCGACCATGCCACCTGAGGCCGGCAACCCCCGTCCAAGGGCGGATCCGCCGAGTTTCATCGTTCGGCCATAAGGGAGAAACAATGCGAAAACTCATGCCATTGGCAGCAGCTTTGGCGGTAGCCGCATCGCTGGCCGCCTCTTCAATCTCGGCTTCGGCAACTTCCGGGGCCCATTTCTTCAAGGGCACAGGTGCCACTGTCAACGACAACGGCGCCTTGGTAGTGACGATCGATGAGGCCGGTGTGGGGCAGCAGCAAGTCAACTACACGCTTGGCGCAAACGCCAGCGCCACGTGGGCCTGTATCAACGGTGGTGGCAACCATCCCAAGGCTGCCAACAAAGAGACCGTTACCGGCCAGGTGTCCGCAGCCGCATCCTTCTCGCCGATCAACGGGCGCGTGATGGCCACGATGCCGCCGACGGGGCCTCTGAGCCCGGGTAGTTTCACCTGCCCGTCCGGCCAGACCCTGGTCCTGGCTGCCGTGTCCTACTCCGGCATCCTGTTGACGGATACGACCAATGGCGTCACCGACGATCTCGGATCGGTGAGCCGAACCTTCTTCAACCTGTAGTACGGCCCAACACAAAGGGAGAGGGCGAATCAGCCCTCTCCCTCTCATGGGAGCATTCTCCAACTCGAAGGGAAACGGCTCTAAGGTCCAAACTCCAAGCCTCAGTCCCTCAGTAGCCAGTCAGCGGGGAGGCTTTGCGAAGTGCACAAGCTCGCGCTTGTGCTTCAACTGGAGTTTCGAGCGGATGGCTTCGACATGTGTCTCGGCTGTCCGCCGGCTTATGCCAAGCGTACGGGCTATTTCCATGCACGTGTAACCGGCAGCTGCAAGGCGAGCGACCTCATTTTCGCGAGGAGTGAGCGACCATGTGGTTGGCCGCGCCGCGACCACGTCGCCGGTCGGTGAAAAGGTTCCATCGCCTTTGCCACGAAGAAAGCTAAAGCCACGGTCGTCGCGGTGAGCGACAGCTATGTCAAGCATGCCGTCACCATCGAGATCGGCGGCGTGCAGGCCCTGGGCCTGGCCGCGGAGTTTGCACTGGAAGGACCGGCGGTATAGGCCTCCTTTTGCGCCGAGCAGGACTAAGAGCTCGGCCCCAGGCGTGATTACGGCCAGGTCGGCGACGCCATCGCTATTGAAGTCCGCCCTGATGACTCCGAAGGCGCCGGTTATTGGTGCTTTGTGGGCTTCGCCGCCGAGGAATTCTCGTCGCTGCAATCAATCCAACCCCAGAGTGCCGAGCAGTGTGCAATCCGCCGCGGATGCTGTCAACTCGGTCCATCTTCGCATGACCATTTGAAGAGCGGCCGGCCCTGACAAGGACCGATAGTTCGTCGTCGTC
>Ga0207684_10002609_pt1 | contig 18023 bp, 21 predicted proteins | sample KBSK5501metaG_FD_184342 | JGI IMG/M metagenome (GOLD analysis project Ga0207684, IMG submission 184342) | Corn, switchgrass and miscanthus rhizosphere microbial communities from Kellogg Biological Station, Michigan, USA - KBS K5-50-1 metaG... | ecosystem: Host-associated > Plants > Roots >...
GGCCCAACCGATCCTGGCCAAAGGGCAGTACGTTCCGGACGACATCATGATCGGCATGATCCGCAACCGCCTCCACCAGCCGGACAGCGCCGCCGGGTTCATCATCGACGGCTTCCCGCGCACCGTTGCACAGGCGGAGGCGCTCGACGTCCTCATGGACGAGCTCCACCGCAATATCGACCGCGTCCTCTATCTCAAGGTCGAGATGGCGGAGTTGCTCCAGCGGCTCTCGGGGCGTCTCGTGTGCCCGAAATGCCAGCGCACGTACCCACCGGGAACGGCGACCTGCGCGGTCGACGGCACGCCGCTGGTCCAGCGCGAGGACGACAAGACCGAAGCCGTAAAGCCCCGGATCGAGATCTACCTCACGAAGACGGTGCCTGTGCTGGAGCACTACCGGGGCACCGGGCTGGTTTCCGAGATCGACGGACGGGGCACAATCGATGAGATAACCGGGCGTGTTCTGGCCGCGATCGGCGAGAATGGCCGTTTTCACACATGATCAACCTCAAGACCAAGCACGAGATCGACCTCATGGCCCGCGCGGGCACCTTGCTTGCATCCGTGCTGCCTCCCTTGAGGGAAGCGTGCGTCCCCGGCGTCCGCACGTCGGACCTGGACCGCCTCGCCGACAAGCTCATCAGGGACGGCGGCGCGGTTCCGGGCTTTCTGGGCTACCACGGCTTCCCGAAGTCGATCTGCGTATCGATCAATGACGAAGCCGTGCACGGCATCCCCGGCAGCCGCAAGGTCGCCGGCGGGGACGTTGTCAGCCTCGACCTCGGACTGGTCCTGGAGGGCTTCTGGGCTGACGTGGGCATCACCGTCGGGGTGGGCAAGATCAGCAAGGAGGCCGACCGCCTCATCAAGGTCACCGAGGAGGCGTTGTACGTCGGCATCGACAAGGCGCAGCCGGGCGGCTATCTGGGCGACATCTCCTCGGCGATTCAGAAGCACGTCGAGAAGGCGGGGTTCTCGGTCATCCGCCAGTTCGTCGGCCACGGGATCGGCCGCCAGATGCACGAGGACCCGCAGGTACCCAACTTCGGCACTCCAGGCACCCCGCCCCGGCTGAAGCCGGGCATGACCCTCGCCATCGAGCCGATGGTCAACGCCGGGTCCCACGAGGTCTACATGAAGCCGGACGGCTGGACGATCTGCACCGTCGACGGAGGGCTTTCCGCCTACTTCGAGCACACGGTGGCGATCACGGACCAGGGCCCTTTGATTCTCACAGCCCTGGGCAGCTCGTACGGCCACACCAACGGGGCGTCCCACTGAGTTCGACCCGAAATTGGTCAAGACCCTCCCCGCTCGCGGGGAGGTCCGGGCGCAGCCCGGGGTGGGGGGTTCCGAGTTTGGTATACTCATCGTTCGTGCCCCAACGCCCCCCACTCGTGAAGGGGGTCGTGGTGGAGCCTCTTCCCAACGGTGTCTACCGGGTTGAGCTCGAGAACGGGGCGAAGATCCTCGCTCACGTCGCCGATCGTGCCGGCACCCACTTCACACGGCTCCTCGCCGGAGACAAGGTGGGCGTCGAGCTCGCGAGCAGCGATCGATCGCGAGGGCGTATTCGAGAGATTTGGAGATGAAGGTACGGCCGTCGGTCAAGAAGATGTGCTCGAACTGCAAGGTGATCAAGCGGAACGGGGTGGTTCGGGTGATTTGCTCGAAGACCCCCAAGCACAAGCAGAGGCAGGGCTGAGGGACTAAATGGCAAGAATCGCCGGTGTCGACATACCCCCGCAGAAGCGGGTGGTCATCTCCCTGATGTACATCCATGGCATCGGCCGCACCACCGCGGAGAAGATCTCGAAGGCGGCCAACCTCAACCCTGAAACGCGAACCAAGGACCTCAGCGAAGAAGAGGTCGCGCGCCTGCGTCAGATCATCGACCGCATGTCGACGTCGAAGGAGATCCTGATCGAGGGCGACCTGCGGCGCGAGGTGGCGACGAACATCAAGCGCCTGACTGAGATCGGCACGTACCGCGGCACGCGTCACCGCCGCGGACTTCCCGTGCGCGGCCAGCGCACTCGCACCAACGCACGGAGCCGCCGCGGTCCGAAGCGCGCGGTCGCGGGCAAGAAGAAGGTCAAGGCAGGCAAGTAGTGGCAAAAGCGAAAAAGGTCGTCCGTACGCGTCGTCGCGAGCGCAAGAACGTGGTGGCGGGGCAGGCGCACATCCAGAGCACGTTCAACAACACGATCATCTCGATCACCGACATCGACGGCAACGTCATCTCCTGGGGCTCTGCCGGCGCGCAGGGGTTCAAGGGCAGCCGCAAGTCGACCCCGTTCGCCGCGCAGGTCACCGCCGAGGCGACCGCGAAGAAGGCGCTCGAGCACGGCATGCGCTCGATCGAGGTCTTCGTGCGCGGGCCGGGCGCGGGCCGCGAGGCGGCCATCCGCTCGCTCCAGGCCACGGGTCTCGAGGTCAACGCGATCACCGACGTGACGCCGATTCCGCACAACGGCTGCCGGCCGCCCAAGCGGAGGCGCGTGTAAATGGCCAACTACAGCGGCCCGGTTTGCCGCTTCTGCCGCCGAGAAGGCGCCAAGCTCTACCTCAAGGGCGAGCGGTGCTACACGCCGAAGTGCGCCATCGAGCGCCGCGCGTTCGCGCCCGGCATGCACGGCCAGGCGCGCAAGCGCAAGACGTCGGACTACGGCTTGCAGCTCCGCGCGAAGCAGAAGGCACGGCGCACGTACGGCCTGCTCGAGAAGCAGTTCCGAAACTACTTCGAGCTGGCCGAGCGGGAGCCGGGCGTCACCGGCCTCAACCTGCTCCGCCACCTCGAGCTGCGCCTGGACAACATCATCTACAGGCTGGGCCTGGGGGCTTCACGCAAGCAGGCACGCCAGCTCGTCACGCACCGGCATTTCGAGGTCAACGGGAAGACCGTCAACGTGCCGTCGTACCAGCTGAAGCCGGGGGACCAGGTCAAGGTCCGGCCGGCCAACGGGGTCATCGATGTGGCCCTGGAAGCGTCGAAGGTGCGGCCGGTGCCGTCATGGCTTTCATTCAATGGCGATGAGAAAACCGCCAAGGTGCTCGCGCGCCCCGACCGCAACGAGATGGAAGCGGGCGTCGAGGAGCAGCTGATCGTCGAGTTCTATTCACGGTAAAGGACGGAGGTAAAGGGACCCAAATTGGCAATTGACACGCAGATGACTGTTACGCCGCAGGTTCGCAAGCTCGAGACGAGCGCGAACTACGGCAAGTTCGACATCGAGCCGCTCGACCCGGGCTTCGGGACGACGCTCGGAAACACGCTTCGCCGCGTGCTGCTCTCCTCGCTGTGGGGGGCGGCCGTGACGTCGATCCAGATCGATGGCGTCGCGCATGAGTTCACGGCGATCCCGCACGTCAAGGAAGACGTGACCGAGGTCATCCTCAACATCAAGAAGCTCAATTTGAAGAGTTTCACCGAGGACCCGGTGACCCTGCTCCTCGACGTCAAGGGGCCGGCCGAGGTGCGCGCGTCGCACATCCAGGCTTCGTCCGACGTCGAGATCGTCAACCCCGACCTGTACATCTGCACGCTGGCGGCCAAGGGCCACCTGCGAATGGAGCTGAACGTCGAGCGGGGCAAGGGTTACGTCGCGGCGGAGCGCAACAAGCGCGAGGGCCAGCCGATCGGGGTCATCCCGATCGATTCCATCTTCTCGCCGGTCGAGAAGGCGAACTTCACTGTCGAGAAGACCCGTGTCGGCCAGTCGACCGACTATGACCGGCTGCTGATCGAGGTCTGGACCGACGGCACGATGTCACCGGAAGAGGCGGTCAGCCACGCGGCATCGCTTTTCACCAAGCACCTGCAGCTGTTCGTCAACTTCCCGGACTCCATCTCGCGGCCCGGCACGCCGGAGAAGAGCGAGCAGAGCCGGCTGATGGACACGCCGATCGAGGAGCTCGACCTTTCGGTCCGCGCTTTCAACTGCCTCAAGGCAAACGAGATCCAGACCGTCGGCCAGCTGCTCCAGAAGCGTGAGGAAGAGCTGCTCGCGCTCCGCAACTTCGGGCGCAAGTCGCTGGACGAGATCAAGGAGAAGCTCGTCGAGAAGGGCTTCATCAAGCCTGAGGAGATGGGCAGCGTCCTTCGGGGCTGAGCCTGTAGATGCGACATCAGAAAAGCGGCCGCCGATTCAACAGGGACACCGATGCGCGCAAGGCGTTGATGCGCAACCTGTGCACGTCCCTGCTGGAGAGCGGCCGCATCACCACGACCGAGGCGCGCGCGAAGGAGCTGCGCCGGTGGGTGGAGCGCTTGATCACTACGGCCAAGGACAAGGACATCAGCGCCCGTCGCCGCGTCAGCGAGGAAGTCTCCAAGCCCGAGGTGGTGGAGCGCCTGTTCTCGAACCTCCTGCCGCGACTGGCGGAGCGGCCTGGGGGGTACACACGCATCATCCACAAAGGCCCGCGCCTCGGAGATGCCGCGCCGATGGTGATCATCGAACTCGTCGATTAGCGTTCAATCGGTTCAAAAGTGAATATCAAGGTCGTGCTCGAGTACGACGGAAGCGGCTTTGTGGGCTGGCAGCAGCAATCGCGTGGGCGGACCGTGGAGGCGGAGCTGAAACGGGCGCTGCGTGAGCTGACCGGCAAGGACCACACGGTGTATGCGGCGGGACGCACGGACGCCGGCGCCCACGCCGAGGGTCAGGTCGTGAACTTCCGGTTCGAGGGGCGCATCTCGCCACAGCGGTTGGCCGCGGCGCTCAATGCCCGGCTGCCGGACGATGTGGCCGCGCTGAGCGCCGAGGTGGTGCCGGATGACTTCCACGCTCGATACTCGGCGCGCTGGCGGCGGTATCGGTACCGCTACCTCGACCGCCCGGCAAGGCCCGCCCTCGAGCGAGGGCGATGCTGGCATGTGAGCACCAGGCTCGATGTCGACGCGATGTCGAAGGCGGCGCAGCCGCTCGTCGGCCGGCACGACTGGACCAGCTACTGCTCGGCCTCGGAGCCGCCTGACGGACGGGTGCGCGAGATGCGCTCGGCGAAGGTGGTGCGGCGAGGCGACTTCGTCGAGCTGGAGCTGGTGGCAGAAGGGTTCCTCCGAGGCCTGGCCCGCAGCATCGCGGGTGCGCTGGCGGAGGTGGGACGTGGGCGCAAGCGACCGGAATGGGTGGGCGAAGTGCTGCGAGCGAGAGATCGGCGCCTGGCGCCTAAGACGGCCCCCGCCGGGGGCCTGACGTTGATGGAAGTGATTTACTGAGCAACCTCTAATGAGCAAACAGAAGACGTGGACGGCGAGAGCCGCGGATCTGAAAGGTGATTGGTTTGTGGTCGATGCCACGGACCAGGTACTCGGCCGCCTTGCGAGCAGCGTGGCCAAGATCCTGCGCGGCAAGCACAAGCCCACGTTCACCCCGCACCTGAACACCGGCGACCACGTGGTCGTGATCAACGCCGCCAAGGTCAAGGTCAGCGGCGGCAAGCTGCTCGGCAAGGAGTACACGCGGTACACCGGATACCCGGGTGGTCTGCGCAAGCGGACGCTGCAGAAGTCGCAGGAGATCGACCCAACGTTCCCGATCACCAACGCGGTTCGGGGGATGCTGCAGCGGAACACGCTGGGCGCCGACATGCTGAAGCGACTTCGCGTCTACGCCGGTCCCGACCACGGGCACGTCGCGCAGAAGCCGAAGGTCGTCACGTTCGATTCCAGAGGGGACATCAAGATTGGCTGAGACGTTCAACCGAGGTACCGGTCGCCGCAAGAACGCGATCGCGCGGGTGCGCCTGCAGCCGGGCGAGGGGCGAATCACGGTCAACGAGAAGGACCCGCTGGCTTATCTGGGCCGGCGCGTCCTGGAGATGGCAGCGCTGGCGCCACTTCGAGTAACCAGCACGCAACGCAAGTTCGATATCAGCGTGAAGGTCGTTGGTGGCGGCAACAGCGGACAGGCGGGCGCGATCGCCCACGGTATCGCAAGGGCGCTCATCAACTTCGACCCGGATTTCCGTCCCGTGTTGAAGAAGGCAGGTCTTCTTACGCGTGACGCGAGGATGAAGGAGCGCAAGAAATACGGCCTGAAGAGGGCGCGGAAGGCACCCCAGTACACGAAGCGTTAGACGCTGGGGATTCACCTCCCCACCCCGTGGGGAGGTCGGCTGTGCGAAGCGCAGCCGGGTGGGGAGACCGGCGTCTGGATTGGCCCGACTGCCAGAACACGCGCGACCTCGGTGGTTTACCGACCCGCTCAGGAGTCACTCGCTCGGGCGTCATCATCCGCTCCGACAACGTGGCCAGCCTGACCCCCGCCGGGCGGCAGGCGATGATCGATTACGGCGTGGCGACCGTGATCGACCTGCGCAGCGAGTCGGAGGTCAAGGGCGCACCTGGTCCTCCATTCTCCGAGTTCCAGAGCACGAGCCCGGCGATGGCCATCGCCGACGGCGGAGTCCCCGTCTACCTGCACCTGCCTTTGATCGACGACGCCACCGCGCCGCTGCTCAACGAAGCGCCGGCGATGCCGGAGCGCTACATGCTGATGCTCGAGCGGCGGCAGCCGGCGTTCGGCGCGGTCTTCGAGGCCATCGCCGCCACCGACCAGCCAGTGCTGTTCCACTGCTTCGCCGGCAAGGACCGGACTGGTCTGGTTGCCGCGCTGATGCTGTCGCTTGCCGGCGTCGACCCTGAAGCCATCGGAGCCGACTACGCCGAGACGGACGTCCAGCTCGCCGGCCGCTACGAAGAGTGGCTCGCGAAAGCCGCCCCGGAGCGACTCGAGACCATGCGCGACGAGCTGCGCTGCCCGCCGGAATGGATCATCGGCACGCTGGAGAACGTAGAGAGGAAGTGGGGCGGGGTGGAGGCGTACCTCGAAGCCGCCGGCCTCTCCCAAACCGCCATCACGCGCCTGCAGGCAAAACTCGCCGGCTAGTCAGGTCCGCGAGCGAACCTCTGGTTGAAGCTGAAAGTCGGTGGGATTGTGAGTAGATGCGCGTCGTCGGTCTTCACCAGCTGCCAGCCGCCCTCGTGCACCATCCAGTGATGCCGGTAACAGAGCAGTACGAGGTTCGGTAGGTCAGTCGGACCACCTTTGGTCCAGTGAACAAAATGGTGGCCTGATGTCCAGGTCGCCGGCCGATCGCTTGGCCAGCGGCTCCAATGCAGTGCGCACGGCCGCCCCACCTTCTCGGTCGAGCACGCCGCGCACCCAGACCATCCCACCCTCGCCCGTGCGCAGGGTGAGCGAGCGAGCCTCGACGTTCTTCGTTTCCTCACGCGCAAAGTCCTCGGGGTCGGCAGCGTGTCGCTCGTGGTCGCAGAAGTCGCGGAAGCGGCTCACGCTGTATTCGCGTGCTTTTGCCAGGAGCCGATCTTCATCGAATGGCTTGGCCGGTCCCTCAGCCTCAGCGATCGCCGTCGCGGTGCGTGCAATCAAGGCCAGGTGGGAATCTCCGATCTCGCCCTCGGCCATGGCCTGGCCGCTCTCGGGCAGGGTGCTGAGCTGTTCGCCCACCGCCAGCCGATCAGCAGCCGCTCCGCCGCCCATGTGGCAGTTCAGCCGTATCCACTGGATCGGCGAGACCGCACCCTGCGCGTCATATTCGTCGGTGGCTGCGAAAGCAGCCGAGTCCTGCGAGAACTTGCCAGCAGGTCGATCGCCCGGCGCGAATTAACCAGCCGAGCCGCGCGCTCAGGACCGCTCGCCGGCGGCGGGCACTCGCAGTAGGTCACGACCGCAGCGAGCAGGCAATCAACTTCGGGCGCTACGGCGGCTTCGGAAGAGACCATGAACCAAGCCTACGAACGGGCGTTCGAAAGAACAACGGCCTTAACAGAGGAATCTTCGACCCCGCGCGAGTCCGGCTAGGTCGGCACCCCGCACGGGCACTCCTGGCCCATGATCACGTGGATCTTGTGGTCAGCGAGATAGATGGTCCCGCCCCAGGTCGGGTCGCTTCCGCGATTGAACACGATCAACCCGCCATGCCCGTTGTCGGCCGCGTTCTGCTCGACCCAGTCCCCGCGGCCCAACTTGTCTTTGTAAAAGGCGAACAGCTTCCCGCCGCTGTCGTCGCTGGTCCAGGTGATGTCATAGCGCTCGCGCCGGTCCCTCGAACCGTCGGGCAGCGGCGAAGTCGACCCGTAATTCTCGTTGGTTGGATCGGCCCCGGCGTAGACCGGAAAGTCGGCCGGCGCGTTGGCCGGCTCGGGCCGACCGTAGGGGTAACACCCGCTCAGGGCGAGCAACACGGTTGCGGCAGCAAACAACGTTCGAGCGGGCGGCGGTTTCACGCGATCAGGGTCGCCCAATCCAGGCGCGATGTCGTCCGTACCAGTACTGGACTTTAAGGTCCCCCGTTTGCGCGAAAGAAAGCCATCGCCGCCTCGACGCTTGGCACCGACACAACGTTCGCGCTCGCGAACTCCACAGCACCGGGCCACGCGCTTCGGCGGATGCGCGCCGCTGCCGCCTCACGGTCATAGTCGGTGCGCCGAAACTCGACACCCGGTCCCAGCAGCGCCCAGAACGCACCCGGATCGCCGTATGGCATGCCCACACTGCCAGGGTTGATGATGCGCACCCCATCTACCAACCGATCGAACGGCATATGCGTGTGGCCGCACACGACCAGGTCGGCCTCGACACCGGAGAGAAACTCGCGCAGCCGAGAATCAGGCGTCTCGGCCGTCATCATCTCCTCATCGCTGCGCGGAGATCCGTGACAGAACAGCACGCGACCAATCCCGTCGACGGCAACCGAATCCGGTTCTGTAAACGACGCCAGGAAATCGCGATGCTCACGTGAAAGCTGCGACGCGCACCAGTCGAACGCCGGTCCGGGCAGCCGAGGAAGCTTCTCGCCATCGAAGGCGGTCACCAGGCCGCGGTCGGCGTTGCCGCGCACGAACCGGGCTCGAGGCAGCGCGCGCAGGACGTCCAGAGTTTCGATCGGCAGAGGACCTGACGCAACATCGCCGCAAATCATCAAAAGATCCGCGTCGGTGTGAGCGACATCCGCGAGCACCGCCTCCAGAGCCGGCAGGTTGCCGTGGATGTCGGCGAGCACAGCGATCCTCATCGAGGTACAGCCTAGTCCGCCCGACGTCAAGCGCCGATTCCCGTCACGATTGACGGGATGAAGTTCGGCATCGCCATCTTTCCCACCGACTACGCGATCTCGATGACCGAGCTCGCGCCCCTGGTCGAGCAGGCCGGATTCGAATCACTCTGGGTCGCCGAGCACTCCCACATCCCCACCAGCCGGCAGAGCCCATGGGCCGGCGGCGCCGAGCTCCCGAAGCACTACTGGCACTCGCTCGATCCGTTCATCGCCCTGACCGCGGCGGCGCTCGCTACCAAAACCCTCAAGGTCGGTACCGGCATCTGCCTCGTCATCCAGAGGGACACCATCCAGACGGCGAAGCAGGTCGCCAGCCTCGACCACATCTCCAACGGCCGCTTCCTCTTCGGCATCGGCGGCGGCTGGAACAGGGAGGAGATGGCCGACCACGGCACCACCTTCTCCACGCGCTGGAAACTGATGCGCGAGCGAATCGAGGCAATGAAGTCGATCTGGACGCAGGACGTGTCCGAATATCACGGCGAGATGGTCGATTTCGGACCCATGTGGTCCTGGCCGAAGCCCGTTCAGAAGCCATACCCGCCGATCATCCTCGGCGGAAGCGGGCCCAACATCCTCAAGCGAGTGGTCGCCTACGGAGATGGATGGATGCCGAATCGCGGCGATGTCCTCGGCCGCCTGCCCGAGCTTCGCGAGCTGGCGCAAGCATCGGGTCGAGACGAAATCCCGCTCACCGTTTATCCGAAAACGACACCAGCAGACATCGAACAGTTCAAGCAGGTCGGCGTCGATCGCTGCATCTTTTACGTTTCGCCCGACGGCCGCGACGAAGCGCTCGCCTCCCTCGAAAAGTTCGAGAAGCTCACCAGTCCCTATCGCTGAGCCGCGAGCAGACCCTCCACCGACCGTCCCAACAACGCCAGCTCGGTCCGATAGACATCCAGCCGCCGGTGATGAGCGCTGCCGGGCTGCACCTCCAGCACAAGCCACTCGCCTTCGATTCGCGCGAGCCCGGCCACATCCGAGCTCGGGATGAGCAGGCAGTCATCCCCGAACCGGTTGACAGAACGATCCCACATGAGCACGCACACATAGGTGGTGGGGAACGGACGAAAGCTGGAGCGCCGCATGTAGACGCGCTCCTCCGCATGTTCCCGATCCCACCCAGCCGTCTTGACCTGGAGGCCCAGGAACAGTCCGCTATCCACATCGCGTGCAAGCACCTCGACCGTCTCGAGGTCGGGAAACGGTCGGAACAGATTCAACCCCTCGACCTCGGCCAGCCTGCGAATGACCTCCATCTCGCCCAGGAAACCCTCGCGGCCGCGATTGACGCCGAGCAGCTCAGACTCGTCCCGCTCAGGGATCAACACCGCGGCTGAACCGAATCGCTCCGCCAGCCGCTCCCGCTCGACGAGGAACGGCGCCCATCGCGACTTCCCGCCACCGTGCATCTCGAACGCCGCCGTCAGGTATTCGCGGCCGTCGACCATGTCGTGCGCCGCCAGCTCGCGAAACTTCGATTCAGAAACGACCAGGGCAACGCGGCCCAGCTGCTCCTCTTCGACCAGCACGCAAACCACCAGCGCCCGGTCGTCACGCAGGCTGCTCGCGGTAACCGTCACATGCACCTGGCCGGCCGGCGTCAGCTCCGTCCGGCCCTTGACCTGGACCGCCGTGTACGCACCGTCTCCCAGCCGGTGCACGACCCCATCGATGCCCATGTCTCGCAGCGGCAAGAACACGTGCAGGCCGCCCACGGACTGCCGCACCAGCTCCGCCCAGACCTTGAACTCCGCCACCTGCCCCGCGGCCAGGGTCCGGCCGTGGTGCCACCGCACGTCGGTCTCCAACGCGCGGCATTGTGCGACGAAACCGCGCTTAGCGCTTCGGTAACCTGGCGCCCATGACCGCCTCCGTGAACAGCCGGCTCGCGAGCCGGCTGCGTGGCTCGCGCAGCCGCTCCGCCAGCTTGGCCAGCTGGTCGACGACGCGAGGCTCGATGCTCAGCCTGTAGAGCTGTTTGACGACTGGCGTTTTTTCCTTCACCGCATTCCTCCTGAGGTTGCCTGATTTGCTCCGATCACGATTCTGGTGGGCAAAACTAGTCGTGCCTACCCCGCTTGTTAAGCGGCTAACATCGCCACGTGCGCACCATCGCGGCGATGCTCCGGTGGCGGGCTCGCCGGCGTCCGGACTTCCCCGTCACCTGGTATCAGGGCAGGGAGCGCACCCTCGATGAGATGAATCGGACGAGCTCCGAGCTCGCCGCCGGGCTGGTCGATGGGCTGGGCATCGAGCCAGGGGACCGGGTCGCCATCCTCGACAAGAATTCCGACGACTACATCGAGCTCCTCTTCGCTCTCGACAAAGCCGGCGCGGTGGCGTGTCCGGTCAACTGGCGCCTCACTGCACCTGAAGTGGCCAAAGTGGTCGGTGACGCCGAGCCGAAAGCGCTCGTGGTCAGCGACGACCTCCGGCAGAACGCGGACCAGGTCTCGTGTCGCGTGCTCGCATACGCCGACCTTCCGCGCATCAACGGAGGCGCCGACCCGCACCGAGATGCCGAGGAAAGCGTCACCTGGCAGCTGTACACCTCGGGAACCACGGGCGTCCCGAAGGGAGCGATGCTCACCAACCTCAACCTCTTCGCTCTCAGCGGCAGCCTTCCCATGGAGATCAAAGGGACCGACGAATACGGCCGCTCGCTTGTCGCGATGCCGCTGTATCACATCGGGGGCTGCGGCTGGGCGCTCGGAGCGATCAGCGCCGGGTGTACCGCCGTGCTCGTGCGGGACTTCATTCCGAAAGACGTTCTGAAGATCATCATCGAGCAGCGCATCAATACGGCATTCCTTGTCCCAGCGGCTCTCTTGTTCCTCACCTCGCTGCCCGAGTCACAGGGCGCCGACTACTCGGCGCTCAAGAACATCGCGTACGGTGCGTCGCCGATCACCCCCGACCTCCTCAAGCGATCGATCCAGACCTTCGGCTGCCGATTCACACAGGTCTACGGGCTCACAGAGACGACCGGCGCCGTCACGTTCCTGCAGCAGGAAGATCACGTCGGCGAGCGGTTCCTGAGCTGCGGGCGCTCTGGGTTCGGCCATGACCTCAAGGTCGTCGGCCCCGATGGCAAAGAGCTCCCCTTAGGAGAGATCGGCGAGATCGTCTACCAAGGCCCAGGGACGATGGCGGGTTACTGGCGTAAAGAGCGCGAAACCAACGACGCCATCCGCGACGGCTGGTTCCACACCGGCGACGCCGGGACCATCGACGCCGACGGGTTCATCTACATCAAGGACCGCATCAAGGACATGATCATCTCCGGCGGCGAGAACATCTACCCGGCCGAGGTCGAGGCCATCCTCGCCGGGAACCCGAAAATCGCGGACGTCGCGGTGATCGGCATCCCCGACGACACATGGGGAGAGACCGTCAAAGCCATCGTCATCCGCAAACCCGACTCCGGTCTCACGTCCGAGGAGCTCATCAACTGGTCGAAGGACAAGCTCGCCGGCTTCAAGCGCCCCCACTCGGTCGACTTCGTGGAGGCGATCCCTCGCAATCCAAGCGGCAAGATCCTGAAGAAGGACCTGCGCGCGCCATATTGGGTGGGCCACGAGCGCGCCGTCCACTGACCTGATCGCCGAGCGCCAAGCGCGCCTGGCGGACATACACTATCCATCGGTGGGGGCAGCTCGGTGATCTACGTCCGGTCGCGCAGGTCGGTCGTGACTCTCGGCGCCTCCAGCCTGTTCTGCGCACTGGTCTTCGGCCTGCTCGCCATCGTCGCCACCCGCATTCCCGAGGGCTGGGTCGCGGGCATCGCGCTCGGCGCCGGCTCGGTCGGGGCGTGGGCGGTCGCGATCTGGGCCGCATTCCAGCTCCACGCCTGGCCGGCGAGCCGGCTGGGCCTCTTCCGCGATCGCATCGTCGTCGTCCAGCGCCGCCATGAGATGCGGGCCCTGTGGGACCTCATGGAATCGGTCACGCTCTCGGACCCCGACTCGTGGCCCAAGGTGCGCGTGACCGACCGCCTCACGATCCGACTTCGCAACGAACCGCCGTTCGGATTCCGGCCCGTGCAGTTCGGTCTCGAGCCGTCCGCATGCCGCGACCTGATCCTGCGGCTGAGGGATGACGCCGGGCTGCGCTCGAGGCTGCCGGAGTTCGATTCCGCCCGCGACCTCACGGTCGCGCCGATCGTTTCGGGGGAGTTGATCAAGCCCCGCCTCTAGCCGGTCGATCGGGGCATCATGATCCGTGCAAGTGGTTAGTCTCCGGGGAAGGGACTTCCTCGACATTGCGGACCTGGATCCGGCCGAGCTGCGCTCGGTGCTGGCGCTTGCCCACGACATCAAGGCCCGCAGCTGGGCGGAGCGCCCCCTGGCCGGCAAGCACGTCGCGATGCTGTTCCAGAAACCGTCGCACCGGACGCGGGTCTCGTTCGAGGTCGGCATCGCCCGGCTGGGTGGAACTACGACCACGCTTGGCGAGCAGGACGTGCAGCTCGGCCGCCGCGAGAGCGTCGTCGACGCCGCTCGCGTTCTCGATCGCTATGTCGACTTGATCGTCGCCCGCATGCGCAGCCACACCGACCTGGTGCATCTCGCGGACGCCGCGGAGAGGCCGGTGATCAACGCCCTGACCGATCGCTCGCACCCATGCCAGATCCTGGCCGACCTGATGACCCTCGAGGAGGCATGCGGCGCGCTTGGCGAGCAGCGCGTCGTCTACGTCGGCGACGGCAACAACATCGCCACCTCGCTGATCGAAGCTGCCGCCCTGCTCGGCTTCCGGCTGACCGTGATCACCCCGCCCGGTTACGAGCCTGACCGCCAGGCCCTCGAGCGCGCCGGCCGCATCGGCTCCGGGACCACCAAGGTGCGAATCTCGAACGACATCGCCTCCCTCGACGGCGCCACCGCCGTCTACACGGACGTCTGGGCCTCGATGGGCCAGGAGGACCAGAGGGCGACCCGCCGGCAGATCTTCGCCCCGTACCAGGTCAACCAGGCCCTCATGGACGCGGCGAAAGGCGCGGTCTTCCTGCACTGCCTGCCCGCGCATCGCGGCGAAGAGGTGACAGACGAGGTCATCGACGGCCCGAGGTCCAAAGTCTTCGACCAGGCCGGCAACCGGCTCTACGCTCAGATGGCGCTGATGGCCGAGATCATGGAAACGCCGCGATGATCCAGCAGCTCCAGCAGTTCCTGGCCCAGTACCAGGAGGTCGTGAGGCATCTGAGCTGGCTCGAGATCATCGACGTGGCCGTCATCGCGGTCATCCTTTATTACGTTCTGCGCCTCGTGCGCGGCACGCAGGGCACTCAAATCCTGGTCGGCCTCGTGGTCCTGGCCTTGATCGGCGCCATTGCGACCACGTTCAACCTGGTGCTCCTGTCGTGGCTGTTCAGAAATGGCGCCGGACTGCTTGCCATCGCCATCATCGTCATCTTCCAGCCGGAGCTTCGACGCGCAGTGGATCAGCTGGGAAGGCTCGGTAACATCGGCCGGCCGCTCTCGGCGTTCAGCACTCCGCAGTACAGCCAGGCCATCTCCGAGACGATCAGGGCGGCCGAGCGACTGAGCGCCAAGCGCACCGGAGCCCTCATCGCATTCGAGCGCGACGTGGGCCTCGAGGACTATGCGGCGACGGGCGTTCGCATCAACGGCGAGATCTCTGCCGAGGTCCTGCAGTCGATTTTCTACCCCAACTCGCCGCTGCATGACGGGGCGGTCATCGTGCGAGGCAACCGGATCCTCGCCGCGGGGTGCCTGCTCCCGCTTCCAGAGGAGGGCACGGTGAGGGAGCGGCTCGGCACGCGCCACCGCGCTGCGCTCGGCCTATCACTGGCGTCGGACGCGCTCGTCCTCGTAGTCTCGGAGGAGACCGGTGCCATCTCCGTCATCGAGGAAGGCAAGATCACCCGCAACCTCGACGCCGACGGCCTGAGGCGCCGCGTCAGCGTGAAAGTGCCCGCTCGACTGGTCGGCGCCAATCGAATGCTTGGGTTCCTCAACGGCAGGACGAACGGCGAGGCCAAGGAGCGCGAGAACGTCCGACACGGCGACAAGGAAAAGGACGCGTGAGCTGGATCACCGACGACTGGAAACTCAAGATCTTGGCTCTCGGCCTGGCGGCCCTGATGTTGGGCGCCGTCGCGTTCTCGCAAAACCCTCCCACCTCTAAGACCTTCACAAAGAGCATCGACTATTCGTCTCTGCCGTCCAACCTGATCATCATCAATCCACCTGCCAGGACCACCGTGACGGTCACAGGCGTCGCCGACCTCATCGGCTCTGTGACGTCCAGCAGCGTCGTGGCGTCTGTTGATCTGTCCAAAGCCACGCCCGGCCCCAACGTCAACGCCAACCTGGTCGCGAAATCGCTGGTGACCGGAGTGAGCGTTCAGAACCCGGTGGTGCCGATCGCCCTCAACATCGACCAGCGCGCCAAGATCCAACTAACGGTGACGGTGCGCACGCCCAACGTGGTACCCGGCTGGGAGGTCAACCAGCAAGCCACCTACGCACAGTGTCCCAACAATCCCTGCTCAGTGCAGTTCGACGGCCCGGTGAGCTGGGAGACGAACCTCAAGGCATACGTCGATTTCACGAACCCGATCCAGTTCACCACGGATGACGTCCCCACGCAGCCGGTGGTGTTGGAACAGAATGGCGCCCCGCTGGATCTCACCCGGCCGACGCTTCCGAAGGCGAGCCTGGACATCACCACGGTTGCCATTCATATCGAGGCCAAGACCGGCACCACGACCCGGCAGGTCGTGCTCATCGACTCGCCGCCCGTCAACCCGCCGCCCAACTGCTACCACGTGACCGGCATCGCGGTCGACCCGGTCGCGGTCGTCCTCACCGGCACCCCTGACGCCCTGGCCGGGATCACGACGATCACCCTGCCCGCGGTCGACCTCAGCGGGCACACGTCCAATACCACGTTCCAGACCGCGATCCCGGTCCCAGCCGGGGTCACCGCTTCGGTGGCCAAGGCCAAGGTGACTTATTCGATCTCCTACAACCCGGCCTGCGCCACACCGTCGCCGTAACACCCTCGTAACCTGGGCCTGGCACCCCACGTTCAAGCCAAGGTTTAGAAACGCCCGTCTAGGAGTTAATTAATAGGTATGTGCGGGATCATCGGCTACCTGGGCGACCGCGAGGCGACGCCCATATTGATGGAGAGCCTCAAGCGCCTCGAATACCGCGGCTATGACTCCGCCGGCGTCGCCGTGCTCGAGCTTCCCAAGCCCGGCCAAGCAGGCCATACGAGCCTGACCAAGTCAGAGGCCAAGGTCGACATGCTCATCGAAAAGCTGACGGCCGACATGCCCACCGGCAAGCTGGGCATCGGCCACACGCGATGGGCAACCCATGGCAAGCCGACCTACGTAAACGCCCACCCGCACACCGATTGCCACGGCAAGATCTTCGTCGTCCACAACGGCATCATCGAGAACTTCGCAGAGCTCAAGGCCGAGCTGCAGGCGAAGGGCCACGAGTTCACCTCCGACACCGACACCGAGGTCGTGCCTCACCTCATCGAGGCCAACTACAAGGGCGACTTCCTCGCCGCGGTCCGCGCCGCGCTCAAGCGCATCCGTGGTGCGTACGCGCTCGCGATGTTCCACACCGACGACCCGGAACTGCTGATCGGCGCCCGGCTGAACGCGCCACTCGTCGTCGGGCTCGGCGACCACGAGTACTACATCGCGTCCGACATCACCGCGATCATCCCTTACACCAAGCACGTGGTCGTGCTGGGTGAGGGTGAGGTGGCGGCGGTCACGCCTCTCGGCGCTGAGGTCTCGACGCTCGACGGGATCACGGTCGAGCCGAAGCTCGTGAAGGTCGACTGGGACGTGAGCCAGGCGCAGAAGGGCGGGTTCGCGCACTTCATGCTCAAGGAGATCCACGAGACGCCGGAGGCCGTAGCCAATGCAATGCGCGGGCGGCTCACCGACGACGGCATCGTCTCTTTCCGCGAGTTCGACGTCGACGACGACAAGCTGCGCGAGTACGACGAAGTCCTCCTGCTCGGGATGGGCACATCGCGGCACGCGGCGATGGTCGGTGAGCACCTGATCGAAGACTGGGCCGGCATACCGGCCCGTGCGATGGACGCATCGGAGTTTCGCTATCGCCGCCCAACGTTTGGGCCGAAGACGCTGGCCGTCGTGCTGACGCAATCCGGAGAGACCGCTGACACGCTGGTCGCGATGCACCGCGCCAAAGAGCGCGGCGCGCTGACTGTGGCCGTCACCAACGTGTTCGCAAGCTCAGCCGCGCGGGACGCCGACGGCGCCATTTACCTCCACTCAGGTCCCGAGATCTGCGTAGCCTCGACGAAGACGCTTGCCGCCCACATGGTCAGCCTCAGCCTGCTCGCCCTTCGATTGGCGACCGTCAACGGCCGTGTTTCGCTGGAGCGCAGGCGCGAGCTTGTCGCGGCACTGCGCGCGCTTCCGGACCAGGTCCATCAGCTGGTCGAGCGAGAGAAGGAGATCGCGACTATCGCGAAGCGGTACAGCCGGTACTCGAACTTCATGTATTTCGGCCGCGGCCTCAGCTACCCGGTCGCGCTCGAGGGCGCGCTGAAGCTGAAGGAAATTTCTTACGTGCACGCCGAGGGCACCACCGGCGGCGAGCTGAAGCACGGACCGATCGCACTGCTGCACGAAGAGTTTCCGGTGATCGCCATCTGCACGGAGAGCTCGACGAAAGACAAGATGGTGAGCAACGTCCACGAGATCGCTGCTCGCAACGCCCCGGTGCTCTCGCTCATCACCGAGGGCGATCACTCGCTTGACGGCGTGGCCACCGACGTCTTCGAGATGCCGGCGGTCGAGGAGGCCTCGGCGGCGATCCTGAACACCGTCATGCTGCAGCTGTTCGCGTACCACGTCGCGGTCGAGCTCGGCCAGGACGTCGACCAGCCCCGCAACCTGGCGAAAA
>Ga0207684_10002610_pt1 | contig 18019 bp, 21 predicted proteins | sample KBSK5501metaG_FD_184342 | JGI IMG/M metagenome (GOLD analysis project Ga0207684, IMG submission 184342) | Corn, switchgrass and miscanthus rhizosphere microbial communities from Kellogg Biological Station, Michigan, USA - KBS K5-50-1 metaG... | ecosystem: Host-associated > Plants > Roots >...
CTGGCGTTGCCGACGCTGCATGCAGCGCTTGATCGGACGCGTGGCCGCGTCAGCAGGGCTGGCGCGTCACGCGATTGCCGACCACGCCGCCGGCGACCGCGCCGCCGACCGTCCCGATCGTGCTGCCGTTGCTCAGCGCCGAGCCGGCCACGCCGCCGACCGCGGCGCCCAGGGCCGTGTTGCGCTCGCACGCGCTCATGCCCGCGCAACCCGTCGCCAGCACGGCAACGAGCAACGCGCCAATCCAACGCAAGCCTCGTCGTATCGATGCAATCATCATGTCGTGACCTCCGTCCGTTGTCGGTCGAAGCGACTTCATTCTGCGGCCCCGCGGCACGCGTCGGTTATCGGAGCGGGCCACGACGGCGTGTCGGACGGGGCCTGCAGGGCACGAAGCCGGGTCCGTGCGGCGCTTGGCGATCCGCCCGCGCCGGGAGCAAACTGTCGAGGCGGCCGGGCCTGCCGCGCGAACGCGGCTCGAACTCAGGTCCGTGCTTTCGACCAGGAGGATGTCATGTCCATTCCTTCACCTCTGTCCACTTACTTCGGGCAACGCGGGGCGCACTACGAGGTCTGCCTGCACGAGCACAGTCACACCAGCGCGCAGACCGCCCGCAGCGCGCACGTTCCACCCAGCCTGCTGGCCAAGTCGGTCATCCTCGAGGACGAGACGGGTTGCGTGATGGCCGTCATCCCGGCCGATCAGACCGTGATGCTGCGCGAGCTCGGCCGCATGCTGGGCCGCAGTGAACTCAAGCTGGCCGACGAGGCTCGCATCGCGTCGCTGTTCGACGGCTGCGAACGCGGCGCGGTGCCGCCGGTCGGCATGGCCTGGGGTCTGGAGACCATCGTCGACGATTCCCTCGAAGGCAACGATGTCGTCTACCTCGAAGGCGGCGACCACGAGAGTCTGCTGCGGATGTCGGGCGAGCAGTTCCACGAGCTGATGCGCGGCCAGCCGCACGGCCGCTTCTGCAAGCCCGCGACGACGCACTGAACCGACGGCCGCCGATGGCGGCCGTGCTCTGCGATGGTCACCGCGACGTTCCGCTTCTACGAGGAACTGAACGACTTCCTCGCGCCGGAACGTCGCGGGCGCGAGTTCGGCTGCGCCTGCGCACGGGCCGCCACGACCAAGCACATGATCGAGGCGCTGGGCGTGCCGCACACCGAGGTCGAGCTGGTGCTGGTCAACGGCGAGTCGGTCGGGTTCGGACTGCTGCTGCGCGAGGGCGACCGCGTCGCGGTCTATCCGAAGTTCGAGGCCTTCGACGTCACGCCGCTGCTATGCGTTCGGACGCACGCGCTGCGCGAGCCGCGTTTCGTCGCCGACGCGCACCTGGGCGGGCTGGCCCGGCTGCTGCGCATGCTCGGCTTCGACACGCTGTACGACAACCATTTTCGCGACGACGAGATCGCGCGCATCGCCGCCGCGCAGCAGCGCATCGTGCTGACGCGCGACCGCGATCTGCTGAAGCGCCGCGGCATCACGCACGGCTGTTATGTGCACGCGCTGGGCGCCGGGCCGCAGCTGCGCGAGGTTGTCGATCGGCTCGATCTGGCGCGCGCCGCGCGGCCGTTCACCCTGTGCCTGCATTGCAATGCACCGCTGCATACGCTTGCCAAGGAGCGGGTCGCGGCGAGCGTGCCGCCGCAGGTGCGCGAGCGCTATGAACGATTCAGCACCTGCGATGTCTGCCGGCGCGTCTTCTGGGAAGGCTCGCACTGGCAACGCATGCGCACGCTGGTCGACGGCCTGCTGGAAGTCCCTTGATTCGACTTGACGCCCGCCGCTGCGGGCAAGGAGACGTGCACATGGAACTGACTTCGACTGCATTCGCGCAAGGTGGCGGCATTGCGCGGCGCTACACCTGTGAAGGCGAGGACACGGCGCCGCCGTTGAGCTGGCGCGATGTTCCGCAAGCCGCGAAGAGCCTGGCGCTGATCGTCGACGATCCGGACGCGCCGGACCCGGCCGCGCCTCAGCGAACCTGGGTCCACTGGGTCCTGTTCGACATCCCGCCGGCCGCGACCGGCCTGCCCGAAGGCGGCAAGCCGCTGCCCGACGGCGCGCGCGACGGCCTGAACGACTGGAAGCGCACCGGCTACGGCGGGCCCTGCCCGCCGATCGGCCGGCATCGCTACTTCTTCAAGCTGTGGGCGCTGGACACCGTGCTGCGCGAGCTGAAGCAGCCGACCAAGGCGGATCTCGAGCGGGCCATGCAGGGGCACGTGATCGAACGCGCCGAGCTGATGGGCACGTACCAGAAGCAGGTGGCCTGAGCCAAGCCCCTAGTGTGCTGTCCCGCCAATATCTGACATATGGATTCGATCAGATGGTGATGATCGCGCGGCCGCCGGCCCGGGCCTATACCGAGTGGTATGGGCCCGGGCCGGCGGGCGTGCGAGGGCGCCATCTGATCGAACCCCTGCGGGGCGGGCCGAAACGGGGCGATCCGGGCGCCTACGGCTCATCCCCGTTGCGGCCCGTCCATATGTCAGATATTGGCGGGACAGCACACTAGCCGGTCGGGCGGCCGGCGACTCCTTCAGCCCCAGACCTCGTTCGCGACCTCGACCACCAGCCGCAGCTTCGCGCGCTGCGCCTCGACCGCGATGTTGTTGCCGTGCACGGTGCTGCTGAAGCCGCACTGCGGGCTCAGGCAGAGCTGCTCGAGCGGCGCGTACTTCGATGCTTCGTCGATGCGGCGCTTCAGCGCGTCCTTGCTTTCCATCTCGCCGAACTTCGTGGTCACGAGGCCCAGCACGACGGTCTTGCCCTTGGGCAGATAGCGCAGCGGGCGGAAGTCGCCGGAGCGGTCATCGTCGTACTCCATGAAGTACGCGTCGAGCTTCATCTCGGCGAGCAGCGCTTCGGCCACCGGCTCGTAGTTGCCGGCGGCCGCGTGCGTGCTCTTGAAGTTGCCGCGGCACAGGTGCATCGCGAGCGTCATGCCCGCGGGCTTTTGCGCGACGACCTTGTTGATGAAGCCGGCGTAGCGGTGCGGCAGTTCGTTCGGGTCGTCGCCGCGCTGGCGCGCCGCCTCGCGCATCTTCTCGTCGCAGAGATAGGCCATGTTGGTGTCGTCCATCTGCACATAGGTGCAGCCGGCCGCCGCGAGCGAGCGCAGCTCGTCGCCGTAGGCCTTCGCGACATCGTCGTAGAACGCCGGGTCGAGCTCGGGGTAGGCCTCGCGGCTGATGCCGGCGCGGCCGCCGCGGAAGTGCAGCATCGTCGGCGACGGGATCGTGACCTTGGGCGTGCGGCCCGCGCTGACCTGGCTCTTCAAGTACTCGAAGTCGGCGCGCTGGATGTCCTTCGCGTGGGTCACTTTGTCGATCACGCGCATCACCGGCGGCGCGAGCTCCTCGGTGCCGTCGGGCTTCTTGATCGTGACCGGGATGTCGGTCTTCACGCCGCCGAGCTGCTCGAGGAAGTCGATGTGGAAGTAGGTGCGGCGGAACTCGCCGTCGGTGATCGACTGCAGGCCGATGTCTTCCTGGAACTTCACGATCTCGGTGATCGCGCGGTCCTCGACGGCGCGCAGCTGCGCGGCGGTGATCTCGCCGCGGGCGAGCTGGTCGCGCGCATCGAGCAGGTACTTCGGGCGCAGGAAGCTGCCGACGTGGTCGGCGCGGAACGGCGGTTGGGTGCGCAGGCTCATCGAGGTCTCTCCTGAAGGTGACGGCTCATTGTTGGATACAGGAATCCTTGTTGGACTAGTGAAAACCCGAGTAATCGACGCATCTGGCGCAAATAAACTCGATCACTGTATACAACGAGCATGGAATGCTGCCGTGATGAATGCTGCCACCTTCCCGCTGAACGCCTGGTACGCGTGCGCCTATGACGTCGAGGTCAGGAAGGAGCTGCTCGCACGCACCGTCTGCAACCAGAAGGTGGTGCTGTACCGCAAGGTCGACGGCACGGTCGCGATCCTCGAAGACGCGTGCTGGCACCGCCTGCTGCCGCTGTCCAAGGGCCGGCTGCAGGGCGACGAGGTGGTCTGCGGCTACCACGGGCTGGTCTACAACGCCGAGGGCCGCTGCACCCGCATGCCGTCGCAGGAGACGATCAACCCGTCGGCCTGCGTGCGGGCGTATCCGGCGGCCGAGAAGCACCGCTTCGTCTGGATCTGGCCCGGCGACCCGGCGCTGGCCGACGAGTCGCTGATCCCCGACCTGCACTGGAACGACGACCCGGCCTGGGCCGGCGACGGCAAGATGATCCGCGTGAAGTGCGACTACCGCCTCGTGCTCGACAACCTGATGGACCTGACGCACGAGACCTTCGTGCACGGCTCGAGCATCGGCCAGCAGGCAGTGGCCGAGGCGCCGTTCGTCGCGACCCACGGCGACCGAACCGCGACCGTCACGCGCTGGATGGAGAACATCGACGCGCCGCCGTTCTGGGCCGGGCAGATCCGCCACGCACGCGGCTACGAGGGGCCGGTCGACCGCTGGCAGATCATCCGCTTCGAGGCGCCGGCGACGATCGCGATCGATGTCGGCGTCGCGCCGGCCGGCACCGGCGCACAAGGATCGCGCGACAAGCCGGGCGACCGCAGCCGCGGCGTCAACGGCTACGTGCTGAACACGATCACGCCCGAGACCGACACGACCTGCCTGTACTTCTGGGCCTTCGCACGCAACTACTGCCTCGGCGAGCAGCGCCTGACGCACGAGCTGCGCGAAGGCGTCGCGAGCATCTTCCGCGAGGACGAGCAGGTGCTCGAGGCGCAGCAGCAGGCCATCGACGAGCACCCCGGCTACAGCTTCTACAACCTGAACATCGACGCGGGTTCGATGTGGATGCGGCGGCTGATCGACAAGATGATCGCGGCGGAGCGCAGCGCGGCATCGGCGAAGGCCGCGCGCGCGACGATTCCGCTGCGGCCCGCAGCATGAGCCGCCGGGCCGTTCCCGAGGCGAATACCGGAGCGCATCGCGCGGAGGTTGCCCAATGAGCAAGGCCACGCTGGTGTCGTCGGCGGCGAACGGCGGCAGCGCGCCGTCCGAAGGTTCGCCGACCGTCTCGCAGACCGTGAAGGCGCAACTCGCGCTGCGCGAGCTGATTCTCGGCGGCGAGCTCGAGCCCGGTGCGCGCATCGCCGAGCTGTGGCTGGTCGAGCGGCTGAACGTCTCGCGCACGCCGGTGCGTGGCGCGCTGGCGCGGCTTGCCGAAGAAGGGCTGCTCGACGCGTTGCCCTCCGGCGGTTATGCGGTGAAGGACTTTTCCGAGAGCGACATCCACGACGCGATCGAGGTGCGGGGCACGATGGAAGGCCTGGCCGCGCGGCTGGCCGCCGAGCGCGGCGCGAGCCCGGCGCTGATCGCGCAGGCGCGCGAGTGCCTGAAGCGCATCGACGCCGCGCTCGCCGAGCCGGCGTTGACCGACGAGACCTTCTCGACCTACGCGCAGGAGAACGCGCGCTTCCATGCGCTGCTCGCCGAGATGGCGGCGAGCCCGCTGGTCGCGCGCCAGCTCGCGAAGGCTGCGGCGCTGCCGTTCGCGTCGCCGAACGGCTTCGTGATGGCGCAGTCGGTCGGGCCGCATGCGCGCGACATGCTGGTCGTCGCGCAGGCTCAGCATCGCATGGTGATCGAGGCGATCGCGCAGCGCGAGGGCGCGCGCGCCGAGAGCCTGATGCGCGAGCACGCGCGGCTCGCGCGGCGCAACCTGCAGCAGGCGCTGCAGAGCCACAAGACGCTGCGGCTGGTGCCGGGCGCGAACCTGATCCGGCGCGACTGAACGCTGTCTTTGAGAGGACGAGAGGAACATCCGCATGCGCAACCCGCAGCAATGGCACCCCGCGACGGTGCGTGCACACCGCGACCTGAGCCCGACGGTGCGCGAGTTCGAGCTGCGCCCGGAGGGCGGCGTGCTGCCCTGGACCGTGGGCAGCCACCTGAACGTGCAGGTGCAAATCGACGGCTGCGTCGAGACGCGCTCCTACTCGCTGGTCGGCTTGCCCGGCGACGACGACACGGCCTACCGCATCGCGGTCAAGCGCGTCGCCGCGAGCCGCGGCGGTTCGCGGCACATGTGGTCGCTCGAGGCCGGTGCCGAGCTGCTGATCGGCGAGCCCGCCAACCAGTTCGAGCTGCCGCTGAATGCGCCGCAGTACCTGCTGGTCGCCGGCGGCATCGGCGTGACGCCTGTCGTCGGCATGGCACGCCTGCTGAGCCGCCGCGGCGCCGACGTGCGCATGCGGTACGCGGCGCGCAGCGCAGCCGAGCTCGCGCTGCGCGACGAATTGCACGAGGCGCTCGGCACGCGGTTGCGCACGTACACCAGCGCTGCCGGTCAGCGCATCGCCTTCGCCGACGAGATCGCCGCGCTGCACCCGCAGGCCGTGCTGCTGGCGTGCGGCCCGCTGCCGATGCTCGAGGCGGTGCGCGCCGCGTGGGCCGGCAGCGCGCGGCCCGCCGCGAACCTGCGCTTCGAGACCTTCGGCAACAGCGGCGCCGCGGCCAACGAACCGTTCTGGGTGCGGCTGCCGCGCCACGGCATCGAGTTGCAGGTGCCGCCCGAGCGCACGCTGCTCGACGTGCTGAACGAGCACGGCATCGACACCTTGTACGACTGCCGCCGCGGCGAATGCGGGCTGTGCGCGCTCGACGTGATCGAGACGCACGGCCGCATCGACCACCGCGACGTGTTCTTCAGCCCGCGCGAGAAGCAGGAAGGCCACCGCCTGTGCGCCTGCGTCTCGCGGGTCAGCGGCGGCGGGCTGGTGCTCGACTCGGCCTACCGCCCCGATTGAGCGGCTGCGACATGCGGGTTATGCGCGATGCGCTCCGGCTGGGCGCATCGGATGATCCGCGCCGAAACCCATCCCCCACATCCACAATCATCCGAACAACGGAGCCAGCCACGATGAACACGTCCCGACGTCTCCTGATCCAGAGTGCCGCGAGCCTCGCGGCCGGCGCCGCGCTCGGCCCGGCGGCGTGGGCCGCCGACGCCGGCCCGATCAAGATCGGCCTGATCCTGCCGATGACCGGGCAACAGGCCTCCACCGGTCGCCAGATCGACGCCGCGGTCAAGTTGTGGGTGGCGCAGAACGGCACCAAGATCGCCGGGCGCAACGTCGAGGTGATCCTGAAGGACGACGGCGCAGTGCCCGATGCGACCAAGCGCATCGCGCAGGAGCTGATCGTCAACGACAAGGTCGCGGTGATCGCCGGCTTCGGCATCACGCCGACCGCGCTGGCCACCGCGCCGCTGGGCACGCAGAGCAAGACGCCGATGGTCGTGATGGCGGCCGCCACCTCGAGCATCACCGAAGCTTCGCCGTACTTCATCCGCACCAGCTTCACGCTGCCGCAGGTGACGATCGCGATCGCCGACTGGGCCGCGAAGAACAAGATCAAGAAGGCCATCACGCTGGTCGCCGACTACGGCCCGGGCTTCGACGCCGAGAAGTTCTTCGACAGCCAGTTCCGCCTGAACGGCGGGCAGATCCTCGACAAGCTGCGCACGCCGCTGCGCGCGCCCGACTTCGCGCCGGTGCTGCAGAAGGTGTCGGACAGCAAGCCCGATGCGCTGTTCGTGTTCCTGCCCTCGGGCCAGGGCGCGGCGTTCATGAAGCAGTTCGCCGAGCGCGGGCTGGACAAGAGCGGCGTCCGGCTGATCGCCACCGGCGACGTGACCGACGACGACCAGCTCAACGACATGGGCGACGTGGCGCTGGGCGTCGTCAACTCGCACCACTACTCGGCGGCGCACCCGTCGCCGACAAACAAGAAGTTCGTCGAGGCGTTCCAGGCCGCGAACAAAGGCATGCGGCCGAACTTCATGGCGATCGGCGGCTACGACGGCATGCGCGTGATCTACAAGGCGCTCGAGGCGAGCAAGGGCGAGGGCGGCGAGAAGCTGCTCGCCGCGATGAAGGGCCAGGTCTTCGAGAGCCCGCGCGGCCCGGTGCTGATCGATGGGCAGACCCGCGACATCGTGCAGGACGTCTACATCCGCAAGGTCGAGCGCGTGCCTTCGATGGGCAACGGCCTGTACAACGTCGAGTTCGACGTGATCAAGGCGGTGAAAGACCCCGGCAAGGCGAAGTGAAGGTTGGGTAGCGGGCCTGGCGGTGACTCAGGCCGCCGCCTGCTTCCATTCATCGCGCTCGTCGTTGAACAGCTTCGCAACGAGCTGGCGCAGCCAGATCGTGCGCGGCGCCTTGTGGACCTTGCGGTGCCAGTGCTGGCGCAGCTCTATCGGCGGCGAGCGGAACGGCAGCTGGACCGCCTTGAGCCCGTACTCCGGCCGGCCGAACGCGATGCCCATCGCGTGCGGCACCGTCACGATCAGGTCGGAGCGCGCGAGGATCGCCGGGATGCTGAGGAAGTGCGGCGTCGTCAGCGCGACCTTGCGCTGGATGCGCTGGTCCTTCAGGTGCTGCTCGAAGATCTCCTGGCTGCGCCCCGGCGCGCGCACGACCGCGTGCTCGAGCTGCAGGAACTGCGCGAGCGTCAGCCGCGACCGCGACGCGAGCGGATGGCCGGCGCGCAGCAGGCAGACGAAGTGGTGGTTCATCAGCCGCTGCTGGTAGATGTTGGCGCGCGCGAGATCGGGGAAGTAGCCGATCGCGAGATCGACCTGGCCCGCTTCGAGCGCCTCGGGCAGCGCGCTGTGCGGCAGGTCGACCGAGCGCAGCACGGCCTGCGGCGCCTGGGCACGCACGGCCTCCATCAGGCGCGGCATGAAGACCATCTCGCCGACATCCGACAGTGCCACCGTCACCGCGCTGCTCACGCTGGCCGGCGAGAAGCGGCTGCTGACGAGGATGTCGTCGCGCACCAGCGTCAGCATCTCGCGGATCGGCTTGAGCATCGCCAGCGTCTTCTCGGTCGGCTGCATCGCGCCGCCGGCGCGCACGAACAGCGGGTCGTCCAGCGATTCGCGCAGCTTGGCCAGCGCGCCGCTGAGCGTCGGCTGGCTGACGCCCAACCGCTCGGCCGCGCGGCTGACGCTGCGCTCCTCGTGCAGCGCGACGACGATGTGCAGCAGGTTCAGATCCAACGGTTTCATCGAAAGGGCTCCATAGGGAATGCCCATAGACGCTCTGGCACTATCGGCAATCACGATACCGATTATCGGTGCTGCCGGCTTGCCGCGCGTGCGGTGCACGACCTAGAGTTCGGTCAACCGCGAGGCGCATGTCAGAGGTTCGCGAGGTTCGCGCCCGCAACGTCCGCGTTGGCGTCTGCGTCGGCATGCGAACCGATCTGCCCAACACCAACAGACGGAGACATCTTGGCCAGCACCACCACGCAGGTCGCCATCATCGGCGCCGGCCCCTCGGGCCTGCTGCTCGCGGCGCTGCTGCAGCGCCGCGGCATCGCCAGCGTCGTGCTCGAGCAGCGCAGCGCCGAGTACGTGCTCGGCCGCATCCGCGCGGGCATCCTCGAGCAGACGACGGTCGACCTGCTGCACGAGGCCGGCATCGCCGCGCGGCTCGAAGCCGAGGGCCTGCCGCACGACGGCGTGAACCTCGCGTTCGACGGCCGCCTGCATCGCATCGACTTGCACGCGCTGACCGGCAAGCGCGTCACCGTCTACGGCCAGACCGAGGTCACGCGCGACCTGATGGAAGCGCGCGCCGCGGCCGGCGCGACCACCGTGTACGAAGCGCAGCAGGTCAGCCTGCACGACTTCGACGGCGAACGCCCGAGCGTGCGCTACCGCCAGGGCGGTGTCGAGCACACCGTGCACTGCGACTTCATCGCCGGCTGCGACGGTTTCCACGGCGTCAGCCGCCAGAGCGTACCGTCCGGCTCGATCGCGCTGTACGAGAAGGTCTACCCGTTCGGCTGGCTCGGCGTGCTTGCCGACGTGCCGCCGGCCGAGGACGAGCTGATCTACGCGAACCACCCGCGCGGCTTCGCGCTGTGCAGCATGCGTTCGAAGACGCGCAGCCGCTACTACGTGCAGTGCGCGATCGACGAGCGCGTCGAGGCGTGGAGCGACACCGCGTTCTGGGACGAGCTGCGCCGCCGCCTGCCGGCGCACGTCGCCGAGCATGTCGTCACCGCGCCGTCGCTCGAGAAGAGCATCGCGCCGCTGCGCAGCTTCGTCGCCGAGCCGATGCGCTTCGGCCGGTTGTTCCTCGCCGGCGACGCCGCGCACATCGTCCCGCCGACCGGCGCGAAGGGGCTGAACCTCGCGGCCTCGGACGTCGGGCTGCTGGCGCATGCGCTGGCCGAGTTCTACGCCGAGCGCTCGCTGGCCGGCATCGGTCACTACTCGGCGCGCTGCCTGCAGCGCGTCTGGCGGGCCGAGCGCTTCTCGTGGTGGTTCACGTCGCTGATGCACCGCTTTCCCGATGGCGGCGAGTTCGCGCAGCGGCTGCAGCACGCCGAGCTCGACTACCTCGTGCATTCGACCGCCGCGTCGACCGCTCTGGCGGAGAACTACGTCGGCTTGCCGCTAGACTTCGCGGCACCCGTGGCCCAGGACGCCGCAAGCTGACGTCCTTTCCCGCTTCATGCTGACGCTACTTTTCGACGGCATCGCCTACGGCATGCTCTTGTTCGTGCTGGCTGTCGGGCTCGCGGTGACGCTCGGGCTGATGAACTTCATCAACCTCGCGCACGGCGCATTCGCGATGGCCGGCGGCTACATCACGGTGCTCGCGATGAACCGGCTGGGCGTGCCGTTCCTCTTGTGCCTGCCGCTGGCCTTCATCGGTGCGGCGCTGCTGGGCGCGGTGCTGGAGCCGCTGCTGTACCGCCACATGTACGCGAAACCGCACCTGGACCAGGTGCTGTTCTCGATCGGCCTGGTCTTCATCGCGGTGACCGCGGTCGACTACCTGGTCGGCTCGATGCAGCAGAACATCCGGGTGCCGGCGTGGCTGCAGGGGCGCTTCGACATCGAATGGGTCGGCATCGGCAAGTACCGGCTCTTCATCATCGTCGTCTGCGCGCTGCTGACGCTGGTGCTGCAGTGGGTGCTGTCGCGCACGCGCTTCGGCAGCCAGTTGCGCGCGTCGGTCGACGACCGGCGCGTCGCCGGCGGGCTCGGGCTGAACGTCAACCGCATCTTCCTGCTGACCTTCGCGGTCGGCTCGGGTCTCGCGGGCCTGGGCGGCGCGCTCGGCGCCGAGGTGCTCGGCCTGGATCCGACCTTCCCGCTCAAGTTCATGATCTATTTCCTGATCGTCTGCTCGGTCGGCGGCACGACGACGATCACCGGCCCGCTGCTCGCCGCGCTGCTGCTGGGCATCGCCGACGTGATGGGCAAGTACTACGCGCCCAAGCTCGGCGCCTTCGTCGTCTACACGCTGATGATCGTGATCCTGCTGGTGCGCCCGCAGGGGCTGTTCGCGCGCGCCGGGGGCGGGAAGTGACGGCCGCCGACGGCTTGAAGCGCAACGCCCGCTGGCGCTGGTGGGAGTTCGCGCTGCTCGTGGCGCTGGTGCTGTCGTGGTTCGTGCTGCCGGGCCAGGCGCTGCTGCTCAACGAGATCGCGATCCTCGCGCTGTTCGCGCTGTCGCTGGACCTGATCCTCGGCTACTCGGGCGTCGTCTCGCTCGGCCATGCGGCGTTCTTCGGCTTCGGCTCGTACGCGGCGGCGCTGTTCGCCAAGCTGGTGATGCCGGACCCGTGGGTCGGCATGCTGGTCGCGATCGCGCTGTCGGCGCTGCTGGGCGCGGTGACCAGCGTGCTGATCCTGCGCGGCACCGACCTGACGCGGCTGATGGTCACGCTGGGCGTGGCCTCGCTCCTGTACGAGCTCGCGAACAAGCTCGACTGGCTGACCGGCGGCGCCGACGGGCTGCCCGGCATCGCGATGGGGCCGCTCGTCACGCCGTTCGGTGGCTTCGAGTTCGACATCGGCGGCCGCACCGCGTACGCCTACACGCTGTTCGTGCTGATCGTCTGCCTGGCTGTCGGGCGCCGCCTCGTGCACTCGCCGTTCGGCTACTCGCTGCAAGCCCTGCGCGACAACCGGCTGCGCGCCGCGAGCATCGGCCTGGCGGTCAACATTCGGCTGGTCGCGGTCTACACGATCGCCGCGGCCATCGCCGGTGCGGCCGGCGCGCTGCTCGCGCAGACCAGCGGCTTCGCGTCGCTCGACGTGTTCGACTTCCATCGCAGCGCCGAGGTGCTGCTGGTGCTGGTGATCGGCGGCACCGGCTACCTGTACGGCGGCATCTTCGGCGCGATCGTGTTCAAGCTGCTGCACGACGTCGTCTCGGCGTGGACGCCGCAGTACTGGAACTTCTGGCTCGGCGTGTTCCTCGTCGTCTTGGTCCTGGTCGGCCGCGACCGGCTGACGAAGCCGTGGACCTGGTGGAAGAGGTCTTGAACGCCATGACAACCGTTCTCGAAACCCGCGGCCTCGTCAAGCGCTTCGGCGGCATCACGGCGACCAGCGACGTGTCGATCGCCATCGAGAAAGGCGCGCGCCGCGCCTTGATCGGCCCGAACGGCGCCGGCAAGACGACGCTGATCAATCTGCTGACCGGCGTGCTCGAGCCCAGCGCCGGGACCATCCGGCTCGACGGCGAAGACATCACGACGCTCGCGCCGCACCAGCGCGTGCGCCGCGGCATGGTCCGCACCTTCCAGATCAACCAGCTGTTCGGCGAGCTGACGCCGCTGCAGTCGCTCGCGCTCAGCGTCTCGGCGCAGCTGGGCATCTCGGCCCGGTGGTGGAGGGGCCTGGGCAGCGACCCGCGAGTCGCGCCGCAGTGCGACACGCTGCTGCAGCAGTTCCACCTCGACGACGTGATGAACCAGCAGGTCAAGCACCTCGCCTACGGCAAGCGCCGCCTGCTCGAGATCGCCACCGCGCTCGCGTGCCGGCCGCGCGTGCTGCTGCTCGACGAGCCGGTGGCCGGTGTGCCCGAGGGCGAGCGCCAGGAGATCTTCGACATCGTCAACGCGCTGCCGGCCGATGTCTCGGTGCTGCTGATCGAGCACGACATGGACCTCGTCTTCAACTTCGCGAACAGCGTCACGGTGCTCGTCAACGGCGCGGTGTTCGCCGAGGGCGACGTGCAGACGATCTCGAACGATCCGCGCGTGAAGGCGGTGTATCTCGGCGAATCGACGGAAGAGCGCGCGCATGGCTGAGCCGCTGCTGCAGGTCGAGGGCTTGAAGTCCGGCTATGGCGAGGCGGTCGTGGTGCAGGGCGTGTCGCTGACGCTGGCGCAGGGCCAGTCGCTCGCGCTGCTCGGGCGCAACGGCACCGGCAAGACGACGCTGCTGAACACGCTGGTGGGCGTGACGCGGCGCCACGCCGGGCGCATCACGCTGGCGGGCGTCGAGCTCACCACGCTCGCGCCGCACCGGCGCGCCGCGGCCGGCATCGGCTGGGTGCCGCAGGAGCGCAACATCTTCAAGTCGCTGACGGTGCACGAGAACCTGACCGCGGTCGCGCGCAGCGGGCCGTGGACCGTGGCGCGCGCCTACGAGATGTTCCCGCGTCTGGCCGAGCGCCGGTCGAACATGGGCAACCAGCTCTCCGGCGGCGAGCAGCAGATGCTCGCGGTCGCGCGCGCGCTGGTGCTGAACCCGAAGCTGCTGCTGCTCGACGAGCCGCTCGAAGGGCTCGCGCCCATCATCGTCGAGGAGCTGCTGCGCTCGATCGCCCGCGTCGTGCGCGACGAGGGCATGAGCGCGATCATCGTCGAGCAGAACCCGCGGCTGATCCTGCCGATCACGCAACGCGCGGTCGTGCTCGACCGCGGCAGCGTCGTGCACGAGGGCGCCAGCGACGAGCTGATGGCCGATCGCGAGCGGCTGGATCGCTGGCTTGCGGTGGCGAAGCACTGAGCCGCCGTCAGCGCAGCGGCGTTGTCACGGTGCGGTGCTTTCGTCCTGCAGCCAATGCGGGATGTCCCGGCTCGCATGCAATACGCGCCAGACCTCGATACGGTCCCGTCGTTCGAGATAGAAGACCAGATACGGATAGCGCCGGCACGGCCAGAATCGCAGCCCGGGCAGGTTCAGCTCATGCGCATAGCGCGGCGACCCGGTTGCCGGGGCCCGGCGGATGTGCTCGTAGGCGGCTTCCAGCGCATCGACGAAGGCGAGCGCGACGTCGGCCGATTCATCCAGGTAGTGGTCGATCGCCGCGGTCACGTCGGTGTCGGCGCGTGCGCGCCGCACCAGCGGCTTGGGCGCGCCGCGGGTCACGCGCGGCGCTTCGTCGTCTTGCGCGGGGCGGCGCGATCGCGCAGGCCCTGGAAGTAGGCGGCATCGGCTTCGCCGCGCACCGCAGACTCGGCGCCTTCGAGCAGCATGGCCCGCAGTTGCAGGCGGTCACGGTCGTGCCGAATCAGCTCGCGCAGATACTCGCTCGACGTGCCGTAGGCGCCGCTGGCAACCTGCTGATCGACGAAGTCGCGCAAGGGGTCCGGCAGCGAGATGTTCATCGTTCCCATCGAAAGTCCTCTGTCCCATCGGAGGCGGCAGACCTCCGATTGGCAAATTTTGCCACAAGTGACTGTTGCGTCGGAGGTTGAGCGAGATCAACCTGCGCCGCGCCCGCAGGTTCAGGGTGCGGTTGTGTCGTGCAGGCTCGCCGGGTCGAGATTCGCGCCGCACACGATCAGGCAAACGCGCGCGCCTGCGCGCGGCCGCACGAGCCCGGTGCGCAGCGCGGCCAGTGGCAGTGCCGCGGCGGGTTCGACCGCGAGTTTCAGCGCATGCCACATCCAGCGCTGCGCCTCGACGATCGCCGCATCGGGCAGCAGCAGCGACTGCGCGACATGCCGCTGCGCGAGCCGCCAGGCGATCGCGCCGACGCGTCGCGCGCCCAGCGAATCGGCAGCAACGCCGGAGACCGCCACATCGACCGGCGCGCCGGCCGCGCGTGCGCTGTGCAGCGTGGCCGCGCGTTCGGGCTCGAGCGCGATCACCTCGCTGCGCCCGGCGAACCAGGCCGCGATGCCGCCGATCAGGCCGCCGCCGCCGACGCTGACCAGCACCTGGTCGGGCAGGCCGCGTTGCGCCTCGATCTCGCGCGCGAGCGTGCCCGCGCCGGCGACGACTTCGACCTGGTCGTAGGCATGCGTCATCAACGCGCCGCTCTCGCGCTGGCGCGCCACGCAGGCCGCGAGCGCATCGGCATAGGCGTCGCCGCCGATCACGACCGTTGCGCCCAGCCCGGCGAGCCGCTCGCGCTTGCCCTTCGAGATGATGGCGGGCACGTAGATCTCGGCCGGCACGCCCAGCGCGCGTGCCGCGACCGCGGTCGCGATGCCGGCGTTGCCGCCCGACGCGGCGATCACGCCTGTCTTGGGAATCCCGTTCGAGAGCAGGCGGTTGAACATGCCGCGCGCCTTGAAGCTGCCCGAAACCTGCAACTGCTCGAGCTTGAACCAGGCCTCGAACGCCGGCGCATCGGCTCCGAGGCCGGTCAGCTCGAGGGCGCTCGACGGCAGCACCCACAGCGGCGTCTCGCGCACATGCGGCGCGATGCGCCGGGCCGCGGCGTCGATCACGGCCGTGGTGATGTCGTCGTGATCGTGGTCGAGGTCGTCGCCGACCTGATGGAGGGTCATGGGGTGCAGTATCGCTCTGGCCGCAATGAGCCGGCACTACCATCGCCTTCGTGTCTCACAGCAACCGCCGCCGGCAGGGGAGCGCTCGATGCAACTCGGAATGATCGGTCTGGGCCGGATGGGCTCGAACATGGTGAAGCGGCTGGTGGCCGGCGGCGTGCACGAGTGCGTCGCGTTCGATCGCTCGGCCGACGCGGTGCGCGCGCTCGCGCAGACGCCGCGCGTCGCCGGCGCCGATTCGCTGCGCGACTTCGTCGGCCAGCTCGCGAAGCCGCGCACCGTGTGGCTGATGGTGCCGGCCGCGGCGGTGGATGAGAGCCTCGCCGAACTGCTGCCGCTGCTGGAGGCCGGCGATACGTTGATCGACGGCGGCAACTCCCACTACGTCGACGACATGCGGCGTGCGCAGGAGCTCGCGGCGCGCGGGCTGCACTACGTCGACGTCGGCACGAGCGGCGGCGTGTGGGGGCTGGAGCGCGGCTACTGCATGATGATCGGCGGCGAAGGCGAGGTCGTGCAGCGGCTCGACGCGATCTTCGCGACGCTCGCGCCCGGTGCCGGCGGCATCGAGCCCAAGGCGGGGCGTGACGCCGGTGGCCAGGGCAGCACCGCCGAGCGCGGCTACCTGCACTGCGGGCCGAACGGCGCGGGCCACTTCGTCAAGATGGTCCACAACGGCATCGAGTACGGGCTCATGGCCGCCTATGCCGAAGGCTTCGGCATCCTGCGCGGCGCGAACATCGGCAAGGCCGACCATGCGCGCGACGCCGAAACCACGCCGCTGCGCGACGCGGCGCACTACCAGTACGACCTGAAGTTGGGCGACATCGCCGAGGTCTGGCGCCGCGGCAGCGTGATCGCGTCGTGGCTGCTCGACCTGACCGCGAACGCGCTGCACGACGACCCCCAGCTCGCGAAGTTCGCCGGCCGCGTCTCCGACTCGGGTGAAGGCCGCTGGACCATCAAGGCGGCGATCGACGAAGCGGTGCCCGCGCCGGTGCTGACCACCGCGCTGTACCAGCGCTTCAACTCGCGCGGCGAGGCCGATTTCCAGAACAAGCTGCTGTCGGCGATGCGCTGGCAGTTCGGGGGGCACGCGGAAAAGAAGGGCTGACACGCCCCGGCGCGCAGCGTCGACCGGACCCGCCCGGATACCCGCGATCCGGGGAGGCGCCCCGACGAAGCGCCGCACTGTCGTTTCATCTTCTTTCAGGACATACACCTAGGCACGTGTGTGTTCCGCAGCGGGAAGATGGGGTCACGCAACGGCGAGTCACGCAAGGCTCGCGACACCGGCATGACGGACGACACGCGGCGGGTTCCGCTCCCCCAGGTCCGCGATCTGCTCGTGGTGGGTCAGGCCTTGCCGTTTCGCGTTCTCGACGCTCACGGACGCCTGCTGCTGAACGAAGGGCATGTCCTGCTCGACGAGGACCAGTTCGACGCGTTGGTCGAGCGCGGCGCGTGGGCCGAGCCGCATCTCGTCAAGGCGGCCCGGGAGGCGCGCAGCGCCGCAGGCGCGTCGAGCAAGGTCGGTTCAGCGCCGTCGCTCTTCGATCGCTGGGAGCGCTCGATCTGGCAGCTCGACACCCTGCTGCGCCAGCTCGCGCGCGGTGCCGCCACGGCCGCGGACGTCGTGACGTTCTTCGACACGCTGCAGGCGCTGGTCGATCGCGATCCCGACATCGCGTTGTTCCTGAGCGTCCGGCAGAACGAGCGGCGCTTCGCGCTGTACCCGGTGAGCCACGCCATCCAATGTGCGGTGCTCGTGCTGCTGGCGAGCCGGCAGCTGGGCTGGCCGGCCGCCAGGTCGACATCGCTGGGGTGCGCCGCCTTGACGATGAACCTGTCGCTGATGGATCTGCAGGCGGCCATGGCCGAGCAGGACACGCCGCCGAGCACGAAGCAGCTCGGCCAGATCCGCCTGCACCCCGAGGAATCGGCTGCGCGGCTGCGCTCGCTGGGCGTGGACGATCCCGACTGGCTCGCCGCGGTGCTGGAGCACCACGAGCATCCGGGTGGCGGCGGCTATCCCCACGACCTTGCGGCGCCGGGCGACGGCGCTCAGTTGCTGCGGGCCGCCGACGTCTACATGGCCAAGATCACCGCACGGGCGAAGCGCCCGGCACTTGCCGCGCAGACGGCGATGCGGCAGCTGTTCGAGCAACGTCCCGGCGACCCGTTGGCGCTGGCGATGATCAAGACGCTAGGCGTTCATCCGCCGGGCGCCCTGGTGCGCCTGGCCTCGGGCGAGGTCGCCGTCGTGATCCGCCGCCCGACGGCCGGCACGCGGCCCCTCGTCGCGACGCTCAGCGACCGCAAGGGGCAGCCGAGCAAGGCCACTCACAAGCGTGACACCGCCGAGCCCGAGTTCGCGATCGCCGGGCCGCTCGAGGACACGAAGCCCTTCGCACGCATCGTGCCCGAGCGCGTGTACGGACTCGTCAGCGGCTGATCACCGGGCCGTTGAAAGATGCGGTCTCGCTGCGCGACTCGG
>Ga0207684_10002611_pt1 | contig 18016 bp, 16 predicted proteins | sample KBSK5501metaG_FD_184342 | JGI IMG/M metagenome (GOLD analysis project Ga0207684, IMG submission 184342) | Corn, switchgrass and miscanthus rhizosphere microbial communities from Kellogg Biological Station, Michigan, USA - KBS K5-50-1 metaG... | ecosystem: Host-associated > Plants > Roots >...
CGACCTGCCGGTGATCCTCGGCACGTTCCACTGCCACATCGTCAAGGACGGCACGACCGACTTCAACGCCGGCATCGGCACCGGCCCGTACAAGCTCAAGGAGTTCAAGCCCGGCGTGCGCTCGCTGGTGGTCCGCAACGAGGCGTACTGGAAGCCCGGCAAGCCGTATCTCGACGAGATCGAGTTCGTCGGCATCGGCGACGAGAGCGCGCGCGTCAACGCGCTGCTCAGCGGTGGCATGGACCTCGTCGGCTCGGTGAACCCGCGCTCGGTGGACCGCGTGAAGGGCACGCCCGGCTTCGCGATCTTCGCGACGCAGTCGGGCCAGTACTCCGACCTCGTGATGCGCAAGGACGTGGGCCCCGGCGCGAACCCGGACTTCGTGCTCGCGATGAAGCATCTGTTCGACCGCGAGCAGATGAAGAAGACCATCGCGCTGGACCATGCGGTGATCGGCAACGACCAGCCGGTCGATCCGACCAACCGCTTCTACTTCGCCGGGCTGCCGCAGCGGCCGTTCGATCCGGAGAAGGCCAAGTTCCACCTGCAGAAGTCCGGCGTCACCGGCAAGGTACCCGTCGTGGCGTCGCCCGCCGCGCTGTACTCGGTCGAGATCGCGCTGGTGCTGCAGCAGGCGGGCCAGGGCATCGGGCTGGACCTGGACGTCAAGCGCATGCCGGCCGACGGCTACTGGTCGAACCACTGGCTGAACAGCCCGGTGGGCTTCGGCAACGTCAACCCGCGCCCGAGCGCCGACGTGCTGCTGACGCAGTTCTTCCAGTCGAGCGCGGCGTGGAACGAGTCGCGCTGGAAGAACCCCAAGTTCGATCAATTGCTGCTCGCCTCGCGCGCCGAGACCGACCTGGCCAAGCGCAAGCAGATGTATGCCGACATGCAGACGATGATCCACCAGGAGGCCGGCATCGGCATCCCGCTGTTCCTCGCGAGCATCGACGGGCACAGTTCGAAGGTGAAGGGTCTGTCGCCGATCCCGCTGGGCGGGCTGATGGGCTACAACTTCGCCGAAAGCATCTGGATGGAGTGACCCACCCCCGTAGCGCCAGCGGCGCTCCCCCTCAAGAGGAGCCCGTTCACCCTGAGGTATCGAAGGGCGCCAGCGGCACGGATCCGCGGCGACTGCTTGGGTAGAACACCTATGAACCGCGTCATCGTTACCTTGCTGGCCCAGCGCATCGCGCTCGCGCTGCTGTCGCTGCTGGCGGTGTCGCTCGTGGTCTTCGCGATCACGGCGGTGCTGCCGGGCGACGCGGCGCAGGAGCAACTCGGGCAGGACGCCACGCCCGAGGCGCTCACCGCGCTGCGCGCGCAGATGGGCCTGGACGTGCCGGCGCCGCAGCGCTATCTGCGCTGGCTCGTCGGCATGGTCAAGGGCGACCCGGGCACGTCGACCACCACACAGATGCCGGTCGGTTCGCTGATCGCCAGCCGGCTGCCGAATTCGCTGCTGCTGGCGGCGGTGACGGCGCTGTTCTCGGTGCCGATCGCACTCACGCTCGGCATCTCGTCGGCGGTGTGGCGAGGCTCGTGGTTCGACCGGCTGGCCTCGACCGCCGCGGTCGCGGTCGTCTCGGTGCCGGAGTTCCTGGTCGCGACGCTGGCCGTGCTGGTCTTCGCGGTGAAGCTGCGCTGGCTGCCGGCGCTTTCGTACGTGAACGACATCGAGTCGCTCGGGCAGCTGCTGCGCGCGTTCGCGATGCCGGTGCTGAGCCTGTGCTGCGTGATCGTCGCGCAGATGATGCGCATGACCCGCGCCGCCGTGATCGACCAGCTCGAAGCGCCGTACATCGAGATGGTCAAGCTCAAGGGCGCCTCGCCGCTGCGCACCGTGCTCGCCCACGCGCTGCCCAACGCGATCGGGCCGATCGCCAACGCGGTGGCGTTCAGCCTGTCGTACCTGCTGGGCGGCGTGATCATCATCGAGACGATCTTCAACTACCCCGGCATCGCGAAGCTGATGGTCGACGGCGTGAGCCAGCGCGACATGCCGCTGGTGCAGACCTGCGCGATGATCTTCTGCGCGGGCTATCTGTTCCTCGTGACGCTGGCCGATGTATGCGGCATCGTCGCAAACCCGCGGCTGCGGCATCGGTGACATGAGGCATATGGAAACGATCCCGACCTCGCCGACCGAAGTCACGAGCGTGCCGGGCCTGGCGCCGGCACCCGGCCGCCCGGCGCGGCGTGCCTGGCTCGCCGGCTTCGGCGTGTCCGGGCTGATCGGCCTGGCGGTGCTGGTGCTGTGGCTGCTCGCGGCGCTGTTCGGCCCGGTGCTGCTGCCGCAGGGGCGCAGCGCCGCCGGCGGCGGCGCGGTGTTCGCGCCGATCAGCGCGGCGCACTGGCTGGGCACCGACTACCTCGGCCGCGACATGCTCGCGCGGGTGATCGACGGCGCACGCTACACGGTGGGCGTCGCGCTCGTCGCGACGCTGCTGGCCAGCGGCATCGGCACGCTGCTCGCGCTGCTCGCAGCGGCCAGCGGGCGCTGGATCGATGCGACGCTCAGCCGCAGCCTGGACACGCTGACCGCCATTCCCAGCAAGATGTTCGCGCTCATCATGGTGGCCGGCTTCGGCTCGTCGGTCGCGATGCTGGTGGCGACGGCGGCGTTCATCTACGTGCCCGGCGCCTACCGGATCGCGCGCTCGCTGGCCGTCAACATCAACGCGCTGGACTACGTGACCGTCGCGCGCACGCGCGGCGAGGGCACCTTGTACGTGATGTTGCGCGAGATCCTGCCGAACATCATCGGCCCGATGCTCGCCGACCTCGGCCTGCGCTTCGTCTACGTCGTGCTGCTGCTGGCCAGCCTGAGCTTTCTGGGCCTGGGCATCCAGCCGCCGGCGGCCGACTGGGGTTCGCTGGTGCGCGAGAACGTCGGCGCGCTCGCCGACGGTGGCGCCTCGGTGATCGCGCCGGCGCTGGCGATCGCCAGCCTCACGATCGCGGTCAACCTCGTCATCGACAACCTGCCGGGCCGCGCGGCCCGCGAACGCGGAGCACGCTGATGGGCGCGTCAGTCACGGTCGAGGGCTTGAGCATCGCGGCGGGCGCGCAGACGCTGGTGGATCGCCTGAGCTTCTCGATCCGGCCGGGCGAGGTGCTCGCGCTGATCGGCGAGTCGGGCTCCGGCAAGACGACGACCGCGCTCGCGCTGATGGGTCACGCGCGGCGCGGCTGCCGGATCTCCGGCGGCAGCGTGCGCATCGGCGACACCGACGTGCTGAGCCTTGCGCCGGCGCAGCAACGCACGCTGCGCGGGCGCACGGTGGCGTACATCGCGCAGAGCGCGGCCGCGTCGTTCAACCCGTCGCGCACGATCATGGACCAGGTCGTCGAGCCGGCCCGCATCCACGCCACCTGCAGCCGCGCCGAGGCGCAGGCCAAGGCGATCGCGCTGTTCCGCGAGCTGGCGCTGCCCGACCCCGAGACCATAGGCTCGCGCTACCCGCACCAGGTGTCGGGTGGGCAGCTGCAGCGCCTGATGGCGGCGATGGCGCTGATCACCGACCCCGAGCTCGTGATCCTCGACGAGCCGACCACGGCGCTGGACGTGACCACGCAGATCGAGGTGCTGCGCGCGTTCCGCCGCGTCGTGCGCGACCGCCGCGCGACCGCGGTCTACGTGAGCCACGATCTGGCTGTCGTCGCGCAGATGGCCGACCACATCCTCGTGCTGCGCGACGGGCAGATGCGTGAGCTCGACGCGACCGCGCGCATCCTCGCCACCCCGAGCCACGAGTACACGAAGAGCCTGCTCGCGGCGGCGCGCCCGAGCCCGCGAGAGCCGGCCCGCGTCGCCGCGGACCCCGAGCTGCTGCTCGACGTGCGCGAGCTCGGCGCGGGTTACGGCCCGGTCGATCTGAAGGGGCGGCCGGCCAAGCCGATTCTCGAAGACATCAACCTGCAGCTCTACCGCGGCCAGGCCATCGGCGTGATCGGCGAATCCGGCTCCGGCAAGACCACGCTCGCGCGTGCGATCGCCGGGCTGATCCAGCCCAGCCACGGCTACATCCTGTTCAACGGCCGCGAGCTCAAGCCCGCGCTGGCGCGGCGCGACAAGGAAGATCTGCGGCGCATCCAGATCGTCTTCCAGATGGCCGACACGGCGCTGAACCCGTCGCAGACGATCGAACGCATCCTGGCCCGCCCGCTGGTGTTCTACAAAGGGCTGCAGGGCGACGCGCTGCGCAGCCGCATCGACGAGCTGCTCGACCTGGTCAAGCTGCCGCGCAGCGTCGCCGCGCGGCTGCCCGGCGGCCTGTCGGGCGGGCAGAAGCAACGCGTGAACCTCGCACGCGCGCTCGCGGCCGAGCCCGATCTGATCCTGTGCGACGAGGTCACCTCGGCGCTGGACAGCGTCGTCGGCGCGGCCGTGCTGGACCTGATCGCCGAGCTGCGGCGCGAGCTCGGCGTGTCGTACCTCTTCATCAGCCACGACCTGCACACGGTGCGCGCGGTCTGCGACGAGATCGTCGTGATGCAGCATGGCCGCAAACTCGCGCAGGTCGCGCGCGCCGATTACGATCGCGGCCCGCACCACCCGTACTACGAGTTGCTGGAGCGCTCGGTGCCCGAGCTGCGCTGCGGCTGGCTCGACGAGCTGGACGCGCGGCGTTCGGCGCCGGTTGCCGCCTGACAAGTCGTGAACGAAATTCCAACCCCGTTCGGACTGAGCTTGCCGAAGGCCGCGTGCACCTCGGTCGACCCTTCGACAGGCTCAGGCGAACGGCTCCCCATCTCGAATAGGAGACCCTGATGAAACCCACGTTCCGCATCGCATTGATCCCCGGCGACGGCATCGGCAAGGAAGTGCTGCCCGAGGGCACGCGCGTGCTTCAGGCCGCGGCCGAGCGCTTCGGCTTCGAGCTCGACTGCCGCGCGATCGAATGGGCCAGCTGCGACTACTACGCCGCGCACGGCCAGATGATGCCGGACGACTGGAAGCAGCAGCTCCAGGGCGTCGACGCGCTGTACTTCGGCGCCGTCGGCTGGCCGGCGAGCGTGCCCGATCACGTCTCGCTGTGGGGCTCGCTGCTGAAGTTCCGGCGCGAGTTCGACCAGTACGTCAACCTGCGCCCGGTGCGGCTGTTCGAGGGCGTGCCTTGTCCCCTGGTGGGCCGCAAACCCGGCGACATCGACTACTTCGTCGTGCGCGAGAACACCGAGGGCGAATACACCTCGCTCGGCGGCGTGATGTACCCGGGCACCGAGCGCGAGTTCGTGATCCAGGAGGCCGTGTTCTCGCGCCACGGCACCGACCGCGTACTCAAGTACGCGTTCGAGCTCGCGCGTTCGCGGCCGCGCAAGCATGTGACGGTCGCGACCAAGAGCAACGGCATCGCCGTGAGCATGCCGTGGTGGGACGGGCGCGCCGACGCGATGGCACGCGAGTACCCCGACGTGACGACCGACAAGCAGCACATCGACATCCTGTCCGCGCGCTTCGTGCTGCAGCCCTCGCGCTTCGACGTGGTCGTCGCGAGCAACCTGTTCGGCGACATCCTCTCCGACCTCGGCCCGGCCACGACCGGCACGATCGGCCTCGCGCCATCGGCCAACCTCAACCCGGACCGGCGCTTCCCGTCGCTGTTCGAGCCGGTGCACGGCTCGGCGCCCGACATCTACGGCCAGAACATCGCGAACCCGATCGCGATGATCTGGTCGGGTGCACTGATGCTGGACTTCCTGACGCAAGGGCAGGGCGCCGGGCGCGCCGCGCACGACGCGATCGTGCAGGCGATCGAAGCCGTGCTGCGCGAAGGCCCGCGCACCCGCGACCTCGGCGGCGCGGCCTCGACTACCGAGGTCGGCCGCGCGATCGCCGAACGCGTCGCGGCGGGCTGATCCGCCGGGCTCACCGCTGCAGAACCTCGCAATGCGACCGAACCTCATGCCCCCGATTTCTCTAGACCTGACCCGCCAGGACCTGCTGCCCGGCCTGCAGCTGATCGGCGCCGAATGGCGCGACGCGCACGACGGCCGGCGCCTGGACGTGACCGACCCCGCGACCGATCGTGTCTTCGCCAGCGTGCCCGACGGCGGCGCAGCCGACGCGCGCGCCGCGGTCGATGCCGCGCAGGCCGCGCTGGGCACCTGGCGCAAGGTGCCCGCGAAACAGCGCGCGCAGATTCTCAAGCGCTGGAACGACCTGATGCTCGCGCACCAGGACGATCTCGGCCGGCTCATCTCGCGCGAGCAGGGCAAGCCGCTCGCCGAGGGTCTGGGCGAAGTGGCCTATGCGGCGAGCTACGTCGAGTGGTTCGCCGAGGAAGCGACGCGCGCCAACGGCGACGTCATCCCGGCACCGGTGCCGGGCCGGCGCATGTTCGCGCTGAAGGAGCCGGTGGGCGTCGTCGCGGCGATCACGCCATGGAACTTCCCGGCCGCGATGATCGCCCGCAAGATCGCGCCGGCGCTCGCGGCGGGCTGCACGGTCGTGTGCAAGCCGGCGGAGGACACGCCGCTCACGTCGCTCGCGCTCGTCAAGCTCGCCGAGGCCGCGGGCGTGCCGGCCGGCGTGCTGAACATCGTCACCGCATCGCGCGAGCGCACGCCCGAGGTGGTGGACGTTTGGCTCGCTGACCCGCGGGTGCGCAAGATCACGTTCACCGGCTCCACGCCGGTGGGCAAGCATCTGGCGCGTGCCTCGGCCGACACGTTGAAGAAGCTCTCGCTCGAGCTCGGCGGCAACGCGCCGTTCATCGTGTTCGACGATGCCGACGTCGATGCCGCGGTGGACGGCCTGATGGCCGCCAAGTTCCGCAACGGCGGGCAGACCTGCGTGTGCCCGAACCGCGTGTTCGTGCACGACAAGGTCCACGACGAGTTCGTCGAGAAGCTGGCAGCGCGCGTGCGTTCGCTGAAGGTCGGCCCGGCGACGCAGCCGGATTCGCAGATCGGCCCGATGATCAACGCGCGCGCCGTCGAGAAGATCGAGCGCCATGTGCGCGATGCCGTCGAGAAGGGCGCGCGCGTGGTGGTCGGCGGCGAGCGCGTGCGCAGCGCGAACTGCGACAGCCCGAACTACTTCGCGCCGACCGTGCTCGTCGGCGCGGACGCGAGCATGGCCTGCAGCTGCGAAGAGACCTTCGGCCCGGTCGTGCCGGTGACCCGCTTCGCCAGCGAGGCGGACGTGATCGCCGCCGCGAACGACACGCCGTTCGGCCTGGCCGCGTACTTCTATTCGAACGACGTGCGCCGCATCTGGCGCGTGGCCGAGGCGCTCGAGTCGGGCATCGTTGGCGTCAACGAAGGCGCGCTCGCGGCCGAAGCCGCGCCGTTCGGCGGCGTCAAGGAATCAGGCTACGGGCGCGAGGGCTCGGTGCACGGGCTCGACGACTACCTGCACATCAAGTACGTGTGCCAGGGGCAGCTCGGCTGAGAGCCCAACTCCGCATCTTCCCCGGATTGAGCAACCCCTGCGGATCGAATCGCCGCTTCAGCTCGATCGCGGCCGGGTTCAGCTGCCCGGTCTTGCCGTCTTCGAGGATGTAGACGTGCGGGTTGTTGATCGCCACGCCGTGGTCGCGGTAGATCTGCATGATCTCGTTCAGCCGCGCTTCGGTGCTGAAGCGGATGAGCTGCAGGCCGCTGCAATTGAACGCGCCATCCTTGGTCCGCAGGAACTCCAGGTGCGTCATCACCTCGCCGGCCAGGGCCTTCTCCAGCGCCTTGGCCTGCGCGACATGCCGTGCCGGCTCGAAGCCGCTCTGGATGTAGGTGAGGTTGCGGTCGACCTTCAGCGCGACCAGCGTCGTGTGGTTCCACGTGTATTCGAGCAGCGTGCGGCTGCCCGACTCCGCGGCGGTCTTGCGATAGGTGATGTGGGCGCCCGCCGCGGCGGCCATGTCCTGCATGCCGGCTTGCGACGACTCGGCCATCACGATCAGCACGGCATGGCAGCCCTTCGGCAGATGGTCGGCCAGCGCCGTCATGTAGTCAGGCACCGGCGCGCCGAGAAAACACACCTCCTTCTTGACCAGGCCGGGCGCCGCGCCGAGGGCGCTCGAGAATTCGAGCGCCGCGTCGAACGAGGTGAACGTCGCGATGCTCTCGATCCAGTCCAGCGCCGGTGCAAGCGCCACCTCCAGCTCGAGCACGATGCCGTTCGTGCCGTAGACATGGTGCATCAGCAACGCGTCCGGCGCGCGCAGCTCGACCACGCGCGGGTCGGCCTCGACGGTCATCACGCGCACGCCGAGCACGTTGCCGGTCGCAGCCATCGGCCCGTAGGTGATCGAGCCGGCACCGCCGAACCCGCCGCCGAACAGGCCACCCAGCGTCGCGCTGCGGAAGGTCGACGGCAGCCAGCGCAGTTCCCAGCCGTGGGGGCGCGCCTGGCGGTCGAAGTCGGCGAGCCGGATGCCGGCCTGAGCGCGGCCCGTGCCGCCGCGCACCCAGCCGAACGCGTTGTAGCCGCTCATGTCGAGGATGACGCCGCCGTGCAGCGGAATCGATTGGCCGTAGTTGCCGGTGCCGCTGCCGCGCACCGTGATCGGAATCGACTGGCGTGCGCAGGCGGCGACGACCGCGCGGATCTCGGCCTCGGTCCGCGGCCGCACCGCGATGCCCGCGGTCTTGTCGGCGAGCTGCCGCTTGAGCACCGGGCTGAACCAGGCGAAGTCCTGCGACAGGCGCGCGACGCGCGCCGGGTCCGTGACCCAATCGAGCGACGGCAGTTCGAGAGCCAGGCTTGCGATGGCGGCGGGGTCGGCATTCATGGCTGGCACCAGGATCAGTCGTGCGAGGTTTCGCTCGCATGCCAGGGGCCCAGCACGCGCCGCGTCAGCCAGGCCATCGCGGCGAACAGCACCACGCCGGTCAGCGAGATCAGCAGCAACGCGGCGAACATGCGCGGGATGTTGAGCTGGAAGCCGGCCTGCAGGATCTGGTAGGCCAGTCCGGCACCCGAGCCGCCGGTCCCGGCGACGAACTCGGCCACCACCGCGCCGATCAGCGCCAGGCCGCTGGAGATGCGCAAGCCTCCGAAGAAGTAGGGCAGCGCGCTCGGGATGCGCAGGCGCACCAGCTGCTGCCAGCGGGTTGCGCGGTTGAGCTTGAAGTAGCTCTGCAGGTCGGGCTCGATGCTGCGCAAACCCAGCGTGGTGTTGCTGATGATCGGGAACAGCGCCACCAGCGAGGCGCACACCACCATGGCCCAGGTCGGGTTCTTGACCCAGATGATGATCAACGGCGCGACCGCGACGATGGGCGTGACCTGCAGCAGCACCGCGTACGGGAACAGCGCGGTCTCGATCTGCTTGCTCTGCACGAACAGGAACGAGATCAGCACGCCCGCGACCGTCGCGACCACGAACGCCAGCACGGTGATCTCGAGCGTCACCAGAAGGGCCGAACCGAGTGCGCGCCAGTCGGTGACGAGCGTCTTCACCATCAGGAACGGCGACGGCACGAGGTAGGGCGGCAGGTCCATGCCGGTGACCAGGCCCTGCCACGCGGCGATCAGCACGATCGCGACCAGTGCCGGGTAGGCGATGCGCTGCACCCGCGGCTGGCGCATCAGCGGTAGGGCCTTTGTGCTCATGGTTGCGCCTCGTGGTGCGAATCGTCGTGCGAATCGTCGTACCTGGGGGCGCTGGCGCGCAGCAGGCTGTCCTGCAGCTGCTTGGCGTAGCGGCTGAACTGCGGCGTGACCATGAAGTCGGGCGTGCGCGGATAGGGCTCGGCGATGCGGACCTCGTCGACGACGCGGCCCGGCCGCGCGGCCATCATCACGACGCGCGTCGACAGGAACACCGCCTCGTGGATCGAGTGCGTCACGAACACGACCGTGAGCTTCTTCTGCGCCCACAGCGCGAGCAGCTCGGTGTCCAGCTTGTGGCGCGTGATCTCGTCGAGCGCGCCGAAGGGCTCGTCCATCAGCAGCAGGTCGGGCTGGGTCACGAGCCCGCGCGCGATCGACACCCGCATCTGCATGCCGCCCGAGAGCGCCCGCGGCAGCGCGCCGCTGAACTTGTGCAGGCCGACGAGCTCGAGCGCTTCGCCGACGCGCGCGTTCGCCTGCCTCCGCGGCACGCCGGCCAGATCCAGCGGCAGGCGCACGTTGGATTGCACGCTGGCCCACGGCATCAGCGTGGGCGACTGGAACACGAACGCGACCTTGTGGGTGCAGCTGTGCAGCTCCGCCACCGGCCGGCGCCACAGCAGCAGCCGGCCGTCGCTGGGCTCGAGCAGGCCGGCGATCATCTTCAGCAGCGTGCTCTTGCCGCAGCCCGAGGGGCCGAGCAAGGTGACGAACTCACCCTCCTCGATCACCAGGTCGACCGGCTGCAACGCACGGGTGCCGTCGGGATAGGTCTTTTCGGTCGACAGGATCTCGACCGCGGGGACCGCGGGAGTGGCCGGCGGCGCCGGCACGGCGAGTACGCGGGCGTCCGGCTCGTGGAGGTTCATGTGGCTTTCAACTCCATCGACGAAGCGAGTTTTGCGCGGATGTATTCGCCGGCAGCGACCGGTTCGAAGCGCGGCGGATCGGCGGCGCCGTGGCACGTGGGCAGGCAGGCCACGGTGGCCGCTTCGTGGGGGCCGGTGAAGGCCACCATCGACAGGCGCTGCGTCGAGCCGGTGAGCGTGCGCGAAGGGTTGACCACGCGGTGCAGCGTCGAACGCCATCGGCCGTTGGTCCAGCGCTGCATCAGGTCGCCGACGTTGATCACGAAGCTGTCGGGTATGACGCTCACGGCGCGCCATGCGCCGCCGCGGTCGCAGATTTCCAGCCCGCCGGGCGCGTCGTCCTGGCGCAGGATGGTGAGCCCGCCGTAGTCGTGATGGGCGCCATAGCGCAGCTGTCCGGGCAATGGCTCGACGGGCTGGTCCGGGTAGTTCACGAAGCGCAGCGTCAACGACGGTTCCTCGAAATCCGGGTCGAACCATGCTTCCGGCAGGTCGAGTGCCAGCGCGGACATGCGCATCAGCCGGCCGGTGAGCGCATGCAGGGCATCGAACCACGCGTTGATCGTGCGGTCGAACCCCGCCGGCTCGGTGGGCCAGAAGTTCGGCCTCCCGCGGCCGGCACGTTCGCGCTGGAGCGACGCGAAGACCAGCGCCTCGCACAGATCCGGCGGGGTTTCGCCGGCCAATGTGGCGGCGACGCTTTCGATGCCCATCGAGAGGTAGCCGCGCCCCTTGACCTGCTCCGGCGGCGTGAGCCTGGCCTTGTGGGCTTCAGGCAGCGCGAAGAACAGCTTGGCCTGCGCATAGGCGGTCTTCGCCAGATCGCTGGCAACGCCGTGGTTGACGACGATGGCGAACCCGGTGTGCTCGAACGCTTCGCCGAAGGCGCGCGCGACGCGCAGCCGCGCATCGGCATCCCCGTCGATGAACGGGGCCATGTCGATGACCGGAACGGCGTCCCGGCGCTGCGCGCTCATCGCCAGGCTCCTGCCCCATTGCTGTAGCGCAACGTGTAGGCGGACTTGTAGTCGAGCGACGCCGGATACACGCCGGCGGACGACATCGTGTCGAAGAACCGCTTCCAGCGCGCATCGCTCATCGCGCCCGCGCCGGCTTGCAGCGCGTCGCCGCTCTTGACCATCGCGAGCTCGCGCATCTGCTTCATCTTGAAGCGGAACAAGGCTTCGTCGTGCTTCGGGTCGGCGGCCAGAACGGCCTTGAGCGCGGGCGTGTAGTCGCCGTCGATGCATTGCTGCCAGCCAGCGCGCGTGGCGGCGACGAAGTCGGCGACGGCCTTGTCGTGGGCGTCGATGTACCGCCGCGTGCCGAAGACGGTCGACGCGTAGTTCTCGTAGCCGTAGTCCGCCAGCAGGATCGAGACGGGCGGTTTCGCCAGTGCCTTGCCCAGCAGCATCGAGTCTTCGGTCACATAGCCCTGCTGCACCGCCTTGGCGTCCGCCAGGAACGGCGCGGCCGTATAGGCATACGGGCGCAGCTGGCTGTCGCTGAATCCATGCTTCTGCCGCAGGAAGGCCCAGAACTCCGCCTGCGAGAATTTGGCGACCATGATGGGCCGGCCCTTGAGGTCGGCGAGCGTGGAGACACCCTGATCCGCGTGCGCCACGAGCGTCTGCGGATCCTTCTGCAGGAAAGCGGCCACCGTGACACCCGGGATGCCGCGCGCCACCATGTTCAGCGTCGTGAAGCTCGACCCCATCCCGAGGTCCAGCTCGCCGGCCGCCACGAGCAGCGGGATGTTGCGGTCCGGGCTGCCCGAGATCAGCTCGACCTCCAGCCCAGCCTGACGGTAGAGCCCGGCGGCCTGGGCCTGGTACCAGCCGCAGTGCTCGGCCTGCGGATACCAGTTCATGCCGAATCGGATCTTCTGGTCGGCCTGCGCCGCAGCGCACAGCCCGACCGCGAACGCGAACGCAAGGCTGGTGCGCCTCGGAAATCGGGATACAGAGCGGAGCAGCGAACGGGACAGAGAAGGGGCAGACGGGGCAGAAGGGGCTCGCAAAATTGACCTCCGGACTTTCAAGGACGATTCAAGACCAACAGCCCTGTCGAACCCTCCCGAACTCCGGCGCCCCATCTGCTCGCCGACCGAGACAGTCGGCACGGATGGATGACGTCGATTCACATGGCCTTCGACCTGCTGTCATCCAGAGCAATGTCCCGCAGGTGGTGCGCCCGCTGACCGCTTCTACTCCGCGATGAAGCTTGAGCAAGGTGTGTGCCAGAAGCGTCGGCCCCGGCGCGAGCAAAGGCGCGGGCGGGCAGCCGTCAGCGCTTCACTTGCTTGCCCTCGCGGCGCGAGCTAGAGAACCCGGCCCCTTCATTCGACACTTCGGGTCAGCGCCGCGAGGTCCCACTCGCCGGTCTCTTCGTCGTGCCGAAGGATGTACAGCCCCCCATCCTCGGCGTCGACCTTGAACCAGCGCCGCCCCGGCGCGAACCAGCGATCGACGATGTCGCGCACGGCCACGCGGCGCTGGCCGAACCAGACGGCCGTCGGCTCCTGCTCGCCGCGATATCCGGCGTAGCACTCCACACGTATCGCCATGAGGCGTTCGACAGTGCCGGCGCGCCGGCGCGCCCAGCGGTCTACGTGATCCGCACCGACCCGTCGTTCTCCAGCTCGACGCGCCGCCCGTCCGCCAGCCGGTATTCGGCGACACCGGTCGGCTCCCAGTGCTCGATCGCCCCGGCGAGGGACTCGTCCCGGACCAAGTGCTCGTAGCCGAAGACGCGGTAGCTCTTGCCGTCCTGCCCGCGCGCCTCGAACGACTCGAGGAGATGCAGTTTCCTGTCCATGGCTTCCTCTCGACATCACATCCAACAGCTCGTCGGTCGGCGATGCCGGCCGAGTGGGTGCAAGAGATTCCCGGCGCTGGCGAAAGTTCGAAATTCCACGACAACCGGTAGCGCGCGGCCGCCGGCCGGTCTACATTGCCAGTGATGCGCGCCTATGGCTTGCGGCCGGCGCGCGGCGCGCGCCAGGCCGCTTTTTCTTCGTGGTGACTCAACCGCAGGAGAGGACATGGCAACCGAGAAGCGCCTCATCGCCCAGGTCGAGCCCGGCAGTTTCCGGGTGACCCCGCCCACGAATTCCAAGGACGTGATCCAGCTCGTCCGTGAGCATGGCATCCAGATCGTCGACCTGAAGTTCACCGACCTGCCCGGCCTGTGGCAGCACTTCTCGATCGGGCTGCCCGAGCTCACCGGCGCGCTGTTCGACGAGGGCATCGGGTTCGACGGCTCGTCGATCCGCGGCTTCCAGGAGATCCACGAGTCCGACATGCTGCTGCAGCCCGATCCGGCCACGGCGTTCATCGATCCGATGTGCGAGGTGCCGACGCTCTCGCTGATCTGCAACGTGATCGATCCCATCCTCAAGAAGCCGTACTCGCGCGACCCGCGCCACGTGGCGCGCAAGGCCGAGCAGCACCTGCGCAGCAGCGGCGTCGCGCAGACCTGCTACTTCGGGCCCGAGCTCGAGTTCTTCATCTTCGACTCGATCCGCTTCGAGCAGAACGAGCATTGCGGCTACTACTACGTCGACTCGGCAGAGGGCGCGTGGAACTCGGGCCGCGACGAAGGTGCCTTCGGCGGCGGCAACCTCGGCTACAAGCCGCGCTTCAAGGAGGGCTACTTCCCGGTCCCGCCGCACGACACGCTGCAGGACATCCGCTCCGAGATCGTGCTCGGCCTGATGAACGCCGGCGTGCAGGTCGAGGTGCATCACCACGAGGTGGCGACGGCGGGGCAGAACGAGATCGACATGAAGTTCGCGCCGCTCGTGCGGATGGCCGACAACGTGATGATCTACAAGTACTTCGTCAAGAACATCGCGCGCCGCCACGGCAAGGTCGCGACGTTCATGCCCAAGCCGCTCTTTGCCGACAACGCGAGCGGCATGCACTGCCACCAGAGCCTGTGGGCCGAGAAAGAGAACCTCTTCTACGACAAAAAGGGCTGGGCGCTGACATCCGACCTGTGCCGCGCGTACATCGGCGGCCTGCTGAAGCACGCGCACGCGCTGATGGCCTTCTGCGCCCCCACCACCAACTCATACCGCCGGCTGGTGCCGGGCTACGAGGCGCCGGTGAACCTCGCGATGTCGCAGCGCAACCGCTCGGCAGCGGCGCGCATCCCGATGTACTCGGACTCGCCCGCCGCGCGGCGGGTCGAGTTCCGTTGCCCGGATCCGTCGGCGAACGCCTATCTCGCCTTCGCGGCGATGCTGATGGCCGGACTCGATGGCGTGGCAACCAACGCCGACCCGGGGCCGCCGCTCGACAGGAACATCTACGAGCTGCCGCCCGAGGAGGCGCGAAAGATCGCGAAGGTGCCCGGCTCGCTCGACGAATCGCTGCACGCGCTGGAGAACGACCACGAGTTCCTGACGCGCGGCGGTGTGTTCACGAGCGACCTCATCGAAACGTGGCTCGCCTACAAGTGGAAGCACGAAGTCGATCCGGTGCGGCTGCGGCCGCATCCCTGGGAGTTCAATCTCTATTTCGATATCTGATGAGGTTGAGCGTTCGTCGGCATCTCACGGCAGAACCTTCACCTCCTTGATGAACTCGGCCGTGTAGGTGTCGGCCAGCTTGACCTTGGCCGGGTCCAGCAGCTTGGAGGCCACCATGAAGTCGTAGCTCGCCTTCGCGCGCGCCTCGGTCATCACGCCGATGCCCAGCTTGGCCGCGTCGCCGCCGGTGACCATGCCCGACTCCTTGAGCTTGCCCACGCTGTAGGCGAGCTGGTCATCGGTCATCTCGGGGTTGTCCTTCTTGATCAGCGCGTTGCCGGGCGCCGGGTCGGCGAGGTAGCTCTTCCAGCCTTCGGCGGTGGCCTTCACGAATGCGGCGACGGCGGCCTTGCGGCTCTTCACGGTCTTGTCCATGCACGAGATCGTCGTCGCATAGGCGGGGTAGCCGAAGTCGCTGAACATCAGCACATTGGCCTTCACGCCGGCCTTCTGGATCGCATAGGGTTCGGAGGTGATGTAACCCTGCTGCACCGTGTTCTTGTCGGCGACGAACGGCTGGATGTTGAAGGTGTAGGGCCGGGTCTGCGCATCGGTCAGGCCGAACTTGGCCTTGACCCACGGCCAGTAGCCCTGGTTGGCGCTTGCGGCGATCAGGATGGTCTTGCCCTTGAGCTGCTCGAAGGTCTTCACGTCCTCGTGCGCGATCAGCACCTGCGGGTCCTTCTGGAACATCGCCGCGACGGTCGTGATCGGCAGGCCGTTCTCGCGCTGCTGCATGATCTGCAGGTCGCTCGAGCCCATCACGCAATCGGTCTGCCCGGCCGCCATCAGCTGGAAGATGTTGACCTGCGGGCCGCCCATCTTGATCGTCACGTCCAGGCCGACCTTCTTGTACAGGCCGGTCGCGACGGCCTGGTAGAAGCCGCCGTGCTCGGCTTCGGCGAACCAGTTGGTCATGTAGACGAACTTCTCTTCGGCTTGTGCCGGCGCGATCGCGACCAGGGCCAGCAGGGCGGCCCCCAGCGCGCGCCCGGTCCGGCCGCGGGATGGACAGAGCAGGGATGCAGTCATGGCATGAACTCCGATGCAAGAAGGGTTGGGAACAGGGGTGTCAGATCAGGCTGCGCTGCACGTGCCCGGTGTGCTGCGCACGGCTCCAGGTGGCCTCGTCGCGGGCGGCCCAGCGCAGCTCGTGCAGTTCGGTGATGGCCTGGGCCCAGCTGACGGCGAGCGATTCGAGGATCGCGTCGCCTTGTTCGCGCGTGGCCGGCAGCGGGTCGCCGATGACGCCGCTGGGCCCGAAGTCGCGCGCGGTCCAGGCGCAGGCCGGGCGGCCGTCGGGCGACAGCAGCTTTGACGGAAACTCGGGCGGGTAGTTGGTGACCGCGCGGTCCATGCGCACCGTGTCGGGCGCGAGCGCCAGCATGATCGCGGTCTCGGCATGGCCCGCATGCATCGCGAGCTTCTTCTCGCGGTCGGCCATGTAGCGCCCGGCGACGTGCGGCAGGCGCCAGGTGTGCTGCGGCACGACGATGTAGTCGCCGTGGCGCAGGCGCATTTCGCGCGCCATGATCTCCATGACCTGCGGCTGCCCGCCGTGGCCGTTGACGATCAGCAGCTTGCGAAAGCCCGCGCGGTACACCGATTCGCCGATCTCGACCATCGTCGCGAGCAGCGTCTCGCCGGTCAGCGTGATCGTGCCGGGGAAGTGCAGGTGCTCTTCCGACTTGCCGTACGTGATGGGCGCCATCGCATACGCCAGCACCTCGGGCGCGAGCCGCGCGAGGGCGCGTCCGACCACGCCGGAGCAGATGATGCTGTCGACCGCGCACGGCAGATGCGGCCCGTGCTGCTCGGTGGCGCCGGTGGGCAGCACGATCACGGTGTTCTCGCGGTCGGGCAGCGCGGCGATCTCGGTCCAGCTCAGATAGGGCAGGAAGCGGTGCGGTGGGTTGTAGCCGTGCAGCATGGTGGGCTCCTTGCGGATCGACACGACGGTGTGCGTGGGTTCGTGCGGGGGTTCAGCGAGGCGGCAGCCAGGCCGTGGCCTCGACCTCGATCAGGATGTCGTCGGTCGGCAGCATCGCGCTGACCTCGACCACGGTGGACACCGGCGGCTCGTCCGTGAAGAACAGCTTGCGCACGCGGCTGTAGTGCGCAAAGTGGTCCAGCGTCTTGAAGTACTGCACGAGCTTGAACACGTCAGACATCCGGCCCCCGGCCGCCTCGAGGGTCTGGCGGATGCGGTCCAGCACGTACCAGCTCTGCGCCAGGATCGGGCCTTCCTTGATGTCCGTCGAGAACTCGCCGGTGCGGCCCAGCAGCGTCGCGGCGGCGTCGGGGATATCGGCGTAGCCCCGGACGATCTTCGCGGCGGCGGGGTCGACCGCGATCACGCCGGACAGGAACACGAAGTCGCCGACGCGGCGGTAGGCCGCATAGCGGGCCAGCGGCTGGGCGATGCCCGGTGACGACGGGTTCACGAGCGCACCTCCGTCACGACTGGATGGGAATAGATCACGAGGACGCGCATGGCTGGCCGTTCGATCTGATCTCGGGTCAGGCGCTCGCAAGGACAGTGCCAACGCGCCGGGCTGCGGACCATTGCACGCTTCCCTCGGCCGCGAGCCACCCGCCACCGGCTTGCGAAGCACCGGTGGCATTACGCTGCCGGGCCGCCTGTCGCATTGGGCGGGCGCTTGGAACCACGACACAAGGAGACTGCACATGCACCGTCGAGACATCCTGCGAAGCGGCATCGCCGCTGCCGGCCTGTGGGCCACCGGGGCCGCCAAAGCCCAGCGCGCCGAGCCGCTGCCGGAGTTGCGCGTGGTGATCCCGGCCAATGCCGGCGGCGGCTGGGACCAGACCGGCCGTGCATTCGGAACGGCGTTGCAGTCGGCCAAGCTGGTCGACCGCGTGCAGTACGAAAACGTCGGCGGCAAGGCCGGCACCATCGGCCTGGCGCAGTTCGTGGAGCGTTACTCGAGCGCGCCCAACACGCTGCTCGTCGGCGGCATGGTGATGCTGGGCGGCATCGCGCTGCAGCGCCCGGCCGTCGATCTCGCGCGCGTCACGCCGATCGCC
>Ga0207684_10002614_pt1 | contig 18013 bp, 16 predicted proteins | sample KBSK5501metaG_FD_184342 | JGI IMG/M metagenome (GOLD analysis project Ga0207684, IMG submission 184342) | Corn, switchgrass and miscanthus rhizosphere microbial communities from Kellogg Biological Station, Michigan, USA - KBS K5-50-1 metaG... | ecosystem: Host-associated > Plants > Roots >...
ACGGGAAGAGCATTTTTACATGGCCCTGCCAAGCTAACGTTCATGCCTCCCGGCTTCGTTGGAGTACATGCCCTCACGCCCGGCACCGTTACACTCATATCCAGATAAACGCGCCCATTCGCCCCATCGACCTCGATGGTTAGGAGGTGAGTAAGCCGTAGATAGTCAAGCTAGTTTGTGTTCCCACAAAGACCTTGCCATTGGCAATCGTCGGCACACTGAATTTCACATAGCTATCAAGCCGATCCCGTGTGAAGTTCTGCTCACTGTTGTAGAGTTCGACCCCGATATTTGTGGCATCATAGGCGCGGAGAGTGCCTGCACCACTTGGTGCACATCCAGGCCCACCACAACTTGCCGGACTAATCACCCAGACGATTCCAGTACCAGGAACATGCTTGTTGCTCGAAATCGAGGGGGTTACGCCAGGGTAACCGAAAGTTTCTGGTGTCTGAGCGGTCGCTGTGACAGAGAGGGTAGCCTTATGCACCCGGAAAGCCCTCAGGTGATCCCCTGCTTCCCCGATGTAGACCAATTGGCCACTTGTAGCCGTCCCGACCCAATAGCCGGGGATTCCGAAAAAGCCACCGGTTGCGTTCGCAGGGAGCTCCTGTATGACTTGATCGATATCGGTCCGTGTTTCCGCGTTGCTATTACATTGAAGGGAACCTGGATAGCTGTGGAACCGGCCCATATGATCTCGGTCAAGCACGTAGATACGACCTTCTTTCCCCACACCAACAAGCAGGTGAGGGTGAGCTGTGTGAGGCTGGTCGGGTAAGAGCAAGACTCCCCCTGCACCTAGATCTTCATCGCGGCCATCCAAGCACTCCTGGTTGAAAGGGGTAAAGTAGTCCAAGAGAACCAGGCCATTACCTGTACTCAACTTCACCAAACTGTTGCCTGCATCTCTGTGGCCTGGTTGATCCAGGTCAAAGGTGCCGTTACTGGTCGTGAGATATACATTGCCCTGAGCATCAGCAGCAGGTCCCGCTCCGCTCATCCAGATCCCCCCTTCTTGGCCATCAGGGGTCGTATTATAGACCCCGACTTGCCGAAATGCTCTGCCATTGTAGGTGTAGCCGATCACCCAACCATGGTAGGGGTCTGTATCGCCAAAAGATCCCCATGCGATGTAGACAACACCATGCTCGAACAGCAACGCGGGACGCTGGTTGGCTTGCCTGCTATTAAAGGATACCAGAGAGGGTATCTCCTTGCTCTTGTCATAGCCTGTTCCTTTGACGAGAGCGAGAATAGTCACCGGGCTCCCTGGCTTGTCTTTACCTGTCGTGATATCGAGGGCGTGCAGTCGCTGCACATAGCTGTTGCCAGGTTCCCTGGTCATAGCCACCACATACATGGTGTTGGTAGTCAGATCAATGGCGGGGGTTGCAGTAATACCAATATATGGATGGATATCCTGATCAGGATACTTCAGAAAAACATCCGTAGCGGAGACAGTGGTCACTGTAGGGGGATGGAGAAAGCTCGTCTTCCATAGTGGGGCAACCGCCTGCATCTGGTCAGCATCAAACGCGTAGACACTGTCGTGTTCCGTAGCCACATAGACGACATTATAATGATGGCCTTTGAGAGTGACATCAGGGACAACGAGCGGTTGTGCATACACCTGTCCATCAACCGGATAGGAGACCCGTTTGCCAAAGTGTTGCGCATTGACATTGCGCGTGTTGAGAAGAGTCTCGTTGAGGTTTTGTCCTGTGCGTTGGTTATCATTGTGAAAGGTCAAAACGGCAACATCATCCGGCAGAGTAAGCTGCTGATAAAAAGGGAAAACAAGAGAAGTAAAACCACCTACCGTCCTTCCTTCAAGATACAAGCCTGCAAGGAGCAGCAGGAGCATCAGAACGATGAAAATTTTCGCAGCGAGAGGGCTGCGAGGGAAAAGGTTGACGCGCATAGAGACCTCTTTCTGATACATCCATCTGTTTGTAGTCTTGTGAACGTTCGTGCCAGCTAGCATGCTGTTCGCGCCCCTGGGAGCGCAAGGACTCCAGCGTCACCCGTGCAACCGAGCCTTACTGGATGGACCATAGCTCTTCCAGAAGAGAGGTTTCTGCCGCCAGAGTATGCCAGGAAATGTGAGCTTCTTCCACGACCGGCTGCATATCGTCTTCTCTGCTGCTAGTATGAGGAGGAAGCGCCATGAAAACGTCATAGGCATCGTCATGAACGGGAAGTGCCTCTATATCAGGCCACATTGCTGCCAAATGCTATTGCCCTCTCCGGTTCCACGTTAAAGAGATGATGCGATAGGCTTAACTGGCATCGAAGAAGGCCATACTATGCACTTTTCACGAAATTTAGACAAGTGTAGAGATAATCAGGAGAACCTTTGTTGATAACCTGCGGATAACCTGTGTAAAAATTGTTGAAAAGGATTTGGGGCCACTCCCATGACGATGCTCATGACGTTTTCATGACGCTTCCTCCTCATACTAGCAGCAGCGAGAACGATGAGAATGGCACCCAACTGGGACAAGTTCCAGGATCATCTTTCAATGCTCGAATACCTGAGTCACTTTTTACGCTCATGAGGCGTGTAACCCTTGGCTCCATGGTGCGAAGCCATAGTTGCCAGGACAAGAAAGGAGTTTGTATTATGCAAGGGAACCAACTGAACGGAATGCGCGTGGCTATCATTGTTGACGAAGACTTTGAACAGGTTGAGATGACCGAACCCCGCAAAGCACTCGACCAGGCTGGAGCCAGGACGACCCTGATTTCTCCCAAGCCGGGTCAGGTCACAGGGATGAACCACGATGTGAAAGCCGATAAGTTCCCTGTCGATATGACGTTAGAAGAGGCTAATCCCAACGATTTTGATGCGCTGATGCTCCCTGGAGGAGCGTTGAATGCTGACTCTTTGCGTATCGTCCCCAAGGCACAAGACTTTGCGCAGCAGATGAATTCCAGCGGTAAACCAATGGCGATCATCTGCCATGCCCCGTGGCTGCTTGTCTCGGCAAGATTAGTCAAGGGTAGGACATTGACCAGCTATCATACCATCCAGGACGATATTCGCAATGCTGGGGGCAACTGGGTAGATCGGGAGATGGTGCGAGATAATAACTGGGTGACAAGTCGCAGTCCCAAGGACCTGAGTGCATTCAATCCTGCGATGATTACTCTATTCGCTGAGAGCAAGATAAAGAGTCTATAACGCTAGTTGGCATCACCGTTACATCTACAGATGTCGAATGATTGTAACCTACCAGCGTAGTAATACCTGTTAGGATTAACTCGTTTGTGTTTAGCAATGCAACGGTTTGCAGAGCGACAGGACGAGTCGGCTTACCAGGCGAACACAGGCAAGCTGTCTTAGCAGGGAGTACACCGTGGGTTTACTGCGCGCAAAACAAGCGAGCACGAATCTTGCACCAGCAGCAACCAACGCTGCTGGCGTGCAGGGTTCGCGAGAGGCCAGCCATCCTGGGTTCTCGGAAGAGTCGAACGTGCAGGAGTTTCAGACGTTCTATCAGGAGAACCTCGGCCTGATCTATCGCTATGTCTATAGCAAAGTGGGCAATCGCGAAGAAGCCGAGGACCTGACGTCACAGATATTTCTCAAAGCCGTGCGTGGGATTGATACCCACCGTGGCGCGCAGAGCATGCAGAAGTGGCTCTTTCAGGTGGCGCGCACGACCATCGCCGACTACTGGCGCGCGCACTACCGGGTCGCGACCGGGTCGCTGGACGCCTTGCTGGACGCCGGATGGGAAGGCCCGGCCGAAGATGCGCCTGCTGTGCTGGGTAGCCAGCCCCAAGACCGTGTGCGGCGCATCCTGCAGGCGTTGCCTGAACACTACCGCGAGGTGCTGACCTGCCGGTTTCTGCTCAACCTCTCGGTGCGCGAGACCGCCGTGCGCATGAATTTGACGGAGGCCAATGTAAAAGTCTTGCAGTTTCGCGCGTTGAAACGCGCAGCCGGCCTTGAACCGGTGGTGGCCGAGACCCTCTGAGGCAGACAAGGGGGCATGGAGGTCACACAGAGGACGACGCAGGGGTGTCGGAACGACCCCCGCTTGGAGACACACTATGATGCCAGGAGAAGACCAGGAACGCTTGGAAGACTATCTGGAGCTGGAGCACTTTCTGGAGGAGCTACAGGCGGGGCGAGTTGCGCACCCGCCGGAGGGGTTGACACCCGAGAAAGCGCGCATCTATCGCATGGCCGCGCTCTTGCGCTCCGCTGCGCCAGATGAGGCAGCGCCGCGTGCAGAATTCGCAGCGGAGTTGCAGGCGAAGCTGGAGCAAGAGGTGAAGCAGCCGCCCAGGACCCGTCACCTGCCTTTTCTAGCGCAGAAGCCGCGGGGGAGAGCGCGTGTCTCGCGCCGTGCGGTACTGGCAGGAGGGGCTGCTGCGGTTGCAGCCTCCTTAGCTGTCGGAGCCGGCCTTGAACACGTCGTTGAGCAGGCTACAAACGCAAGTTCGCTGCAGTCTACAAAGCCGTGGCCGACTCCTCTTGTGCCCGCGGGTACAGCCTCGACGTGGCTGTTTGTGACGAAGTTTGCAGAACTGGGAGACAAGGCAGTCCGCTTTGCCACCGATGCGATCGTGGGGTATGTCATTCGCAACGATGGCGAAGGCAAGGCTGGGACGAACGAGCCGGTGGTCGCTGTGTCTGCGGCCTGCACCCACATGGGCTGTATCGTCCAGTGGCAGGACTCCGACCACAAGTTCCATTGTCCTTGTCACGGAGGCCTGTTCACCGAATATGGGATGATGGACAAGCAATCGCTGCTGCTGTACCTGACGCCCTTGCCGCGCTTGGAGACGAAGGTGGAAGAGGGCAAGGTGTTTGTCAGGGTGCCCGCGAGGCAAACGAGCTAACCATGAAGCATCAAGGGAAGATGCCGTTTTTATAATCTGCCAGGATCTCATTGGCCGCGCGCGCTCCCTCTTGCGCTCCCCCTTCCATAAAGCCCTGGAAGTTAATCGAGCAGTGTTCACCCGCGAAATGGATCTTACCTTGACGCGCTTTTTCGTAGCCGCTGAAGAGCGTATATTGTCCGACGAGCCAGCACGAGTAGCTGCCGAGAAGATTGGGATCTCCTGTCGGATAGCTCAGGGTGGCTGTGCCGTTGTAGTGAGCGGTCGCTCCCGGCCAGACTTCGTTCAGTTGATTGAGAAAAGCGCGTGCGTACTGCTGGACCAGTGGATCAGAGCTCAGTGAGTACGGCCCGTTGGGCTGATACGAGGCGCCGATGTTACCACCTGTATAGTCGACGATGATTCCCGTCGTGCCTGGTTGCCCGCGCGTCACATCCCAGGTGTTCTGGAATCCGGCATCGGTATAGATATTCCCGGTACTGACTCCGGGCCAGGCTCCCGTCCCGTTCCAGAAGCGTGTATCGAACTGCAACTGCAACTTCGAGTTGGTACCATAGCCCAGTTGGGTAATGGCTGTTTGCTTGAGGTTATCGAAGCCCGCCTTTTTGTAGTTCAGGTTCCGCAGCACACTGAACGGGAGGGTCAGGATCACACGGTCGAAGGTGGCTGTTTGCGTTCCATTGGGCGTGGAGAAGGTCAGGGTATAACTCCCGTCGCTGTTGGTGGCGATGGCCGTCATGCGCCAGTTGAGATTGATGGAACCGGTGGGCAGACTGGCCGCAATCGCCGTGGGCAATTGCTGGTTCCCCCCGACGATGTGGTAGCGCTCATCAGAACTGCCGAAGATGCTGAAGTTGCCCGGCTGCGCCTGAAAGCCGAGCAGATACACCAGGTTCAGAGAACTCTGTAATTTTGTCTCGCGACCGTACTCCTCATTATAGGCGACATCGAGCAACTGCCCCATATTGGAGCTGTGGCCGCCTGTGACATACTGCTCGATCCAATCGTAGAGACTGAGGTGATCGAGCTGGTACCCCGTGGAGGTATAGCTATTATAGAGGGTGGGGAAAGGAGCCGCCTGTATCTGGCCCTGCAGCACATTATGCACCTGCTGGAAGTCGCCATCGGCGGTCTTCTGCAGGTAGTATTTGTTGAAGAAGAAATAAGTGTCCTGGGAGCCGTTGGGCTGCGCTTGCAAGAGATCGACAGTCTGCAGCCCGAAGCGCTGGGCCATTTGCAGGATCGTTTTATGGCGGGTGTCGATCAACTCGCCGCACCACTCGCTGGTTTGTCCATTGGCCCAACTGGTGGTATCGGAGTGCATCCGCCCTCCCAGGCGTGACGAAGCCTCAAAAATAGTCGAGCTATAGCCAGCGTCCTGCAGCGTCAGCGCCGCATTCAGGCCAGAGATCCCGCCGCCTATAATTGCAATGCGCGGAGGGCTACCCGCGTGGGCAATGAGCGCCCGACCGGCCAGCGTCCCAGAGAGCGTGAGGCCAGCTGCGATTGCGCCAGCACCCTTGAGGAAGTCGCGACGGCTGATTTCGGCGCGCCTGAGCCTGCGAAGTTCCTCGACAGGTATTCCCCTCGCTGACGCCTCGGCATGTTCGCTCGCGAGGTGTTGCAGCGCACGTAGAAGTGGGGTTCGTGCCATCTTTCGGTGTCCTCCTATGGTGGTCAGACTTCGCTCCGGCTTGGAAGTGCATCGGCGCTAGTAATGCCGACTGCTTCATGATAGGAGACGTAGAGTCAAAAGAAGCTAAAGGGGAGCAAACTACGATTGACCGATGCTACAATAAACATTGCTATATATTGTTACGAGAAGAAAGCGTAGGTACGGAGAACTACTCTACGAGAACAAACCTCTGCAACAACAGTACCATAAAACCTGTACTGTGTCAATTGCGCTTTCGTTGCTCAGCAAGGCGATCCCTTCGAAAGTCGTCCGAAACAGATGATGATGCACGAAAAACGCACTTTCATCATCTTCCCTGACTTACAGGGCCATGTGTGGTAGATTGTCCTGGATAGGCATGTTTTGGTACTATCTAGGTAACATATGATGAGGAAAGGCTAAACGGCACATGAGCATAGACACCTATCCCTGCTGGTATCCAGTACAAATTCGCTTTCGCGACCTTGATCCACTGGCGCACGTCAACAATACCGTGTATTTCATCTATTTTGAGGAAGCTCGAAGTCATTATTTCAGCCAGCTTGAGCCGTGGTTGAAACGATGGCCTTCGCAGGAAGAACACCAGCATCAAGAAGAAGATGATGAACCACATAATCCACGTATACAAACCGGACCGCTTGGCGCACATTATGGTGTGCTCGTCAAAGAGATCTCCTGTACGTATCAGCTTCCCCTGGTGCGTTCGGATCATGCCGAGGTGGGTGTACGTGTAGCTAAAGTTGGTCGTACGAGCTTTGTGATGGAGCACCAGATTCGCGATATGGATGAGTATGAGCGTATTTTTGCTACGGGCCGCACGGTCATGGTCTGGTCTAATTATTACACCGGGCGTCCCCATCCGGTACCACCCTCCTTGCGTTATGCCTTTGAGCAAATGGAAGGGCGAGAGTTTCCTATACCTGATAAGTGATTCTGGCTCCTTGAGGAAGGCCTGGTATATACTGGAGTGTGTACGGGCCCTTTCGTTTATGCAGCTTGATAGTCTTCTGTTTTATACAAGGAGGTAGCTGTTGTTCTATATCGGTTGCCCAATATGGGGTTACAAAGGATGGGTTGGCAATTTCTTTCCGTCCTCCACACCACAAAGTAACTTTCTACAGGTGTATAGCAGGAAACTCACTACTGTTGAGGGAAATACCACGTTCTACGCCACACCCTCTGTCGAGACAATAGTCCACTGGCGCAACGAGACACCTCCAGAATTTCGTTTTTGCCCCAAGATTTCGCGCGACATCAGTCACAAGCCGCATCTTGAAACTGCTAAAAACGAAACGCTTTTTTTCACCGAACGAATGCGTGGGCTAGGAGACCGTCTAGGGCCGATGTTTCTCCAACTTCCTCCGGCATTTGGGCCTGGTCAGCTTGGGCAGCTAGAGGTATTTCTTGGCTTCTGGCCGGCAGATTTACAGCTGGCCATCGAGGTGAGGCATCCCAGTTTTTACAATGAGTCTTATACCTCTACACTAAATACACTCCTGGCACAGCACAAGGTAGCAAGGGTCATGATGGATACAAGACCTATCAGAATTGGTACTGCTGAAGAAAAACGATTACTACAGGCTCGCGAACGTAAACCTGATCTACCGATAGAGATAGCCATCACCACCGATTTTACCTTTCTGCGATATATCGGCCATCCAAGGATGGAAGTCAATGATCCATTTCTTGATAGATGGTCAGAGCAACTTTCCCAGTGGCTTGGTCAAGGGATCACACCGTATGTCTTTTGTCATTGCCCATTTCAGGAATACTCTCCCTCGATCTGCTACGTACTATATCAACGAGTTAGGAAGTTGCTTCCTCTTCCAGCTTTACCGTGGGAAGTTGCGGGGGATGAAGGAGGACTTGAACAAGGCCGTCTGTTTTGACTGGTATTTGCGCAAAAGACAACGAGTTAAGCAACAAAACTGAGCCTACTTCATCACAGAAGTGGCTCAGTTTTGTTTAAGGTGGAACCTTTTGACTCCTTTCTGGCGTAGTATATGTACAGAAAAAGGAGAGATTGTTCGTGTCCACCTGCGAGGATGAATTAATCGACCGTGCAGCTTGCGGAGACCAGGAGGCGTTTCGCCAACTCTGGGAAGCTCACCATGCTGTCGCAATGGCAGCAGCGCTCCGACTCTGTCACCAGTGGGCGCTAGCTGAAGATATCACGCAGGGAGCCTTTCTATTGGCCTGGCGCGGGTTGGCGCGTTTCCAGAGTGGTAGCCCGTTTCGTCCCTGGTTGATGCGTATCCTCTACCGTCACGCGCTTGATGAAATAGAGCGGCACCAGGTATACCGGCATCCTGCCTCCCTGGAGGCAGTCGGTGAGTTTGAGCATCATACAGGAGGGGTTAACGATCGCGGGGACCTGCAAGAGCAAATCGCTCAACGTGAGGAAGTTCGCCAGGCCCTGGCACAGCTCAATGCAGACCAGCGGCGCGTGATAGCTCTGCGCTATGGGGCTGATTTGACTGAAGTTGATATCGCGCAGGTCTTGGGCTGGCCCGTCGGCACTGTGAAGTCTCGTCTCAATCGTGCGCGTGAGCGCCTCCGTGTACTTTTGACAGATGAAAGGAGATGAATTCGTATGCATAAGTGGGATCCTGTCGAAAGAGGACATGGAGAACAGGCGAACCTGGATAACCGGCTCGCTGCATATTATGGCCCAGAATTGCAAGAGCAACCTTTGCCTGAAGCTTCCTGGCTGCGTTTAAAGACCCAGCTTGAACCACAACGATCGTCTAAGCGCCAGCGTTTATGGCAATGGTACAAACGGTCTCACCTGCGACCGGGATCTATGCGCCGACATATACACAGAAGGTCTATGCCTGCTAATATGAAGGATGCTTTTTCCCGGTTGGTATTTGAAACTCGTCAAATGCCTCCGCTACCGGCTCTGTATTGTTCATTCAAGGCTCATACGCGTGTGCCCACAGTGCGCGTCTCTCCCCTGGGTAGACGAAACATCAAGCTTATCCTACCATCAAATGAGGTACGGGCATTAGAGCCATCTGAACTTGATGTGCTTTTAGCAACCGGCTTGGCTCGACGCTTATATATACGTAAACCGGCGAATATACTGCTGCAATTACTTTTGATGAGTGTCGAATTGTTTGCATGTATTGCACTGATTTTATCCGTTGCACATAAAGCTTCGATCTATACCTTTCTTATAGCCATAATGCTCTGTATAGCTATGCTGGGGTTACTGCAAATCCAGGGGCGCAGGCGCGCTTTCAAGGCGGATGTTCTGGTAGTGCAGTGGTTAGGGCGAAGCCGTGCCTGCCAGGGTTTGCATGCACTGGCAAATCGAAATCGATCTCGTCGCAGAAGCAGGTGGGGAGAGCCTTCGCTGGCAGAGCGCATTGATCGTGTTTGTGGAACGCAGGTGACGAGTGAAGCTAACCGTTTAACGCTGGTCAGGTAGTCTTTCAAAAATCTAGAAAGGTTCAGGTGTGAACATATGGCCATTAAGTATACTCCCGAGGTAGATCGACCAGGCGCCCAACCACTCGAGACAAAGCCGCGGCGTTCTGGTGGTTGGTTCAGGCGTTTGCAGCAACGTGTAAAGCTTGCATTGGCGGCTAATGATGAGGAGTTGATCGTGGAGAATAGAACAAAGGTTCGCTGGTTTGTCTATCAAAACTTCCATAAGTTGGGCATCATCGATGCCGGTGAACTGCTGGTTTTTCATATCCATAAGCATGGTTCGTTGAGTGCGCGTCCTGTGGCTGAGGGGGATGAAGTTGAATACCTGGTGCTTCCTCTCAATTACGATGTAACCTACGTGCATATCTATTGCAGGCAGATCGGCAAAGATGTCGAGGTGTATGACATGCGTGCGGCCGGAAAGGCCATGCAGCCATCTGTGAAAGGGAAAGGCCATGATGAATAGGCAGCAAAGACAACGGACATTTGAAAGTTCCTTTTGTGGCTCTCATCTATTTGCGGTGGCTAGCTATTTATCCTTGCCAGTATCTCCTCGTGTAGTTCCCTGGTTCCTGCAGCTACAAGCGAGAAGCCTTCGGTTAGATTCTTGATAGGGCGTAGAGATTTGCCGTGCTGATCGCTGACTACACCTCCTGCTTCCAGTATGATGCTCAAAGATGCCAGGAATGATTCAGCGGTAAGTACATCACCGATATCAATATAGGCATCATAAGCTCCATTGGCAACATAGGCTGCATCCATGGCAGAACTGCCGCTGCGCCGTATACTACCAACCGGGGGACGTTGGATCAGCAACTTTCGTATTACTTTAGGGTCGCGGCCATCAAAGTCCATGCCAGCCAGGCATTGATCAAGTTGTTTGGTTTCGCTGACCTGACAACGGCGTCCATTACAGAACGCTCCCAGACCTTGCTGGGATTGATAGACAGTTCCGCTGAAAAGTTCACCGACCAGTGCCCATTGCACGTGCTCAGGGCTGATGGGAGCATCTATGGGGAGAACTGCCAGTGATACCCCGGCTGTCATGATGCCACGAGCAACATTGGTTGAGCCATCTACAGGATCAACAACGATACGGTAAGGTGGCGACGAGCTTGTTGAAAACGCCGCCCGCTCCTCGGTGATAATTTCAAAGCCATGCCCGCTTTCGATCAGTTCGCTGATAATGATATCTTCAGCATCATGATCAAATTGCATGGTGGTGTGATCAGCCGACTGAGAATGCACTTGATGACGGTTGAAGCGCTCAGACTGCATATAAGCACGCACGTGGCGAAATAGCTGTTCTAGAAGTTCTAGCATGTCTGTGCTTTTTAGTTAACTCACTTCTCTGATTGATTATTTGTTCTCCTGATTATATCATATATCTCTATCGCTCATTGTTCGCCGCTTCATTCTGTCGAGGCTATTTAAAAGTCTACTTCTTCCCATCCACACCCCTGGAAAAGAGGGAAATGTGGGGACATCCCACGCCCTGCCAAGGGGCAGCAGCCCCTTGGAACCCTGCTTTGCTCGACTTTTAAATAGCCCTGTCATTCTGTGAGCTGTTGTATGACAAATGGGCTAGGCTGATCTTGCGTAAGCAAACGCTCGCGAGTCAGCCTGAGCGCGAGTTCGCTCTGATCGCATGCGATCCAACGCCGGCCGAGCTGCTCAGCTATAGCGGGAGTTACTCCGCTGCCGCAAAAACAGTCAAGAACGAGGTCGTTCTCTTCGGATGATGCCAGGATGATGCGTTCAAGCAGCGCAGCCGGCTTTTGGGTTGTATACCCGTTGCGCTCAGGGTCTTTCTGATGCAGGTGACTGATATCATTCCAAACATCAGAAGGAGTCATGAGTGTATCTTCATCGTATGTATAGACGCGTCCAGCTGAACTTATTGTCCAGTTGACACGCCCGTCAGTATCTGTACGTTTTTTCATATGGTTGCGTTTCAGTGAACCGCGCCGTACTCCAATCCGTTCGGCGTGAAAGCAATACCGGGCAGACCTGGTGTAGAGCAAGATGGTATCGTGCTTACGAGCATAATGCTTGAGTGAGCGTCCACCTGATTGATAGTGCCAGATAATTTCATTTTTAAAGCCCGGCCCCTGGGCGTTAGGATGGGACCCAAAGATCTCATCCAGCATAACGCGAGCATAGTGTGTCACGCGCCAGTCGAGGTGTACATAGAGACTGCCGTGCTGTGCGAGCAGTGCGCGTAAAAGCACAAAAGTTTCATATAGCCATTGAAGATATGTATCCAAGCTATTGGCCCATTTATCGCTGTAGGCCAGTTCTGTACCGCTTTTAAAGTCGCGACCTGTCATAAAAGGGGGATCGATGTAAATCAGATCGACCTGTCCGGCGAACTCAGATAGTAAAGCTGGAAGAACAGCACTTTTTTCTCCCGCGATCAGGCGGTTATACCATCTATGATTGAGGGGAAGTATTTCTTCTGAATGATGATATTGGCCGTTGAATATCTCGATGGTGTGGAAGTGTCTGTTGAGTGGAGGTGCAGTAGTTTGGTAATCTGTTGGCCCATTGCTCCGGGGATTAAGGGTTGCTTCTTTGCCTTTCCATATTAACTCAGCCATGTACTTTCCTTTTGATCACCTGGTTTTGGCATTACTATAACATACCGTGGTTAAAACTAGTAGTAGCCTATCATCAATCTTGTCGTGCGACAAAGAGTACGAGAGGAATGTGCCTTTGTCGCTCTCGATGCGTTATAGTAATCAGCAACTTTATTACCGGGTTATCGTACATCCTTTTGAGCGGCAAAGGGTTTGTCGTCATTCTGTTGCTCACAGATGCTCGTGATTTTGAATGGGGTCAGGTAGAATGCAATCTGTTTTATTGACAGTAATTGGCGTGATCGCTTACATTTTTGGATTGCTGATTATTATCACGGTGACACCGCGACTATTGAAACTCAACTTTGATGAAGGGCTGTTCATGGGCATTGCTGCCGCGGATGTGTTTGGTGGTATACTTGCCTTTGCCCCCGTAGGGCTAACCTTTGCGCTCTTCAACGGCACATTTGGCATCAAGATCCTGGATTTTTTGTTGCTTGTAGGTATCCTCATTGTGGGGTTGCGCATGTCACTGCGTAGTTTTCGTCCCCGTTACCCGGCGGGGACGTTCCGGGTTTCACGTATACTGGCAGGAAGCTACTGCCTTTTGCTTCTGGCGGCTGCTCTCTACGCCATTGTGCTGCTTTTCCTGCCATCCTATTGACCTGGTAATCTGGCTCCTTGCTTCTGTCTTCGTTAGAGCACAAATGGATACCAATGAGGTTCACCTTAATGCGGCGCGGAGGCCCTCTCTTTAGAGATGGGGAGGAAGCGCCGCGGTCCTGGGACATCCGAACATTCGCTTCCCACCGCGCCCTCTCCTTTCCGCTTTTCCACTGCTGTGGTAGAATAGGTATGTAGCTTAGGCACTCCGTCCTAGAGCGGAGCAACGGCTTGCACATTCAGCAACATACGGGTTGTGGCAACTACTGGGCTTGCCATGTAAAAATGTTGGCCCATCTAGGAATGGGCATCGGTCATGGTGTCTCGTGCGTCGGCTGTCCTTCCGGACGGAATAATCGTCCTGTTTCAGGCCAGATGCAAGCCCCTTGTCTTTAGACATGGGGTTCATGACTCAACAGACTCGCCAGGGGAAAGAGCGCACCAGGGTGGTGGGTTCCTCCAGAGAGGAAGCCTGCCAGAGCAGGCTTCCCGTCTCCTCTCGCAGCCTGGCAATGAACCCATTTCCCGAACCAATCACCACCGCCTCATGTGCGTCTTGCGTGATGTCGGAGATTGGTCCATCTGCATCATATCTCCAGCGCACGCTACCCGTGTCAGCACTCACGGCTTCGACTGTGCCCAGCGAGGAGCCCAGATACACCGTCTCCTGAGCGACCGTCATCACCACCAGCGGCAAGCTGCCAGGCAGGTAGCGCCACAGCAAGGACCCATCCTCGACCCGACGTGCCTCCAGAGGCCCATATTGGGAGCCAGTATAGACCACATCTCCTACCACCAATGGAGGAAGGAAGCCCGTCCCGGTGGCAGCCTGCCACAGCCGCATGTCCGTGCTCGCTCCCCAGACGGTCAGCGAGCCACCAGGCACCCTCCTATTTTGCTGGCTCACGTACACCCTGTCATCGCCTTGGCCAAAGGCGATCTCACCGCTGGTCAAGATGGCTGCTGTGGAGAAGTCATGACGCCACAGGAGCCTTCCGTCCTGCGTCTGCCTTTTAGAAAAGGTGCCAGAAGGCAGATCAACAGAGACCTCCGTGGGGCTTGCCATGCTGGGCAGGTGGGGAGCACCTTTCAAAGCAGGCTGCTTCCAGAGCAGAGTGCCAGTCGTTGTACGCACTGCCACGACCGATCCACCGCTGGTGTCGGCGAAGACCATTCCCTGTGCGATCGCCGCAGGAAACAACGCCTCATTCTTGAGAGCAACGTGCCACAGCGGTCGACCAGTGCTTGCTTGCCAGGTGGCAAGCGACCCATCTGCCAAGGCCATCGAGACGATCCCGGCACCGAGGAGGGGTTGCCCCCGTAGCAGGCTGTCTTCAGGGGTCTGGTGCCAGAGGAGCTGTCCCGTACTGGCACGAATGGCATACACAGTCGTTTCGGAGGCAGCATAGAGGATACCTCTCTCAAGCTCTGGGTTGCCAAGTAAGGGACTATCTGTCTGAACGTGCCAAAGAGGGCGCCCACTGGTCGTTTGCAGAGCTGCCAGCACGTTATTACGCGCGACGTAGATGGCGGCTTGATCCGCCCCCAAGAAGACATTATAAGGAGGGACCTCCGTAGCAGTAGGACAAAGCTGGTGATTCTGGCTCCTCAGCAGGAGGGGAACCGTCCCAGGACTAACGAGGAGGACGAACAGGAGCAAACAGCTGATCCAGGCAGCCCCCCACAGCCATGGCGTGGCTCGCCGCAGAGCGTGCGTGGAAGCACAACGACGCGGTCGCCCTGCATCAAGGTCGGTGATTTCGATGTCGTTCTCATGGCGGCTGCTATCCTGTTGGCTCTCGTCCATCTCTGTTTTTCCAGTACCTCACCTGCCTGGAGGCTTCAGCTTGCAGGAGCGTCTCACTCCTTCCTCCCTGCCCATCGCTCACACATCGTGAGCGAGCAGTCCTCTTTCGCTCCCCTTGGTTCATGGATGCATGGAACTCCCCCTATTCTATCACATGCTTTCTTCCGTGTCTTTCTCATCCTTCTCTTGAATGAAAGTGAAGATTCACGTATGTTATGAAAGTAAAGGAAGATTTGTTCATAGAACGGGAGAGGTGACGATGTCTCAGGGAACCAGTTTTAATTCCGAGCATGGCGTGAGTTCGGTCAGCTACGACCAGCTGTATCGGCCACAGTACCACTTCACTCCATCCATTAGCTGGATGAATGATCCCAACGGTCTTGTCTACTACCAGGGCGAGTATCACATGTTTTTCCAGTGCAATCCGGAGGCCTTGCACTGGGATCCGGTTGTGTGGGGTCACGCCGTCAGTCGAGACCTCGTGCATTGGAAGCAGCTCCCGATCGCACTCTCCCCCGACGACAAGGGCAACATCTTCTCCGGCAGTGTCGTCGTCGACGAACACAACACTAGCGGCTTCTTCCCGCAGGGCAGCGGCCTCGTCGCGATCTTCACCTATCACAAGAATGGCCTGGAGTCCCAAGCTATTGCCTACAGCCATGACCGTGGCCGCACATGGACTAAGTACGCCGGTAACCCCGTCATCCCAACCCCCGGGATCAAGGACTTCCGCGACCCCAAGGTCTTCTGGTACGCCCCAACTCACCGTTGGGTGATGATCATGGACGGCGGGGAGGTCAACTTCTACTCCTCATCCGACCTCATACACTGGACTCACGAAAGCACCCTGAACGGTGTCTACACCGACATGCCGGATATATTCCCACTGGCGGTGGACGGCAACCCGGCGCAGGTGATGTGGGTGCTCAGCCTAAGCGGCACCCGATACTACGTCGGTCGCTTCGACGGCTTCCAGTTCGTCCCCGAGACCGACGCACGGCGTGTCGACTGGGGCAAGGACTTCTACGCCTCGCAGTTATGGAACAACTTCCCCGATGGCCGATGGGTCTACCTCGGTTGGATGAACAACTGGGACTACGCCCAGGTGATTCCCACCAGCCCTTGGCGTGGTGCAATGACTGTGCCCCGTGAGCTCAGCCTGATCTCGACTACCGAGGGGCTGCAGCTAGTCCAGCAGCCAGTACGGGAGCTCAATCAGCTCCGCTATCAGCCAGTGGCAATTCAGGCTCAAACTCTGCATCCGGGTAGCAACGTGCTAACTGGACAGCATGGCACTAGCTACGAGATCGATACCACCATTGACATCGGCAGCACCACCCAGGTCGTCTTCCAACTTCGCACCGGTAACGGGCAGCAGACTACCCTTGGTTATGATGTACGACTGGCTTCGCTGTACCTAGACCGCACTCGGTCCGGGGACGCATCGTTCGACCCGAACTTCGCCACCTGCACTGAAGCACCGCTGGGACTCATTGACCGGCACCTACTCAAACTGCGCATCCTCGTCGACCGTTCGTCGGTCGAGGTATTCGGCAACGACGGTCGCGCAGTGCTCACCGACCAGATCTTCCCGCAGTTGTCGAGTGACGGGATGAGCCTGGATGTCCAAGGCGGTACTGCCCAGCTGATTGACCTGCACCTCTACCAACTGAACTCGATCCACTCGTAGGGCTTTCGCCTCCCAGGCCTTGCGGATCAGCGGCACACGCAGCCGCTATACGACAATAAGAGCCAATAACTCGCTGTGACCTTACGAAACGTAGCAAGCATCGTCGTAAGCATGTGGGAGGAGATTGTCATCTGTTCCATTTCGGTCAGGAGAGCCTCATAGCTCTGGCGTACCTGGGCAGCATGCTGCCGTAGACTCTACTGATAGCCAAAGTCAGGAGGGATTTTGCCAGATAATTTGGCGCAAGCAGGCAAGCGATGAATACTACTCCTATTTCGTCTAAGACCGCTGAGGTGAAAGGGAAGATGATATACTACAGAAACAACTTGCGAGAGGAGAAACAAAACAACCTATGACGCATCCGCACTCCTGGTGGCAAACGGGCGTGATTTATCAGATCTACCCACGCAGTTTTCTCGATAGCAATGGGGACGGTGTGGGAGATCTTCCTGGTATTAAGAGGAAGCTGGACTACGTACGCTGGCTTGGCGTTGACGCTCTCTGGCTCTCCCCCATCTATCCGTCTCCCATGGCCGATTTTGGCTATGATATTAGCAATTACACCGATGTCCATCCGCTCTTTGGAACCCTGGCGGACCTGGACACGCTGCTTCAGCAGGCCCACCAGCGCGACCTTAAGGTCATTCTGGACTTTGTGCCTAATCATACCTCCGATGAGCATCCCTGGTTCCAGCAGGCGCGTTCCAACCGCACCAACGAGAAACGCGACTGGTACATCTGGAGAGATCCTGCTCCTGATGGTGGTCCTCCCAATAACTGGACCAGCAGGTTTGGCGGGTCAGCCTGGCAATTCGATGAACACAGCGGGCAGTACTACCTGCACTTGTTCGATGTGAAACAGCCTGATCTGAACTGGCGCAATCAAGAGGTGCGCCAGGCGATGTATGATGTCTTGCACTTCTGGCTCGACCGAGGGGTCGATGGCTTCCGTGTCGATGTGCTCTGGTTGCTGCTCAAAGATGAGCAGTTCCGCGATAATCCGATGAACCCGGATTGGAAGCCGGGCGATAACCCATCTGCTCGTCAGATAGGCCTCTACACGGAGGACCAGCCGGGCATCCACCGGATCGTGCAGGAGATGCGCGCCGTTGTGGACCAGTACGGCGAGCGCGTCTTGATCGGAGAGATCTATCTGCCGCTAGCACGTCTGCTGCACTACTATGGCGAGCAACTCGACGAGGCCCATCTGCCCTTCAATTTTCAATTGGTGATCTTGCCCACGTGGGGGGCTTCTACCGTTCGCCAGGTGGTCGAGGCCTATGAAGCGGCCTTGCACCAGGGCGCGT
>Ga0207684_10002615_pt1 | contig 18012 bp, 12 predicted proteins | sample KBSK5501metaG_FD_184342 | JGI IMG/M metagenome (GOLD analysis project Ga0207684, IMG submission 184342) | Corn, switchgrass and miscanthus rhizosphere microbial communities from Kellogg Biological Station, Michigan, USA - KBS K5-50-1 metaG... | ecosystem: Host-associated > Plants > Roots >...
CTGACCTGGCCCATGAACTGGTCGCCACCTGTTTCGTTCGCCCAAGAGACAAGGTTCTGATGGTTACGCCCAGCTACGACAATTTTCGGGCAGCTGTCGAACAGCGTGGCGCACAGACCATTAAGTTCAAGTATCTCGGCACAGAACCGTTTCCAGTAGCGGAATTCGCCGAAGCTCTTCGGCAACATACGCCGCGATTGGCCTACATTGTCAATCCAAACAATCCGATCGGCTATACCCTGGGGATGGACACGATCCGTGAGTTGCTCGAGTGCTGCTCCCAATTGTCAACCATCCTCATTCTCGACGAGGCTTACTTCGAGTTCTGCGGTGTTACAGGAGCAGACTTTGTGACACGATCCCCTCACCTGGTGGTAACGCGCTCGTTTTCGAAGGCATTTGGGTTGGCTGGTCTGCGTCTCGGGTACTTACTTGCCGCCCGTCAAATCATGGGAGTTCTCAATCGCGCGAATAACCCAAAGAGCGTGACCAGCTTCGCAAAAGTGGGCGCCTTGGCGGCGCTGCGCGATCTTGACTATATGCGAAGTTATGTGGAAGAAGTAACGCATTGCCGAGCGGAGTACGAGAGATTTTTTAAACATCGCGGGATCAAGTACTATCCGTCTGACAGCAACTTCATCTTATTCCAGTGCGACGATCCCAAGGGCCTGGTTCGGAGCCTTGAAAACCGCAACATTTTTGTGCGCGATCGTACCTCCCAGTTTGAGGGCGTGGGACACGTTCGCGTGTCGGTGGGCGGAAAGGAAAGCACGAAGGCAGCGCTGGCCGCTTTGGATGAATACTTTAGCGGCGGTACAGCAACCTGCCCTGAGCCCGAAGAGCACAGAGAAGAGACGTTTGTAGCGGTGTCTCCGACCAAGGCTTGATTGTTGATCTTGTCTTCAGTGAACACTCCCGTGTATCACCGAACTCAACCGATGGGAGAACCATTACCTATGCTGCTATCTCGAAACAAGAACCTGCGTTTATTTTGGGGCGCGCTCGAAACTGCGAATCTGCTGTCGCTGAAGCTGGCCTGGAAAAACCGCGCCGACCTGCGCAACTTCCCCGGCGAAATCTTCCGGGTCTACATGAGCCTCGCAAAACGGGATCGCTGGCAGTGCCGGAGTGTTTTCGAAATCTTCCCGTACTCGAAAGTCGTGAGGGCAACGATCGAGCACTCGCCGCAGGCCGGCATGTATTCCCGGGCCGACGATCTGACGCGCCTTTCCTTCATCACCAAACTCCTCGAACCGAAAACCGTGTTCGAGATCGGAACCTATCGAGGCAGAACGGCCTTGAACTTCGCTCTCAATTCTCCGCCCGACTGCACGGTCTACACTCTGGACTTGCCGCCGGCATCGAAGCCGGAAGCGATGGAGCGGGCCTGCAAGGCCGATGCCAAGCTGATCGACCGGAGCCGCCCTGGAATCGACTATGAAGGCACCGACGTGGTCGGCAAGATCGTGCAACTCTACGGCGATTCGCGAACCTTTGACTTCACGCCTTACTGGGGAAAGATTGATCTCCTGTTCGTAGACGGCGCGCACGATTACGAGGCCGTGAGGCTCGACACAAAAAACGGACTGCGAATGCTTAAGCCTGGCGGCGTCATCCTCTGGGACGACTTCGCCGACTACGGTGACTATAACGACGTGACGCGGGCAGTTCTGAGTCTCATCCCTGGCGAGGAAGTGATCGAGGTGGACCACACCCACATCGCCCTACACAGGCCGAAGCTTGCCTATGGATCGGCGGCGCAGACGGAGATGGTCGCATGACCGACCAACGAACTCATCCCGTAAGGATTCCGGGGTTTGCCGGGTTGATGCTTTTTTACTTGGCATCGAGAGTGAAATTCCCCCCGGCGCATTAGGCCGAATTGTGTCGGATTGCTGGTGTAAAACATGCTATTGCGCTCATTGACACAATGAGTGGAATCGTGACGTGGGTGCTGAAAAGGCACCGGGATTAGCAAGCGGAGTGGTGGCAGAAGCGTGGTACAAGGAAGAAATCCTTGCCATGCCCAGCTGGATCACCGCTCTCGGAGGCGTGCTAATCATGATGGGGCAACATTCGAAAGGACGTCCTGATTGCTTCAGATTATCCAGTACCAGAAAACAGGTGAGATTAGCGTAGATGATTTGCCCGCACCCAAACTCCGTCGGGGTGGCGTGCTTGTCCGCAACGCATTCTCACTGATTAGCGCCGGGACAGAACGGACTTCGGTGGAAACTGCCCAGGCATCGATGGTGCAGAAGGCCCGCATGCGTCCGGATCTGGTCCGCCAGGTGATGGACAACTTCCGTCGCGAAGGGCTGGTGGCTACGTACAACAAGGTTCGCGACAGGCTGGATAACTTCAAAGACCTCGGATATAGCTCCGCGGGCACCGTGGTCGAGTCCGCAGTGGACGATATCAGAGTCGGCGACCGCGTTGCCTGTGCCGGTGTTGGCTATGCAGCACACGCCGAAATCGTTTCGGTTCCCCGCAATCTGGTCGTCAAGCTGCCCGACGAAGTTGGCTTCGATGAGGCTGCATTCACTACCGTCGCCGCGATCGCGATGCAGGGCGTGCGCCAGGCGGATGTCCGCGTCGGTGAGCAGGTAGTCGTCCTCGGTTTGGGTCTCATCGGTCTGATTACGGTGCAATTGCTGAAGGCCAGCGGCTGCCGCGTCATCGGAATGGACGTCGCTCGGCGTAACTTCGATTTGGCCCTCGCCCTGGGATGCGATCGATGCGTCCTCAGCAACGACGACGCCGTGCTCGAGGCGCAGAGTTTCACCCGCGGCTACGGTGCTGATGCCGTGGTCATCACCGCCGCCACTACTTCAAACCAGCCGATCGAATTGGCCATCCAGTGCGCCCGCAAACGCGGGACAGTCGTGGCCGTCGGGGCCATCGGGATGAACATTCCGCGTTCCCCCTTCTACGAAAAGGAAATCAACTTCCGCATGTCCTGCTCTTACGGGCCCGGCCGCTACGATGCCGACTACGAAGAGCGCGGACAAGACTATCCTCTCGGGTTCGTGCGCTGGACGGAGAATCGCAACATGGAAGCCGTGCTCGACATGATGGCGCAGCGGAAATTGAATGTCCAGGGGCTGATTACCCACCGGATTCCAGTTGAGGACGGACTTCGGGCCTACGACATTATCACAGGCAAAATCGAAGAGCCGTATCTGGGAATCGTGATTCAGTATTCCGATGCGGGTGCGCCGGCACTGCTCTCACGGGTTGAGTTGCGTGCCCCGGGCCGGCCGCCATCAGCGCGTCGCGCAGTCCTGGGCTTTATCGGGGCCGGCAACTTCACGCAATCCACGCTGTTACCGCCGATCATCAAGCTCGCTCCGCGGATGCGAGGTCTCGCGACCGGCAAGCCGGTTAACGCCAAGAACGTCGCGAAGAAATATCAATTCGAATTCTGCGCGACCGATGCCAGCGAGATCTTTCAAGACAAGGAAGTCAATCTGGTATTCGTCACCTCGCGTCACGATTCACATGCCCGCTACGTGGCGGAAGCCCTGCGCGCCGGCAAGAGCGTGTTGGTCGAAAAACCCCCAGCACTGAACCCCGACGAGCTTGAAGCTATCCTGAGCGCCTACGATGAGGCCGAACGGGCGGGTGCAGCGCCGCTACTGATGGTAGGTTACAACCGGCGTTTCTCCGAGCCGGTCCGTGCCATCCAGCGCTTGTTTGTCGGACGAACGGAACCGCTGGCCATGCACTATCGCGTCAATGCCGGCTTCATGCCATCCACCCACTGGATGCAGTATCCCGACCAGGGCGGGCGCTTTATCGGGGAAGGTGGCCACTTCGTCGACGTGATGCAATTCCTTTGCGGCGCGCTCCCCGTGAGTGTTTATGCGGTCGCTCCCACTGATAGCGCCCGCCGCTATAACAACGATAATGTTGTGGTCACGATCACCTTCGCGGACGGTTCCGTCGGTACCATCCATTACCTGGCCAACGGCGCCAATGTAGTGGAGAAGGAATATGTGGAAGTGTTCGCTGACTCAAAAACCGCGCGCATGTGGAACTTCAAGAAGCTCGAATGCGCGGTTGGCCGGAAGAAATCGAGCACGTCATTCTCCGGAGACAAGGGACACGCCGCGGAGATAAAAGCCATGCTCGACGGTTTTGAATCCGGCACCGGCTCGCCCATCAGCCTGGATTCGTTGGCGGCGACTTCGCGCGTTACATTCGCCGCAATGGAGTCAATAAGAACGAGCCGCTTGATCTCCGTATTGCCGGAAAGTTAAATAACGCCACATGGCGTCAATAGGGACTTTGGATTAAAGGCACCGGCCGGTCCTGCAGAGGACCGGCCGGGCTTGTAGTTCGTACGGGCAACCAACTGTTTATACGTCGTCAGGGCTCATTTTTTGTCGAGCGTAACCGCGTAGCAAGAGCGGATTCCCGCGTCGCTGTAGGCCATCGCCGCTACCGTGTGCTTCCCAGTACTCGCACTGCTCCAGCCGAAATTGTAGGGTGCACTCGTGGCTGTCGATTGCAAGTTCCAGTCGACATAGAATTCCACCTTACTGATTCCGTGGCTGTCTGACGCTGCGGCAGCTATCGTTACCGGCGTGCTCACAGCCGTTCCGTCTGCGGGCGATGTGATCTTCACGGTGGGGTAGCCCACGTTGTATTTCGTGTCCACCGTGCCATGCACATCCGCGCCGTTCGCTTGATATTGAGTGAAAGTCAGGCGCGTGTTTAATCCGGTATTGTTGTCATCGTAGATGAAGTTTCTCGCGGAAGCGTTGGGCAGGTGATAGGTGTTGAAATCCGGCCGCGGGTTATTAACGAAGAAAAGCGGCTCATTCAGAGTGTCAGCTTGGATGAAACCGAGCCACCCTGTGGCCCCCGCGTCCCAGATCACCGTGTTGTGATGAAAGTAGTTTCCTGTAGACGGCGAATACTTGACACCTGGGCGATTTCCCGCCGCCACGGCCCATCCGTTTGCCCCCAGCGCATTAGGAATTTCTATGACGTTGCAGTAGGCGTCTACCCCCTCCGAAAGGTAGCTACCTATGTTTGTGTTCGAAGTAGCGGGTTCGGTTGGCAGGTTAACGCCGTTTCGCAACACTATATTGTTGCGAAAGATGGCTGAGGTCAGGCTGATCTCGTATCCCATGCCACCTCCACTAGCGTTGTCCGTCACCAAGTTACCATCGACCAGCGGTGAAACGGCGTTCATGTCAAAGTGGATGCCTTCCCCATCGTTGTGCGTGACCGTGTTGCCACGAACCACCATGCCCGTAGTAGCACCAATCTTAATTCCTCCAGACCCGAACGCCGCCCTGAAATGAGCATAATTATTGCGGGTAATTAAGTTTCGGGCAATCACAATCCCGTCGGATATGGTGTAGGTCCCCGTCCCGCCATAAATCCCAAACTCGCCGTTGTCGTGAATATAGTTGTTAAGAATGTGCATTCCGAAGCCAGACGTCCGCACAGCTCCGCTATGGATTAGCGAGAGGTCGCAATACTGGATTGTCCAGTTTAGTCCCTGTGTCAGCGATGTATTTCCCGGCACTCCAATGGCCGCCTCCCCAGTCGGCACAGCAAATTCCTTAACCGTGAGGCGACTGATTGTGACGTTGTTGGCCCAGCCAGTGAATGCCGTGGGGACTACGCTTGTCTCCACCACATGCCCTGAAGGGTTGTCGTGGAAGTAGATAATGTTGTTCGTGTAGTCAAACCACCACTGGCCTGTCAAGATTTTCGGCAGTGAAGCCGAGTATAGATGTGTATAGGGCACGCCATTAAAGAACAAGTCTTCCGGATAGATGCAGCCTTCATAGCCAGGCTGACACTGTTTGGTGGTAATGTATATCCGACCCTGTTGCGTCTGGCCGGTCACCTTGTAGTTCGTTCCGTCGAATGTGGCTAATGGTCCAATGACCCTGGAACCGCTTATGATGGCGGGGCATGAAGTCGTCGGTGGCGCACAGGCTGTTTGTCCGATGAAACGGTCACCATCCTTGGGAGTGATGGACCCCGTCAGCCGGTACGTGCCCGGATAGATAATGAAAGTTGTGCCTGCTGGAGAGGCATTAACCACGCTTGGGATATTGGCCCCGGGATGAATGTCCACGGTGCCGGCTTGAGCCACAGCTAACCCACAAAAAGCAATAACAACTAGCGAGGCTAAGGTTTTGATTGATCTGTCGTACCAAACGGTTTGAGGGAACACGACTTGGCCTCCTGGAAAGAACTCAGAAATCGATTTGGACCGCTTTGGGCGACAACTCTAAGGGAGAGTTGCGTCATCCTGGTTAGAGTCCCACGTACCGCGTGGCTTGGGAAGATTTCAGAAGTGCATGGCTCGTGCGGTCCAGGTAGACATGTGTCCCCATGTCCTTTCGGGCTGGTCGTTGCCTTCGCGACTGCGGGGGGGATCAAAATACCTTGCGTTGAGATACAGAGTGAAACTAGGAAAATAACCCAGCGGCTAAAATCGCCAGCTCTTTCAGGCCGGGGCCCGAATGGTTTGTTGGAAGCGGCTCTACGTTGTAACACGGGGGGGAACCTCCGTGCGAACTGCCGACCGATAAGTCAAATGACTTGACGAAGAGGGCCGAAGAGGGGGTTCCTGCAACCGCAGTCCAACGACGTTGGACTGACCGGGGGGATTAGACTTCACCAGGTCGGAGCTGTCCATACCGCAACGGCAGTATTTCCAGGGACCGGTGGAAGGTATGCCAAATTTTGCAGCTCCTCCCCCCTTTCTCGGTGAATGGTCCAGAGGGCCCAGATGAGGACTGGGGTGGTTCGTCACCGTCTCCGCTTAGGGCTGTCAACGAAGCAACCAACCGGCCCGGTACGGGTCGAAGTAGCACCTGTTCTGCTCCCTTTGCGATGCTTCACGGGACGGGGTTCTAGAACCTACAGGCTGTCAGATCCTCTTTTTGCATTACTCTTCGGCAATTTTCGAGGCATTTTGGGCCGATCCGTTTCGTCTGCCTTTGGACTAGGACTTGGTCCAAGGCAGCTGACCAGCAGGGTTTTTTTAAGTTTGCCATGGGCCTGTGGCCCACCCATAGGGATGAAAGTAGGGATGAAAGCGCGTTGCTAAGGTTTATTGATTCCAAACGGGTTACGTCGCGACTTTCGACGGAGTACCACGGGACTCTCAACGCTCGGCCCCCGGGCTACTGCAGCCAGGCTGGAAGCGTTGAATCGTACAGCGTCGGGTACGAGGTCAAGCTGCTGCTATCTTCCATTGCGGTCAGCGGAATAATTGGCAGAATGAGATCGCACAATGCGGGTTGGGGCGGCAAGCAATCGTATAAGCAGGTCACGATCCGATGATCCGTCATCCATGGACCGCGGTTCTCCCACTCGGTGTTCTTATATTTAGTTCCGCGAGTTGGGCGCAGGTGATACTGCATCCGAGTGACAACGTGCCCAAGATAGTCAGTTCTAAGCCGGCGGGCACGACTTTCCTCTTTACTCCCGGCGTTTATCGTTTGTCTCAATCCATCATACCCAAGGACCATGACCGGTTCATCGGCCAGACCTCGTGCGCACCGCCTACGACTTCCTGTCCGGCCATTATTAGTGGCGGAATCGTGATTGGTCCCTTGGTGACGTTCGACGGCACCAACTATAGGGTAGCCAAGCAAATGCAGCAGGGCCCACGTGCCGTCACTACGAATTGTGATCGCGGCTGGACGGGCTGCATCTACCCCGAGGACTTATTTTTCGATGGTAAGCCTTATCGGCACTTGGATTCACCCACACTGCCAACCATCGGCCCCGGCGAGTGGTGGTTCGATTACACGAACCATGTCATCTACTTCCACGACGACCCGTCCGGCCACACGGTCGAGACCAGCGTTGTCACCAACGCCTTCGGTGGGACTGCCAACAACGTCACCCTTCAGTACCTCACCGTTGAAGAATTTGCCACCATGTATCCGCATGGTGCTATTGGTGTCTTTCAGGGTGTGAATTCGCTTACGGGAGGAGCAAATTGGACCATCGAGAACAATGAAATCACGCTTAACCATACCATTGGCGTACGCATTGAGTACGGGATGCAGATTCTCAACAACTATATTCACAACAACGGCCAAAATGGGATTGGCGGCGGCCTAGGGCATACCTCTGCACCGATCACACAGTCGACATCCTGTGCATGTACGATCCAGGGCAATACAATCAACCATAATGATTATGCTCATTTTTTCCCTGGTTTCGGTTCTGGTGGGATCAAGTTTGGAACCATTACGGGCGGTACGATTCGCGGGAATACGGTAAGTCACAACGAAGGCGCGGGCATCCATTTCGACATGTATGGTCAGAGTTGGCTGGTGGACGGCAATATCATTACCGACAACTCGGATGGGGACGGGTTGGTGCAGGAGATCGGCTACGGGACCTCGACGTATCGTAACAACCTCGTGCTGCGGAACGGTGCCCAGTTGAACACCCCCAATTCGAGCTTCCAGATTGCCGTGCGTGTCAGCTCGGGGGTAGAGGCGTACTGCAACGTACTCGAGATATCACCCGGGTTGGGCATCGGCGGGTGGGCGATAGGCGCGACCAACCGAGGGTACAATCCTTATCCGCCCTACCAGTACCTGGCAACCACCGGGAACTCCTTTCACCACAACACGGTGATCTGGGACCCTGGTGCGGCAGGACCTGTCGGGTTCTGGCAGAACGACCCGACGAACCAGCCTGACTTCTTCGCCAACAATACGCCACCCGACTACAACCAGTACCACTTGTCTGCTACCTCTGCTACCAACTTTGTTTACGACAACGACAACACTAGCCGCCACAAGCGCAAGCCCTTCGCCAGCCATCAGCGGGCGCGAGCGGATATTCACAGTACTGTGGACACGAACAACACGAGCGGGTTCCCTGCGGTGTCGATTACATCTCCGAGTGACCAATCATCGGTGAGCAGCCCAGTGACGGTTACAGCGACGGCGTCGGACAAGAGCGGAATCCGTAAAGTGGAATTCTATGTCGACTGGAACTTGCAGGCGACAGTTACAAGATCCCCCTACAACTTCGAGTGGACCAACGGGACTACCGGACCACATACGGTGGCAGCGATGGCCTTTAGCAACGCGGGAATCCGCGCTTGTTATGCGGTTACGTTAACTGAATTGCCGTGAGTGATCAGGAGATGGAATAAACTGGCTGCTGAAAAACTACTCCTCTTCCCTTCATAAACATTAATTTTTCAGGAGCACGCTACAAGGTGGAACTCATGAATTGTGCGACATCAGTGGTGGCAACGCGGTCGCGACCGCAACTCCTTCGCATACTGGCATCTCAGATCGAGGCGTCGGGTATTTCCTTGGATCAGCGCGTGCTGATCGTCGGGGGTAGCGCAGATGACGAACAGCTCCTTCGGCAAGTAGGATTTAGGCATATCGTCAACTCGAACCTTCCCACTGACATGGACCGGTTAGTTGCCGGTGAATCAGTTCCCGAAACAGAGCATATTGCGCTTGATGCCGAACAAATTGATCTCCCTAATGATTCCTTTGATGTTGTCTTTGCTTCTGAGGTTTTGCATCACTGTAGTTCGCCGCACCGTGCCTTGTGTGAAATGCTTCGCGTAGCCCGGAGATACATTGTGTTCATGGAGCCGAACGACTCCTTAGCCATGACGCTCCTGGTAAAGATGAGGTTCTCGTTTCCCTACGAGCTTCCGGCCGTGATCGCCCATGATTATCGGTCGGGAGGGCTTCGCGATTCGCATATCCCCAATTTCATTTATCGCTGGAACCGGCACGAGGTTCTTAAGACCGTATCCGCCTACATACCTGAGCGCATCTTTTCCGTGAACGCATATCCTTACTGGGATTTCAGCTTAACCAAAAGGGATTTGGACCTGAGGAAAGCGACTCGTCTAGGCAGCATCACTTCCGTAATGGGTGCGGGCAATTTCATCTCGTTGCTGCACTTCGCGCAATTCTTCCTAAACTGGATACCACCCCTCCGCAGTCAGGGCAACAAATTCCTCTGCTATATCGAGAAGAGCCCGGACCTGAAGCCCTGGATGGCGCGTGAGGGTGAGAAAATCGTTTTCAACCGCGAGTTCGGACATCAAAAGTAGATGAGCTGATGCAAGCGCAAGACCTTCGCCAAGCAGCAGGGGCGCGATCGGATGTTCACATTACTGTGGACACGAATAACGCGAGCGGGTATCCTACGATGACGATTAAGTCTCCAAGTGACCAATCATCGGTTAGCAATCCGATCACGGTTACAACTACAGCGTCGGTCAAGAACGGAATGAGTAAGACTGGAACTTGCAGGCGACAGTTACAAATCGCCCTACAACTTCAACTGAACCCACGGGACTACCGGACCGCACACGGTGGCAGCGATGGCCTATAGCAACGCGGGAATCCGCGCCTGTTATGCGGTCACGTTAAATGAGTAGTGACCAGCCTTGTGCTGGTTGAGCCATCGACGGTTGGCGTCCGTGATCCAGAACTAAGACTGTCGAGTATCCCCCCGACTGCGGCAACGCGAGGGAAATCACCAATGTGCCATTGCGTCTCATCCCGCCGTCACCATCCCAGTGCGATTTTATTCAACAGAGATACAAGGTCGGGGCTGCGCCTAGGGGAAGCCGGGCGGTCAATCAGGCGAAGCTTTCTTTATGTCACCCTGCTGTCTATGTTGCTGGCAAGTGCGTGCCCCTGGTCGAACGCTCAGGATCCGAGCGTGGTGGGGCAATTCTCTTCTCTGATGACTTGGCCTCATAATCCCACTCATGCCGTTCTGCTACCAAGTGGGAAGGTTTTGTGGTGGGGTTCGTTCGCCGTCGGCGGCATGCCGCAGATATGGGACCCAGTATCTAATACCAACACAGCGATAACACAGCCGGGTTACAACATTTTCTGCGGGGGCCATTCCGTACTGGGTAACGGTCAGGTGTTGATCACGGGGGGAGATGCTGCAGATAGTACAGGGGTGGCAAACGCCTCCATCTATGACCCGGTGAGTGGGAATTGGACGTCTCTGCCGAACATGAGTGCGGGTCGATGGTACCCCACCCAAACCGTGCTCCCCAACGGGGATGTCCTGGTAACTTCCGGTGAGATCACGCCCGGCCAGAATGACCCATTGCCGCAAGTCTGGCAGGTTTCCAGTGGCACATGGCGAGATCTGACCACGGCGCAGTTGCTTCTGTCCCTCTACCCGCCGATGTATGTGGCGCGGAATGGCCTTCTCTTCAACGCAGGTCCGACCTCACCGTCCCGATACCTCGATACAACCGGCACGGGAAGTTGGACGATCGGTCCCTCCTTGAATTTCTCACCGCGCGGCTACGGTCCTTCGGTCATGTACGACAACGGCAAGATCATGGTGGTCGGAGGTGGGCCTCCTACCGCGACCGCGGAAATCATTAACCTCAACGACCCCGTCCCGAGTTGGAAATACACCGGGTCGATGGCGAATGCACGGCGCAATGCGAACGCGACGGTGCTTCCAGATGGGACGGTCCTGGTGACCGGGGGAACGAGTGGCGTCCCGTTCGACGATTATACGAATCCCGTATTCCCTGCCGAATTGTGGAATCCAGCCACCGGGACCTGGTCGACGATGGCTAGCCTGAGCGTCTATCGCGGGTACCACTCGACGGCTCTGCTTCTGCCCGATGGCCGTGTGCTTTCGGCGGGCGGGGAGTGTACTGCAGCCCCAAACTGCAACCGGAACAGTGCAGAGATCTTCTCGCCGCCCTACTTGTTTAAGGGAACGAGGCCGACGATTAGCTCAGCTCCCTCGAGTATCGGTGGCGGCCAGACTTTCTTCGTGGGGACGCCCGATGCCGCCAACGTTACCCAAGTCACCTGGATCCGGCTTGGGGCTGTGACTCATACTTTTAATCAAGAACAGCGCTTCAGTGCCCTCAGCTTCAGCCAGACTACAGGCGGCCTCAATGTCACCGCGCCACCGAGCGCGAATCTGGCACCTCCCGGCTTCTACATGCTCTTCCTGCTGAACGGCAGCAGCGTACCCTCCATTGCATCGATCATTCAGGTGGATAACTCCTCGTTCGCCACAAATGGGCCAGCAGTAAGCGTGTCCCAGACTGCGCTGGCCTTCGCCGTGAAACCGCAAGTGGGAACTACCAGCGCCTCGAGACCGGTGCAGCTGACAAACCTGGGGACTTCGCCGGTGACTATCAACTCCATTACCACCGGCGCCGACTTCACGGTCACGAGTACTACCTGCGGCAGTCAGCTTGCGCCCGGCAGCTGCACGATCAACGTTGCGTTCAAGCCGACTACCAGCGGGCAGCTTAACGAATTCCTCACGATTGATGATTCGGACTCGAGCAGTCCTCAAACGGTTGCCCTGAGTGGTGTTGCCATAGCGTTGAAGGCTTCGAGTTCCGCCTTGAGCTTTGGGAACCACACGATTGGCACGACCGGCACAGCGCTTCCCATAACCCTGACCAATTTGGGTACGGGTCCGATCAACATCACCAGTATCAGCTACCCCAATCCCGAATTCAGCCAGTATCTGCCGAGTTCCACCTGCGGTACGTCGATTCCAGGAAAGAGCAGTTGCCAGGTATTTTCGAGCTTCACGCCTAACGCCCCGGGACCGCAGAATGGTAGTTTTATCGTTTCCGATTCCGACCCCAGCAGTCCGACCACAATCAACTTGACCGGTGCCGGCCTTGCCCTAAGTCTCTCCCCGGCCAGCCTGTCCTTCGGAAGCTTAAACCTTTACCTGACTCATAGCCCGGTTTCGCTCACGGTGACGAATCTCGGCCCAGTCACCGTAAACTTCTCCAGCATCGCCCTCGGTGGCACGAACCCGGGTGACTTCGCGATTCAGAGCAATACCTGCGGAGCACAGCTTGGCGCGGGTGCGAACTGCGTTATGGCAGTGACGTTTAAACCACAAGCAACCGGATTACGCTCGGCGACCATCACCTTTACCGATGACGCCTTCGGGAGCCCACAGGTGGTGCCCCTGGCGGGTCGTGGTGTGGCCGTGTTATCCAGCATCGCCGTGACTCCGGCTCAAACTTCGGTGGCCCCTGGCAACACACAACAATTCACGGCTACCGGCACGTATAACGATGGCACCAACAACAATGTCACCACCTCTGCGATCTGGAGTTCCAGCAACGCCGGCGTAGCCACGATCAGCAACACCAGCGGGTCTCAGGGGCTCGCCACCGCGGCTGCACTGGGTTCGACAACAATCACGGCCACCGTGGGCCCCATCAAAGGCTCGGCCTCCCTGGCCGTGCAAAACAGCACGACCACGACGGTCAGCTCGAACAACAATCCGTCGACTTTTGGTCAAGCGGTTCAGTTCACGGCCACGGTTTCGCCCAGCGCGGCTACGGGGACGGTGCAGTTCTTGGACGGCGGCAACGTTTTGGGCACCGGCACACTCAGTGGTGGGACCGCGAGCTTTACAACCAACTCTCTCACAGCCGGCGCGCACAACATCACGGCCGCATATAAGGGCGACACGAATGACGCCAGCAGTACGTCGTCGGCGATCACGCAGACGGTCAATTGATGCTTAAGCCGCTCCGACACCGAGGTGCGGCTAAGAAGGTTTGCAGTCTGGGGGAATGAAATGAGAACGGAATTTTCGATCAGTAAGCTGGTTGCACTCCTCGTGGTATCCGTCACATGTGTGCTTGGCGGCAAGGTATGGGCCGGCGACGGTTACACCGTGGTTGAGCTCGGCGCGTTGCGGCCGGATGGGAGTAGTGTGGGACGGCATATGGACAGCGTCGGGGGACAAGTCGTGGGGAGCTCCGGCTTGACTCACGGACCCGACACTCGCGCCTTTGTTTGGAGTCCCACCACCGGCATGCGTGATCTCGGCACTTTCCAGGGAGGAGATTACAGCGAAGCTTTCGGCGTGAATGATGCGGGTACTGTAGTCGGCGATTCCAACACTCGAGACACTATGCGGGGATTTGTCTGGAACGCCCGGCAAGGAATGCGCGAACTGAGTCCGCTACCGGGAGATTTCGCCAGCCGCGCCTTTGCGATCAACAACTCGGGGCAGGTCGCGGGATATTCGAGCGGGAAGCACGGGGTTCGTGCCGTAGTATGGTCTGCCAAACTCGAAGTGCGAAGGCTGGGAACCCTTCCCGGAGGGACCTACAGCGAAGCCTATGCCATCAACAATGCAGGACAGGTCGTCGGGATGTCGACCAGCTCGTCGGGCACACGTCCCTTTCTGTGGACCAGCCGCGATGGAATGGTCGATCTTGGGATACTGCAAGGAAGCGAATCGTGTAAAGCTATGCGCATCAACAATGCCGGTCAAGTGGTGGGATCTTGTACCCTCGGGTCTGGGAGCCGTCCTTTTCTTTGGTCGAAGGAGGACGGCATGCAGAGTCTGGGTTCGCTGGATGGCACTGCATACGCAGCGGCGCTCGGAATCAATGATTCCGGACAGGTGGTCGGCGCTTCGCAGACCTCACTAGGCGGGCGTGCTTTCCTGTGGACCAAGGCGCGCGGATTGCAGGATCTGAATTCAATGATTCCTCCGATGCACGATGTGCTGTTAGTACAGGGTCTTCATATCAACAACCGTGGACAGATTCTGGCGGTGGGCAGTGTCCATCATGATCTTACCCATGACCGGGAGGCGCATGTCGATGATGAGACACACGCCGGACCTCTGCATGTGTTTCTTCTGACGCCGGTCATCTCTCCTCATTAAATTGAGCGGCTCCCTATTTTGAGAACCTTGACGGTCAGTTTCCGGCAGAATCTTCCACCTGAGGAAGGGAGATTTCGGCTTGAAGGGAAGCGGTTTTCAGTGGAGCAGAATTGTAGTGATGCTGATACAGGCCGAGGCGGTGGCAGAGGTGATCCGACACGTGCCGCGAGTGCGACATTTTAGAACCTGGTCACTGGTTATTCAACGTAACGGCGTAGCAAGCGCTAATTCCGGCGTTGCTGGAAGCCATGGCAGCGACTATGTGCTGTCCCGATGCGCTGGACGTTAGAGTGGCGGTATATGGCGCAGCCGTAACCGTCGCCTGCAGGACCCAATCCACATAAAAATCCACCTTGCTGATCCCGCTCGCGTCCGAACCGGTGGCTGTTACCGCAACCGAATTGCTGAACGAGGACTGGTCCGCTGGAGACGTAATCGCCACCGTCGGAAAACCGCTCGTGTTGTTAGTATCAATGGTACCGTGAACATCAGCCCCCGCCGCCTGGTAGCTGGCGAAGATCTGGTGCGTGTTGCTCTGCGAATTGTTGTTGTCGTAGATAAAATCGGTTGAAGATAAACTAGAGAGATGGTAGGTGTTGAAGTCAGGCGGTGTGTTATCCGCGAAGAAATTAGGCTGATTCGCGGCATCTACCTGGGTATATCCGACGTTGGCGGCCGCCGTAGTATCCCAGATCACCGTATTGTGGTGAATGGAATTGCCCACAGAAACGTGGTACGCCCCTGGAGGATACTTGTCGTTGCCTCGGTCTGATGTACCGACACTCCACCCCTGCTCGCCCAAAACCGCGCTCATCTCCATCACGTTGCAGTACGCATTCATTCCCGAGCTTGTCAAACTGTGTATCTGGTAACCGGGATGGTTATTCGCAATGGCGGGGACACCGTTGTACTGAAGAACGTTGTTATAAACAAAGGCCGAGTCCCAGGATATCTCATACCCAATCCCGTCTCCGTCGGTATTGCCAGTAACGGTATTGCCCGCTATCACAGGTGAGCTACTGCTCACGTCAAAGTGAATCCCGGCACCTTCGTTGTTCGTGATGGTATTGTTCTTGATCACTGCTCCGCGTGTCCGGCCAAACTTGATGCCGCCACCCCCGAAGTTGGGAAAGACATTGGCATAATTGTTGTGGGTGATCAGATTTCCCTGAACCAAAAAGCGCGACGGAATCCGGTTATTGTCCGGCCCAAACCCTCCTCCAATCCCCAGCTGGCCATTGTCATGAATGTAGTTGTTGAGAACTTGCATGCCATAGTTCGGAGCTATAGGCGTGCTATGATGCCCCCACATCTCGCAGTTCTCAACGATCCAATTCAATCCGTTCGTCTGCCGTTGCGCATCAGTTACTCGACCGTTTGAGGGCCATAAACCTCCCTCCCCTAGCGGGACCGCAAACTCCTTCATGGTCAAATACTGAAATGTCACATCATTCGCAGGCCCTACGGCAACGGCAGGTACCACGCTCGTCTCAACCAGGTGCCCTGACGGGTTGTCGTGGAAGTAGATGACGTCGTTCGTATAGTCGAACCACCACTGGCCACTCGCGATTCTCGGCAGTGAACTTGCGTAGAGATGTTTCAATGGCACCCCGTCGAACCACAAGTCCTCTGGAATGTTGCAAGCAAGCCATCCTGGGGTACATTGCGCGGTGGTCTGGTAGACCGCTCCATGTTGCGTCTGGCCAGTCACTACATAGTAAGTACCGTTGAACGTGGCTGATGGGCCAATGACTGTAGACCCACTTATGATGGTGGGGCATGAAGTCGTCGGTGGCGCGCAGGCGGTCTGGCCAATGAACAGGTCGCCATTCTTAGGAATGATCGGTTGTGTCAGACGGTACGTGCCGGGATGGATGATGAACGCCGTGCCCGCGGCAGCGGCCCTGACTGCACTGGGTATGTCGTGTCCAGGAAGAATGTCGAAGCTCGCCGACTTCGAAAAGACAATGAAGTTCACTCGGCTCACGTCGGACGTGCTGACTGTCACGTTCTGACTGGCTGGACTGAAGTTGAAGCCGTTCTTGCTTGCCGTCACAGTGTAGGAACCAGGCGAGAGGCCAATGAAGTTGTAATTGCCGGAAGCGTCCGCGGTGGTCGTAGCGCTGGCGGCACCGCTAAGCGTGACTGTAGCTCGGTTGCGATTGTTGGCCGGGCTGATGGTACCGGAAATAGTGGGCAACTGCGAGGAGGCGGCGGTGAAGTTTACCCCGCTAACGTTGCCGCCCTGTACTGTGACGTTCTGACCGGCTGGGCTGAAGTTGAAGCCCGGCTTGCTGGCGCTGACGATATACGAGCCATCGCCCAGAGCGCTGAAGCTGTAGTTGCCGGAAGCGTCTGCAGTGGTGGTGGCGCTGCCGGCACCACTCAGCGAAAGCGTGGCCCCCCCGCCACCCTGGGCCGGGCTCACGGTGCCGGATATTCTAGATGTGCCCGCCACACTGTTGTGAGTTGAGTTCGAATTACTTACGCCCCCGGCGCAGCCGACGCTGATGAGACACGCCAGCAAAACGACGATTCGCGACCCCAGACGGAGGAAACGAGCTGTCGTTAGAACAGTGGGCGGAGTTAGGTTGTTCGCCCCCCAGTTCACCTTCTGTAGGACTGGCGCACCATCTGGCTGAACGGAATCCGGGGACAATCCGTACCTCCTCCATTACCGAGAAAGTCTGGAGAGACTCTAGGTCAGCCCCGAGAAAGGTCACAGATTCCATCGGTGTGTTGGCCGGAAGGACGGCACGGACATGTCTTTAGTATGTAATTAGTTACCTATGGATTAAGATCATATTGACCCTCAAAATTCCGCAACGCCAGGCCAGGCAGCCAATCTTCCGACATGGATTAGAATAATGTCGCGAGCGCAACCTGATCGCCACAGCTCCACTTCATTTGTGCCTGGAGCAGCACGAGAAAACCTGGCCCGCCCCCACCTTCCGCTCCTTGCTGAAAATCTAGACGTATCAAACTGCAATGTGCTCGATTTGGGAAGCCGTTTCTCGTTTGTCCCAAGGGCGGCATTAATCCGCGGTTCAGCATCTCCCACTCAAGTCACCTAGGCGTGTATGCTTTTGCAAGAGACAGGATGACTCCCGATGAAAGTATCTGATCCTGGTCGGGCCGCCTTCGATCCCGAGTCGACTGCTGAAGTCGCATCTGCCATGAAGTGTCTTTTCACCTTCGTGCCCGATCCCTCGCTGGAGCCCTCCGCGGAGTTCAGGATCAGTCTCCGTTCCCTCCCGTTTTTGGGCGACCACGCTTTTCAGGACTTGGTCGTGCTGCCCGGGTCGTTCTACATTG
>Ga0207684_10002616_pt1 | contig 18008 bp, 15 predicted proteins | sample KBSK5501metaG_FD_184342 | JGI IMG/M metagenome (GOLD analysis project Ga0207684, IMG submission 184342) | Corn, switchgrass and miscanthus rhizosphere microbial communities from Kellogg Biological Station, Michigan, USA - KBS K5-50-1 metaG... | ecosystem: Host-associated > Plants > Roots >...
GGTTGTGATTCACGAGCAGATCGGTGAGCTGGTTCGCGCGTGTAATCCAGAGATCTGCGCGGTGGAAGGCGTCATTTATGCCCAGAACACTCGGACGGCGATCACTTTGGGAGCTGCTCGCGGAGCCGCGATTCTTGCAGCTGCAGCGTACGGCCTTAAGGTGTACGAGTATCCTCCTAAACGAGTGAAACAAGCTGTTGTCGGAAACGGTTCTGCCCAGAAGACGCAGGTAGCTTTTATGGTGCGCGTACTGCTTGGCCTTACCGAAACCCCGGCAAGCGATGCTGCTGACGCAATCGCGATCGGGCTAACTCATTTTCAAATGCACGCTTCACCGGTTGCGTTGCCACGGCCGTTATGAAAAGGAGAGCTGTGAACATTGAATGGCTTGGCAGGATCGGCTACGCCGAGGGGCTCGCAATTCAGGAGCAACATCTTCAGGTCTGCCTTGCGACCGGAGAAGAACGGATTCTACTCTTAGAACATGAACCGGTTTATACGATCGGACGTCTTCTCGATAAATCGAGTCTCGGAGAGGTGAGCCGGTTACCGCACCCTGTCTATGAGACTAATCGGGGCGGACAAGCAACTTATCACGGACCCGGTCAATTGGTTGGCTATCTCATTCTGGATCTTCGAAAACGGGGCCGGGATTTGCATGTCTACATGCGAACGATAGAAGCAATCCTGATTGATCTCTTGGGCAGATTCGGAATCGATGCGTGCCGCGTCGAAGCCAAAACCGGGGTATGGGTGCAGAGCCGAAAAATCGCGTCCATCGGTGTTGGCGTAAAGAAATGGATCACCATGCACGGGTTTGCGCTGAATGTGGCCAGGGACATGACTGGCTTTGCGTCGATCACGCCTTGTGGGATCGTTGGGGTTCAAATGACGGCAATGAGCGTTGAGCTCGGACGCGATGTCTCGTTGGATGAAGTTCGCAAACAGATTGAGCCGTTGTTCGAGAGGTATCTGGGCGTTGGCCATGCCAGCGTCGACCTAGAAGGTCAACCCACGGTCGAGCCGGAGGCTCGCGCCCAATCCTCCGGATTGACCGTGGGTTGAGCTTCCAGCTCGACGCTAGATCCCCAAAAAATTCGATAACAACTTCTTCCCTTCCCTCGTCATAACCGATTCGGGGTGAAACTGCACTCCATGAATCGGATACTGCCGGTGCCGAAGCCCCATGATCTCTTGTTCTGCTGTTTCGGCGACAACCTCAAGCTCAGACGGAACCGACTCCCGTCGCACGATCAGCGAATGATAACGGGTAGCCTCAAACGGGTTCGGTAATCCGGTAAACACGCCGTCGCCTTCGTGCAAAATGGGCGATGTCTTTCCGTGCATGATGCGTCCCGCTCGAACCACCTCGCCTCCGTATACCTGACCGATACATTGATGCCCGAGACAGACGCCGAGTACCGGTACGCGCGGACCGAAGTGACGGATCACGTCGTTGCTGATTCCGGCGTCGTCCGGCGTCCCCGGTCCCGGAGAGATACAAATGCGCTCCGGACCCATTTTTTCGATTTCTTCGATCGTCGTCTGATCGTTTCGCCGAACGGCTACCTCGGCGCCAAGCTCTCCGAAGTATTGAACCAGGTTGTAGGTGAACGAATCGTAGTTGTCGATGACCAGGATCATACGATCTCCTTAGCACGCTCGATGGCGCGAAATGTAGCCATCGCCTTGTTTACACTCTCCTGGTATTCAGTCTCTGGATCGGAATCGGCTACCACTCCCCCGCCCGCTTGCACAAACGCCACATCGTCCTTCAACACGATACTTCTCAAGGCGATACAAGAATCGAGTTGTCCATCAAACCCGATATAACCGACAGCTCCGGCGTAGACGCCGCGTCTCGACTTTTCAAATTCGTAAATCAGTTGCATAGCCCGGACCTTTGGTGCGCCCGACACCGTGCCTGCAGGAAACGTAGCACGGATTACATCATATGCGTTTTGGCCCTGGCGAAGCTTGCCGACAACGTTCGAAACGATGTGCATGACATGGCTGTACCGCTCGATCGTCATAAAGTCGGTCAATTTAACGCTGCCATAGTCGCAGATTCTCCCGACGTCGTTGCGAGCCAAATCGACTAGCATCAAATGCTCCGCCCGTTCTTTAGGGTCGGCCAGCAGCTCCTGCGCAAGGTGTTGATCCTCTTCCGGTGTTGATCCGCGTTTTCGAGTTCCAGCGATGGGCCGAATTTCAACCTGCCCGCCCCAGAGCCGAACATGCACCTCCGGAGAAGTTCCAATCAATGAGAACTTCTCACCGAGCCGAAGGCAGAACATGTAAGGAGACGGGTTCACAAACCGCAGAGCTCGATAAAGAGAAATCGGGTTTCCGTCGAACGGCGCTTCAAATCGTTGGGATGGAACCACCTGGAAAATGTCGCCCGCTGCAATGTGCTGTTTAGCCCTGCGAACAACGTCGAAATACCCTTCGGGCGTTGTATTGCTGCGCGGCGTCGGCATCGCCTGGCCGGCGGAAACGTTCATCAGGCGCGGGCGCGTTGGATTCTCCAGACGCTCAACGATCCTTCGGATCTTTTGTGTAGCAACCTTATAGGCTTGATCCGTGCCCTCTTCATCAACCAATGCGTTCGCGACGATCTTCAGTCGCCGGAACCGATGATCGAAGACCAAGAAGGTATCGGTTACCATGAACACCATGTCCGGTACCTTGAGCACATCTGGTGGCGGATCTCCGACTGTTGGCTCGAAAAATCGGACCGTATCGAAGCCGATATACCCTACGGCACCTCCCGCGAACGGCGGCAATCCAGGGATCTGCACGATCCGAAAACGGGCCATTAGCTCCTGAAGTTCCTTCAGGGGATCGTTGGTAGCGTCGAATTCTCGTGCTCGTCCATTTTCTTCAATCGTGATGTGCTTGCCGCGAGCCTCAAAGAACGCGCGCGGATTGCTACCCAGAAACGAGTATCTGCCAACATGTTCGTCGCCTTCGGCTGACTCGAGTAGAAACGATCGGACACCGTTGTCTATCTTCTCGAAGACCGATATCGGCGTTTCGCAGTCGGCAACAATCTCCGTGTAGATCGGGATCAGGTTCCCGAGTTGAGCGAGCTTCTCGAACTCGTCGCGGGACGGAAAAATTGGTGGAGGAACATTCATTTCTCGTACTTTTCAGCGGGATCGAACACTTTGCTGTCGCTGACAGGGAGCGGTTTGCCGGTGCGGTCAAGCTCCTGGAAAAAACAGGTCCGGTAGCCGGTGTGGCACGCTCCGCCTTCTTGATCTACTTCAAAGAGGAGCGTGTCCTTATCGCAATCGACGAACCATCGAATCAGACGTTGGGTATGGCCGCTTGTCTCCCCCTTTTGCCACAGTTTGCTGCGGGACCGACTCCAATAGTGCATCACACCGGTCTCGAGGGTTTTGGCTAGCGATTGCCGGTTCATCCATGCCATCATCAAGACCCGGCCGGGCGAAGCTGCTTCTCGTACAATTGCGGCAATCAAGCCATTGTCTGTGTATTTAAAATCCAGGTCCATTCAGTGGAGGCGAGGTAAGAGGATCTACTAGCCCAGCGTGGCGTCATGTTCAAGGAGTGGCGAAGAATGACTTGGCACTGGAAGACGGTGCTTCCACCTTCGCCCTCCAGCGTTCATCGATACGACTGAAGAATTATTCAGCCCTTCGGCTCACGGCTGGATAGCTCTTAGGTACAATTGCGGCAAGCCCATCGGGACCGAAGTTGTACTACATGAAAAACATCGGCGCTCTGGCTGTGCAAGTGGAGGGAACCAATCGCGATTGTTCCAATTGTATCGATCTTCCTCGTAGGACCGGTCAAAGACCCACGACGTTGTGTGGGCCACTGCATATTCAATGCGCTGGACATGGTGATCCCAAATACCTGGACCAGTTAGTCAGCGATGTCCTCGGCTGGCCTCACATTGAGGCGCTGCCTGCTTCGGCTGACCGACCGGACATGGTCCCAATCCGCTTAGAGCGAGGCGCCGCGGCCAATGGGTCAGCATCATTTTTGAGTGCGAGAGAGTTCGCTCGCGTCCTGCGGGGAGCGCCCACGATTTACTTAGGCTTGCCGTTGACATGGGCTCACTGGGCAATTGTGCGAGGATGGGCTGAGCCCCACTATCTTAGTTCATTCGGATTGCTGCCGGCCGGAACGGTTGTCGTCTACACGCCAAGGGATCCGGGAGAACTATTTGTCTGCTATTCCCTTTTCTTCGCCGCCTACCATTTTGCCTGTAAGCTCAATCCAAAGTGAGGTCGTTGTTCGAGAGATCAAGCGGGATCCTCAGTCGCCAAGGCTACGGAGGACATGTCGAAGCTACTCCTGGGTTTTAACCTTCCCGGATTAAACCGCGCTTCCTAGCGATAGCAATCGCCTCGGTCCGCCCCACCGCTCCTAGCTTCACCAAAATGGACTTCACGTGAGCCTTCACTGTGTGCTCCGTTATCTTCAGTTTTTGCCCGATTTCCTTGTTGCTGTTTCCATCCGCTAACTGCCGCAAGACTTGTACTTCCCGGGGCGATAGCTCGGCACGACCCAACGATTCTGTGAGCATCGAAGCGATTCTGGACGGCACTAAGGCTTCGCCGGCAGCAACTCGACGGACTGTTTCAAGAATTTGTTCGGGGAGCGCCCCTTTCACCAGATAACTTTTCGCGCCCGCCTGCAAGGCCCGGCGCACATCCTCCTCGGTCTCATAGGTGGTCATCACAATAATCCGAGGCTTTGGCCGGCGGCTGGACATCAACTCGGTAACGACCTGGAGTCCGTCCTTCCTTGGCATCCGCAGGTCCAGCATAACCACATCTGGGAGCGTTTGATCGTACAATGCGCAGACATCCACGCCATCGGCGGCCTCGCCGATGACCTGGATGTCTCGTTCCGAGCGCAGAATGGCGGCCAAGCCCTCCCGCACCACCGGATGATCGTCTGCGATCAGAACCCGAATAACGTTGGCTGGAAAGGATTTCATGGAGCGGTTCTCCTGCGAGGATCAATCACAGGTTACGCGATGGCTTCGAAGTGAGAAAGGTGTTTCCCGTTGCTCGTTAGAGGGGTGTCGAACTTGTTCCATCGAGCAACCGGCCGTCGTCCCGCCGTCCTTTTCATGAAGGAATCCGCAGACGCACAATCACGCTGGTGCCTTGACCCGACTTGCTTCGAACATCCAGCGTTGCGCCGAGATTTTTAGCTCTCGCGCGCATATTCGCGAAACCGAAGCCTTGACCGGCGCTCACCAGTCGAGCTCTTGCTAGTCCAGAGCCGTTATCCGTAACCTTAAGTACAAGGTTGGGCGGGTTCTCGCACAGGGTAATCTTGATCTCAGTGGGCTGCGCATGGCGAAGCGCGTTACTGATTGCTTCCTGACCAATTCGTAACAGATCCTGTTGAGCTTGGGGCGACAAGGCTTTGTCGTCTACCGGGCTTGCCCGAAATATGCAGCTTATAAGCCCGGGAATATTCGAGCGTTCAGCCAACTTCCGCAACGCTTCGATCAGGCCGGATTCCTCGATGATGTTCGAGCGCAGGCTCAGCGCGGAACGGCGCGCTTCCGATAGCCCGAACCGAGCCAGTTCGTTGGCACGCTCTACGTGGCTGCGTGCATCTTTGCTCTTTCTGGCCATTGCTCGAACGGCGACCGAAAGTTGCATCGAGATGCCGGCAAAACTCTGGGCCAACGAGTCGTGAATCTCGCCGGCCAACCGGTTTCGCTCCTCCAGCACAGCAGATTCCCTGGCTGCTTTTGCTAATTGCGTGAGCTGAATGGCTAAGCTCGCATGCGTTGCTAAAGCTCTAGCAATCTCGAGCTCCTCTTCTTTTAACTCACATTCACCCGTAAACCGAAAGCTCAACATACCGTTGACCTGCCCTTTGGCGCTCAACGGTATGATTAAGACGGACTTGACGCCTTGCGCGGCTAGATAGGTGCGTACCACTTCCGGCAGCCGGATTGCCAGTCGACTATCAAGCGGTAATAGGCTGATAGACTCGACCAAATGGGACGCCGTAAGCTCATCCCGATTGATGGTGCGCCCGGCCTTTGGGTATCCCATTTCATCCGGCGACCTGACTCGTCCGTCCTGGTAGATCAGCTCAAGCGCCATGGTCTGGTCTTCCGGCCCGAACAGCGACAGCGTAGAAGAAACCGCGCCCAACTGTACAGTGATTGCTGCCATGACCTGGCCAATGAACTCATCGAGCTGCGGAACTGAAGCGAGCTGATCCAGCGAACTACGCAACGCTGCGTTCGCTTTGACCAACTGAGCTAACCGCTGCTGCGCAAACGTCGCTCGCTCGCGAGCAATCGCGGCTTGCAGTTCTTCTGCTCGTTTCGCTTCGGCGTACAAGCGAGCGTGATCTAAAGAAATGGCGGCTTGAGCGGCCAATAGCTCTAGCAGGGCAACCCGCTTCGGTATGAAAACCCCAGGCGCCAGGTTGTTCTCCAGATAAAGCACGCCAATTGAACCAGTCCGCTTTAGCAGGGGTAAACAGATGACCGATCGAGGCCGTTTTCGCAACACGTAAGGATCTTGAGAAAAGGGGATATCGCTCGAGGCGTCGTCCAGAATCAAACTGTGTTGCGATCGGATCACGTAACGGAGAATCGACTCGGGCAGGTCACTGGAGGAGGCTGCAGCCTGCCGCAGTTGAACTTCAACTCCGCTGGGTCCGACCTTAGCCTCGGCTTCAATCCGATATTCGTCGCCTTGTTGCAATATCAGCAGGCCGCGCTCCGCGCCAGCGTGCTCAACCGCGATCCTCATGAGCGTTGGAGTCAGCTTCTCTAATACGATCTCACCTGAAACCGCCTGAGAAATCTTCACAACCGTCTGCAAATCCAGCTGTTCGACGGATGCTCCGATGGAACGCGGACCACTTAACAAAGGTGGGTCTGCGATGCCCGGGAACTTCTGCTCGAGCTGGCCGACCTTAGCAAATGCTCCCCAACGAAGGTAGCATTGACGCGCATTCCGGAGGTAAGTGTGGGCGATCGTTTCAAAGCCGCGATCTAGATAAAATCGAGCAGCCACTTCGTTCCCGATGGCTTCGTTCTGCACCAATCCATTTTTGCGTGCCGACTCGATCGCGTTTTCATACAGCCGCATCGCCTCCAGGTCCCGGCCTTCAATCCGAGCTGTCTCGGCCGACACCAACGCGTATTTGTCGAAGAATGTCGGAGGGTGCGTTTCCGCCCACTCACTTAACTTCGCCAGATGCTGTTCAAGCGCTTCAGCTGAGTGACGCGTCTCTGACGAGAAGGGACTAATCATTGCCGCTGTGGCTAACGCTGCGTAAAAATGATAGTCGGCGGCTTGGATATGGCATTGGGCGGACCAAAGCAACGGCTCTAATTCCTGGGCTGCCGCCATCGCTGCCTCATATTGACCGGCCATAAAACCGGCCCGCAGTTTGAGGATCAGATCAAAGCAAATGGCCACAGGCGGAAAGCCTTCACCGTATTTCAAACGCGAAGTATCGAATTCTACGCCGCCAAAAGAGCAGACGCTCGCATTGTCTCCTCGCGCGCGTTGGATAAAAGCCTGGATGCTGCTTAAAATATTCACGACCTGGAGGAATTTCGCTCTCCGGGCAACGTCCAGGGCTTTCACCGATTCAAGCCAAACCTGATCCAGGTTATCACCCCGCGCCAGCAGGTCGGTCACCTTGTGCTCCAGACTGTAGCAGGCAAAAACAACGTCTCCCGTTTCAACCGCAGCGTGGAACGCAGTATCTAAGAACTCAAGGGCAACGGTAAGCGGGCGTGTCCAGACAACCACCATCTGGGCAAGCAAGTAGATATCTGAGGTCCAAGCTGAGAATTGATGTTTTTCAATAAGCCGGATGGCGAGCTCGGCAAAACGATCACCGTCGTGATAGCGATGAAAAACTGGCCCGAGAAAAAGTCCGAACCCGATATACCCGTGGGCCGAAGAATCCGCCGTCCCATGCGTAAGACTTATGTTCACCATGTGGCAGACGATCAGCTGCGTCAGATTGGTGTCGACCAGGTAAGCTGCGCGCGAAAGAATTGAGAGCACACCCATGGCAATCTGCATTTCGGAGTTGGTCATCAGCGGAAGGTCAACAAGGCTCTCGATCGGTTGCGCATCTAAGTGCAACCAGACTTTGTTGTACTCGATCTCGACGTCTTGTCGCGTTGGCCGGACTGGCATGACCACGCCAAACATCCGCAAGCACTCGAGGCCGCTCTGGATCGCTTCAGGAAGGGCCGATTCCACCATGTGCAAGTGCATTTTCAAACGATAAGCAGCTGCGCGGTCGACCTTCGATTCGCTTCGCCAGAGAAGCTCTGAAATCAGTCGCCTTGCTTCCGCAAAATTCGCGCGGATGAACTCGCATTCAGCCATTTCATACCACAAATCGAAAGCCAGTTTGGGCTGGGTCTCCCATCCCCAGTCCCCGATCAACGCAATTCCAAGCGAGAAAAATACGCAGGTTGAAGCGTAAGCGGCTGTGGTCTTTGCTTTTCGTCCGGCCCTGAGATTCAGTTTCGCTGCGCGGCCTTTCTCATCGCGATCGGAAATGAGCGAACCGCCCAGGTTGAACTGGCTGACAATATCGAAGATGTTCTCCTCGATCTCGCTGGGTGTCATTCGGGCGAGCAACGAGCGACCGATTGTGAGATGGAATTGGGCGCGTGCCTTTTCCGGAATAAGGGCATAGGCGGCCTCCCGGATGCGGTCGTGGAGGAACTGGTAAGAATCGTCGTTGCGCAGAATTAGTTCAGTCCGGACAGCGTCCCAAAATGCCGCGTGCATTTCCTCTTCTGCTCTACCGTCGACTGCAAGAATTATGCTGACATTGACTTCATTGCCCAGGCAAGAAAGCCGTTTCAATGCTTCCTGCGTGGCACTCGGCAAACGCCGCAGTTTGACGATCATGAGATCTGCTACGTTATCGGTGAACCCTTTGGCACGGATATGATTCAAGTCCCATCGCCAAGCCGCCTCTCGCGCTTCAAATTTCAAAAGCCGCTCTTCGGCAAGCGCGGTGAGAAACTGAATTGTAAAGAACGGGTTACCGTGGGTTTTACTGTGGACCAGCGCGGCGAGCTGCCGAGTGCGTGACGGCTTGCAATACAAGGCGTCGCCGAGCAGTTGTTCCGTGTCTTTTACAGAAAGCGGTTCCAGCGCGATCTCATGAATAACCACCCCGGCGGCACGGATTGAGTGCAGCGTTAGCCTGAAAGGATGGCTGGCAGTCACTTCGTTTTCGCGGTACGCCCCTACTAACAAAAGATATTGGATCTCCCGATGCGTAAGAAACTGTTCGATCAGTGTGAGCGTTGCTGAGTCCAGCCATTGCAGGTCGTCGAGGAATAAGGCCAAAGGATGTTCTTTTCGCGCGAACACGCCGAGAAACTTTCGCCAGACCGCCTCGAAACGGTTTTGCGCTTCCTGTGGGGGCAGTTGACGGGGAACTGATTGCTTCCCGATTATTAACTCCAATTCGGGGATCAGATTGACCATCAATTGACCGTTGGACCCTAGTGCTTCGAGAATCACTTTACGCCATTGAATGACCGCCTCCTCGTTCATGCTGAGGATTTGATTCACGAGCGTCCGGAACGCCTGCGCCAGTGTCGCATACGGCACACCTTGTTTATTCTGGTCAAATTTCCCGGAAACAAAGATGCCGCACGGCTGGACGATCAGCTTATACAGTTCGTGTACGAGTGAGGACTTGCCGATCCCAGAGTAGCCAGAGACCAGGATCAATTCCGGTTTACCAGATCCGACGACTCGATCAAAAGCCTGGAGCAACGTCTGGGATTCTCGTTCGCGGCCATAGAGCTTTTCCGGAATCAGGAGCCGGTCTGGTACGTCCTGTTGCCCGATTGGGAACGGTTGGATTGTACTGGCTGACTCCCATTCCAGCAAACATTTCCTAAGATCCGCCTCAAGGCCGGCCGCGGTCTGGTAGCGGTCTTCTGCTGTCTTGGCAAGAAGTTTCAAAACAATTGCCGACACTGGCTTGGGTATCCCCGCGACCCGCTCTCCAGGTGCCGCTGGGCACCTGGCGATGTGACAGTGAACCCATTCGATCGGCTCAGAGGCAATAAACGGGAGCGAGCCGGTAAGCATCTGGTAAAGCGTGATGCCGAGTGAATAGAGATCGCTACGTGAGTGATCGACCGATTCATGCGTCCTGTTTGCTCGGGTGCCATGTAGGCTAGTGTCCCGGCAATCATTTCGGGAGGTTCAATGATCTGGCGTTCCCGCGGTAATTGTGACGCGATCCCGAAACCGGTAAACCACACTTTAGCGGTTATAGGGTCGACCAGGATGTGAGCGGGCTTGATGTCCTTATGAATAAGACCTCGGCGATGGAGTTCACTGAGCCCAGCTGCCAAATTAGTCGCGATGCGGAGGAACCGGCCGAGTTCCATCGGTTGCCCGAGCGAGCGATCGAGCTCGACGACCCCCGGACCGGGATCCTCAAGTACCAGCATCGTCCGCCCTTCGTGGCGAACGAGTGATAGTGGTTTGGGAGCGCAGTCTAGTTCGAGCCCCTCCAGCAAGGAATATTCGTGCTCAAGCCGTCTGACTACTTCGGGGTCCGGCCGTTTAAACACCGGTGCCACTACAAGAATTGGTCGAAGCTCCCCCGGTCCGCGTCCACGGTAAAGATTGAGCTCCCCGTCGGTCCGCAGAATCTCGAATGCATATTTCGAAATCTCAACCACTGCTAAGCCAGCCTGCCTCTCTAGCGACCTATTCCTGACCCCCGGTCGCCTCTGGAGGCACTCCATCTTATACTACCAAAACATAACTTGGCCATTCCTCTTCCGAATCGCTATAGCCCCCCTCTTTTGATCAATCGAAACGAAAACCAGCAACCGATTTCGCGGAGCCATCCTTAGCCCCGCAAGACAGCGTTGTAGTATTACCTGCTAGCAGGCATCGTCGATTTTCCTACCTCCGATACACTCAGGGGTGCTTCCAAGGGGGAATGGACAATCCGTTCCTTGGTTCAATAGCGCCGCTTGTGGGCGCAGATAGTTTGTGGCCTGTCCTCCGTGGCCTCCTCCTTCGCTGAAAGCTATGGAGGACACGTTGGCGAAGGAGGCTTCCGTGCTCGTGTGCCAAACGATCGAACTGCTCCGCGTATGAACCCTAATCGCTCCAATCGCGTCGTTTTCGAAACAGCGGTGCTGCTCACGCTATGCGGCTTAATACTTTCCGCGACCTTGGCGACGATTGTTCAAATGGACAAAGAAATGATCGCAACAGAAACGGCGACTCAGCCCGGGAATTTGCTGACGTCGCATCATTGAGAACGCCTTGTTTGACCGATGCTAGCTGGCAGAAAGGATTAAGAAACGAATGGGGTCGACATTTTGGAAGGACTTCAATAGTGAGGACCGATGGCGATTCCCGGAAATCGCTCCTTGGCAGATCCAAAGGTCGCTCGGCAATCCGATAGTGGATTATTGGGAACGGGTGCGCGCGGAATGGATGTGGCAACGCAGACAGAGACCATTTCTAGGCGCGGGTGCTTTCGGTTACGCTTTGATTGTCGCGGTGAGCGTCTCACTTTTGCTTATTCCGGTTGTCGGCATTTTTCTGGAGGCAGCCTGGTTGCCTGGCTGTTTCCTGTTAATTGCGTTAGACGTCGTGAGGAACGCGCGCTGGCGGCGTGACTATGAGAAGAGCCTTTGCCGAATGATCCGCACGATGCAAAGCCGAGAGTCGCTCTAGCTGAATGAGCAGAAATTGGAGCGTATCCGCCGGTTGGATGAAGCGAACCAGTACAAGTCCGCAGAGAATTCAAAGCAGACCAAAGCCTGTCTTCCGATTCTCTATAAGCTACTTTCTCGGTGCGCTTGTATTGAACATCTTAATGTCTCCATTAGTGGCTCGGCTTAAGAGCGGGGGTCTGATTGAGACGATTCTGATGACATTGGTTTTGCTATGTGCCGTACTCTCCATTGCCGGCGGACGGAAAGCGTTAGTTGGACTTGTATTGGTGGCACCTGCAGCAATAGGAGAATGGTTGATCTATTGGCGGCCGGAGCTGTTGATCTACGTGGTAACCCGAGGAGCCGGTCTGCTGTTCATCGGATTCGTCGTTGTTCAGCTTCTTCGCTTCATAGTGTATGCGCCTCGCGTCGATTCCGAGGTTTTGTGCGCAGCTATTGCCGGTTACCTGCTATCCGGGCTCGCATGGTCCCTTGCTTATGCTCTATTGGACCGCCTGGACCCAACTTCTTTTGCTTTTACACTCGCACCGAAGTCCGGCCAATCTATGGATAGCTTCACCGGCCTTTATTTCAGTTTCATCACCCTTAGCACCGTCGGGTATGGCGATATCATCCCAGTGTCGGAAATCGCGCGGATGTTGGCGATGGTGGAAGCGATGTTCGGAATGTTCTACGTGTCGTTGCTAATCGCTCGACTGGTCTCACTCTACTCCTCCAAAAGTCCGCCCGAGTCGCACGACTCGAGGAATTCCTAGACAAGAAACCTGTCTTCTGGCCGCTCGCTCCTAACTTCTTGCTCCCGACTCCTAGCTCCTAGTCCTTAACGGAGACCGCTACTTGCAGCTCCTTGATTGCAACGACCAGCTGTTCAAAGCTCTCGAAACTGCGGGCGGCATCGCTTGCCGAATCTCTTTCCCGAATGGCAGCGTCTACCCGTAGTTCGCCTTGATTGATGTTCGGGAAAGGAGCTTCGATCATCGCGGCGCTTGCTTCCACCGCGTCTACCAGTGGTTTAACCGTTTCCGGCGAGCGGTCGGCCGTTTCCCGATCCGCAGCTGGCGCGGTCGCTGCTTGTTCCCGGATCCAAGGAAGGGATGTCAAATAGACTTGTTCTGCAGCGGCAGCCGCATTTTCGAGATCGGGGCCCTTGGTTGCTGGCGACCGATGAAGCAAAGCCTCGACGGCGGCCTGCTCTTGGTAGGCATTAGCTTCAGCCAAACGTGACGCGATTTCCAACTCAAGCCGCTCGCGTTGCGGAGTCGAACCATTCCCGCCGCGAATGTTGAGAAGACGAGCGACAGCTCGAAGAGCGGCGGCGAGTTGCTGCCGCGCAATCGAGCGCGCTTCTTCGGGCCAAACTAGCGAGAATACCGTGCTGATGATGAGAATGCCCAGGATGATTCCAATGAATCGATCGCGGATCGGATCGATCTCTTTGGGTGGTCCGTAATCCTTTAAAACGCCCAAATCGAAGGCAAGCGCTATTTGCAGTCCCATGTAAGAGATCTTTTCACTGCCAAATGCGACCCAGGCCGCCAACCCGTGCAAGCAGAATACAATCACAAGATACATCCCCAGGGTCTCAAATCTTGGGATCAGCCAGATCGTACAGATCAGACCTAACGCGCCTCCGATCACGCAGCCCGCGATTCGGAGGATGCCTTTGTGGATCGTGGCCCCGGTGCTGCCGAGTGCGATAATGAGCGGCGTGTAATAGACAGTGTGAATACCGAAATAGTCGCTGGCAGTATAGAAGACGTAACCAATCATTCCTGCCAACGTGACCTTCAAAGCAAATTGCGCATGTCGGGGATTAGTGAAAGCGTCTGCTACAAAAATGGACTTCTTTGCGCTTGCGGCCGGCTTTGTCTCGTGACGTTCCTCAGGCAACGCTCTCAAATCCTCGAGCGTTCGCTCAGCTTCGATCAGCTTAGGCGGCAGGGAATTGCCGATTCTTTTCTGCGAGGGGACTGGGATCTCAGCGGACGGCACAAAGCCGTCCGCAAATTCTCGCTCAAAATATTCGGCGTCTTCCACGATCCGTCCGAGAATCGCTTTTTCCGAAGATGAAATCGAAGCGGCCCCGGCCGATTGCGGCCGCCTGCCCCAGTTGGAAAATGTTAGCTTGGCAATTTTATCCAGAGCCAGGATTAATCGCGTCAGTTCCTTTTGCTTTGGGCGTAGTCTACGAGTTTCCAGCAACGAAAGTTTCAGCAATTTCAGCAGACGTAGCGGGCCCTGCTTGGCCAGCGGACGAAGCAATCTCAGGCCAGCCATGATCGAATCATCGCTCAATTGCTTCGCAGCAATTGATACTGTCCGCCACCCAGCAGCAAACTCTTCTTGAAGCACGCGGCTCGCTGGAACTGGGAATAGCATAAGGGTGGCAAGCCAGCCACACCCGGCCGCTAATGCCACTGCGACCCACACCCATAGGAATTGGTGGACGGCTTCCTCTGGTGTAGGAAAGAGGTCAACGATGCTTTGCGAGACGGACACGATGAACGCCAGGATGAACCCCACCGGTCCGATCGATAAGATGCGAAAGAGATACATGCCGACAAAGATCTCCACCGCCATACCAGGGATCCTGAATTCGGGCCGGTTACCAGTACATTTGAAGAGAAGAAGAGCGGCGCCGACCGAAACTGTGATCGCCAGCAAAGCCAAAACTGCCGTGATTGCCGTCGTAATCGTCTCTTCCTTAGCTACGAATAGAGTCAAGAAGGGCAACACATCCTGCAAAGGCAACCTGAAGGTGTTTGATAATAACACGATCGCTGTACAAGCGATCGCCATCCGGAGTGCGGCCAGATCGCGTCCAGGAAACGGTTTCAGCTCGCCCCATAGGATAGATAGCAGCCCGGCTCGGGACTGCTTCATCTCAGCTGAGTAGTTTGCGATACCCTCGGACATCTAGTTACTTTCGATCGGCGGATCGGGTGAATCCTTTGATGGTAGTCACTGCAGTAGTACCCATGCGAAAGACGTTCGGGTCCGGACTCTCAATCACGATCCGAACCGGAAATCGTTGAGCGATCCGCACCCAGTTGAGATCGCGCTTAACAAAGGGCAATCCCTTAACTTCGACGTTATCGTCCTGAGACTGTACTGCTGGCGAGATTCCTTCAACCGTCCCTTCGAACCGGCGATCAGGGTTAGATAAAAGATAGACCTCTGCGGTCATACCGGGACGAATACTTTTCAGCTCGCGCTCGCGAAAGTTCGCCAGCACATACCATTTCCGCGTATCGAGGAAGGCAAAAACCTCTACGCCCGCGTGCGCGTAGTAACCTTCCGATATGTTAAGTCCGACAACCTGGCCATCGAAAGGCGCGTAAACCCGAGTGTATGATAGTTCGAGTTCCGCGGTGCCGAGAGCGGCAACCTGACCAGGGCGCTGAGCCTGGAGAGTTGCCAGCGCACTGACCGCCACGCGAGCCTGGTTCAGTTTCTCGTTCGCTTGCGCCACTTCGGCTTCGAGGGAGGAGAGCTTGGTCCGCGCCTGATCAACCTGTTCACGAGTGGCATAGGCCTTGGGCAACAACGGTTCAAGGCGGTGTAAAGTATCCGCCGCTTGATCGCGCTCAGCGGTGGCTTGCCGTACGGCCGCTTCCGCAGCCTTCACTTGAAACTTCAACTGGGCATCCTGGGTTTTGGCGACTTCAATCTGTTCATCGAGCGCCGCAAGAGCTGCCCTGGCTCTGTCAACAGATAGCTTGAAGTCCGCCGGGTCGATTTCGAAGATGAGGTCGCCGCTCTTAACAAATTGGTTGTCCTGAACGTGAACCTTTATAATTGGGCCGGAGACGCGGGGTGCAATGCCGATCAGGTTTGCTCGGGCCACCGCATCATCTGTCCTCGGGTGCTGCTCGTTAAAATTCCAGGCGGCCAGGCTCAGGATAAACGCCAGAACGAGTATACCGAGTCCTATCGTCACCCCTACCAGCGGTTTTAACTTCTTCGAAATGCGATGTCCCGATACTTTGCTGTCAAAGTCAGGCTCTTTTGTTGTTTGACTCGCGTTCATGGGTTTGGTGTTAGGCGGCAAAAAACAAAAACCAGGTAACAATGCTGAAAATCAGGATCAGGCCGATCGGTATCAAAGGACCGAGCATCCGAACTGTGCCCAGCTCGAAAACGCGTCCGAGAAAGCTGACGAAAATGGTTAATATAACCCCCACCACTAGACAGATCAGCCAAGCCGGGAAATAGGAACCATAGACATCGAGGCTCGGAGCACAGGAGCCGATCCGCGCACACCCACCTAGTAGCAATGGCAGACAAAATAGACTTGCTGGGAATCTGTGGTTAGACATTCGGGCTCCTCATCGATGGATCTGCCGCGCGGTGGGCTTGGAATCAGGTCGCGCCAAATCGCCGAGCGCAAACGCGAGCGCCGTAGCTGCGGTATGAATAGCAGACCGGCTTTGAAAAAGAGCGTTGCGAGCGTTGGTCAGCCGCGTCTCGCTGCTTACCAGCTCGGTGTAAGTAGAGAGACCAACTTTGTAAGAGCTGAGTACAGAATTATAGGCATCCTGTGATGCCTTGACCAACGCATCGGCAGCGCTTTCGCTGCTGATCGCCGTGTGCAGATCGGTATAGGCTTGCCAGACTTCGCGGACCGTTCGGTCGTTGCTCTGTTGCAACTGGCTATTCGCCTCGCCTAATGCCGATTCTGCGGCGGACAGCTCATGACGTCGTAAAAAGCCATCAAAAACAGGAAATTCCATTGCTAACCCAGCTCCGAACGTCGGTGCTCCCGCATCGAATGTGCTGTGACCCAGACTCAGACGCTCCTCACCATAGCCGACACTTGCTAGCCCGCTGATCTTCGGATAATAGCTCGCCTTAATTTCGTTGATCTTGGCTTCCTTAGAACGAATATTGGCAACCGCGGCGACCATGTCCGGCCGGTTAACTAAAGCATGCTCTACTAACTGATTGAGCGGCGTCTCTATGTTGGTCGGGAGCGAGCCGGCAAAATCGTCTGCGATCTGAATTTTGACCGATGGGGAAAGGCCGATACCGACCAGCAGATCGACCAGGGCATCCGTCTGGCTACCAAGCGCTCTCTGCAGATCGAATCGTGACTGGGCAAGCTGCTGCTTTGCTTGTAGTAATTCGGGCTGAGTCGCCAAGCCTGTCTTGAACCGCTCCGCCACCGCATCGCTAACCGTGCTGGCTGTATCCAGCGCGGACTGGGCGACGCGTACGGCATCGCGTTGATTGTTGTAAGTATAAAAGCTTTTACTAACCTGGAAAACTAACTTTTGGTGGGTCGCATTGAAGCCGAGGTTCGCCATCAACAGTTCTTCGCGCGCGGCGCGGACCGACGCAGCCCTTTCTCCAAAATCGAATAGCAGCCATTTTAAAGAAAGAGTCGTCTGACCCAAGATATCAAGATGCATAACCCCTGCACTCTTGAGGCTAATGGCTGATGATGCCGGCCCTCCGGTTTGGATTGCCCGGATTAGTGCTGCCCGGTCGACACTCAACGCCGGGAGCGGGGCAAAGAGCCGGGTGTAGCCGGCCGCAGCCGCGGCCGACAAGATCGGGTAATAAGTCACCTCTTTCAGGCCGACCCCTGCCAGCGCTTGCTTAGCTCTTTGCCAGGCGATCTTCGTATCAGGATTCAGCTGCTGGGCAAGATCGATCAGATCCGGTAAGTGATAGACCTTGCGGGGATCGACCATCGCCTCGCTCGAAACCTCGATGCGACGGCCCTGCAACTTCGCCTGATGCGCCGGCAGGTCGGGCGGAGCCCAGGTTCGGTCCGCCGAAGGTGGAGCGCTGTCCTTCGCTCCAGCAGCAACTGCAGCGATCAGGTAGATCCAACCCAGGCCGCACACTATGCCGACTCTGAAAAGCGGCGAAGCTCTGCCAGCGCCAGGTCGAGCGCTAAAGAGCCGACGATGACCGTGACAAGGCCTTGCTCGCCTCGCCCCGGTATCCAATATGCACTTCCGTTTCACGATCGTTTCGCCGAATGCTTCCCGCCGGCCACGGGAAAGTCTCAATTAGTCTTTTGTATGCATCCTTGGTATTCCTCCTTGGGCCCGTTGTGAATTACTCTTTCGAAGGGGTGACGAAGGGCGTATCGGCGTGTCGGCGTGTCGGCGTGTCGGCGTATCGGCGTATCGGCGTATCGGCGTGTCGGCGTGTCGGCGTGTCGGCGTTACACTCATTCACCGCTGTTCCTGGCGTTTGAAGATTCGGAACAGCTAAAAAGGCGAAGGCAAAGGATTACTCCTCCTGCTCCCAGTGAGCAGTAAAA
>Ga0207684_10002617_pt1 | contig 18008 bp, 14 predicted proteins | sample KBSK5501metaG_FD_184342 | JGI IMG/M metagenome (GOLD analysis project Ga0207684, IMG submission 184342) | Corn, switchgrass and miscanthus rhizosphere microbial communities from Kellogg Biological Station, Michigan, USA - KBS K5-50-1 metaG... | ecosystem: Host-associated > Plants > Roots >...
GCCATTACATGTCGGTGTGGATGGACCGCAGCACCGTGACGTTCAGCCAGATGGGCGGCGAAGGCGTGTCGTGGACCGGCCAGGCCGCGTTCACGAACGAGAAGCACGTCTTCTCGAATCTCGGCGACGGCACGTACTTCCACTCGGGGCTGCTCGCGATCCGCCAGTCGGTCGCGGCCAAGGTCAACATCACCTACAAGATCCTGTTCAACGACGCGGTCGCGATGACCGGCGGGCAGCCGGTCGACGGCACGATGAAGGTGCCGGAGATGACGCGCGAGCTCGACGCCGAAGGCGTTTCGAAGATCGTCGTCGTGACCGACGAGCCCGAGAAGTACGAGGCGAGCGAGATCGCCGGGCGGCTCGCGAGGGGCGTCACGGTGCACCACCGCGACGAACTCGACGACATCCAGAAGCAGTTCCGCGAACTGCCGGGCACGACCGCCATCATCTACGACCAGACCTGCGCGACCGAGAAGCGCCGCCGCCGCAAGCGCGGCACGATGGTCGACCCGGCCAAACGCGTCGTCATCAACGAGCTGGTCTGCGAAGGCTGCGGCGACTGCTCGGTGCAGAGCAACTGCCTGTCGGTCGAGCCGCTCGAAACCGAATTCGGCCGCAAGCGCCGCATCAACCAGAACACCTGCAACAAGGACTATTCGTGCGTGAAGGGCTTCTGCCCGAGCTTCATCACGGTCGAGGGCGGCCAGCTGAAGAGCACGAAGAAGGCGAAGACCGAGCGGCCCGATCCGTTCAGGATGCCCTCGCTGCCCGAGCCGACGCTGCCGCTGGCTGAATCGCCGTGGGGCATTGTCGTCGCCGGCGTCGGCGGCACCGGCGTGATCACGATCGGCCAGCTCCTCGGCATGGCCGCGCACATCGAAGGCAAGGGCATCGTCACGCAGGACGCAGCCGGCCTCGCGCAAAAGGGCGGCGCGACCTGGAGCCACATCCAGATCGCGAACCGGGCCGATGCGATCCTGACCACCAAGGTCGGCACCGCCGAGGCCGACCTCGTGATCGGCTGCGACCCCATCGTCGCGGCAAACAAGGCGACGCTCGCGACGATGCGCGAAGGCCGCACCTACGTCGCGCTGAACACGCACGGCACGCCGACCGCGGCGTTCGTGAAGCAGCCCGACTGGCAGTTCCCCGCGGGCAACTGCGATGCCGCGGTCGCCGCGGCGGCCGGCAGCGCGAACCTCGGCACGCTCGATGCCGACCAGCTCGCCGTGGCGCTGGTCGGCGACTCGCTGTACACGAACCCGCTGATGCTGGGCTACGCCTGGCAAAAGGGGCGCGTGCCGCTGAGCCATGCCGCGCTGATGCGCGCGATCGAGCTCAACGGCGTGCAGGTCGACAACAACAAGCTCGCGTTCGAGTGGGGCCGGCGCGCCGCGCACGACCTCGCGGCGGTGCAGTCGCTGCTCAAACCGGCCCAGGTCATCGACTTCGTCAGGAAGACCGTCAATGTCGACGAGGTGATCGCAAAGCGTGTCGAGTTCCTGACCGCGTACCAGGACGCCGCCTATGCGCAGGCCTACAAGGCCTATGTCGACAAGGTGCGTGCCGTCGAGGCGCCGCTGACCACGAAGAAGCTGACCGAGGCGGTCGCGCGTTATCTGTTCAAGCTGATGGCCTACAAGGACGAGTACGAGGTCGCGCGGCTGCACAGCGACCCGGCGTTCCTCGAAAAGATCGCCGCTCAGTTCGAAGGCGACTACACGCTGAACTACCACCTCGCGCCGCCGCTGACCGCGAAGAAGAATCCCGCCGGCGAGCTGCAGAAATCCAAATACGGCCCGTGGATGCTGACCGGCTTCAAGTGGCTGGCCAAGCTCAAGAGCCTGCGCGGCACCGCGCTCGATCCGTTCGGCCGGAGCGCCGAACGCAAGATGGAACGCACGCTGATCGCCGAGTACCGCGCGTCGGTCGACGAGGTCCTGGCCGGCCTGAGCCCGAGCAACCTGCCGCTCGCGCTGAGCATCGCGCGCATCCCCGAAGAAATCCGCGGCTACGGCCACGTGAAGGACCGCCACCTCGCCGCGGTGCGGCCGAAGTGGGCAGCGCTGATGGACGAGTGGCGCGGCAGCGCGCAGCGCCAGGCCGCGTGACGCGCGAAGACGGAGCGGTTTATGCGCCGCCGGGCGCCGGGCGCTTGCGTGCGGTGACCTCGATCTCGATCTTCATGCGCGGGTCGGCGAGCCCGGCCGAGATCATCATCGCCGCGGGTCGGACCTCGCCGAACACCTTGCGCAGCGCCGGCCAGCAGGCCGGGAACTCGGCGCCGTCGGGCAGCACGTAGACCACGCGCACGACGTCGGCGAACGTGGCGCCGGCCTCGGTGAGCGCCGCCTCGATGTTCTTCAGACACTGCTCGGCCTGCGCGAGCACGTCGTCGGCGATGGTCATCGTCGCGTAGTCGAAGCCGGTGGTGCCCGAGACAAACACCCACTCGCCGTCGACGACGGCGCGCGAGTAGCCGATCTCGTGTTCGAAGGTGGAACCGGAGCTGATCAGGCGGCGGGTCGTCATCGTGAGGGTCCTCTTGAGGGTCCATTGAGCGAGCCTTCGATTCTGCGGCGCGTCGCCAATGCTGCGGCACGTCGCCAACGTGACAGCGTATTCCCTAGCCGCCTGCGTCTCTTGGCGAGGGATATTAGCGACGGCCGGCCCTGCCTGGCCGAGCCCACCACAAGACCCAGGAGACAACCATGCGCACTCGCCTGTGCTTCATCGGCGCGCTGCTCGCCGCCGTGCCCGTCTTCGCCGCCGCGGCCGGCGTCAGCGTCCGGCTCGATTTTTCGGACCCGTCGACCAGCCCGTTCCCGAGCGACCGCTACACGCAGGTCGACTGGACCCAGAACACGTTCAAGCGCGTCCAGCTGCCGACGCCGGATTGCGCGGTGCGGGTCTCCGACTGCGCCGACATCGCCGTGATCAACACGCTCGACGGCTTCAACACGCAGCCGCGCATCACGGTGCCGTTCACCGGCGACATCGACATCACCTCGGTGAGCAGCGATACGGTCTACCTCGTGAACCTCGGCGACACGCTGTCGGGTCTGGGCTTCGGCCACAAGGTCGGCATCAACCAGATCCAGTGGGACGCCGCGGCGAAGACGCTGGTGGTCGAATCCGACGAGCTGCTCGCCGAGCACTCGCGCTACGTGCTGGTCGTGACCGACGGCGTGCGCGACGCATCGGGCGACCCGATCGAACTCGGGCGCTTCGGCCGCTTCACGGCCGCGCCGGGGATCGACGAGTGGCGCGACCACGAGCTGATGGCGTACCGCAAGTCGCTGCTCGATGCGCAGCACGCGGCGCGTTCCCAGCGCCAGCGCATCGCCGCCTTGAGCGTGTTCACGACGCAAAGCGTGACCGGCGACCTCGAGAAGATCCAGCGCCAGATCAAGCGCTCGACCCCCGCGCCGGTGGACTTCATGATCGGCAACGGCGGCAGCGTGCGCGCGGTATTCCCCGTGGCGGGCCTGGCCGGCATCCAGTGGGCGCAGCAGACCGGCACGGCGCCGTCGTTCACGACCTCGTTCGTGCCGACGACCGCGCTGAACGTCGTGCCCGGCGCGGTGGGCCGCGTCGCGTTCGGCAAGTTCCGCTCGCCCGACTACGAGAACGCCGCGCGGTTCATTCCGCCGACCGGCTCGCTGACCGGGCAGCCGGCGCCGCAGGGCTCCAACGAGCTGGTGTTCGAGCTGTTCCTGCCGAGCGGGCCGCGGCCGGCCGGCGGCTGGCCGGTCGCGATCTTCGGCCACGGCTTCACCGACAGCATGTACGGCGCACCGTGGACGGTCGCGTCGGTGTTCGCCTCCAGGGGCATCGCGACGATCGCGATCAGCGTCGTCGGCCACGGCGGCGGCGCGCTCGGCACGCTGAACGTGCTGCCGACCGCGGGTGCGCCGGTGGTGGTGCCGTCGGGCGGCCGCGGTTTCGACCAGGACGGCAACGGCACCATCGATTCGACCGAAGGCGTCGGCGCCGTCGGCGCGCAGACCATCATCTCGAGCCGCGACGGGTTGCGCCAGACGGTGGTCGATCTGCTGCAGCTCGTGCGGCAGATCCAGGTCGGCGTCGACGTGGACAGCGACGGCAGCACGGACCTCGACGCGAACCGCATCTACTACGCCGGCCAGTCGTTCGGCGGCATCTACGGCACGATCTTCCTCGGCGTGGCCAGCGACGTGAAGGCCGGCGTGCCCAACGTGCCGGGCGGCTCGGTCACCGAAGTCGCACGGCTCGGCAGCTTCCGCTTCCTGACCGCGCTGGCGCTCGCCACCCGGCAGCCGCAGCTGCTGAACCTTCCGCCGACGCCGAACGTGCCGGTGCCGTTCAACCTCAACTTCAACGAGAACATTCCGCTGCGCAACCAGCCGCCGTCGATCAACACCGTGCCCGGCGCCAGTGCGATCCAGCTCGTGGCCGAGCACCTCGAGTGGGTGACGCAGGCCGGCAACCCGGTGTCGTACGCGGCGCTGATCCGCAAGCAGCCGCTGCGCGGCAACGCCGCGAAGCCGGTGATCGTGCAGTTCGCCAAGGGCGACATGACGGTGCCCAACCCGACGACGACCGCGATCCTGCGCGCCGGCGACCTCGCCGACCGCGCGCTGTTCTACCGCAACGACCTGTCGTTCGCGGCCACCGGCGGTGCGGTACCGAAGAACCCGCACACGTTCCTGACGAACATCGGCAGCGCGGCCGCGGCGCCGTACGCGGTGGCGGCGCAGACGCAGATCGCGATCTTCTTCGCGTCGGGCGGCACGACGGTGATCGACCCCGACGGCGCCGGGCCGATCTTCGAGATGCCCATCGTGCCGCCCCTGCCGGAGACGCTGAACTTCCTGCCCTGATCGCGCGTTGATCCCCTCTCCCGGGCCACGCAGGGCCCCCTTTGTGGCCCCGGGGAGAGGGTCAGCGTGAGCGCCGACACGGACCTCAAAACGGCCACGTCCCCGCCACAAACGCCACCCGCCGCGCCGGCACTTGCGCCAACATCGCACTCGCCGGCCCGCCGTACACCCGCACCCCGCCGTCGACACGCAAGCGGTCGCCCTGCCACCCGACTGACGCCGTGACGATGCGCCCCGCATCGGCCGGCGTGTACAGCATGTCGATCGCAGGCTGCCACTTGTCGTGCTGCCAGCTGGCGCGCACGAACAGGTTCGCGCGGTGCAGGTTGCTCGAAGCGTTGAACGCGCTCGCCTGCCACGCGAGGTTGCCGGCCAGCACCGGCGCAGGCACACCGGGCAGGCCCGCCAACGCAGCGAGGCGCGCATGGCGTGCCGCCCAACCGTCCCATTGCGAACCGCGCAGCGCGGTGCCGTCCCACCATGCCTCGGCGAGCAGGCTGATCTGCTGCTCGTTGGTCCATGTGCCGCCGACCAGCGCCTGCACGGCGTGCGAGACGCTCGCCGGCTGCCATGGGTTCGTCGACGCGATCCCGTTGCCGGCCGCCGGGTCAGCCGCGAGCGTGTCGGCGCGCGCGAGGTAGCGCGCCGACGCATGCAGCTCCAGCGATTCGCTCGCGACCCACGCGAACGCGCCGCCCGCGCTCGCGCCGGTACGCGCACCAACGCGCGCAAAGCCGTGCCAGTCCACCGCGCCATCGCGGCGATAGACGCGTGCGGCGAGCGCCGGCTCGTCCGCGCCGCGATCGTTGCGCGACTTCGTCGGGTTGACGAGCACGAAGGTCCACGCCGTGGTCGTGTCGAAGTGGTCGGCCGTCAGCACCGGCCGGCCCTCGGGTGTCACGCTGAGCAGGGTGCGACGCGCCTCCTGCTCGACGAAGTCGTTCGGGCGAAAGCCGTAGCCGACATCCCACGCGACGATCTTCTTGCCGGCGCTGAACTGCCAGCCGGCTGCGTCGGCGGACGCATAGAGCTCGTTGAACCAGGCGCGGCTGTCGGTCGCACGGCCTTCGAAGCGTTGCGACTGCAGCGTCGCGACGCCGCTGACGCTCAGGCCCGCGGCATGGACGCCGGCGCGCAGCTCGGCTTCGGCGATCGCGCCATTCGACGGCAACGCGGCGGTGCCGGGCTGCACGGCATCGGCGGCGGCGAGCGGGCCGCGGGTGTTCGCGCGCTGATCCAGGTATTGCGCCCGAACCTGGCCGCTGAGTTCCGGGTCGGCGGCACTGGCGGTCAGCGCGACGAGCAGCAGGGCTGCCACGCCGGCGGGGCCTCCCATCAATCGAGACTCGGGTTGCGCGCGAGAAACATCGGGTTCAGCCAGGCTTCGGGCACCGCCTTCTCGCGCCGGCTGACATAGCGCACCCGGGTCTCCTTCTTGTTCGTGAGCTGGTCGCGCAGCAGCATCTCGGTCACCGCGGTCGGCGCGGCCGGCGTGTCGAGCACGAAGCGCGCTTGCTTCGCGAGCTTGTCCGACTGCACGTACAGATCCGCCTTGATCGGCTCGCTTCTCGCCTTGCCGATCCAAAGTTCGATGCGCTGGTAGGTCACGCCCTTGCGGTTCGCCGCGAGGCTCAAGTGCAGACACTTCTGCCCCGGCTCGCTGCAGGGCTCTTCGCCCACGACCGTGCCGGCGTAGTCGTCGGCCCAGCTCAAGGTCGCGATGTCGCCGGTGCTCGCGTCGCCGAGCAGCTTTTGCATCGGCGTGATGCGCAGCGGGCGCTGGCTGCTGGGCATCAGCAGCCAGAAGTCGTCGCCCAGCATCAGCACCTTCTGGCCGTTCTCGGCCGGGCTGCGCATCAGCACCAGCGACTGGTGCTTCGCCTGCGCGAACACCGTGTAGCGGCGCTCCTTGTCGGGCGAGCCGTCGGCGTTGAACACGCTGATCATGGTCTCGACCTGCATGTTCTCGCTGCTCACGCGGTACTTGTCGGCGGCTTTCAGCAGCGCAGGCACGTCCTGCGCAACGGCCAGCGAGCCGCCGAGCATGCCGAGTGCACCCAGTACCGTGCAGGACAGGCGTCGCATCGTCTTGTTCATCTCATGCTCCATGTGGATCGGGTGGATCAGGTCCGTCAGGTGTGCGCCAGCGCGTCGACGATCGGCGTGTGCACCGTGCGCCGCGCGATCCAGGCCGACGCGAGCATCGCGAGCAGCACCATCGCGAGCACGGTCACCGCGTAGAGCGCCGGGTCGATTTCGACGTTCAGCGGGTAGCTGCGCGTACTGCCGGGCGGCGGCGGCATCTGCACCGGCACGACGTACAGCAGCATCGAGACGCCGAATGCGAGCGCCGCGCCGCACGCCGCTCCGATGCCGCCGAGCACCATGCCCTCCAGCGCGAGCGTGCGCAGCAATTGCGATGGCAAGGTGCCGAGCGCGCGCAAGGTGCCGATCTCGCGGGTGCGCTCGATGATCGCCATCGCCATCGCGTTGGTGACGACGAACACGACGATCACGCCGATGATCAGCCCGAGCGCGCCGAAGATGCGGTTGTAGAGCCCGCGCACCGATTGGTAGAAGAACGCCTGGTCCAGCCAGGTCTGCACCGTCAGTGTCGGGTTCGCGGCGGCGACGCGGCGTTGCGCCGGGCCGGTCGCCTCCATGCGGTCGAGGAACACGCCCAGCGTCGACACGCGCTTCGTGTTGAGCAGCTTCTGCGCGGTCGCGATGTCGGTATAGACGAGGCGCTTGTCGATGTCGGGCACGCCGGTCGAGAACACGCCCTTGACGCGCACGTCGATCGCGTTGAGCGCACCGTCGGTCGTGCTCGCGAGCAGGGTCAGGCTGCTGCCGGCCGCGGCCTTCATGCTCTTCGCGAGGCCTTCGCCGAGCATCACCTCGGCGTCTGTCGTGCCCGATGCGAGCACGTGGCCGGCCGTGACGTTCAGAAACGGGCCCTTGACCGCGAACTCGGCGTCGGGCTCGACGCCGGTTGCGAGCATCACGGTCGACTTGTCGCCGTTGCTGATCAGGCCGCTGAACGCGACGCGCGGCAGCACCTGGCGCACCGCCGGGTCGGCGAGCAGCGCGGCCTTCAGCGCGTCGGCATTGTCCAGGCCGTGCTGCAGCGGCGTGTCCTCGTCCTTCGTGAACTGCTCGGGCGCCGCGACGATCAGGTGCCCGGTGCTGCGCGCCGCCGCTTGCGCGAGCGCCTGGTACGTGAACAACGCGAAGCCGCCGGCGAGCAGGATCGCCGCGGTGCCGAGCGCGGCGATCGCGATCGTGACCAGCGAACGGCGCCGGTTGCGCAGCGTGTTCTGCCAGGCGAATGTCAACCACTTCAATGTCATGACAGCCTCCCGTCCAGCAGCGCCAGCACCCGATCGCAGCGTCGGGTGAGCCGGCTGTCGTGCGTCGCGATCACGAACGCCGCGCCTTCGGCGTGGCAGCGTTCGCGCATCAGCGCGAGCACCTGATCGGCGGTGTGCGAGTCCAGGCTCGCGGTCGGTTCGTCGGCGATCACGAGCCGAGGCCGCTTGACCAGCGCCCGCGCGATCGCGACGCGCTGGCGCTGCCCGCCGGACAGCGCGTCGGGCCGGTGCCGGGCGTGCCCGCTCAAGCCCACCGCGGCGAGCTGCAGCGCGACACGCTCGCGCCGCTCGGCGGCCGGCACGCCGGCGATGAACAGCGGGTAGTCGACGTTCTCCTCGACCGTCATCACCGGCACGAGGTTGAAGCTCTGGAACACGAAGCCGAGCGCGTCGCGGCGCAGCAAGGTGCGCTGCTTTTCGGACAGGCCGGCGACGCTGCGATCGCCGAAGACGATCTCGCCCTGGTCCGGCGTGTCGATCAGGCCGGCGAGGTTCAGGATCGTGCTCTTGCCGCTGCCCGAGGGGCCGGTCAGCGCGAGCAGCTCGCCGGGCGCGACCATGAGGTCGATGCCGCGCAGCGCCGGGATCACGTGCTGGCCGAGGCGGTAGGTCTTGTGGACATTGCGCAGCGTGATCACCGCGGTGCTGTGTCGACGACCGCCCTCACCCTCACCCTCGCCCTCTCCCGCAAGCGGGAGAGGGAAGCGACCGAGCGACTCGACTCCCTCTCCCGCTTGCGGGAGAGGGTTGGGGTGAGGGTTCTTCACGCCAGCTCCTTCAGCTTCGCGCGAGCCGCCTCGGCCTGCGGCGCGGCGTTGCGGATCACCTCGTCTAGGTAGCGCCGCGCATCGTCCTTGCGCTGGGTCTTCTCGGCCAGCGCCGCGGCGCGCATCCAGACCGCACCTCTGAACGGCAGCGGCGCGCGCTCGAGCAGCGGGCTTGCGAGCACGTCGGCCAGGAGCTTCGCACCGCGGTCGGCGCGGTTCATGAAGGACGGCACCCGCAGGAACGTGTTCGCCGCCACGAAGCGCACCTCGAGCGCGCCCGGCGTGCCACGCTGCATCGGCGCGTCGTGCGCGGGCGTCAGCATCGCGAGCGCCTTGTCGAGGCGGGCGAGGCCGTCTTCGGCGTAGCCCATCTTCGTCCACGGCAGCGCGGTGGTCGACGCTTTCATCGCCGTGGCGGCGCCGGCGTAGGCGAGCAGCACCGGATTGCCCGGCTCGGCCGTCGACAGCGCGTCGAACGCGTCGGCGGCCGGGCCGACCGCCGACGCGTCGCCGGCCGACGCCTGGCTGAACGATTGGAACGCGCGCTGGAACGGCTCGTCGGCGGCGGCATAAGCCTTGCCGGCTGCGGCGAGCGTGGCCAGCGCCATCACGCCGACGACGACGAGGTGGCGGATCGACAGGGTTCGAGTCGGGTGCGGACGTGCAGTCATCGCGGTTCTCCAAACGTGGGTCAGCGGGTGCTATGGGCCGCACTTTGAAAGCCGGCGCGTCGGCGCGCCGCAGCCTTGCGACGACTCGCCGGCGCGCGGCGCGAAACGTCGGCCGGACGGCGCGGAATGCGGCGCCCTCCCCGCTGATCGGCAGCGAATCCGCTCCCGGCCGTCCGCCGGCGCGGCATCCTGTCGGCCCGGCGAAGCGCTCCGTCGCAGCGCGCGGGACAACGCCGGGTGCAGGCCCGTACAGTGCGGCCATCGTTCCAATACCCGATCGCGCACGAGCCCCCCGATCCCCGCCTTTCCGACATGCCCAGTACCCAACCCAACGCCGGCACAGAGCCGGGCAGCCCGATGCCGCCGCCGGGGCCCGGCGAGGCACCGCAGCGCGCTCAGGCCGACCGTCGCACCACGTTCGCGCAATTCGGCGCCGCGGTCGTCCGCCTGTTCCACGAGTACGCGAACTGGCTGGTCAGCATCAGCTGGAAGCGCTTCTTCGCGCTGTCGATCCTGCTGTTGATCATCTCGGCGATCCTGCAGAAGCTGCCGCCGTTCAACATGGGCTGGACCGAAGAGGTCCGCATCCCGTCGCCGAAGATCCCGAAGATCGAGGTCCCGAAGATTCCGCCGGTGCCGCCGATCCCGTCGATCAAGATAGAGCCGCCGTCGAAGTCCAACCGAGACGACATCTCGATCCAGATCGACAAGAACGGCATCCGGATCGGGCCGCGCGTGGCGGAGGCCGCGGCCTCGGCCGCATCGGCCGCCAGTGCGGCGGCGGCATCGGCCGCCTCCGCCGCGATCGGCGCCGCGTCGGAGATCGCCTCGGCCGCGAAGGTCGAGAATGCCGACGGCACGACGACGATCACGCTGCCCGGCGCGACCCGCGAGCAGATTCGCGAGGCCGCGCGGGCCGCCCGCGAGGCCGCTCGCGAAGCGCGCGACCAGGTGCGCCAGCAGGCCCGCGAGGCGGCCGAGGAGGCTCGTCAGCAGGCCGAAGAAGCGCGCCAGGAGGCCGCCGATGCACGCCGCGAAGCCGAGCAGGCGGTCGAAGAGGCGAAGCGCGACATCGCCGAAGCGGTCGCCGACGTGCAGCGCGAGACGACCAAGTACAGCCGCCGCGTCGTGCACGTCGGCGATTCGCTGCCCGACCTCGCGTTCCTGTGGATCGTCGCGTCGGCGATCCTGAAGGTCACCTACAAGGGCCGCAAGGAGGCCGAGGTCAAGGCTGCGGCCGCGACCGAGACGGCCGAGTCCGAGCAGCTCAAGCGCCAGGTCGTCGAGGCGCGCATGGCGGCGATGCAGGCGCAGGTCGAGCCGCACTTCCTGTTCAACACGCTCGCGAGCATCGACCACCTGATCGAGACCGACCCGGCGCGTGCGAGCCAGATGCAGAAGAACCTGATCGCGCTGCTGCGCGCATCGATGCCGACGATGCGCGAGAACCACCCGACCGCGCACAACCTCGGCCGCGAGATGGCGGTGATCCGGCCCTACCTCGAGATCCTGAAGGTGCGCATGGAGGACCGGCTGCAGACGCAGATCGACGTGCCGGACGGGCTGCTGTCGGCCGACTTCCCGTCGATGATGATCCAGAGCCTGGTCGAAAACGCGATCAAGCACGGCCTGGAGCCGAAGGCCGACGGCGGCACGCTGCGCGTGAAGGCCGAGATCGTGCACGGCAAGCTCGCGGTGACGGTCGCCGACACCGGGCTCGGCTTCGGCAAGGCCGCGACGGCGGGCACCGGCATCGGCCTGGCGAACATCCGCGAGCGGCTCAAGCTGCTGTACGGCAACAAGGCGTCGATGACGATAGGCGAGAACACGCCCAGCGGCACGGTCGTGACGATCACGGTGCCGTACCAGGCGCAGGCACGCGAAGGAGAAGAGGCATGAAGTGGTTGTTGCGCAGCCTGCTCGCGCTGCTGCTGGTCTCGATCGTGACGAGCGCGCTGCTGATCGTCGCGGCGATGCTGTGGGGCGCGCCGCTCGAGCACGCGGTGATCCGCATCGACGACGCGAGCTTCACGCTCGGCGACCTGAGCGCCGGTCACTGGCTGCTGGCGTTCGCCGGGGTCGCGCTGGCCTGCATGATCGTGATGCTGGTCGTGCCGTTCGCGGTGCTGCTGCCGCTCGCGTTCGCGGCCGTGTCGGTGACGGTCGCGCTCGCCTTCGCTGCCGCGGTGCTGGGCATCGTGTTGTCGCCGCTGATCCTGATCGGCTGGCTGATCTGGCGGGCGGTGCACACGGATTCGAAGAGCGCTGCCCCATCTCCTGCCCCTCCTGCCCCATCCCCTGCCGCGGCCCCCGCCGCTCCCGCTACGATCGCGGGATGACGACGACGAACACCGTCCCCCGGCCGCCGCGCGCGGTGATCGCCGACGACGAGCGGCTGCTGCGCGACCAGCTGCGCGCGCGGCTCGCCGAGGTCTGGCCCGAGCTCGAGATCGTCGGCGAGGCGAAGAACGGCACCGAGGCCGTGCAGCTCACCGAGGCGCTGCACCCGGAGCTCGTCTTCCTCGACATCCGCATGCCCGGCATGACCGGCGTCGAGGCGGCGCGCGCGATCGCGCAGCTGCCCAGCGACGACGACACCGGCGACGCCTGGCTCGGCTGCGAGATCGTCTTCATCACGGCCTACGACCAGTACGCGATCGAGGCGTTCGAGCAGGGCGTGGTCGATTACGTGCTGAAGCCGGCCGAGCGCGAGCGGCTGACCGTCACGGTCGAGCGCATCAAGAAGCGGCTGGCGCAGCGCCGCGGCGGTGCGGACGGCAGCCACGGCGGCAACGCGCCGTCTGCCGGGCCGAGCGCGGCCGACATGCAGCAACTGCTGCAGAAGCTCGCCGCGCGCATGGACCCGGGCAAGGCGCCGACGCTGCGCTGGATCCAGGCGACCGTCGGCCAGAACATCCAGATGATCCCGGTCGAGGAGGTGCTGTTCTTCATCTCCGACGAGAAGTACACGCGCGTGCAGACGGCCACGCTCGAAGCGCTGATCCGCAAGCCCATCAAGGAGCTGATCGACGAGCTGGACGCGAACGTGTTCTGGCAGATCCACCGCTCGACGCTGGTCAACACCCGATTCATCGCCGGCGTCAGCCGCGACTTGCGCGGGCGTCAGCTGGTCAGCGTGAAGGGGCATCCGGAGAAGCTCGAGGTCTCGCGCAGCTTCACCGGGTTGTTCAAGGGGATGTAGCGGGCTCGCTCAGCCGGCCTTCGTGCCGGCTGCCTTGGTGTCGGCCGCTTTGGTTTCGACCGTTTTCGCGAGCTCGGCGCGCTGCTGAGCGGCGGCGCGCAGCGCCTTGAGCTTCTCGCGCGGGTCTTCCTTCGCGACGATCTCGTCCAGCTTCATCTCGGCGATGAAGCGGCTCGGCTTGCCCTGCACGTAGTCGCGCCCGCGCTTGCGGCGGCGCAGCGTGCTGACCGCGAGCGTCGTGCGTGCGCGGGTGATGCCGACGTACATCAGCCGGCGCTCCTCTTCGAGGCGCTGCGCGGTCATGTCCTCGTCCTCGCTGCGGAACGGCAGCAGGCCTTCGTTGACGCCGGCGAGCACGACATGCGGCCACTCCAGACCCTTGGCCGCGTGCAGCGTCGACAGCGTGACCACATTCTGCTCGTCGCCGCGCTCGGCCAGGCTGATGATCACCGAGATCGTCTGCGCGACGTCGAGCACGCTCTTCTTCTCGGTCGCGACGGTGCTGATGCCGTCGCTTTCAATCTCGCCGCCGCAGCGCTTCGCGATCCAGTCGACGAAGTCCATCACGTTGCTCCAGCGCGCGGCGGCGAGCTTCTCGCTGTCCTCGCCGTCGTGCAGGTGCTGCTCGTAGGCGATGTCCTTCAGCCAGCCCATCAGCAGCGCCTTCGCGTCCTCGGCGCCGACGGTCTGTCGCGCGCGGTACTCGAGGTCGTTCACGTAGCGGCCGAACTCGTGCAGCGAACCGATCGCGCGCGCGCTCAACGCACTCGCGAGCGACTCGGCGAACAGCGCCTCGTACAGGCTCGTCTTCCACTTGCCGGCGAACTCGCCGAGGCTGGCGAGCGTCTGGTGGCCGATGCCGCGCTTGGGTGTCGTCACCGCGCGCAGGAACGCCGGGTCGTCGTCGTTGTTGACGAGCAGGCGCAGCCACGCGCACAGGTCGCGGATCTCGGCGCGATCGAAGAAGCTCTGCCCGCCCGACACCTTGTACGGGAGATTGGCCTTGCGCAGCGCCTTCTCGAAGACCCGTGCCTGGTGGTTCGCGCGGTACAGGACCGCGAAGTCCTTCAGCTCGATCTGCTGCCCGCCGGAACCGGCGTGAGCGGGCGATCCGCCGCTCGCGCGGATCGCCTGGATGCGCGCGACCGCGCGCTCGGCCTCGTGCTCCTCGTTGTCGCACTCGACCACCTTGACCGGCTCGCCGTCGCCGAACGCGCTCCACAGCTTCTTCTCGAAGAGCTTGGGGTTGTGGCCGATCACCATGTTCGCGGCGCGCAGGATGTGGCCGGTCGAGCGGTAGTTCTGCTCGAGCGGGATCACCTTCAGCGCCGGAAACTCCTGCGGCAGGCGGCGCAGGTTGTCGATCGTCGCGCCGCGCCAGCCGTAGATGCTCTGGTCGTCGTCGCCGACCGCGGTGAAGAGCGCGCGCTCGCCGGCGAGCAGCTTCAGCATCTCGTACTGGATCGCGTTGGTGTCCTGGTACTCGTCGACGAGCAGGTAGCGCAAGGTGTTCTGCCAGGTCGCACGCGCCTCGGCGTCGCGTTGCAGCAGCTTGAGGGGCAGCCCGATCAGGTCGTCGAAGTCGACCGACTGGTAGGCGGCGAGCCGCTCTTCATAACGCTGCATCACGCGCTGCGCGACCCGCTCATCGTCGTCGGCCGGCTCGACCTCGGCGCTGTTCAGGCCCTGGTTCTTCCACAGGCTGATGGTCCACTGCCAGCGCCGCGCGAGCGCGTTGTCGCTGCTGCCGCCGGCGTCCTTCAGGATGCCCAGCACATCGTCGCTGTCGAGGATGCTGAATTGCTCCTTCAGCCCGAGCCGCGCGCCCTCGGCGCGCAGGATGCGCACGCCCAGTGAGTGGAAGGTGCTGACGACGAGCTTGCCCGCGGCACGCGAGCCGACCAGCGCCTTCGTGCGCTCGCGCATCTCGGCCGCGGCCTTGTTCGTGAACGTGATCGCAGCGATCTGGCCGGGCTCATAACCGGCCTGCAGCAGCCGCGCGATCTTGTGCGTGATCACGCGCGTCTTGCCGGAACCGGCGCCGGCGAGCACCAGGCACGGGCTGCTCAGGTGGTGCACCGCTTCGAGCTGCGCGGGGTTCAGCGGATCGGGAACAACGGCAGCGGTGGCCACGGCATGCGACGACGGCAAAGGGCGTGATGATAACGAAGGGGTGTGTCGCGAAAGCCGCGTGCGACGTGTCCTGCGGCACCGGCCTTGCGATACTTCGGGGCCGCCGCGGCGCCGCCCCTTCGATGCAAGCGATTCTGTCGGTCACGATCCCGTTCTTCGCGCTGGTGCTGTGCGGGTATCTTGCGGCGCGTGCGCGGCTGCTGCCCGAGTCGGCGATCCCGGGGCTCAACGCCTACGTGCTGTTCTTCGCGCTGCCGTGCATGCTGTTCCGCTTCGGTGCGAGCATGCCGCTCGCGCGGCTGTTCGATCCGGCGTTGATGGCGCTGTGGGCCGTCGTTGCGCTCGTGATGGTCGGCGCGGTGGTCGCGACGACCTGGGGCCGGCACGGCGCGCACGGCGTCTCGCTGAAGGATGCGGCGTTCGGTGCGTTCGTCTCGGCGTTTCCGAACACCGGCTTCATGGGCATCCCGCTGCTCGCCGCGCTGCTGGGCGAGGCCGCGACCGGGCCGGTGATGGTGACGCTGATCGTCGATCTCTTCATGACCAGTACGCTGTGCCTGGTGCTCGCCCAGGCGGCGGACGGCCCGAAGCGCGCAGACGGCTCGCGCGCGCCGTGGTGGATGGCCGCGTTGCGCGCGCTGCGCGGCGCGGCGACCAACACGCAGCCGTGGGCGATCGCGGCCGGCGCGATCGCCGGCGTCATCGGCCTGTCGCTTCCGGGGCCGATCGCGCAGGTCGTCAGGATGCTCGGCGATTCGGCGAGCCCGGTCGCGCTGTTCACGATCGGCGCGGTGCTGTGGCGCGCCGGGCAGCATGCGCACACGCGAACGCCGCTCGTGCGCTACGTGCCGATCGCGCTCGCGAAGCTGCTGGCCCACCCGCTGCTGATCGGCGCTGCGGGGTTCGGTGCGCGCACGCTCGGCGCGCCGATCTCGAACCTCGGGCTGACGACGCTCGTGCTGACCGCCGCGCTGCCGAGCGCGAGCGGCGTGTCGCTGCTGGCCGAACGCTTCGGCGCCGACAACGGCCGCGTCGCGCGGGTGATCATGACGTCGACGGCGCTCGCCTTCGTCACGTTCTCGCTGCTCGCCTGGGCGCTGGACTAGCGGCACGACTGACGCCGCCGCGAGGGGTCGGGCCAGCGGGAGACTACTTGCGGCGCAGCTTCGTGATCGCGGCGATCTGCGCCGCCATCGCGGCGAATTCGCCTTGCGCCTTCGCGAAGTCGATGTCGCTCTTCGCGTTCTTCATCGCCTCTTCGGCCTGCTTCTTCGCTTCGAGCGCCTTTGCCTCGTCGAGGTCGTGGCCGCGGATCGCGGTGTCGGCCAGCACGGTCACCGTGCCCGGCTGCACCTCGAGGATGCCGCCGGCGACGAACACGAACTCCTCTTCGCCGTTGTCGGCACGCTCGATGCGCACCGCCCCCGGCTTGATGCGCGTGATCAGCGGCGTGTGGCGCGGCAGGATGCCGAGCTCGCCGGATTCGCCCGGCAGCGCGACGAACTTCGCCTCGCCGGAGAAGATCTGCTCTTCGGCGGAGACGACGTCGACGTGGATGGTGGATGCCATCGCGGCTCCTTATTGGATCTTCTTGGCCTTCTCGAAGGCCTCGTCGATCGTGCCGACCATGTAGAACGCCTGCTCGGGCAGGTGGTCGCATTCGCCGTTGACGATCATCTTGAAGCCGCGGATCGTTTCCTTCAGCGGCACGTACTTGCCGGGCGTGCCGGTGAAGATTTCGGCCACGTGGAACGGCTGCGACAGGAAGCGCTGCATCTTGCGGGCGCGTGCGACCGCGAGCTTGTCTTCCGGCGAGAGTTCGTCCATGCCGAGGATCGCGATGATGTCGCGCAGTTCCTTGTAGCGCTGCAGCGTGCCTTGCACCGCGCGCGTCGTCGAGTAGTGGTCCTCGCCGACGACGTTCGGGTCGACCTGGCGCGAGGTCGAGTCCAGCGGGTCGACCGCGGGGTAGATGCCGAGGGCGGCGATGTCGCGCGAGAGCACGACGGTCGCGTCCAGGTGGGCGAAGGTCGTCGCGGGCGACGGGTCGGTCAGGTCGTCCGCCGGCACGTACACGGCCTGGATCGACGTGATCGAGCCGACCTTGGTCGACGTGATGCGCTCCTGCAGGCGGCCCATTTCCTCGGCCAGCGTCGGCTGGTAGCCCACCGCCGACGGCATCCGGCCCAGCAGCGCCGACACTTCGGTGCCGGCCAGCGTGTAGCGGTAGATGTTGTCGACGAAGAACAGCACGTCGCGGCCTTCGTCGCGGAACGCCTCGGCCATCGTCAGGCCGGTCAGCGCGACGCGCAGGCGGTTGCCCGGCGGCTCGTTCATCTGGCCGTAGACCATCGCGACCTTCGACTGCGACAGGTCCTCGTCGACGACGACCTTGGACTCCATCATCTCGTGATAGAAGTCGTTGCCCTCGCGGGTGCGCTCGCCGACGCCGGCGAACACCGACAGGCCCGAGTGCGCCTTCGCGATGTTGTTGATCAGCTCCATCATGTTGACGGTCTTGCCGACGCCGGCGCCGCCGAACAGGCCGACCTTGCCGCCCTTCGCGAACGGGCAGATCAGGTCGATCACCTTGATGCCGGTCTCGAGCAGGTCCTGCGACGGCGAGAGCTCGTCGTAGGTCGGCGCCTTGCGGTGGATCGCCGCGCTCAGCGTGTTGTCGACCGGGCCGCGCTCGTCGATCGGGTTGCCGAGCACGTCCATGATGCGGCCCAGCGTCGCCTTGCCGACCGGCACGGTGATCGCGGCGCCGGTGTTGCTGACCATCAGCCCGCGGCGCAGGCCGTCGGACGAGCCCAGCGCAATCGTGCGCACGACGCCGTCGCCGAGCTGCTGCTGCACCTCGAGCGTCAGCTGCGAGCCTTCGAGCTTGAGCGCGTCATAAATGCGCGGCATGTTGTCGCGCGGGAATTCGACGTCCACCACCGCGCCGATGCACTGAACGATCTTGCCTTGTGCCTGTGCCATTTCTTCGATCCTTC
>Ga0207684_10002618_pt1 | contig 18006 bp, 16 predicted proteins | sample KBSK5501metaG_FD_184342 | JGI IMG/M metagenome (GOLD analysis project Ga0207684, IMG submission 184342) | Corn, switchgrass and miscanthus rhizosphere microbial communities from Kellogg Biological Station, Michigan, USA - KBS K5-50-1 metaG... | ecosystem: Host-associated > Plants > Roots >...
TCGACTCTCACCGAGCCCTACTGGATCTCATAGAAGCGGGGGATCAACTTGACCAGTGTGGTTTTGCCACCGCCAGACAGGCCCACCAAGGCAACTTTTTTCCCGGCTGGGATCTGCAGGTTGATGCCTTTGAGTACGGATCGTTCTGGTGAATAGCCGAAGACAACATTCTCAAAGGCGATATCACCGCGCAGCTTTGTCGGCCCATGATAGGGCGCCGTGCTCTCAATCACTTCTGGAGCCTGGTCCAGCACTTCCTGGATGCGCTCAGCGCCTTTCTTCTGCTTGCCATGCCAGTCCAACGAGATGCGCTGCAGGTGTTCAAAGAGTTGCTTGCGTAACCTTGCGCCCAAGTGCTGCGCAATATACATGGCGAAGTAGAGGTCAAGGTAGGCCAGCAGCGCACTCAATGTAGCAAATATGACCAGCACGATCACGGAAAAGACGATCACGCCAGTGACGCTATGATGAGTGGTATCGGGGATGAGCAAGGTCTTTGGATTTGACAGGTTAACCGGGCAGGGTGAGGTAGGCGGTGGCTGGACCTGGTGGCTTCCCGGTGGTGGGTTTAGCGATGGGTTAAGCGCAGGGGTGTCGAAGAGGTCAAGCAGCCCAGGTTTGTCATTCAGGCCAAGAAACGGTAAGTTACAAGCCGGGTCGTTACCGGGATTTTGGACCTTACTCGGAATCCATTTGAGAGGCTGGAGCGCAAGGATATCGCAGCCGACCTGCGCGACCGCCACCACTATTGCAAGCACGACTATCTGCGAGGTGGTCTATGGCTGGACAAGTCTTTCGCAAAAGCGTTGTGCTCCCGAGTATCTTGCGCAGATGATTCGTAGGCATTGGGCGGTAGGAAACCGACTCCACTGGCATCGCGATGCAACCCTGGGAGAAGATCGCTGTGGGGTGCGCTTCCCGCCGGTGGCTCAGATGCTGGCCCTGCTCAACAGCGTGGTGCTCTCCTTGATGGATTTGCATCAGATCCCTAACGTTGCGCGCCAACGCTGGCGCTTCGCCTCTCATCCGGTCGAGGCCCTTGCCTGGGTCCTCGACTTTTGAGTAGCCCTGAAATGTCAGTACGATATCCTTGACAAAGAGAGTCCATGCAGGTAAAATAGAATGTATGTTCAATATTGGAGAGGGTGGTCGACTCGACGTCCTGGACCCACCAACGAGTCAGCAACCCCCGCAGAGCTCGTCCGAGATGTGCTCACGTAGCGAGCGTATTCGCAGACAGGCTCTATGAGCACGGCACCACTGGCCTGCGCAAACGGGTTGCAACCGCGCGCAAGCGTATGTGCACAGACTGAGCCACTTGGAGTCAATCGAGGGAATAGATGGGACAGGCGACCCGCACGACGAAACTGCTCCTTGACCTGAGCGAACGCAGGCAAGGGGGTGCCAATACCGGTAAACGCACGTTTCTCGCTGAGACTGTGGCCTTGCTCGATGCCGCGCGCGCCTTTTACATCGACTTTTTTCTCGCCCATGCCGGCAAGCTTGCCGAGCGCGTCGCCTACTACTCGGAAAAGCACCTGGAGATGCGTGAGCGCGCCATCTCCGCCAACGAACTACTCACCTGGGCGGAAGCCTGCACCGTGGCGACGCAAGCGCATCCCCAGCCCTGGGAGGGGTGGAACTTCACGCAGCGCTTTCCTGACTTGCCCTTCATCTATCGCCGAAGCGTGATCAAAGATGCCATTGGCAAGGTCCGATCGTATCTGTCGCAGCGCGCGACCTGGGAAAAGAGCGGCCAGAAGAAAGGTGAGCCAGGGCTGCCTGGGGCCAGCGATCGCCCCACGCTCTACCAAGGCACTTGCTCGCTGGACCTGGAAAGCCGCGACCTGCACGCCCGGTTTGTGCAGCTCAAGATCTATGATGGACAGGCCTGGCGGTGGGTGAACTACCCGGTGAAATGCAGCCGCTACTTCGAGCAGCGGCACTGCGAAGAGGCGTGGGAGCACAAGAGCCCCATCCTGGTCCTGCGTCCGCATGCTGCTGAATTGCACTTCCCGCAGACCAAAGAGATTCAAGCCAGGAGGGTGAAGGAAAGCAAGCTCGATCCTGATCTGGTCACCGTGGCGGTCGACGTAAATGTGAAAAACCTCGCGGTGATTACGGTCAGGCAGCAGAGCACGATCCTGGAGACCGTGTTTGTGACCGATCATGGCCTTGATCAGCAGCGCTATCGCCATCTCAAGCGCATCGCGAAAAAGCAGTGGCAATCGGGCAAGCCGGTCCAGGGAGAGCACAGTAACCAGCAGCTCTGGGGGCACGTGCGCCGCATGAATGAGGATGCTGCGCACAAGGTAGCACGCATCATTGCCAACCTGTGCGCGAAATATCCCGGCTGTGTGCTGCTCTTTGAGCGGTTGCGCAAGATCAAGGCCAAAGGAGGAAGCAAGTCGCGGCGCACGAACCGCAAGCAGGCCAACCAGCTGCGAGGCAAAATCAACCAGCATGCCCGCGACAAAGCGTATACACAGGGAGTGGTCACCGCCGAAGTCAATCCCCATGGGACATCCCAATATTGCTCTCGCTGCGGTGCCAAGGGGGAGAGGTTCTCCTACCTTGGCGGTAAACGCATCAAAGTGAAATGGGGAAAGCTGTTCGGATGTCCCGCGTGTCACTACGAAGCGAATGCTGATTTTAATGCATCTGTCAATGTGCATCACTCGTTCTATCACGAGTGGCATTGGAAACCGCGGAAGAAGCCGCCTCCCAAGGCCGCCTAGCGCGAGGGAGACGGATCGCGCCTATCCGCCCTCTCCGGCTACAGGTCGGAGGGGAGAAGCCTGTCAGAGGGACACCCCGAACAAGACTGGCAGGCCAGGCCGGTCGCATCGCGACATGGAATGTGGTACGGCTATCGCTGGTCCAAAGGGAGTGCGTTCCAGTCTGAATGCTCTCGCGGACATGACCTGATTCGATAGCTTCCTGGAATTCGGCAGGAACGCTGGGAGGCTGGACTGGATCAGAGCGGCGAGAACACTTCTGTCAAGGTTTGTTCCGCAAATCTGGCAGCAGTTGATACCACCAGAAAACGATACCCTTTCAGGTTACGGTATAGAAACTTGAATAAAAACATTGTTCCCTCCTCGCCGCGCAAACATGTAATAATGCAAGAACTATGAGCCTACCGGGCGTCACGGTAAAGAATGTGTTTGAAGCGAGATGCTGCGTACTCCTCTGAGTGCAGTCCTCTTCTAATTATCGAATCATTATCGAACAAAGACGGTGCATCCTGATAATAGCAGCGTAACAGGCAAAAACTCAACTGTCAATATTTTAAAGAGTGGTTTACCCAGTAAATATACCTAGTTGTGCAGGTAATTATATCTCGTGTATAAAAAGGGGGATTTCGGGGAACGCCGGCTGGCGATACCTTTGGCAAGCTGAACGCCCAGTTGAGTTTACAGGACTACTTTACGCCATTCAACCAGTTGTGCCTGGCAGCTATGTCGCTGCAGTTCTCCATTTGACTTAAGCCACCCAGTAGTGCGCGACGAAAAGGAGTGTGTTTACTGTCAGCATCGCTATTGCTATGCCAACGTATACCTGATCGAAACGCGACTGTTTACCCCACAGGGCAAAAATGACAAAAATGGGAAAAGCACTCATCATATAGCGCGGCTGAGAAGCCAGAGAATTTGCAGAAAACTGTGGATCGAGTGAGAAGCTTAAAGAAAAGAGTATGATTGTGGCTGCAAAGAGTCTGTAATGAAGCGGCAGGCTTCTCCAGCCCACTACCAGTGCCGCGACAGGAAGCAAGATAAATATCATATCCACAAGGTTCTGCAAAACAATGAGTGAGAAGAGAGGGTAATTGATAATTTTTTGTAGAGGAGGGATAAATGTATACCAGATTGGTGTAAAGTGGCGGCCCCAGTAGCGCACCTCAGCTGCCTGGAAAAGAAAAGGATTCCCCTTTGCATAACCCAGGTAGACCTCGTAGGCCAGGATAGCAGCAGGTATCAGCGCGATAGGAATAAAGGCGCTCAACTTCTGCAACAGGTTATACTGATTGCGCCTATCAGGCAGCCAGAAATGCCGAATGTGCATCACGAGAAAAGGGAGGCTGAGCACCACTCCTGCAGAGCGCGTAAGCGTAGCGAGAAAACCAAGTCCTCCCGCGAACCACCAATCTAGCGCTCTTCCCCGACGCAAGAGGAGAAAGACTGCCAGGCAGAGCAACATAAACAGAGACTCAGCATAGCCCAGGAAGAAAAATAAGGCATAGGGGTAGAAGGTAATATATAACAATACGCGCTTAGCGAGCGATGACTCAAAATCCTCAGCCAGGAGTATGTAAAGCAGCACCAGAGTGAAGAAAAAACAGATGTTAGAGATCAATAGCCCTGCTATATAGTACGAGAACCAGTATTGTGCGCCCAGGAGCAGGCCGCCGTAGTGGATCATGAGAGGCCAGAGAGGGAAAAAAGCCACATCCGATGTAGATGCATATCCCTGGTGCGCAATACGGACGTAGGCTGTAGCATCCCAGCGCAACCACAAATAGGTACACGGATTGTTCCAGATTCCATGTGTACAGGCTAAAGGATGACCAGTTGAAAATTGTGGTATAAGGACAACTGCAACATAGCTCACCAGCAGCATGGTAATACGACTTATTAAAAAGACCCACGCTGACTCTTTCAGAGCAGTGCGAAACGTCTGCATAGATTTACTGCCTGCTTCTCCCAGCACCAGTACGGTGCTGGTAATTTGGATAAGGTGGTATCTGCCCGGGATATTGTCGACAGGTCAGGCAATCTGCATGCATAGAAGGGTTGATCCTAGCTCATTGGCAATAGTACCGACACACCTCTACAACGGGCTACCGGCTGGCCGAGTAACAGGCCGCAAGAAATAGTGGCGGTGGGCACCCCAGTAAGTCATACAGCTGATTTCCGCTCACACTCGAGATTTGAATAGCTACACCTGAACCGGGAAAAGGTGCTTGAGGCCGCAGCATTTTGAATCCGCTGACTGGCAAGAGCTGTGGGGAGGCTAATGCGCCGCCCTATGCTGTCTAATAGCTCTTCAGCTCGTGCCGTTGCCAGTTGGCCTGACTTTTCTCCGGAAGTCTGGCTCATCAAGCTTGACCTTCCGTATCTTCAGCAGGTGTTTTTGTCTGATCCGTCGCAGTTGTCCGGGTCGTTCGCTGCTGAGCAGCACTTGCCGCCGAAGCTCCTGCCTCCTGGACGCCCTGACCGACGCTACGGGCAAACGAGGCGATTGCATCGCCGGCTAGCAGTGCCCCCGCCATTCCATAGACCAGACCACGGCGGATAACTCTACGTGCCCTTGGCGAAAAAACAGCCGCTGCCACTACAGCAGTTACAGCCACCTCGGGTTGCATCGTATCCTATAACTTTCCCGCCACCTTCTGCAACAGGATGGACTTCTCACTCGTTACTATTAAAGAGCATGACAAGGTTAATTTATTCTCTCACCAAGTATATCCCGGAGAGGCTTGCCCGTGCCAGGATACACCTGGATGAAATATCATCAACAGGATGAATATTGATGAAACGGGCACCGGCTTCTGATATAATCTGGTTGTTTGTGGCGACTCGCCTGTTGCTGGTGATGGGTACCTATTTTGTCTTTATTTTGTTTCCGGTGCCTCCACATGTATATCCAAGCACGCCAGTGGATATAATCGGCCTACTCACTTCCTGGAATCACTGGGATGCCGCCAACTTTACAAGAATCGCCCAATTCGGCTATGAAAGTATCAAAGATACGGCTTTCTTTCCGCTCTTCCCCATGCTCATCAAGGGCATAGCATTTCTATGCGGTAATCAGGGGTACATAGCCATAGGCATGATTCTTAGCAATGCGGCACTTCTAGGAACATTATTTGTGCTCTACCAGATTGCTGCTGACACTCTAGGAGACGAGGTCGGAAGACGCACCATGCTTTACCTGTGCATCTTCCCAACGGCCTTTTTTTTCTTCGCCGCTTACAACGAATCTTTATTTCTGCTGCTCACCACCGGGGCATTTCTTGCCATGCGCCGTCAGAAGTGGTGGTTAGCCGGATTGCTGGGTTTACTTGCCGCGCTGACTCGTTCGGCCGGCATATGGCTGGTTGTTCCATACGTCATTGAACTATGGATTTCACGGGGAAGCATCAATGCTACACGTCTGAACCGGTTGCTCAAGCTTCTGCCAGTTGTGCTGATACCGCTGGGTACAGCTATGTACTGCACCTACTGCTGGATCACTTTTGGAAACCCTTTCGCGTTCGCCGCGGTGCAAGTGGACTGGTCACGACACCTATCCTGGCCCTGGCTGGGAATATGGCAGACATTGGGTGATCTCTTCTGGGCTCAGCCATTCGGCTCATTCAATGAGGCGCACGCGTTACTCGATAGCAGTGCTACCTTTGGCTTTATAATCCTGGCAATTGTAGGCTGGCGAAGGCTGCGCCTGAGTTACAATATCTGGCTAGCGCTGCTACTGGCGTATATGCTGATCAGTCCAGCCACGGCACAGCACGATGCGCTTCAGTCCAATCAACGCTTTGTGCTGGAGATGTTTCCAGCATTTCTTACCCTGGCCTCGCTTGGACTCAAACATCCGCGCCTGCACCAGGGATTACTAATTGCATTTCCATTTTTGCAAGCCATACTGGCTGCGCTTTTTGTACTGAATCGTTGGATAGTCTGAAGCGCCAGCAGCTAAAGGCGCGGCTGAACTTTGCTGAGCGGTTGACAGAAGGTGACGAAACTTCTGCTGTATTCGTCTTTTCTTCTGCCACCTGCTTTGTGTCACGTGGTCTTCTGAGTAGCCAGCGCAGAGTGCCCGTATCGCGGTGTGTCAACCACCAGATCGCTCCCGCCATCAACAAGATGAGCATAGGTTCGATTGGTGCACGGAAACGGGGAATGCCGTAAAAAACGATATTCTCGGCAACCGTCATCAGGATTACAAGATAAATGAATAAGAGTTCGCGCCAGCGCCTGTAAGTTACTGCCAGGCCAAGCGCAGCCATGATGAACACAAAGATGGAAAAGGGGTTCATCATCGCCAGGACAAGCTGGGTCGACCTCTGATTTGCGAAGCGTACAGTGGGCAGGTCTGCTTCAACGGTATTGGGCTGCCACATATTGATCAGGTGGAGTTTGAGCAGGTGAGGCATGATGTGTATATTATTCTTGATCCATTGTATGGCCTGGTTTTCAAAATAACCTTCGCGCGCGACCTCGCAAGGAGCCGCGCAGTTCTTAGGAAACTTGTTAGCAATGGCCGGACTGGACGCAAGGGGATTGATCCACGAGCCCAGGAATCCGCCTGGATAACTAGGGAATGACACAGACATAGAATTGTATGCCCCGAGGAGCACTGACCCTTCATTGGTTGCTACGGGTACGAATGCATGGGAGACGTTATAGTTGCGGATTGTCCAGGGTGCGACAAAGAGGACAGTAAGTAGGGTAATGACCAGCGTAGCTTTGGCAAGGATGCGCCAGGATATGATTTTTGCCCAACCCATTAAGACAGCCCAAACGATAAACAGACCCAGGATAGTCAAGCCATTGGGCCGCACGAGTGCGATCAGCCCGAGTAACACACCGCACCATATCCACCTGCTGCGTTTTGGATTGCGCTGCAGTTTGTAGACAGCATAGCAGAAAGCGAGCAGGAGAAAGGTGTAGAGAGACTCTGTATATAGCCAGCCATCATAAATGTAGAGATTGGGATAAATCGCCGCAAACGCTCCCGCCACAAGACCAATACGCCAGCCGAACAAATCCCTGGCAAACAGGTAAATCAACACGCAGGTTCCTGAGCCGACGAAGCACAAAAAGTAGCGTGGTAGAAAGTCATGCTGGCCCAGCAAGCCAACAATAGCTGCAATGATAGCAGGCCAGAGCGGAGGGCGGTAAATCGTTGGGAGGTATGGCTGCAGGCAGAAACAGTGCTCATCTAAAGTATGGAGTCCGATAGTGTAATAAAAGAGCGAGTCATGGAGGGGTGTGTAATAACGGGCGACAGTGAGGTTGTAAAGCACACGCACGGATAGAGCGAGGCAGAAAATGCTAATTGCGGGCAGTATTGGTTTTATGCGTTTCATAGCGAAATCCAGTTGCAGAGCGAGGTATAAAATAGTTTCTAAAGAAGACAAACGAATGGTGTTTATGTAGGTAACAAAGTACTTTCCGTTTGAACTCAGTTGCCAGGTACTGCTATAATGCAAGGCGACATAACAGTGGAAGAGTAGACGGAATCAAGGAGAGGCTGATGCGGAAGGACCCTCAATTTGCTGCTTCCCTGCCTACTGAGAAAGAAATACCGGAAGATACCTATGCTAACGAGCGGCCAACATCGATAGCATTCATTGCACTGGGCGCCATCGCATTTGTTTTATGTATACTACTCAGCGTTGCTCCACTGAGTCGTATACCAGACCCAGTCATCCATTTGCAAACACCCCTAGGGGTGCAGTTCGCACAGGTAGGGGCATGGTTACCCGCTGATTTGGGCCTGGCTGCCGACCATAAAGCCTCACTAGCCAGTACAGGCTACACGGAGTTCCTGGTACTGATTGCGCTGGCATTTGCGATTTATGGGCTGTGCGCATTGCTCATGCGACGGCAGGCACTAAAGACAGGGGATCACAAACAGTGGTCTCAAACATTATGCCTGATCTGGTTAGGCACTATAGCAGCAGGATGTATCTATGTATTCACACCAGCTATGCTCTCGCACGATATCCTGGTGTACGCCAGCTATAGTCGGCTGATGGCAACATATCATGCAAACCCTTATTTCGTGTCACTGGCCACATTTCCACAAGACCCATTCAATGCACTTAATTACTGGGCCAATAGCACAGCCGCTTATGGTCCAGCCTGGTTAGGCATCTGTGCTTTGCCGGGATTAGTGCTAGGTCCTCAACCCCTGGGCTACGTGCTGGCATTTCGCCTGTTTGCGCTAGCAGCCCACCTGTTGAACACCTGGTTAGTAACGAGTATACTGCGAACAAGTGGACGATCGCCACGTATAGTGACGCTTGGTACATTGCTCTATGCATGGAACCCGCTGGTTTTGTTGGAGAGCAGCTTAGGTGGGCACAATGACGTGTTCATGGTAACTTTCCTGTTGGCAGGCATACTCCTCAGCATACGGGCAGAAAAGAATGGTCGGCTTACACAACCTCGTGGCTACCTGCTACCCATTATCGCTTTTATGATGGCTGCATTGGTAAAATTTACAATGCTACCGGTTGTTGTGCTTTTCATTATTTTGCTCGCGTGCAGAGCACTTCAGCCAGAATCGCTGTCGACTACCTTTTCCTTTAGAAAAGCAGTGGTACAACGCTGGCGACCAGCACTACAAACAGTGGTCAATGCATGCATAACCAGCGGTTTAGTAGTACTCATATTGTATGGGCCATTTTGGATTGGTCATAGCATGCAGAGCATTCAAAACAGTTTCACTTCACCGCCATCAGCCCTGTATGCGGAAAATTCCATCCTGCGGGCAGTAGTGGCCTGGAGCCAGGCACATACACTCCCTCCTGCTTCCTTGGGATACAAACTCGTGCAAATTTTCAGCGCTCGCAGAACGTGGGACTATATCAATTTCGCTACTCTAGCAGGAGTAATCATTGCAGGGGCTATTTACCTTTGGTACTCACCCACTATGCGCACCTTTGTACTCGCATCACTAGCAACACTAGGGGCCTTACTTATAGTAACACCATGGTTCTATTCCTGGTACATTACATGGTTGGTCGCCCTCGTCGTAGTTTGCCTGCCGCTTGCACATAAGCGCATAGGTCGATCCCTACTTGCTTTCACATTGACATTCTCTGTCTCAGCATTCATAACCTACCTCTTTAAAGACGGCTATGCTCCCTTTGGTACCTGGATGGGTTTCGTATGCCTGATAATGATTGCGCCACCACTTTTTGCCTTTCTGATTGCTTTCATATACAACTCACAGGCTCGCCAACCTATCGCGCAGCCTGTACAGGATGTGAAGGAGGCGTATACAGACACTAACCTGCATTTAAAACGCTAAATAATTTAAAGTGAGGTTTGCAGTATGTCAACATTAGAACCAGGTCAAATATTTGAACGCTATCGCATACTACAGTGGCTAGGACATGGAGTATCAGGAGAGAGTTATGAGGCCGAAGATACTCTGCTCCTGCGCAAGGTAACACTCAAACTCATCCATCCACAGGCGACATTGCCAGACTCGGTTCGCAGACAGTTTTTCCGCGAGATGCAGGGCATTAGTATCCTGAATCACCCGTACCTGGCAACCGTGCTTGATTATGGCGAAATTGACGGCAAACTCTATGTTGCTCGCCGCTACAGCAGCAACGGCTCGTTTCTGGGAAGCAATGGCAGATTGTGGTTCCGCTCGCCCCTGGATGTATCCGAAGCTATACAATACGGGCATCAGCTGGCTCAGGCACTTCAACATATTCACAATCGCGGATATGTACATGGTGCGTTTACTTTTTCCAACATCCTGGTATTAGGCGGTCCAAGCCTGGAGAATCAAGCCAACTATGCTCCTTTCCTGCTTGCAGACGTTGGTTTGACAAATTTTGTGCGCCGCTTTGGCCAACAACCGCATATGCCTCTACCTGTCACGGCCGCGCCAGAACAGTTGGGCAAGCGGGTAACAGCTGCCAGTGACCAATTTGCCCTGGCGGTGGTGCTTTATTTCTGGCTGGCTGGCCGTCCACCTTATGTTGGCACACCACAAGAAATAGAACACTTGAAATTGACAGAGACTATTACTCCTCTGTCTTCACTCAATGCCAAGGTTTCTGTTGAACAAGAAGGGATGGTACGCCGGGCGCTTTCTGTGTATCCGGAGGATCGCTATCCCACTGTGCTGGCATTCACGGACGCATTACTGGAAACTCTAGCTCAGTCTGAAATGCAGGCTGAGCCTGCTGAAACCACTGCCTATCTCATCATTATCTCACCATATATAAAGGAGCCTTACCAAGTTTTACTACGAGGTGACGAAACGACTATTGGCCGCGCAGGTTCCAGCAGTATCCTGCTAGAACACGATAACCTGACTTCACGGCATCATGCGCTACTGAAGCGCGAAAATGGCCGCTACTTCATTTATGACAGTGGTAGCGGCAATGGAGTTCAGGTCAATGGGCAGCGGCTCAGCGACAACAGCGGATGCGCATTGCAAGATGGCGATCACATCGGTATCGGGAACTACGAGCTCATCTTTTGTTTAGGAACACCTAAAGTCGCTGAAAAAGGTCCAATCTTTGCAACCAATAACTCGACTGCATGATCGTAGGGAAGCATGACTACCACGCTTCCCTACGATCATGCTCCTCCCCCTGGTCCATCTTCCCGTTAGCCTGAATATGATGGCTTCTTTGAAATTCAGGGCTATTCCTTAGAAAGTCTCTTTCATTATCTTCTCTGTACGTAGTGACATGGCGCTTTAAAAGTCCCAAAAGAGAAACGAAAGAGTCATTTCTTGCTAGAATGAGGAAAAATCACATCAACTCAGGAAGCGAGGAATGACTCTGGATGAACTATACGACATGGCGGGAAGTAATCCAGGAGGCAGATGTACCTATGGAGGTGGATGCGTTGTCAGTGTATCGAGCCTTTGAGCAGGTAGAGGATGGACGGCACAAACGGGGGATGCGCTACAGCGTGGCGTTGATTCTGACATTGATCGTGCTGGCCAAATTGGCGGGGATGACGACGCCACGCGCCATCGCGGAGTGGGTACGCTTACGAGCGGGATGGCTGAGGAAGGTGCTGCCCATGACGCGGAAGAACTTTCCGTGTGCGGCGACCTACAGCAACGTGTTACAGGCGCTCGATGCCGAGCAGGTGAACGAGGTGGTCACACAGTTGTTGACGCGGGTAGGGGCCATGAAGCGCTGTGGAGACGAACCGAGCCGGTTGGTAGGGCAAGCCGAACGCGCGCAGCATGTGGCCTTGGATGGCAAGACGCTGCGCGGGACGCTGGGGCATGAGGCAGTCGATCAGCGCAAGATGCATCAACTGGCGCTCTATGAGACGCGGACGGGTCTGGTGCTCAAGGAGCAAGTCGTGGGAGACAAGCAGAATGAACTCTCGATCGTCGCGCAGTTCCTGACCCCGGTGTGGGTCAAAGGACGCATCATCGAGAGCCGGATGCCTTGCACACGCAACACACGTTCTGCACCGACGTCACTCACGGCGGAGGCTACTTCATACCTCCATCCCCAGAATTTGCGTCTCGGTGTAACCATCATGTATCTCCTGCTCACAACGCTCACAAGCCGCCTGCTCAATCAAATAGTGCACCACCCATCCGAATCTCTACAAACGCCACGATCTCACATCAAGGTATTCTTTTCTGACGAGGACTACCTTCTCTATCGTCTGATTCAATATCTTCCCACAGAGAGGAATCGCCAGGTAGATAAAGACGATGACACTGTAAACTATATACAAAATCTCACGTTTGTTGAGCAGAACAGCTACTACAAAGGGATGCCATAGGTCACTAAATTCGGGAGCGTAGAAACACAAAACCGCCAGAGCATAATGGTTGGCTAAGCATATGCTTAATGCCTTCTGACTGAAAACCGCGCCATCGATGCCCACCCAGAAGGACAGGAGAAGCACAAGAAGGGTGAAGAGGTTGAGCAGCAGCGAGGTGTCACGGTACTGCAAGCGCGTGGCAAGCGCAAATGAGGCGGGAATGGATGCAAAGAGGAAAAATCGGGGCCCCCAAAATGTTCCACCATACCAGGCCCACCACGGTGAGTAGACAAGTATTAGACCGACGAGAAAACAGAGCCATAGGATGTAGACGGTAAAGAATTCGAGTTTGATGTATGGCTGAATCTTGAGCAATGTCTTTCTAATTGGGAGCAGCAGTCCCGGGGCGAAAAAGATGAGTCCTTTGCCAAAGGAGAAGAGGATAGAGAGCAGACCAAAAAAGAAAGGGTAGCTGAATCCGGGTACGCCAGAATAGGGCTCAATGGTACGGAAACCAGCATAGGTCTCATAGCCAGCGATGAAAGGTCCTCCTCGTCGAAGCCAGGACTCAGCAATAATCAAGCTCCCGGCGGCAACGAGAGCCAGGACATACCTCCAGCGTTTGTTATCGAGTATGCGTTTGGCAACGACCAGCGCAAGACCAATGATGCTGGCAGGGGTATTGACTACTCCCAGTACGATGGCGACCCAGCCGGGAAGCGCATAGCCAATGACGACCGCGAGGATGCCAATGGCAACGCACAAGGAGTTGAAGACCTCCCCGAAATAGTAACTCAGGTGGGCCGCGAACATGGAGGCTGCCAGGAGAATGAGGAAAAACTTACGGATCAAGCGGCGATCAACACGATCTTTGAGCAGCCAATACATCACAAGAAGCGCGGCAGCAAAGAGGAAAAGGTTATATCGCTCGCACCACCACGCCGGCGTCTGGTACACTTTGCCGAGCAGCCAAAAAGGAATTGAAAAGAACGGCCCGACAAGTGAGTAGCGATTATTCGATAATGTACCATGTTCTAGCAGTTCCGAGAGAGCTTGAAAGCGGTAGAGGCCATCCGCATTAAGTTGATGCGGCAAAAGCAGAAGTAGGGCAAGCAGGCCTGCTATGATGAGGCCAGTTTCAACTATTGCCTGTAGAGAACTCTGACCCTTTTTTACAACGTTATTGATGCGCGCTAACATACATTGCATCTCCTACACAGTGACCGCAAATCATCTAGACTTCTACCCGTCTTACCGTTCCCAGTGGCGATTGCTCCTGGCCAGTTGCCGGAGCATTGTAACACAGTCCAATTCCCAGTACAAGGAGAATAGGACTACACACAGGGCTATTCAAATTGAATAGCCCTGTGTGAAATTGCAAAACCCTTGACATATTTGCATACCTTAACTATACTTAACGCAGCGACTGTATAGTGCAGAATTTGTTACTGTACATTACAAACTTATCATGAGGCGATTTTAAGTGTCTGAACACTCGGGTGACAAAGGGAAAAGTAGTGGGCGGGCGCGCCTGATCCGGGCGGCACAAGAGCTTGCAGAACAACGTCCTTTCGATGAGATCACCATTGATGAAATCATCAAAAGGGCGGAACTCTCACGCCCAGCTTTCTACTACCATTTTGCGGGAGGGAAAGAAGAACTGCGCGCGGAATTGGCGCACCGAGGCTTCTTTTGTGAGGCTCCAATTCACGATTCGCGCCAGGTGCTCCTTGAAGCTGCACTACGCGTCTTCGCACGCGCTGGCATTTCAGCCGCAACATTAGACGACATTGCGGCTGAAGCAGGAGTTACGCGAGGCACGCTGACCTGGCATTTCCATAGCAAGGATGATTTACTGGCGGGTATCATCAAACACTATGGACCCCATTCCGTGGTGCGCCCTGTTATCGAGCAGATCGAGCGAGATCTGAAAAATGGTGTTCCACTTGACGATGAAACGATCTTCCGGCGTATTGCAGGTGCCTTCTACGACGGTTTTACAGCGCAGGGAGATCACGCCCGCCTGGCTATTTTACTGGCATATACACATCCAGATGTCGCACGCCTTCTTGTGGAGAAGATTGTGAAAGGCCGTAAGATCATCGTCGAGTATATACACAAGCGCCAGGAAGAAGGCTATTTCTGTAAGCATATCAACCCTGATTTATGCATGCAGGTTATGGCTACGTTCTTTGCCATGCGTGCTGTGGGATATGGACTTCAAGAACTTTTACCATTCGGACATCTTTCACGAGATGAAACCATCGACCAACTGGTCTCTTTACTTTTGTACGGAATAGTAAAGCGCGAGCAACCGCAAAAAGAGAACGCTTAAAAAGGAAAACTTAAGCCTCGTCTCTATCAACGGCCAGGCGCTCTAAGTAACCTGTTCACTTTCAACAGGAAGGAGTCTTGCCGCATGCAAGTCATGCAAGTCAACCCACAGGCGGCTCGACGCGGCGGAGGACTGGATTACAAGTGGATACTGGCAATGGTCGTAATCCTGGGTGTATTTATGAGCATCCTGGATCAGACCATTGTCAACATTGCTATTCCACGTTTGCAAAGTGCTTTCGGCGCGGACATCCACAGCGTGCAGTGGGTGCTCACCGCTTATATCCTGGCCCAGGGGGTTGCGACGCCTGCCGCAGCATTCTTCGCTGACACCCTGGGTATCAAGCGTTTCTACATCATCTCACTGGCGGCTTTTACCCTCGGCTCAGCACTCTGCGGACTGGCGTGGAGCCTACCCATTCTGATCACCTTCCGCGTCCTGCAAGGGCTTGGCGGAGCTGCGCTGTTCCCGCTCTCAATTACACTGCTCTTCCGCGAGTTCCCGCCACAGGAACGCGGCACCGCCATGGGTTTCTTCGGTGTCCCGGCCCTGCTGGCCCCGGCGCTTGGCCCAACGCTTGGTGGATACCTGGTGACATATGTCGGCTGGCAAGCCATCTTTTACATCAACGTTCCCATTGGTATTGTCGCCATCATTCTCTCGGCCCTACTTATCCGCGAATACCGTCCAGAAGGGCAAAGGCGTTTTGACTTTACCGGCTTTTTCTTTTCCGCGCTCGGTCTTGCCGCCATCCTGTACGCGCTGTCATCGGCAAGTACAGATGGCTGGGGCTCTGGTACTGTGTTAGGTTCCCTCTTTATAGGGTTGCTGTCACTGGCAATCTTTGTAACGGTTGAACTCGTCAAAGCGAACCGGGGAGGACAACCGCTGCTTGACCTGCGCCTCTTCGCAAATGGACCGTTCCGGGCGGGCATGATAGCTAATATGTTCGTCGTCTTCAGTCTGTTCGGAGGCTTGTTCCTCTTCCCAATCTACCTGCAGAACATCCGGTTTCAGAGTGCATTTCAGGCTGGCCTGATCTTACTGCCCCAGGCACTGGCTGCGATGGTCAGTACGATTATCGGGGGACGCCTGGTCGATCGTATCGGCGTGCGGGCAGTGATGATCCCAGGATTGTTGATCCTGGCTTTCGCCACCTGGCAACTCACGTATATCGACCTCTACTCCTCGTACGGGTGGCTGCAGTTGATGTTTGTCTTGCGTGGCGTGGCACTCGGCCTGACTGTCCAGCCACTGACTGTTGCCATGATGTCCGAGGTATCACCACGTCAATTGGCCCAGGCTTCGTCTCTCAACACTGTCAATCGTGCGGTCGCCAGTTCACTGGGCATCGCTATCCTGGCAACACTCGTGCAATCACAGAGCCTGGTGCACTTCGGCCATCTAGCGGAGCGGGTGACGGCAGGCTCACCTCTTGGCCGGTTGGTGCTAAGTCTCCAGGCTGCTTTCGTAGCACGTGGCGCTGATCTAGTTGCAGCGCACACCGCAACCTTGCAGTTAATTGCCAGGTACTTTTTACAAAGGCAAGCGTTCGTCCTGTCTATTCAAGACGCCTTAAGATTGACCATCTTCGTCACTGTTCTAGCCATAATCGCTGTACTGTTCGTGCGTAATAATCGCGGGCCACAACGCATTCCTGAACAGGCGCCTCGTGAAGGCATCCCTGCTGATAAGGAAGAAAGTGCACGCCCAGAAGCGATACTAGCCGGGTAACTCGTAGTGAAACATACATGTAGGCACCAGACTTGCGTCGCTCGACAGAGCCATAATTTGTATTAAAGGAGAGTAACTCAATGCGTCGATTGATTTTGGTACAATTGCTCATTATCCTGGCGCTCGCCGCTATCGGGGGCGCCATCTACTACTGGATTTACAACAACTATAACTACTACAGTACCGATGATGCACAGATTAGTGGGCCGATCGTCAATGTGAGCGCCCCTGTCGCGGGAACACTCAGTGCGCTCGATGTGAAACTGGGCGATAAGGTCACCGCCGGTCAGACGATCGGTTCTATTACTCCAGCGGCAAGCACGACTGCAAAAGGTCCGGCTTCGTTAGACCTGACCAGCCCCATGAACGGCACCATCCTGCAAGTTCCCGCTGTACAAGGGCAGAACGTCGCACCTGGACTGACGCTGGCGGTGTTGACGGATCCCAGTACCGTGTCTGTGACAGCCTATGTGGATGAGAACGCGATCAACAATGTGAGCATCGGTCAACCCGTTGATATCCATATTGATGCCTACAGCAATACCAGCTTCACCGGTCACGTGGCACAAATCGTGCAGGCGACGGCAGGTCAGTTCTCGCTCTTGCCCAATCAGGACCCGACAAGCGGGAACTTCACCAAGGTTGGGCAGCGCATTCCCGTAGTAATTACGCTCGATGGCACCGCCGGCAAGGCTATCCTTCCCGGCATGAGCGCGGAAATAACCATCCATCTCCACTAACCACCTGGGAAGTAATGCTGGTTCGCAGAATGTCCCTGTCCTACTATAAAAGGAGATTGTCGTGACCATATTAATTATCGGTGGGTTGCTGATTCTTGCAGTTTTAGCCATTGCTGGGGCCGTGTTGCTGGGTATAAGCGAGCAGCGATCTCAAACTTCACGGGCCAATGCTAGAGCAACTTCAAGCTCTACCAACCCCGCGCCTGCTCCCTCACAGGCGCCTGGCGTGAGTAGAGCAGCAGAGCAAACCACTCCTGTCAGACAGGGTCTGCCAGCTACAATAGAGAGATCACAGCGTTCAGCCGGTGACGGCCAACAGCTTTACGCGCTCAATGGGCAGTTCCACGAGCTTGCTGCAGAGCTACGAACGCTCTACCAGCAAGCATGGGATCTCGAACGCCGGCTGCGTGGCCTCATGGAGATGGCTGATCGCATCGAAGATAAGCAAGACGCTGAGATCAGCGTTGAAGAAGAGAGATACTCTCAGACACCGGGTAGTACGCCAGTGTAGTTAACCTGACAGCCCGTTGGGGTTGTTGACCGTCGCAAAACACGTAACTATCCGAACATTACGCACTACTCAGCACGCGCTTTCTTAGTTGAGACGTTGAAAGAACAGAAAGCGTTGTCTTGAGCTGAGAAGTGCATAAACGAAGAGAATGGGACCAACCTGCATAGTAGACGTGTTTGCCCTCTGACGGGC
>Ga0207684_10002619_pt1 | contig 18004 bp, 13 predicted proteins | sample KBSK5501metaG_FD_184342 | JGI IMG/M metagenome (GOLD analysis project Ga0207684, IMG submission 184342) | Corn, switchgrass and miscanthus rhizosphere microbial communities from Kellogg Biological Station, Michigan, USA - KBS K5-50-1 metaG... | ecosystem: Host-associated > Plants > Roots >...
GGACCGCGGGCCGCAGTCGACCACGTCGTGCCCCGCCGCGGCCACCGCCTCGGCGAGCGCCGACTTCAGCTCGAAGCCGGCATGATCCGATCCGAGGTAAACGCGCACGCGCGACAGTCTCGCACGGCCGGGCGCCCCGGCACGACCGGGCCCGCCGGCCCGGACCGGGCTCGCCCGCGCACCGGGCTCCAACGCGTGGCCAGCAGTTCCGAATTCCACTCCGGCAGGTCAGGTTTGTCCTGGGATAGGGTCGAACCAGAAGTCAACGGGGGTGGCCTCCCGCTCAGCCATGTTGCTCCTTGCGGCAGAGGGTGGGATATGCGACCAGGCACCGTTCGCTGACGACCGGGCCGCCCCCGGGGCATTCCACCCAGGATGCGAAGATGCCCGGAGTCCGATATCCCGGGCTACCGCTGACCAGGCCATGCACACTTTGGCTGGAAATGGACGAAAGGGACCACCGCCGTGGCAAGCAACCTCACCCGCGACGAGGCACACGACCGGGCGGGCCTGATCGACGTCCGCGCCTACCGCGTGGAACTCGATCTCACCGGCGACGACAAGGTCTTCAAGTCGCTGACCACGGTCACCTTCGGCTGCTCCCGGCCCGGTGCCGGGACCTTCATCGACCTGGCCGCGGAATCGGTCACCAAGATCATGCTGAATGGTGCGCCGGTCGCGCTCGAATCCCTGGCCGGGGACCGCATCGCGCTAGCCGGCCTCGCGGCGGACAACGAACTGCTGGTGCGCGCCGAATGTGCCTACTCCCGCAACGGCGAGGGGCTGCACCGGTTCAGCGACCCGGTGGACGACGGCGTCTACATCTACTCGGATCTGGAGACCTCGGACGCACACCGGGTCTACGCCTGCTTCGACCAGCCCGACCTCAAGGCCACCTTCGAGTTCACCGTCACGGTGCCCGCCGCGTGGCGGGTGATCTCCAACATGGCGCCGGATGTGACCGGCGAGCCGGTGAGCACCGCGCCGGGCGAGGAAACAGCGCGCTGGCACTTCCCGGCATCGCCGCTGATGTCCACCTACATCACCGCCGTCGCGGCCGGGCCTTACCACCAGGTGCTGGCCGAGCACGACGGGATCCCGCTGGGCCTGTACTGCCGGCAGTCCCTGGCGCGGTACCTGGACCCGGATGAGATCTTCGAGGTGACCCGGCAGGGCTTCGACTTCTTCCACCGGGCCTTTCAGGTCCGCTACCCGTTCGGCAAGTACGACCAGCTGTTCGTGCCCGAGTACAAGGCGGGCGCGATGGAGAACGCCGGGTGCGTGACCTTCCTGGAGGACTACCTGTTCCGGTCCCGGGTCACCGACTTCCGCCGCCAGGCCCGCGCGACGACGATCTTGCATGAGATGGCGCACATGTGGTTCGGCGACCTGGTCACCATGCGCTGGTGGGACGACCTGTGGCTGAACGAGTCGTTCGCCACCTGGGCGTCGCAGCTCGCCCAGGCGCAGGCCACCCGCTGGCGCGGCGCCTGGACCTCGTTCGCGCAGCTGGAGAAGGCTTGGGCGTACCGACAGGACCAGCTCCCCTCCACCCACCCGATCGCGGCGGACGTGCCCGACATCGCCGCGGTGGAGGTCAACTTCGACGGCATCACCTACGCCAAGGGCGCGGCCGTGCTTAAGCAACTGGTCGCCTACGTCGGGCTGGACAACTTCCTGGCCGGGCTGCGCCGCTACTTCGCCCGGTACGCCTGGTCCAACGCCACGCTGGGGGACCTGCTGGCCCAGCTCACCGCCGCGTCGGGGCGGGAGCTGGCCGGCTGGTCGAAGCAATGGCTGGAGACGGCGGGGGTGAACACGCTGCGGCCCGAGTTCGAGCTGGCCGGCGACGGCACCTTCGCTGAGTTCGCGGTCCGGCAGGAGGCTCCGCAGGCGCATCCGGTGCTCCGCGATCACCGCATCGCCATCGGGCTTTACGATCGCACCGCGGCTGGCCTGGTCCGCCGGCGCCGGGTGGAGACCGACATCTCCGGCGAACGGACCCTGGTGCCCGAACTGGCCGGCGAGCCCCGGCCCGACCTGGTGCTGATCAACGACGACGACCTCACCTACGCCAAGATCCGCCTGGATCCGCACTCGATGGCCACGTTGTCCACCAGCATCGGCGAGTTCACCGAGACCCTGCCCGCCGCGCTGTGCTGGGCCGCCGCCTGGGACATGTGCCGGGACGCCGAGCTGGCCGCCCGCGACTACGTGCGGCTGGTGCTGGCGGGGATCAGCTCGGTCACCGACGTGTCGGTGGCCCAGACGCTGCTGCGCCAGGTCCACGCCGCGCTGCACCGCTTCGCCGATCCGGACTGGCGGGAGACCGGACTGGCGGCGGCCGCCACGGCGCTGCGCGGGCTGCTGGAGCGGGCCGAGCCCGGCTCGGACATCCAGCTCGCGTACATGCAGGCGTTCGCCGCGATGGCCACCTCCCCGGCCGACCTGGCGCTGCTCGCCGGGCTGCTGGACGGCACCACCGCCATCGACGGCCTGGTGATAGACACCGAACTGCGCTGGCGGCTGCTGCAGCGGCTGGTGAGCCGCGGCGCCGCGGGGTACCCGGAGATCGCGGCGGAACTCGACAGGGACGCCACCGACGCGGGCGCGCGCCACGCGGCCACCTGCCGCGCCTCGGTTCCCGACCCCGAGGCCAAGGAGGAGGCCTGGGAGCAGATCGTCAGCGGCACCCTGCCCAACGCCACGTTCCGTGCGATGCTCGCCGGGTTCGCCGACGATGACCAGCCCGCACTGCTCGCGCCCTACCAGAACCGCTACTTCGAGGTGGTCCCCCGCATCTGGCGCGACTGGACCCCGGACATGGCGCGGTGGTTCGTGAGCTACGCCTACCCGACGGCGGACAGCCCGGCGGTGATCACCGCTACCAGCGACCTGATCAACTCCAGCGACCTGCCCCCGGGCCTGGTCCGGCTGCTCATCGAAGGCCGGGACGGGCTCCGCCGAGCCCTGCGCTGCCAGAAGCGGGACCGCCGGGCCGCTGGCTGACCGTACGGGCCAGCTCCCGCACGCCGGGCCGCTCGTCCAGGTCTTCGAGCAGCACCGCGCGCCCCTGGCCGTCGCACAGCGGAATCCGCCAGTTCGGGTACTGATCGGTGGTGCCCGGCAGGTTCTGCGGCCGGGCGTCCCCTACGGCATCGGTGAGCGACACCCCGATCAGGGCGGCCGGGGTGCGGGCGAGGTAGCCGTAGAGCGCGCGGGTGAACTCCGCGGGACCGAGCGGGGTGCCCGGCTGGATCAGTCCCTGCGCGGCGAGGGCGTCCTGCCAGGCGGACAGTGCGCCGGCGGCGCGCTGGCGCTCGGCGTCCAGGGAGCCGGTGAGCAGGCCAAGCCGGGACCGCAGCGCCACGTGCTCGCCGGTGAGGAACGCGGCGGCCGGCGGCACGTCGTGCGTGCCGACCGTCGCCAGGCAATCGCGGCGCCAGCGGCGCGGCGGCAGCGGCGTGCCGTCGGCGCGCCGCTCGAACCAGAGCATCGACGTACCGAGCACCCGGCGGGCCGCCAGGTAGTCGCGCATCCAGGCGTCTACCGTGCCGAGGTCCTCGCCGATCGCGGCCCCGCCCGACCTGGCCGCCTCGCCGGCGAGCAGCCCGACCATGGCCTCGTGCCGGTACCGCACATAGGTGCCCTGGTCAGCGGTCATTCCCTCGGGCACCCACCAGAGCCGGAACAGGCCGAGCACGTGGTCGGCGCGCAGCCCGCCCGCATCGGCGAACCCGGCCCGGATCAGGTCCGCCAGCGGCTGGTACCCAGCGTCCTCCAGCCGGGCCGGGTGCCAGGGCGGAAGCGCCCAGTCCTGCCCGCGGGGGTTGAACTCGTCGGGCGGCGCGCCCACGCTCATCCCCGACGCCAGCACGTCTTGATGCGCCCAGGCATCGGCGCCGCCGGGGTGCGCGCCGACCGCCAGGTCGCTGATCACGCCGATGCTCATCCCGGCCGCCCGCGCCGCTTCCTGCGCCGCGGCGCGCTGCTCCCGGGTAACCCACTGCACCCAGGCGTGGAACCCGGTCATGGCTCGCAGCCGTTCACGCTCGGCCGCGACCGCCGCCGAACGCGGCGGCCGCAGGCCCGCCGGCCAGGCCCGCCAGTCGGGCCCGTGGATCTCGGCCAGGGCGCACCACGTGGCCCAGTCCTCCAGCGCCTGGCCCTCACCGACGGTGAACCGGCGGAAGGCGGCGCGCCGGGCCGGTGACAGCGGCCAGGCGTGGACGATATCGAGGGCGGCGCGCTTGGCGGTCCACACCGCGTCCCGGTCGATCAGGGCCGAGGTGGAGTTGCGGGCCCGCAGCGGGCCGGCCAGCGCGGCGATCTGCTGGCGCTGCGCCTGCGGCAGCAGCGAGTATTCCGGGATGTCTTCGACCCGCAGGTACAGCGGGCTGAGGAACCTCCTGCTCATCGGCAGGTAGGGCGAAGGGCTGAGCGGCGGTGCGGGCTCGGCCGCGTGCAGCGGGTTGATCAGCACGAACCCGGCACCGAGCGCGCGCGCGCTCCAGGCCGCGAGGTCGGCCAGGTCGCGCAGGTCCCCATGCCCCCAGGACAGGCGCGAGCGCACCGAGTAGAGCTGGACGGTGAAGCCCCAGCAAGACCGCGGCACCGCGGGCGCGGCCGGGTGGTCGCCCGGGTGCCAGGGCGCCGCCACCGCGGGGCGGCCGCCGGATGCACCCGCCCGCGGGCGGGCGGGCGGCTGCGCGGAGCCCAGCGCGGCCAGCACGGCATGCAGGGTCTCGTCCCCGACCTGGATCCGCCGCCCCTGCCAGTCGCGGTAAGCCGTCGTCACGCCGCGCGCCTCCGCCCGGCGCCTCAACTGTGCGCTGGTCACCCTGCCATGATCCACACCCGGGCGCACTGCCTGCGCCACAACCCCGCATTCCGGCACCGTGTCGCCACGCCGTGTCGCCGCGCCGCCGATCCCGAATAACGGCCGGCGGGCTAGAAAATCGCGTCGGCGGCTTCGGCGGGGACCGGGGGCGGGTAGGGGTCGCGGAAGGTGAAGGCCCGGGGCCCGGGGCCCTCGCGGCGGAGCAGGTCAAGCCGGGACAGCGCCTCGTCCAGCCCGGGAATGTGACCGGCCGGCACCCACCACAGCACCAGGTAGGGCACGGCCATCGGGTGGAACCACGCCCGCCGGCGGCGCATGAAATCCAGGTGCGGCCCGTTGCGGTAGACGAAGTCGCGCAGCGCCTCCAGGTTCTCCCACACCGACATGTTGACCATGATGTCCGGGCCGCACGGGCGCAGCGCGGTGGCGCCGGGACCGTCGCCGTCCTGCAGCCGCCACACGAACCCGGGCGCGGCCTCGGCCAGGGCGTTGACGCCGGCGATACCGGCCATGAAGCCGGCCATCTCCGGTGCGTCCGTGGCGGCGCGCGCCGTGCCGATGTTGAGTTCGGCGAGGTGGTATCCCGTCACCCGCCCATCACATCACCGCGCGGACTAATATGTCAATGCTCGTTATTTTTAGAGGCCGCCAGGACGACGCAGCACTCGCCTGGACGCGGGTCGAGGCGGGCCGACAGGCCCGGCACCGCGGCCCCTTCCAGCAGGCCTTCGAGCAAGGCCAGGTTCATGCCGCAGATCAGCGGCGGGTGGTTGCTGGCCAGCACGTGGAACGGGCAGTTCCGCAGCCGGACGTCGCCACCGTCGCGGTAGGGCTGGTAGCCCTGCGCGGTCAAGGCGCCGGCCACCAGGGCGTCGTCGGGCTGCCCGGGCGCCTGGCGCCGCGCGGCCCGGCCGGACGCGGCGCCGCGGCTGCGGGCCGAGCGCTGCAACTCCGGTTCCGCGCCGGTCAGGTCGACGACCTCGGCGAGCAGTTCCGCGGCCGTGCGGTAGTCCCGCGGCGGCACGCTGACCTGATGCTCGTCCGCGGTGCGCCGGTACAGCTTGGCCGGTCGCCCGGCCCCGGGCCCGGACCGGCCCGCCGGCCGCGCGAAGGTGACCTCCACCAGCCCCGCCTCGGCCAGCCGGTCGAGGTGGAACGCGGCCAGCGTGCGGCCGATGCCAGCGGCCTGCGCGGCCTCGCTCCGGCTCACCCCGTCGCCCCGGGCGCAGACGTAGTCGTAGAGCCGGCGGCGTACCGGATCGTCCAGCAGCGCGATGATGCTGATCTCGGTCACGATGATGATTCTAAAACCAACCGGCCCTGACGCCCGCGCGAGCTCTCACACCGAACTCACACGAGATCCGCGCGGTGCCCTGAGTTCCGCTGCCGATGCTTGTGGCCAGCGGGAACCACCCGGCCACGGGCCGGGTCCCGGGCCCGGGTGCCGGACCCGGGTGGCGGGGCACCACCAAGAGTTCGGCTGCTTTTCAGCTTGCTCTGATGGTGCCTCCAGGTTCGGGTCAGTTCCTATGAATGAGCACAGCGAGCATGCGTGAGGCAATGAGGTGGCGCAGGTGGACGAGCAGGAGCATCCCGCGAACTCCGAGACCCCGGCCGGCGGCGAGGCCCCGGCCGGCGGCGAGACATCGCCGGTCAGCGGGCCGGCCGCCGGGTCGCCGGGCCGGGATCGCCGGGCTGACGGGGTCCGGGAGGCAATCACCAGCCGCGGAGCCGGCTGGGCCGTCGCGGCCGCCATGGCCGGTGCCGTCGTCGGCCTGTCGGTGTCCATGGCCACGTCATCCGCGCCGACGGTGGTGCGGCCGGAAGGCGCGGCCGGCCTACGGGGTCTCCCGGCGGGTGCGGTGCGGGGCGTGCCAGCGGGTGTGGTGCGGGCCGCGGTCCCCGGCGGGGCCGTGCGGGCGCAAGCGCCGGCCCGGCTGCGGGTGCAGGCCCCGGCGCGGCTGCGCGTCCAGGTCCCGGCGGGCCTGGAGTTCCAGTCCACCGCCCGGCTGCGGCTCCAGGTCCCGGCGGGGCAGTCGCCGCAGGCCCTGCGCGGCCAGGTGCGGGTGCGGCTGCGGATCCCGGCGAGCGCGCGGATCCAGGCGCGGCGCGCGCCGCTGCGACTGGTGGTCCCCGGCCCGCGCCCGGCGGAGGTTCTCCCGGCGGCGACGCCGGCCCGGCTGCGCATCGTGTTCCAGCGCGGGGTGCCGGTCCCGGCCCGCCTGCTGCTGCCGGCGAACCTGCCCGGACCGGCGCGGCTGCGGATCCAGATCCCGGCCCGGGCCCGGGTCACCCCGGTGCTGCCGGCCCCGCCGAACTGGTAGCCGACCCCCAGCGCCGCGGGGATCAGCCCTCGTCCCGCGCCGAGCGCGGCAGCACGAAACCCGCCAGGACCGCGCACAATCACGCACAGGATCACCACGATGCCCAGGGCCGCGTGCAGCCCGGTCAACTGCGCCACCCCGCCGATGAGCGCCGGGCCCGCCAGCACTCCGAGGTAACCGGACGAGGTGACCAGGGCCAGGTTGGGTCAGCCATGCCCGGGCGCCAGGGCGCGTCCCAGCCACAGGCCGGCGGCCGCCTGGACCACCGCCACCAGCAGCGTCACCGCGATCGCTACCGCCGCGGAGGCGGGCAGGCCGGCCAGCGCCGCGATGGACCTGGCCACCGCCACCTCGGGCAGCCCGTCGCGCAGGGCCAGCCAGGCCAGCGCGGCGCCCCAGCCGACCGCCGCGACGGCAACCGCCGCGGCCAGCGCGGCCCGCAGCCGCAGCCGGCCAAGCCGGACGGCCAGCCCCGCCGCCAGGCCGACCAGGAAGGGCAGGAACCACCAGCCCGCCAGTGCACCCGCGGCCACGATCACGGCGCCCGCGAGGCAGGCCAGCAGCCAGGCACCGGCCGGCCCGCGGCGGCGGCGCGCGAACGACGGATAGTGCGCGGCGGGCCACGGGGGGCGGGGGGCGGGCGGCGCGCCCAGCTTGCCAAGCCGGTAGGAGCCGCGCTTGCCCAGCTTGCGCGGGTCAGCCATACCGCCTCACCCCTCCCCCGGCGACAGGCGCCACCGGATCGGGCCAGCGGCGTACCCGGCCGCCGGCGGCATCGGCAGGTACCAGCCGTCCCACCAGTCGGCCATCTGGTCGGAGTACCACACGGACGCGGGGTTCTCGCTCTGCCCGCCGGGGTACACGCCCTCGGCGGCCGCGCTGCCGCGGCCGGTCCAGGCCACGATCATGCGCCAGCTCGGCCCCGCGTGGGATTCCAGCCCGCCGTCGGCGACGTCGATGGTCCACGCGTCACCGCCAGACGCCCGCGGCCCGTAGCCGAGCCCCGGCGCCCGGGTGATCGACGGGAACTGCCGGGTGTGCAGGCGACCCCACGCCCACGTCCCAGGCGTCCCGCCGAACCGCGCCGCGAGGTGCGCCACCGCGGTGCCGAACGCCGACCGCATCACCTCACCAGCCGTCCGGCGCGGGCCGCCCGGCGCGGTGAACGCGCTGTTGCCCGGGTCGGCCACGGTCCACGCCTCCAGCACCTGATCCAGGCTGAACTGCTGCGCGGACACGGCGAGCCCGGGCCGGTCGAGGTGCACCGGCACCTTGGCCGCCCGCCACCAGGGCCCGAACACGGCGGCCAGGTAGTCGCCCCAGAACGTCCACCACAGCGCGGCCGCGGCGGACGTGGCGGTCATGGACCCGTCCCAGCCGGCCAGCAGGCTCGCCGCCGCCCGCTCCGGCGCGGACAGGCGCTGGCCGTGCAGCGCGGCGAGCAGCCGGGGCACGATCCGCCGCGCCAGCGCGTCGGTGACGTTGAGCTGGATCGCGGCGAACGCCCCGGGGCCCAGCCCCGACTTCCCGTGCAGCAGCGCACCGATCTGGCCGGCCCGGTACCCGGGGTCGAAGAAGTCGGCGGTGGTACCGAGGTAGTACGGGTACGACGGCCCGGCCGGGCGCTGGTTCGCGGTGACGACCACGTGGCCCGACGGGTCGTACACCTGCGGCACCGCCCGGTACGGGATCACCCCGGCGACGTCGTCGGCGCCGGTGCCCGGCAGCGGCAGCCAGGGGTCGCCGTGCCGCACGATCGGGTAGTAGCCGGCCGAGATCGCGCCGATGTTGCCGCGGTCGTCGGCGTAGACGAAGGTCTGGGCCGGTGCCCGCCACCCGGCCAGTGCGGCGCGGAACTGCGCGAAATCCCGCGCCTTGTCCACGGCCAGCAACGTGGCGAGATCGGGTGAGGGGATGTTCCCCATCCAGTCGACCGAGGTCGTCTGCCCGGCCCGGGCCAGCACCGGCCCGTGCACGGTGAGGTCCACGGTCAGCCGGACCGGGGCGGCACCGCGGACCGGAATCGTGTACCGCACCTGCCGCATCGGGCGCCACGCCCCCCGCCAGAAGAACTGGCCCAGGCGGCGCCTGCTGGTCTGCTCGGCGTAGAACAGCGTGGCCTGGTTCTGGGTGTCGGTGAGCGTCCAGGCGATGTGGGAGTTGTGCCCGATCAAGATGCCGGGCAGGCCGGGCACCGTCACCCCGGTGACCGCCAGGCCCGGCGCCGCCAGCGCCGCCTGGTACCAGATCGACGGGATGGTCTGCGGCAGGTGCGGGTCTCCGGCGAGCATCGCGATGCCCCCGGCCACGGTACGGCCATTGGCGGCCCACGCGTTGCTGTCCGGCGCCTGGTGCACCAGGCCCGGTGGCAGCCGGCTTATTTTCGACAAAACGAATGCTGCCGCGATCGCCGCGCCCGCGGCGCCGCCGGGTTCCGTGGCCCGGCCGGCCCCGGTGGTGGCCGCGGGCTGGGCGGTAGCCGTGGCCGCCGACGCCTGCGGGGCGATCGGGGCGAGGCCACGGTCACGGTAGGGCCCCGGGTCGTAGGGAAACTGGGGCACGTGGCGAGGGGGGAGCACGGGGAACCAGGCCATGGTGCGAGCCGGGCCGAGCGAACGCTCCAGCAGCGCGTAGTCCAGCGGGGTCGTGGTGAAGTCAAGCTTCTGGGTCAGGATGCCCTGCAGCACCAGGCTGTCCACCGGCGTCCAGTCGCGCGGGTAGACCCCGGTCAGCGCGAAGATCGACGGCCATTGACCGTCGGCCCGCACCTGCGCCAGGTAATCGTTCACCCCGCGCGAGTAGGCCAGCAGTGCCTGCGCTGCCGGGCCGGAACGGGGCATCGCCGCCCACTCGCGCTGCGCGGTGCGCAGCAGGCCGAGCCGCAGCTCGAACTCGTCCGACGACACCCCGGCGGGACCGGCCAGCTGCGCGACCCTGCCCTCCCCCAGCCGCCGCTCCAGGTCCATCTCGGTCAGCCGGAACCTGGCGTGCAGGTAGCCGAGCGCCAGGAACGCGTCCCCCTGGCCGGCCGCCCGGATCGACGGCACGCCGTGGCTGGTAAAGGCGACCGAGACCGGGTGCGCCAGGCCGGGCAGGGTCAGCGTCTGCGACCGTACCGGCACGCCGCCGGCCGCCGACGCCCAGGCCCCGCGACCGGGATCCAGCGCCCGGCCGAGCGCGGGCACCGGGCCGTAGCCGAAGGCGAGCAGGCCAAGCAGGGCGCCGCTGACACACAGCGCGACCACACCGTGGCCGATGCGCCCGGCGAACCGGCCCGGCCGCTGCAGCGCCAATCGCGCCTCCTGTCCACCCGGGCTCCTACCAGAGCGGGGAATGCCGGTCCTTCCACGGGCGGGCGGTCTCCAGCTGGGCGGACAGCGAGATCAGCAGGCCCTCGCCGCCCATCGGCCCGGCCAGCATGACGCCGATCGGCAGCCCGCCGCCGGTCCAGTACAGCGGCAGGTTCACCGCGGGCTGCCCGGTGACGTTGTACATGGCCGTGAACGGGGTAAACCGCTTCTGCCGTTCGAAGTTCTCCGCCGGGGTGACCTCGTCGAACCAGCCCACCGGGGCCGGTGGCAGCGCCAGCGTGGGCGTGAGCACCACGTCGTACTCGTTGAGGATCTTCCAGACGCCGCGCACCACGAGCTGCAGGTAAGCCTGCGCGAGGATGAGGTCGGGGGCACGCAGTTCCTGGCCACGGTCCCGCAGGTAACGGGTGAGCGGCAGGAGCCGGTCCTCGCGGTCGGGGGCCACCGGCGCCAGCGTGGCCATCGCGTACCAGAGGGTCTCGAACGCGGGGACGACCTCCGCGGTGAACGGCGGCGCCATGTCGATGACCTCGTGCCCGAGGCTCGCCAGCAGCGCGCTCGCGTCCTCGTAAGCGGCCACGCAGTCGGCATGCACCTCGGCGCCCTCGACCGCGTTGACCTTGGTGCGCCCGATTCGCAGCCGCCCCGGCTCCCGGTTCGCGTGACCCAGGAAGGTCTCGCTGTCCGGCAGCCGCGGCATGGTGTACATGTCGCCGTCCTGGTTGCCGGTCATCACGTCGAGCAGCAGCGCCGCGTCGGCCACCGTGCGGGTGAGCGGCCCGTCGATGCCCAGCCCGAACAGGTCGGGCACCAGCGGCGCCGAGGAGATCCGGCCCCGGGTGGGCTTGATCCCGAACAGCCCGCACACGCTGGACGGAATGCGGATCGACCCGCCGCCGTCGCTGCCCTGGGCGGCCGGGGCCAGCCCGGCCGCGACCGCCGCGCCCGCGCCGCCGCTCGACCCGCCCGCCGACCGGGACAGGTCCCACGGAGTGCGGGCGGGCGGCCCGATCGCGGTCTCGGTGTAGCAGGGCAGGCCGAACTCGGGGGTGGCGGTCTTACCGGGCATCAGCGCACCGGCCGCGCGCAGGGCGGCGGAGACGTGGTCGCTCTGGTCCGGGATGTTGTCCTCGTACACCAGCGACCCGAGGGTCTGCCGGACCCCGGCGACCATGTTGAGGTCCTTGATCGGGATGGGCACGCCGGTCAGCGGCGGCAAGGCGGCGGGGTCGCTGGCCTGGGCCACCGCCTTCTCCGCCTCGCCGGCCTGATCGCGGGCCAGCTCGGCGGTGACGGTGTAGAACGCCCCGACGTCGGCGTTCAGCCGCTCGATGCGGTCCAGGTAGTGGGCGGTGATCTCTACGGGGGACAGTTCGCGGCCACGGATGGCGGCGGCCAACTCCAACACGGTCAGGTCATGAATCTGGGTCACGCTTCCGAACCGTAGCCGTTCGTCCCGCCCGAAGCCATCGCGGGCCGCCCGCTGAGCGGCGGGCTCAGCGGGCAGGCGCCGCGGCGGTTACCGGCGGGACCGGCGCCGCGCGCCTCCGGCCAGGCGAAGCCCCGCGAACACGAGCAGGGCCACCACGGCGACCCAGAACAAGAAGTGCAGCGCCGAGATCACCGCCGAGAGGATCATGAACAGCGCGATCACGGCCAGCACAAGCAAAATCAATCTTCCCATGCGGCCACGATATATCGTGTTGCCGGGAACCGCGCCATACCCTCCCCTGCGCGGCCGGACATTTGGCGTTTTCTTTGCGCAGCGGCGCCGCGGGCGCCTTGGCGCCGGGAGGCGCGGCCAGCCCCCGCCCGGTACCGCGGCACCGGTACGCTGAAGGCTTCCAAACCTGCAGGAAACGAGTGCCCGGAGGGGACATGCCACCGCTGAGGTCCCGGACCGTCACGCACGGGCGCAACATGGCGGGCGCTCGCGCACTGCTGCGCGCCACCGGCGTCGCGCGCGAGGATCTCGGTAAGCCGATTATCGCGGTAGCCAACAGCTTCACCGAGTTCGTGCCCGGCCACGTGCACCTGCGCGAGGTGGGCCAGGTCGTTGCGGACGCCGTGCGCGCGGCGGGCGCGGTGCCCCGCGAGTTCAACACGATCGCGGTCGACGACGGCATCGCGATGGGGCATGGCGGGATGCTCTACTCCCTGCCCAGCCGGGAACTGATCGCCGACTCGGTCGAGTACATGGTGAACGCCCACTGCGCCGACGCAGTGGTGTGCATCTCCAACTGCGACAAGATCACCCCGGGCATGCTGATGGCCGCGCTGCGGCTGAACATCCCCGCGGTGTTCGTCTCCGGCGGCCCGATGGAGGCCGGGGTCGCCCGCGCCGAAGGGGAAACCGCCGACGGCGCCACCAGGATCGACCTGATCGACCCGATGATCGCCTCGGCCGACCCCTCGGTATCCGACGAGCGGCTCGCCGAACTGGAGGAGGCGGCCTGCCCGACGTGCGGATCCTGCTCGGGGATGTTCACCGCCAACTCGATGAACTGCCTCACCGAGGCGATCGGCCTGTCGCTGCCCGGCAACGGCACCACGCTGGCTACGCACACGGCGCGCAAGGAACTGTTCGAGCGCGCCGGGCGGCTGGTGGTCGAGCTGGTCAACCGGTACTACTCCGATGACGACGAGTCGGTGCTGCCCCGGTCGGTCGCCACCCGCGACGCGTTCGAGAACGCGATGGCCCTGGATGTGGCCATGGGCGGCTCCACCAACACGATCCTGCACCTGCTCGCCGCCGCGCACGAGGCGCGGGTGGGGTTCGGGCTGAAGGAGATCGACGAGCTGTCCCGCCGGGTCCCGTGCCTGTGCAAGGTGGCACCGAGCAGCAGCTACCACGTGGAGGACGTGCACCGGGCGGGCGGCATCCCGGCGATCCTTGGCGAGCTGGACCGGGCCGGCCTGCTCAACAGAGAAGTGCACACCGTGCACAGCTCCTCGCTGCGGGAGTTCCTCGGCACCTGGGACCTGCGCTCGCCCTCGGTGTCCGGCGAGGCACGGGAACTGTTCCATGCCGCGCCCGGCGGGGTCCGCACCACCAGGCCGTACTCGCAGAGTGCGCGCTGGGCCGTGCTGGACACCGACCGCGCCAGCGGCTGCATCAGGGATCTCGGCCACGCCTACACCCTGGACGGCGGGCTCGCCGTCCTGTACGGCAACCTGGCGCCCGAGGGCGCGATCGTGAAGACCGCGGGCGTCCCGGAGGAGCTGTTCCGGTTCACCGGCCCGGCGATCGTGTTCGAGAGCCAGGAATCGGCGGTGGAGGGCATCCTCGGCGGCCAGGTCAAGCCGGGTGACGTGGTGATCATCCGGTACGAGGGCCCCAGCGGCGGCCCCGGCATGCAGGAGATGCTGTACCCGACCAGCTTCCTCAAGGGCAAGGGCCTGGGCCGGGCCTGTGCGCTGATCACCGACGGCCGGTTCTCCGGCGGCACGTCCGGCCTGTCGATCTGCCACGTCGCGCCGGAGGCGGCGGCGGGCGGCGCTATCGCGCTCGCGCGGGACGGGGACCGCATCGAGATCGACATCCCCGCCCGTGAACTGCGCCTTGACGTGCTGGCTAGCGAGCTGGCCGCGCGCCAGGACAAGGTGCTGGCCGCGCTCGGCGGGTACCGCCCGGCCGACCGCCAGCGCCCGGTCAGCGAGGCGCTGCGCGTCTACGCGGCGCTGGCCACGTCGGCCTCTTCCGGGGCGGTCCGTGACCTGGGCCGGCTCGGCTCCGGCAGCTAGCCCGGGCATGTCGACAGCGCGAGTCTGGCTGGCCGGCGCCCGGCCAAGGACGCTGCCGGCGGCCGTGGTGCCGGTGGCCGTCGGCACCGGCGTGGCGATCGGCTATGGCCACTTCTCCGCGTGGCGCGCCCTGCTTGCGCTGGTCGTCGCGCTCGCCCTGCAGATCGGGGTGAACTACGCCAACGACTACAGCGACGGGATCCGGGGCACCGACGAGGCCCGGGTGGGCCCGGTCCGGCTGGTCGCGGCCGGGCTCGCGCCGCCGCGCCAAGTGCTGACCGCCGCCGGCGTCAGCTTCGCCGTCGCCTGCCTGGCCGGGTTCGTCCTCGCGGCGACGACCGCGTGGTGGCTGCTGGCCATCGGCGCGGCCGCCGTGGCCGCCGCGTGGACCTATACCGGCGGCCGCCACCCGTACGGTTACCGTGGCTTCGGCGAGGTGGCCGTGTTCGCCTTCTTCGGCCTGGCCGCGGTGGTTGGCACCGCGTTCGTGCAGGTCCGCAGTTTGACGTGGCTTTCGGTCGCGGCAGCGGTCCCGGTCGGGCTACTCGCCTGCGCGCTGCTGGTGATCAACAACCTGCGTGACATACCGTCCGACATAGCGGCGGGCAAGCGGACCCTGGCCGTGCGCATCGGCGACCCGCGGACCCGGCTGCTGTACGTCGGCTGCGCGCTGGTCCCGTTCGCCGTGGCGGCCCTGATCGCCGTGGCGCGGCCGCTCACCCTGCTCACCCTCGCCGCCGTCCCGCTGGCGCTGCCGCCGGTCCGCGCGGTCCGCGACGGCGCCAGCGGCCCGGCCCTGATCGGCGCGCTGGGGCAGACCGGCAGGCTGCAACTGGCGTTCGGCGCCCTGCTCACCCTCGGCCTCGCGGTTCGCTTCTAGCCTTCGTAACGCGCTGGCGCCGCCCGGTGCGGGACTCAGCGGGTGTTTCCGCATTGATCGCCGCTAAGAAGACCCTCCGTGATCGCATGGGCGCCATGGCCTGCCCAGGCCAGTGATCGCTCCCATGACTCTCGCGGGTCGTCAGCGGAAGTTGCCGGTGTGGCCCAGTGAATATCGTCCTGGCTGCGGGAATACGCACAGGCCATGCGGCCCGGAGCCCACGGGGATCTTGGCGATCAGGCGCCCGTTCCTGGTGGACATCTCAGATATAAGCACGGCTCTGGTAATACCTGCGTCCGCGATCGCCTCGGCCGCGCGGCGCGCCGCCGGTGTATTCACAACCGGCTGCGCAGCAGGAATCATGGTGCCAGCCAGCCCATGAGGGGGTAGTCATGACCGGAACGGCCAAGCGGTCTTACAGCCACGGTGCATCACCGCACCCGCTCTTCGGTGAGACGATCGGGGAGAACCTCCGGCGGATCGCTACCGCTCATCCCGGTGCCGACGCGGTGGTGGAGGCGTTCAGCGGGCGCCGGTGGAGCTACGCCCAGTTGGACGCCGACACCGACACGCTCGCCCGGGGCCTGATCGCCTTGGGGATCGGCGCTGGTGAGCGGGTCGGCATCTGGTCCCCGAACTGCGCGGAATGGGTGCTGCTCCAATACGCGACCGCCAAGGCAGGTGTCGTTCTGGTGAACATCAACCCTGCCTACCGGAGTCACGAACTGGCCTACGCGCTGCGCCAATCTGGCGTAAAGCACCTTGTCAGTGCTCAGACGTTCAAGACGAGTGACTACCGGGCCATGATCGGCGAGGTTCGTGGCGGCCTGGGAGAACTTGACCGCGTCACCTACCTGGGCTCACCGGAGTGGGACGCGCTGATGGCCACTGGGGCGGCAGTGAAGGGGGATGGGGAGGTGGGCGGGGCGCCCGACGCGCTGACCGAGCGCGAGGCCGGGCTTTCCTTCGACGACCCGATCAACATCCAGTACACCAGTGGAACGACCGGCTTCCCGAAGGGCGCGACCCTGTCCCACCACAACATCCTCAACAACGGCTTCTTCATCGGCGAGGGATGCCGATACACCGAGGCCGACCGGGTCTGCATCCCGGTGCCGTTCTACCACTGCTTCGGCATGGTCCTCGGCAACCTCGCCTGCACCACGCACGGGGCCTGCATCGTCATCCCCTCCCCCGGCTTCGAGCCGGCCGCCGCGCTGGAGGCGGTGCAACGCGAGCGGTGCACGTCCCTGTACGGCGTGCCCACTATGTTCATCGCCGAACTGGGCCTGTCCGACTTCGCCAGCTACGACCTGTCCAGCCTTCGGACCGGGATCATGGCCGGCTCGCCTTGCCCGGTGGAGGTGATGAAGCGGGTGGTCAGCGAGATGCATATGACGGAGGTCACCATCTGCTACGGGATGACGGAAACTTCGCCGGTCTCCACCCAGACGCGGGCCGACGACGACACCGACCGGCGGGTCTCGACCGTGGGACGTGTCCACCCGCACGTGGAGGTCAAGATCATAGACCCGGAGACCGGGCAGGTGATGCCCCGCGGAACGCCCGGGGAACTGTGCACCCGCGGATACTCGGTGATGCTGGGCTACTGGGACGACGAGGAGCAGACCCGGGCCGCGATCGACGCGGCCCGCTGGATGCATACCGGCGACCTGGCCGTCATGGACGACGCCGGGTACCTGAACATCGCCGGCCGGATCAAGGACATGGTGATCAGGGGCGGCGAGAACATCTACCCCCGCGAGGTCGAGGAGTTCCTCTACGCCCACCCGGCGATCGAGGACGTCCAGGTGATCGGGGTGCCCGATGCCAGGTTCGGCGAGGAACTCTGTGCCTGGGTTAAGCTCCGCCCCGGCGCCGAACTGAGCCAAGAAGATCTGAGGGCGTTCTGCACCGGCAAGATCGCGCACTACAAGATTCCACGCTACCTGCGGATCTCGGAAGACTTCCCGATGACGGTGACCGGCAAGGTGCAGAAGTACAAGATGCGCGAGGTCACTATCACCGAGTTGGGCCTCGGCGACGCCGCCGGCGTCGAGACAGCCTGAGCGCCCCAAGGAGCCGGCCGGGAGCGGGCAGATCAGCCCTGGTCAACCCTGATCAGTCGAGACCCAGCAGGGGATCCAGGCCGACCGTGAGGCCTGCGGGCAGGCCGCCGATGCCCCGGATGGCGCGCAGCACCCCGGGCATGAACGAGACCCGGTCCATGGAGTCGTGCCTGATGGTGAGCACCTCACCGGGCGCGCCGAACAAGACCTCCTGGTGGGCGACCAGGCCGGCCAGCCGGACCGAGTGCACGTGGACACCGCCACCGAGAGCGGTGCCCCTGGCCCCCGCCAAGGCGGACACGGTGGCGTCCGGGGGCTCGGCCAGCCCGGCCGCCGTCCTGGCCTCGGCGATCATCGCGGCCGTGCGGGACGCGGTGCCCGAGGGGGCGTCGGCCTTGGCCGCGTGGTGCAGCTCGATCACCTCTGCCGAGGTGAAGAACCGGGCCGCCTGCTGGGCGAACCGCATCATCAGCACCGCGCCGACGGAGAAGTTGGGCACGACGAGCACCCGCACGCTGGGCGCGGCGGCCAGCCACTCCCGGACCTGCGCCAGCCGCGGCTCGTCGAACCCGGAGGTCCCGACGATGGTGTCCAGGCCCTGGCCGACACACCACCGGAGGTTGTCCATCACCGCGCCGGGGTGGGTGAAGTCCACGACCACGTCGCAGCCGGCCAGCGCGTCCCGGGGATCTCCCTCGTCCACCTCGGCGGCGATGCCCATGTCGTCGGCGCCGGCCACCGCCTGGCCGACCTGCGAGCCCATGCGCCCCCGTGCGCCGAGCACACCCACTTTGATCATGACTGCCTGCCATTCTCCGGGGGGCGGCGCAGGTCCA
>Ga0207684_10002620_pt1 | contig 18002 bp, 16 predicted proteins | sample KBSK5501metaG_FD_184342 | JGI IMG/M metagenome (GOLD analysis project Ga0207684, IMG submission 184342) | Corn, switchgrass and miscanthus rhizosphere microbial communities from Kellogg Biological Station, Michigan, USA - KBS K5-50-1 metaG... | ecosystem: Host-associated > Plants > Roots >...
CCTCACGGGCCAGGGCAGCGATCTCCGGGCTGAGCACCGGCTCGGCGGAGACCACGCGCTGAAGGGCAGCGAGCCTGCCGGGGTGCTCGCTGGCTTCGGCGCGTTCGAGCAGATAGCCGCCGACCAGCTGGCCGGCGAACCGTACGCGCACCCGGCAGCCCGCCGTGGCCTCCCGGGTCATCCGCTCCGGCACCAGGTAGTCGAACGGCCTGTCCAGGTGGGCCAGGGAGATATCGACCGCCACCCGCGCGACCGGCAGGGTCCCGGCACCCGGCTCACCCTGCTTTGCTGGCCGTGCCACGGTCCTGTCCTACCAGAGGGCTCGGACCACGCGCGCCGGGCCGCACCGCAGCGCCCACCCTGGCCTGCCCGGCAAGCGGCCTCGCCGCGGGCCTACAGGCGGACGGTGCCGCAGGCCCCGTCGGCGAGCGCCGAGTCGTGGTCCAACGTCTGCAGGACCGCACGGGGCACCGGCGTGCGCGCCTTGACATCGGCGAGCACCGTCCGGAGCTGCGCTGACACCGCGACGAACGAACGCGAGGCGGCCTGGTTCTGGCTCTCGGCGGCCGCCCCGTCTAGCTCGTGGATGGCCTTCCCCAGATCACGAGCCGTAACGGCGTCATCGGAGCCCTCGCTGAAGTCGTCGATGACCTTCTGGTAGGCGGCCAGCGCCGGGCCCTTGTAGGCGACGCAGCCCGGATCGGCCGCCTGGACCAGGTGGGGCACCAGGAATGCGGCGACCGCGGCCCAGCCGAGCGCGAATCCGATGCCGAGCCAGGATCGCAGCTGGCCGGGTGTGCCGGGCCCGCCGCGCCGGGCGCGGAGCAGGCCGAGCACACCACAGACCAGGCTGACCGGGATCGTGACCAGGGCCGCCCCGAGGACACCGGTCACCAGCGCCGCGGTGGCGTACCGGTTGGTGCCCCGGCGCGGCCGCCGGAGCCGCCCCGGGGGCGTCTCCCCGACGTGCTCGGGTGACGGGCAACCCTCCGGACCGTCCGGGGACGACGGGCGCGTAGCACGACCAGTTGATGACGACACCACTCGGCTCCGGGGGATTTTTGTACCGACACCGCGCCATGAGCGTAAAAGGTCGTGCTAGATGGTGTCTAGTGGGAAATATTCACTGTTCTGGCCGTTAAGGGCTAAAAACGAGGATTGTCCGATCCTTGCCCTCAGCTTCGGCTTGACCCGCTCTCAGAGCCCGGCGGCCGAGCGGAGCGTCTCCGCCCGGTCAGTCCGCTCCCAGGAGAAGTCCGGCTCTTCGCGGCCGAAATGCCCGTACGAGGCGGTCTGCGAGTAGATCGGGCGGAGCAGGTCCAGGTCCCGGATGATCGCCGCCGGGCGCAGGTCGAAGACCTGCATCACGGCGTCCTGGATGCGCTCCACCGGCACCTTCTCGGTGCCAAAGCACTCGACGAACAGGCCGACCGGCTTGGCCTTGCCGATCGCGTAGGCGACCTGCGTCTCGCAGCGGTCGGCGAGGCCCGCGGCGACCACGTTCTTGGCCACCCAGCGCATCGCGTAGGCCGCGCTGCGGTCCACTTTGGAGGGGTCCTTGCCGGAGAACGCCCCGCCGCCGTGCCTGGCCATCCCGCCATAGGTGTCAATGATGATCTTGCGGCCGGTCAGCCCGGCGTCGCCCATGGGGCCGCCGATCTCGAACCGCCCGGTGGGGTTCACCAGCAGCCGGTACCCGGAGGTATCGATCTCCAGGCTGTCGAGCACCGGCGTGACCACGTGGTCGAGCATGTCCGGGGCGAGCAGTTCCTTCAGGTCGATGTCCGGGGCGTGCTGGGCTGACACCACGACCGTGTCCAGCCGCACCGGCTCATTCCCGGCGTACTCGATCGTCACCTGGGTCTTACCGTCCGGGCGCAGGTAAGGCACAACACCGCTGCGCCTGACCTCCGACAGCCGACGCGCGAGACGGTGCGCGAGCATGATCGGCAATGGCATCAGCTCGGGGGTCTCCCGGCACGCGAACCCGAACATCATGCCCTGGTCACCGGCGCCCTGCCGGTCCAGCTCGTCCAGTTCGCCCGACCCCTCGCCCTCGCGGTGCTCGAACGCGTTCAGCACGCCCTGGGCGATGTCCGGGGACTGGGAGCCGATCGACACCGAGACCCCGCAGGACGCCCCGTCGTAGCCCTTGGTCGATGAGTCGTACCCGATCTCCAGGATCTTCTCCCGGATGATGCCGGGGATGTCCACGTAGGTCTGCGTGGTCACCTCACCGGCCACGTGCACCATCCCCGTGGTGATCAGCGTCTCCACGGCCACGTGGCTGCCCGCGTCGTCCTTGATCATCGAGTCGAGGATGGCGTCACTGATCTGGTCCGCCATCTTGTCAGGATGACCCTCTGTCACCGACTCAGAGGTAAAGAGATGTCGAGCCACCGAACTCCCATTTCTGCCGCGCTGAGGCCTTGCCGAAGTGTAGCCGGGCCGGATGACCCGCCGGGGCGGAACCGTTGCGAGTCATGGCTTGGCTGACGGTGAGAGCCTGGCCACGACCAGATCCCACACTGTGTCCGCCAGCACTTCCTTGGGCCCCAGCGGAACCTCGGTCGCCGCCCCGTCGGCGGCCAGCACGACCGCCTCGTTGTCGCTGGTGCCGAACGCGAGCCCGGGCCCGACCTGGTTGACGACGAGCAGGTCGCATCCCTTGGCCGCCAGCTTGGCCCGGCCGGCCGCCAGCACGCCGTCGGTCTCGGCGGCGAACCCGACGATCACCTGCCCAGGCCGCTTCCGGTCGCGGGACAGCTCACGCAGGATGTCCGGATTCTCGATCAGCCGGATCGGCTCGGGTGCGGCGCCGCTTTTCTTGATCTTCGATTCGCGCCTGATCTCGGGCCGGAAGTCGGCGACGGCAGCCGCCATCGCCACCGCGTCCGCGTCCTGCGCGGCGGACATCACGGCTTCGCGCATCTGGCAGGCCGACGTCACGTGCACGACGCGGGCGCCGGCCGGATCATCGAGGTCCACGTTCGCGGCCACCAGGGTCACCTCAGCCCCGCGGGCCGCCGCGGTGCGGGCCAGTGCGTAACCCTGCCGCCCGGAGGACCAGTTGCCCAGGAACCGGACGGGATCGAGTTCTTCCCTGGTCCCTCCGGCGGACACGACGACGCGGCGGCCGGCCATGTCGGGGCGCAGCCCTCCTGCGCCCCGGGCGAGCACCCGGATGGCCACCTCGTACAACTCGGCGGGCTCGGCCAGCCGTCCCGGGCCGCTGTCGCTGCCCGTCAGGCGGCCGGCCGCGGGTTCCAGGACCAGGCCGCCCCGGCCGCGAATCGTGCTCACGTTGGCCTGGGTCGCCGGGTGCTCCCACATCTCGGTGTGCATGGCCGGCGCGAACACCACCGGACAGCGCGCGGTCAGCAAGATGGCGGTGAGGAGGTCGTCGGCCCGGCCTGCCGCCGCGCGGGCGAGCAGGTCCGCGGTGGCGGGAGCGACCAGGACGAGGTCGGCCGTCTGGCCCAGCCGGACGTGCGGAACCTCGTGGACGTCTTCCCAGGCGCTGGACGTGACCGGCTGCCCGGACAGCGCCGCCCAGGTCGCCGCTCCGACGAAGCGCAGCGCATCGGGGGTCGGCACCACGCGGACCTGATGACCTGACTCGGTGAGCCGCCGGAGCAACTCGCAGGCCTTGTAGGCGGCAATGCCCGCACCCACCCCGAGGACGACGCGCGGTGGCATGGGCTACCTCCCCGCTCGCCTACGGGGCGCTTGGGGGCGCCGCGTTCCCTCGTCGCTCGTGCTCTGCTTCCCCGCTCGCCTCCGGGGCGCCTGAAGACGCCGCCTTCCCTCGTCGCTCGTACCTCGCTCCTCAGTCCAGGCGGCGCCGCGCCCCTCCGGCTCGCTCAGGCTTGGCCGCCGGGGTCAGCGGGTCAGGACTCCGCGATGTCGGTGGCGGTCAGCAGGCGCTGCCGGATCTCGCGGAGCGAGATGGACAGCGGCTTCTCCTGGACCCTGGTCTCCACCAGCGGGCCCACGTACTCGAGCAGGCCCTCGCCGAGCTGGGCGTAGTAGGCGTTGATCTGCCGCGCCCGCTTCGCGGCCATGATGACGAGGCGGTACTTGCTGTCAACGACATCAAGCAGGTCGTCAATCGGCGGGTTGGTGATGCCTTCCGCAGCGGGAATCCCTGCCACCGTGTGCCTTCCGTTCCGATGGGCGCGTGTTCGAGGCGCGCATGGTGTCACTGTGCGCATGCTCCGAAGCGCGCACTACTGGCCAGACTAGACCAGCATCAAGGCTACCAGCTGGCTGCAGACGTTCTCGACGGACGTGTTCACGAGCGTCACGTCGAATTCGGTCTCGGCGGCGAGTTCCACCCTGGCCGCGTCCAGCCTGCGCGCCACGACCGCGGGTGGCTCGGTGCCCCGGCGGGTGAGCCTGCGCACCAGTTCCGGCCACGACGGCGGCGCGAGGAACACCAGCAGCGCCTCCGGCACGGCCTGCCGGACCTGCCTGGCACCGGCCAGGTCGATCTCGAGGAGTGAGGGGATACCCGCCGCGAGTTTCTCCTCAAGAGGTGCGCGCGGCGTGCCATACCTGTTGTCCGCGAATCGGGCCCATTCGAGGAACTCCCCGCGGGCCAGCATCGCATCGAACTCCGCGTCGCTGACAAAGTGATACTCACGCCCGTTGACTTCACCCGGCCTCGGCGGGCGCGTAGTCACCGACACCGAGAGCCAAATTTCCGGGCATTCCCTCCGTAGCCCCGCGACGACCGTGCTCTTGCCGACACCAGAAGGCCCGGAAAGCACCGTCAGCCGCGCAGGACCGCCGCCCCCCCGGACAAGCGCGGCACCGCGTGCGCGATGAACGGACGAATCGGCCGTGGACCTGTGTCCCCCGCGCCCGTCCCTGCGGTCCTCAGACTGGGTCAGATACCACCGCCGAACTCATTCTCCAGGGCTGCTCGCTGGTTGGCGCCCAAGCCGCGCACGCGGCGCGACTCGGCAATGCCAAGCCGCTCCATGATCTGCCGGGCACGCACCTTGCCGATCCCCGGGACGGACTCGAGCAACGCGGAAACTTTCATCTTCCCGACGATGTCATCGCTCTGGCCATCCTTGAGGACTTGGGACAGGCTTGTGGAACCGTGCTTGAGGCGGTTTTTCACCTCGGCGCGCTCCTTACGCGCCCGTGCCGCCTTCTCTAGGGCTGCTGCTCGCTGATCGGGAGTGAGGGGAGGAAGAGCCACTCCGGGTCACCTCGGGTTTCGAATCGAAAAATGCGGTCGGGAAGGGAAAGTAGCGAGTTCAGCCCGTGAGGGCAACGCAAACACCCGTTTGTCACGTCATAAATTACCCGATATTACTCCTTGTATGGGACCGAATACATAACGTAATCAAAACAGGTTACCCTGGCAGGTCCGCGGGCAATCGCCGCCCGGAGGGCCGGAACGCCTCGGCGGGCTCCTGGCCGCTCGCGAGGGCCGGGGTCCGCGTGGGCGGCGCGCGCCCCCCCCGCCTACGGGCCCCACAGCGCGCCTCCCGGCCCCGCGGGCCCCGCCGCGCGGATACCAGCGGGCGGACCAGCCGGGGCAGGCTGGAGCCTTCTCAGCGGCGCGGCTATCGCTGCGGCGGCCGCGCCTGGATCCGGCGCCCCGGTGATGGGACGGCCGATCACCAGCAGGTCGGCGCCCGCCCGCAGTGCCTCCTCGGGTGTCGCCACCCGGGCCTGGTCATTCGGGTCACTGCCGGCCGGGCGCACCCCGGGCGTGATGAGCGTGATGTCGGGGCCGACCTCCGCGCGCACCGCCGCGACCTCACGGGGTGAGCAGACCAGGGCCCGCGCCCCGGCCGCGACAGCCAGCACGGCCAGTCGCCGCACCACATCCTGGACCGGTCCCACCATGCCCATCCGCTCAAGATCCGCCGGGGTCAGCGAGGTGAGCACGGTCACCCCGGCGATCTTGGTGTCCGGGGCTGCCTCGACTGCGGCCCGGATGGCGCCAGAGCCGGCCATCGCGTGCACCGTGACCAGTTCCGGCCGCAGGCGCGCCACCGCCCGGGCCGCTCCAGCGACGGTAGCCGGGATGTCATGCAGCTTCAGGTCGAGGAAAATGCGCACGCCGCTCGCGCCCTTGATCGAGGCCACCACCCCGGGTCCGTAACGGAGGTAGAGCTCGAGCCCGATCTTGACGGTGCTGACGTGGGGGGTGACGAGTCCCGCCCAGCGGGCCGCTGTCTCCAGGTCTGGCGCGTCCAGGGCGACCGCAATCGGCGCTGGCTGGCTCAATAGTCCCTCCCCAATCAAAAGATACCGCACACTACCTAACGTTTCCCGACAGCCTGTCCCCCCGACATGCGCGGTTCATGCGCGAGCCCGACCACGTCAGCCAGCCGCTCGATCCCGCGGCGCGCGAGCTCCTCGTCCAGCTCACGAAGCACCCGGACGCAGGCCGACGGGTCGTGGAAGATCGTTGTGCCAATGCTGACCATGGCGGCACCGGCCAGGATGAGCTCAAGTGCGTCCCGGCCGGTGCGGACCCCGCCCATGCCGATGATCGGCACATCGGGCAGCGCCTTGCGGACCTCCCAGATGCACCGCACCGCCACCGGCCGGATGGCCGGGCCGGACAGGCCGCCGGTGACGCCGGCCAGCACCGGGCGCATGGTCTCGGTGTCGATCGCCATGCCGAGCAGCGTGTTGATCATCGACAGGCCATCCGCGCCCGCCGCCACGCACGAACGGGCGATCGTCACGATGTCGGTGACATCCGGTGAAAGTTTCACGAATACCGGTATGTCATAACGGGCACGGGAGCGCACGGCTTCGACCACCGTGGCCGCGGCCACGGGATCGCAGGCGAACACCTGCCCTCGGTCTTCGACGTTCGGGCAGGAGATGTTGACCTCGATCGCGGTGACGCCCGCAGCGTCGGAGAGCCTGCCGGACAATTCCGCGAACTCGTCCACGCTGCCGCCCGCGATCGACACCACAGCGCGCGCACCGCGCGACAGCAGCCACGGCAGGTCCCGCTGCAGGAAAGCGTCGATGCCTGGGCCCTGCAGGCCGATCGAATTGAGCATCCCGCTGGGCGTCTCGGCCATCCGGGGGGTCGGCCGCCCGGCCCGCGGCCCCAGCATCACCGACTTCGTGACGACGGCGCCGATCTTGGCGACGTCGAAGAACTGCGCGAGCTCGCGCCCCCCGCCAGCGCACCCGGAGGCGGTCAGGATGGGGTTCGGCAGCTCCACATGGCCCAGCTTGGTCCGGAGGTCAACCGTCATGACGCCGCTCCCCAGACCGGGCCGCCCTGGCCGGCGCGCCGGTTCCGGCGGGCCGGCCAGGCCGGCCTGGGCTGCCCGGGCTGCCCGGGCCGTCCGGGCCGTCCGGACGGGAGGGCCCCGCCTGCGGCTGGCGGCGCGGATTCCAGCCCGGCGCGCCGAGCGCGTCGAACGGGATCGTGCCCACGTCGTCCCAGCGCACCAGGTCGCCGTGGAACACCGGGCCATCCACGCAGGAGCGCACCATCCGGGTCACGCCGTCCTCGCCCACCACGGGCAGCACGCATGTCATGCAGACCCCGATCCCACAGGCCATGGACTCCTCCACCAGGACCAGTACCGGGATGTCGTAACGGCTGGCGAGCGTGGTCACCTGGCGGAGCATCCCCATCGGGCCACACGCGTAGATCACGTCCGTCCGCGCCTCGTGGATCACCTGGGTGAGGCGGTCGGTGACCAGGCCCCGCACCCCCATCGAGCCGTCCTCCGTGGTCACCACCGCGGAACGCGCGGTCCGGCGGGCGGTCTGCGCGCCGAACACCCGGTCCGCGCTCGCCGCCCCGAGCAGGAAGTCGACCTGGCAGCCGCGGCTGCGCAGCCGGTCAGCCAGCGGGAAGAGCGGGGCGCTGCCGTAGCCGCCGCCCACCAGCAGGCAGCTCACGGGGTCGCGCGGGATGGGGAACGGCCGCCCGAGAGGCCCGGCCACGTCGAGCACGTCCCTGGTGCGGCGCTCGGCCAGCCAGCGGGTCCCCGGGCCTACGACGGCGAACACGAATTCCACGGTGCCGCCGTGGTCGGGCCGCACGTCGTGGATGGAGAACGCGCGGCGAAGGAGCATCGAGGTGTCCGGGCCGCCCACGGCGATCGCGACGAACTGGCCGGCCCTGAATCGCGCCGCGATCCCCGGCGCGACCACCGTCATCGCATAGTAGGCATCCACCTGGCGCACGGTGAGCACGGTGCCGCGCATCTGCACCTGCACCGGGTCCGCACCAAGCTCGCCGTCCCTGGCTGTCATGGCACCGTGTTTGTTTTCTGAACCGTGTTTGTTTTCTGGACCGTGTTCGTTCTCTGGACCGTGCTTGATCTCTGGACCGTGCTTGATCTCTGGACCGCGCCTGCGCCGCGCAGCCTCATCGCGTGTTCCTGCAGGGAACGCACCCCCACCTCGCCACGCGTGATCGCTTCGATGCCCTGCACCGCCGCGGCCAGGCCCTGGACGGTCGTCACGCATGGAATCCCGTACCGCACCGCCGCTGTGCGGATCTCGTAGCCGTCCAGCCGCGGGCCCGAATGCCCGGGGCTGCCGAACGGCGTGTTCACGATGAGATCCACCTGCCCGGCCAGGATCCTGGCCACGATGTCCGGCTCGCCGTCCGGGCCCACGCCGTCGCTGTGCTTACGCACGATCGTGGCACGAACCCCGTTGCGCCGCAGCACCTCCGCCGTTCCCTCGGTGGCCCAGATCTCGAAACCCAGATCGGCGAGCCGCTTCACCGGGAACACCATCGATCGCTTGTCCACGTTGGCGACCGACACGAAGGCCCTGCCCTTGACCGGCAGCGACGCGTACGCGGCCGCCTGCGACTTCGCGTACGCGGTGCCGAACACCTCGTCGATCCCCATCACCTCGCCGGTGGAGCGCATCTCGGGGCCCAGGACGGTGTCCACCCCGTGCCCGCGCGCATCGCGGAATCTGCCGAACGGGAGCACGGCCTCCTTCACCGCGATCGGCGCGTCGAGCGGGAGGGTGCCGCCGTCCCCCGTGGGGGGAAGCAATCCCTCCGCCCGCAGCCCGGCGACCGTAGCACCGAGCATGATCCGGGCGGCGGCCTTGGCCAGCGGCGTCGCGGTGGCCTTGGAGACGAACGGCACGGTCCGCGAGGCCCGGGGGTTGGCCTCCAGCACGAACAGGACACCGGCGGCCAGCGCGTACTGGACGTTCAGCAAGCCCCTGACACCGACGCCCCGGGCGATGGCCTCGGTGGACTCGCGGATCCGCGCGATGTCGCTGCGGCCGAGCGTGATCGGCGGCAGGGCGCACGCGGAGTCCCCGGAGTGGATGCCGGCCTCCTCGATGTGCTCCATCACGCCGCCCAGGAAAAGCTCCTCGCCGTCGTAGAGCGCGTCCACGTCGATCTCGATCGCGTCATCGAGGAACCGGTCGATCAGGACCGGGTGCTCCGGGCTCGCCTCGGTGGCCCGGCCCACGTAGGCCTCCAGCGTGGCATCGTCGTAGACGATCTCCATGCCACGGCCGCCGAGCACGTACGAGGGCCGCACCAGCACGGGGTAGCCGATCTCGTCGGCGACCGCCTTCGCCTCCTCGTAGGAAACCGCGGTCCCGTGCCGGGGCGCGGGCAGCCCCGCCGCGGCCAGCACGGCGCCGAACTCGCCCCGGTCCTCGGCCAGGTGGATCGCCTCCGGGCTGGTCCCGACGATCGGGACGCCCTCCGCCGCTAGCGCCCGGGCCAGGCCCAGCGGAGTCTGGCCGCCGAGCTGCACGACCACCCCGGCCACCGGCCCGCTCGACTGCTCGGCATGCACGACCTCAAGCACGTCCTCCAGGGTGAGCGGCTCGAAGTACAGCCGGTCGGAAGTGTCGTAGTCGGTTGATACCGTCTCGGGGTTGCAGTTGACCATGACGGTCTCGTAGCCGGCCGCCGAGAGCGCGAAGGAGGCGTGCACGCAGGCGTAGTCGAACTCGATGCCCTGCCCGATGCGGTTCGGCCCGCTGCCGAGAATGATCACCTTGGGCCGGTCACCGCCGGGCACCTCGGTCTCGTCGTCATAGGTGGAGTACATATACGGGGTCTGGGCGGCGAACTCTGCCGCGCAGGTATCCACCATGTGGAACACGGGCCGGATCCCGTGGGCGTGCCTCACCGCGCGTATCCGGGCTTCGGTGGTCCCCTGGATCTCGGCGATCTGCGCGTCGGAGAACCCGGCCCGTTTCGCGGCCCGCAGCAGTCCGGCGGCCGCGGCGCCGCCCGCCGACTCGCCGGCTTCGGCTGCGGCTGCATTCCCCGCCGGGGCGCTGCCTGCCTCCGCCGGGCCGCTGCCGGCCTCCGCCGGGCCGCTGCCTGCCTCCGCCGGGGCGCTGCCGGCCCCTGCCGCGACGCTGCCGGCCTCCGCCGGGCCGCTGCCTGCCTCCGCCGGGGCGCTGCCTGCCTCCGCCGGGGCGCTGCCGGCCCCTGCCGGGGCGCTGCCAGCCCCTGCCGGGGCGCTGCCAGCCTCCGCCGGGGCGCTGCCGGCCCCTGCCGGGGCGCTGCCAGCCCCTGCCGGGGCGCTGCCTGCCCCTGCCGGGGCATCGCCGACGCTGGCCGGGGCCGGGCCCGTGTCGAGCTGGCCGCTGCCGGCGCCGGCGGGGCGGACCAGATCAGCGGCCGCCAAACGTTCGGAAAATTCTTCTATTGCCTGGATCTGGTCGAGGAACCACGGGTCGATGCCGGTCGCGGCGGCAAGTTCGGTGACTGTAGCGCCCGCCCGGATTGCCTGGTGGACGGTGGCCAGCCTGCCATCGTGCGGGACCGCCGAACGGGCGATCAGGTCCGCCTTGTCCCCCGGTGGCCGGCACCAGCTGAACGGGGCCGCGGGATTCTCCAGCGAGCGCAGCGCCTTCTGCAGCGCCTCGGGAAAGCTCCGGCCTATCGCCATGGCCTCGCCGACCGACTTCATATGCGTGGTCAGCACCGGGTCGGCCCCGGGGAACTTCTCGAACGCGAACCTCGGCACCTTGACGACCACGTAATCGAGTGCGGGCTCGAAGCTGGCGGGGGTCTCCCCCGTGATGTCGTTGCGGATCTCGTCCAGGGTGTATCCGATAGCGAGCCGTGCGGCGATCTTCGCGATGGGGAAGCCGGTCGCCTTGGAGGCCAGCGCCGAGGACCGGGACACCCGCGGGTTCATCTCGATGACCACCATCCGGCCGGTCTCCGGGTGCACTGCGAACTGGATGTTGCAGCCGCCGGTGTCCACGCCGACCGCGCGGATCACCGCGATGGCGGTATCACGCATGTGCTGGTACTCGCGATCGGTGAGGGTCATCGACGGCGCGACCGTTACCGAGTCGCCGGTGTGCACGCCCATCGGGTCGATGTTCTCGATCGAGCAGACCACGACCACGTTGTCATGCCGGTCCCGCATCAGCTCGAGCTCGAACTCCTTCCAGCCGAGGATCGACTCCTCAAGCAGCACCTCGGTGACCGGGCTGGCGTCCAGCCCCGCGCCGGCGATGCGCCGCAGGTCGTCCTCCTGGTACGCGATGCCGGAGCCGGACCCGCCGAGCGTGAACGAGGGCCGGACCACCACCGGGTAGCCGAGGTCGCCGGCGGCCCGCTGGCACTCCGGCATGCTGTGGCAGGTGCGGCTCTCCGGCACCTCGGCACCGAGGCCGGTGACTATCTCCTTGAACCGCTTCCTGTCCTCGCCGGCCTGGATGGCCTCGATGTCGGCACCGATCAGCTGCACCCCGTACCTGGTCAGCGTGCCCGCCTCATGCAACGCGACAGCGGCGTTCAGCGCGGTCTGGCCGCCTAGCGTGGGAAGCAGGGCGTCTGGCCGCTCGGCGGCGATCACCTTCTCCAGGACATCCAGCGTGATCGGCTCCACATAGGTGGCGTCGGCGAACTCGGGATCGGTCATGATCGTCGCTGGATTGGAGTTGACCAGGCTTACCCTGATGCCCTCCTGGCGGAGTCCCCGGCAGGCCTGGGTGCCGGAGTAGTCGAACTCGCAGGCCTGGCCGATGACGATCGGCCCGGAGCCGATGACGAGCACCGACCGTATGTCGTCCCGTTTAGGCATCGCGCGCCCCTCCCCCCGCGTCCCGCGCCCCCGCCAGCGCCTCATGGGCCGCCGGCGCCCGACCTTCTGGCCTAATTTCATGATCACGGTACTTTTTCAGTCGCGGCGACTGAAAAAGTACCGTGATCATGGTCGCGAGCAGGGCGGGCGCCGCAGGCTGCGTGGGCGCGGGGGGCTGCGTGAGCGCCGCGGGCGCGGGGGTCATCTGGCGCGCTCCATGAGGGCGCAGAACTCGTCGAACAGGCCCGCGGCGTCGTGCGGCCCGGGAGCGGCCTCCGGGTGGTACTGGACGCTGAAGGCCGGGGTATCCAGCAGCCGGAGACCCTCGACCACGCCGTCGTTGAGGTTGACGTGGCTGACCTGGGCTCGGCCGAACGCAGTCTCGAAGGGCGAGTTCCAGCCGTCGCCGCTGGCTGAAACCCAGCCGGCGGCCGAACCGCCATCGCTGGCCAAGCCACTGTCGCTGGCCAAGCCACTGTCGCTGGCGAAACCACTGTCGCTGGCGAAACCACTGTCGCTGGCCGAACTACGGGCGCTGGCCGAACCACCGGCGCTGGCCGAACCACCGGCGCTGGCCGAACCACCGGCGCTGGCCGAACCACCAGCGCTGAGCCGAGCATCGCCAGCAGGCCGGCCGGCGTGGCCGGCGCCCTCGTAGTTCGGCATGGCGACGGCGAAGCCGTGATTGTGGCTCGTGATGTGCACGCGCCCGGTCTCCAGGTCCTTGACCGGCTGGTTCACGCCACGGTGCCCGAACCGCAGCTTGTAGGTGCCTAGGCCGAGCGCCCGGCCGAGGACCTGGCTGCCCAGGCAGATGCCGAATACCGGGACGCGCTCCGCTAGCACGCCGCGCATGGCCTCGACCGCGTAACCAGCCGCCGCAGGGTCACCGGGCCCGTTGGAGAAGAACACCCCATCCGGGCCGGCCGCCAGGATCTGGGCCGCCGTGCTAGTGGCCGGGAGCACCTGAACCTGGCAGCCGCGCAGCGCCATCGAGCGCGGCGTCGCCGTCTTGATGCCAAGGTCAACGGCGACGACCCGGTAGCGGACGGTGACTCCGGGCGGCGGGTTCACGGTGTAGGGCGCGGCTGTGGACACCTCGCGGGCCAGGTCCGCGCCGATCATGGATGGGCTGGCCAGTACCCGCCGCAGCACCGAGCCCGGATCGGCGCCGCCCGTGGCGATCGCCGCCCGCATGGCGCCGCGTTCCCGCAAGTGCCTGGTGAGCGCGCGGGTGCCGCTGATCGCGATTCCGGTCACGCCCTGGGTCCGCAGTTCGGAGTCCAGGCTCCGGCGCGACCGCCAGTTCGAGGCGATCCGGGCCGGCTCACGGACCACGTAACCGCTGACCCAGATGCGCCGGGACTCGGGATCATCGTCGTTGACGCCGGTGTTGCCGATGTGCGGCGCGGTCATGGCCACGATCTGGCGGCAATACGACGGGTCGGTCAGCGTCTCCTGGTACCCGGTCATCCCGGTATTGAAGACCACTTCACCGAACGTCTCTCCGTCAGCGCCGAAGGACGTTCCGTGGAAGGTCGTGCCGTCCTCAAGGACGAGGACCGCCGGTGGCGCCGCCGCCTGGCCGGGGGTCCCGGCGGTGGCCGACATCAGGCCAGCTTCCCGTCGAGCACCGTCGGACTGCCCCGCAGGAATGTGGCTACCACCCGCCCAGGCAGCACCATGCCCGCGAACGGGGTGTTGCGGCTCCTGGACGCGTGGGCTCGTGGGTCCACGGCCTCACGGGGCCTCGGGTCGTAGAGCGTCAGGTTGGCCGGACTGCTCGCGGCCAGCGGGCCACCGTGGCCGACGAGGCGTCCGATCGCCGCGGGCCGGGCCGACATGCGGTCAGCGACACCCGCCCAGTCGAGCAGGCCGGTCTCGACCATCGCCTCGTGTACCACCCGCAGCGCCGTCTCGAGGCCGGTCATGCCGAACGCGGCGGTGTTCCACTCTGTCTCCTTGTCCTCCAGCGGGTGCGGGGCGTGATCGGTCGCAACGCAATCGATTGTGCCGTCGGCCAGGCCCTGCCGCAGGGCCGCCACGTCCGCGCGGGTGCGCAGCGGCGGATTCACTTTGTAGACCGGGTCGTAGCTGGCGGCGAGATCGTCGGTGAGCAGCAGGTGGTGGGGGGTCACCTCGGCGGTGACCTGCCATCCCTTGCCCTTCGCCCAGCGGATGATTTCGACGGAGCCTGCCGTGGAAACATGGCACACATGGAGCGAGGACCCGACATGCGCGGCAAGCAGGCAGTCCCGCGCGATGACCGCCTCCTCGGCGACGGCAGGCCAGCCGGTCAGGCCGAGCCGTCCTGACGCTTCCCCCTCGTTCATCTGCGCGCCTTCGGTCAGGCGCGGCTCCTGGGCGTGCTGGGCGATGACTCCGTCGAACGCCTTGACATACTCCAGCGCCCGGCGCATCAGAACCGCGTCCGACACGCAGCGCCCGTCGTCCGAGAACACCCGCACGCGGGCGGCGGAATCAGCCATCGCGCCCAACTCGGCCAGCCGTGTCCCACCGAGCCCGGCGGTGACCGCGCCGATCGGTTGGACGTCACAGTGGCCTGCCTGGCGGCCGAGGCGCCAGATCTGCTCGACTACGCCCGCTGTGTCGGCGACCGGGTCGGTGTTGGCCATGGCGTGTACGGCGGTGAACCCGCCGAGCGCCGCGGCCCTCGTGCCAGTTTCGACGGTTTCGGCGTCTTCCCGGCCCGGCTCGCGCAGGTGGGTGTGCAGGTCCACCAGCCCGGGCAGCGCTATCAGGCCGTTGGCATCCAGCACCTGCGCGCCTGGTTCACCCAGGCCGGGCCCGATCGCCTCGACCATCCCGCCTCGGATCAGGATGTCGGCGGGGTCGCCACCCAGGAGCCGGGCGCCCTTGATTATCCAGTTCCCCCTGCTGTCGCTCATTTCTCCGCCCCAGCGCCGCCAAGCAGCAGGTACAGCACGGCCATCCGAACGCTGACGCCGTTGGCGACCTGCTCCACGATCGTCGAGCGGGGGGAGTCCGCCACCTCGGCCGCTATTTCCACGCCCCGGTTCATCGGGCCAGGATGCATCACGATGGCGTGCTCAGGCAGCTGCCCCATCCGGGCGACGTCCAGGCCGTACCGCCGGCTGTACTCGCGCACACTAGGGAAGTAAGCGGCGTTCATCCGCTCCTGCTGCACGCGCAGCATCATCACCACGTCACTCTTGGGCAGCGCCGCGTTCAGGTCGTACCCGACGGTGCACGGCCAGGTGTCGACCGCGATGGGCAGCAGCGTGGGCGGGGCGACCAGCGTCACGTCAGCCCCGAGGGTGTGCAGCAGCAGGATGTTGGACCGGGCGACCCGGCTGTGCAGCACGTCGCCCACGATGGTGACGCGGAGCCCGTCCAGCGCGCCGTCGCCAGCCCCGGGCACCCCGCCGCCGGCCTCACGCCCGCGGCCGGCTGCCGCGGTCGCGCCGACGCCCCGGCCGAACCGCCGACGGATGGTGAACGCGTCGAGCAGCGCCTGCGTCGGGTGCTCGTGGGCACCGTCACCGGCGTTGATGACGCTGCCGCGGACCCAGCTGGCCAGCCGGTGCGGCGTGCCCGAGGCACCGTGCCGGATCACCACCGCGTCCGCGCCCATGGCCTCGAGTGTCTGAGCCGTGTCCTTGAGGCTCTCGCCTTTGGCGACGCTTGATCCCTTGACCGAGAAGTTGATCACGTCGGCCGATAGGCGCTTCGCCGCGGCCTCGAACGAGATCCTGGTCCGGGTCGAGTCCTCGTAGAAGAGGTTGACGACCGTGCGGCCGCGGAGGGTCGGCAGCTTCTTGATGGGGCGGTCGGCCATGCGCGCCAGTTCGTCGGCTGTGTCCAGGATCAGCAGAGCGTCGTCCCTGGTCAGGTCCGCAGCTGAGATGAGATGGCGTTTCACCTGTCCCCCCCGGCCCTGGCCTGGCTGCGGATCGCCCGCGCCGGGGCAACCCGGCCGAGGAGCACGGCGTCCTCGCCGTCCACCTCGGTGAGCAGCACCCGGACGACCTCCTGCTGCGAGGTAGGCAGGTTCTTGCCCACGTAGTCGGGCCGGACCGGCAGTTCCCTGTGCCCGCGATCCACCAGGACGGCGAGCTGGACAGCGCGCGGCCGGCCAAGGTCGTTGAGCGCGTCGAGCGCGGCGCGGACGGTGCGCCCCGAGTACAGCACATCGTCGACAAGCACCACGATCTTGCCATCGATCCCCTCGGCGGGGACCTCGGTGCGGCCGAGCGCCCGGGCTGGGTGCAGCCGCAGGTCGTCGCGGTACATGGTGATGTCCAGCGACCCATGTGGGACCGGGTGCCCCTCGACCTGCTCGATGCGGTCAGCGAGGCGGCTGGCGAGTGGGACGCCGCGGGTAGGGATACCGAGCAGCAACACGTCATCAGCGCCGTCTGTCCGCTCAAGGATCTCGTGGGCGATCCGGGTCAGCGCCCGCCTGATCTCAGCGGGCTCCAGGACCGTTTTCCGGTCGCCAAGCGCCGGGCTGCCGCCGAACGTACCGTCTCCACCTGCGGGACCGCGCCCGGGGGGATGCGCGGGAGGCATGCCAAGGACCTCCTTCCCCGCCTCACGGGACGGGCCTTAAAGGATTCCTGTCAGCTGCACCGTACCAGCACGAATCAGTCAGACACCCGCTTCTGCCACCGGCGGGTTGTAGTTTCGGCCTGTGGACGGCCGCCGGCGGCTGTAGTTCGGCCCGTGGACGGCCGCCGGCGGCTGTAGTTCGGCCCGTGGACGGCCGCCGGCGGCTGTGTTTCGGCCCGTGGACGGCCGCCGGCGGCTGTAGTTCGGCCCGTGTCCGGCCGCCGGCGGCCGGACACGGTTGGCCCGGACGCTGCCTCGGCAGGCCTCCTCGCCGTCATTTACCGGGCCGTCGGTCCGGCCCCAGGCCTCGGCGTGGGTCCGGCACCAAGAGGTGGGAGTAGCCTCCCCGATCCGTAAGCCGGGCATTACGATCCGGTGCGTTGCGTCACCGCCGGGGTACCGCCCAGCGAACACAGGGTGTACCGCGATGAATGCGTAACAATGCGTGATTCGTGTCACACTGGGATAACCATCTCTAGTGCGGTCAAAGGCGAGGGGCCGCATCCGGGCGCGGAAACGGCCAGAAAGCCAGGCGCCGCAGGGCTTCCCGCGCATCTTCCGAACCTCATCGGCCGAGTTGCAGGGGAGCGACGAGACGCGCAAGTTGACCCGCTTTTTGCGATTCGGCTTGACCTGGTCGCGCTTGCGGCCTACCGTCACTGTCCGTAACCACCACTGAAAGCTAAACACAGGCCGGGGGGCCGACGATCATGCCATCTGAATACGCCAAGACACTCGGCGCGCGACTGCGCGCCATCCGTACACAGCAGGGACTCTCGCTCCATGGGGTGGAGGAGAAGTCCCGCGGCCGGTGGAAGGCCGTCGTTGTCGGCTCCTATGAGCGCGGCGACCGCTCAGTGACCGTGCAGAAGCTAGCCGAACTGGCCGAGTTCTACGGCGTGCCGGTGTCCGAGCTGCTGCCCGGCGACGCGACGCCCACCCCCCTTGCGCCGTCCCCGAAGCTCGTTATTGACCTCGAGCGCATGGGACAGCTGCCCAAGGACAAGGCCGGGCCACTCGCCCGCTACGTTGCCACCATCCAGAGCCAGCGTGGTGACTACAACGGCAGAGTGCTGTCGATCCGCCAAGAGGACCTGCGCTCGCTTGCGGTCATCTACGACAAGTCCCCCATTGACCTCACCGAGGAACTGATCGGCTGGGGCGTGCTCGACTCCGAGGCACGCGGCGCGGTCGAGACCTTCTGAGCCGAACGCGCCGCCCGGACTGGCCTTAGCCGCCGCCCGAGCGCGCCGCCCGGACTGGCCTTAGCCGCCGCCCGAGCGCGCCGCCCCGACTGGCCTTAGCCGCCGCCCGAGCGCGCCGCCCCGACTGGCCTTAGCCGCCGCCCCAGCGCGCCGC
>Ga0207684_10002622_pt1 | contig 17992 bp, 21 predicted proteins | sample KBSK5501metaG_FD_184342 | JGI IMG/M metagenome (GOLD analysis project Ga0207684, IMG submission 184342) | Corn, switchgrass and miscanthus rhizosphere microbial communities from Kellogg Biological Station, Michigan, USA - KBS K5-50-1 metaG... | ecosystem: Host-associated > Plants > Roots >...
ATGGTTGATTTCTCACACCACAGTTCCAGGTGAAACGCCTGACTTGGCTCATACCCGCTCACGCGATAGCCTGGCACGTCTGGAAAGTCCGGCAGACGCAGTTGCGATCCCCACAGCCGGCTGGTCGCCCAGACCTCCAGCTCCGCTCTCCGATGCGCGGCATAGACGAGCGCTTCCGGGTTGCGCCGATCCACAAACGCTTCAGGGTCAACCAATTGCAGGTACCGCGCTGCTTTCGAGGCCAGGTTGAGGATATTCCAACAGGTTTCCGTGTTCTCATACGGCAAACCATTGGGCATCATCACAGCCGGCTTCTGGCTCACAATCTGGTAATGCACGCGCCGGATATGCACTCTATTGGTATAGCCAAACGCTTGCCACAACTGCGCAAACCATTGGGCTAACGCCCAATCGCCAGGTGTTCCGGTATAAAAGGGATCATTTTGCGGAGCCAGGGGAATGAGGTCAGTCACCCGTTGACCCGTTTCTCTGGCTAAGTGCTTAATCTGTTCATAGTTGATATGCTCAGAGTCGATACCCATCGACCATACCCCCTCACATCCTTACTCACACACACAAATCAAGGCATGTACAGAACCAGAACACACTGCCAACGCTGTACATGCCTTGCTGTAGCACCGTCACCTCCTCATATCGAGGGATAACGCACGTGAAAATGTCGCCACTGGTGCCGATCCGCGAACTGGACGGGTTGCCCTTGGGCCAGTGCAGCACGCACGATTGCTGCCTCTTCTCGTGTCAGTCGCCGACCGTTGCCAGGAGCCACCACCAACACTCCCGTTATGGGGTCGATGGCAAGACCGTCGTTGGAGCCGCCACCGGAGCCTGACGCTTCCCAGGGAAAGGGAGAGCGCTCAATAGTCCCCCTTGCTTCTGAGGACCCTCCGGTTGCTGTTGTTGGGGGAAGCCAGCAGCTGTACCAGGGGCCATCATCGGAACAGTGCCCCCATAGCCCTGGCTATAGGCAGGAAACCCAGGAGCACCCACCAACGGACTACCCGCCAGACTGGCATCTTTGGGCTGGGCTTGTGCCTGCATCCGCGCTGGCTGCATCACCGGAGGCCCATAGGCAGGCCCGCGAGTGCCATTGAATACCGGACTGCCAACTCCACCACCAGCAGGACCAACTCCACGCTTGGACCGCTCCAGGTCCATATCCACCACTGCTAACAGCAACGACACGAGCGGAATGATCGACAACACCAGGTAGGTGAAGCCCGTTAACAACGCCCGTTGATCGAGCGGAATCACCCGCAGCCAGGTCGCCCGCTGGATCACCGCCGCTGCCAGCGCATAGTTACAGAAGATTTCCACAATCTCCACCACCGCACAGATGGGCGCATAGGCGCGTATGCGCTCTTTGTTCATGAGCCGATGCGCCAGGCCGCGACTTACGATATAGCCCAGGATGCCAAAGCCACCAGCCACGATCCAGGTAATGAGCGGCTGCAGCGCATCAATGCCATCCAGGGGCGCGAAGAACCAGCGGATCGCATGCGCCGAGGCCAACGAGAACCCTAAGGACACCACCCGCAAGACGATATGCTCCACCTTGCGGACCCACACCTCCTGTCCACGCAATGCTTGAAACCTCTGCAAGACCCCCTCCCTCCTTCTCTCACACTACGAGCCACCACATCACGCAGCGGCCGCCAGACGACAGACGAGCTTTTGAAAGCCACTTTTGCCCTTGATGCGCACGACCTGGAGCGCCAGCGTGGACATCTTCCGCGGCAGTTCCGCCTCCAACTGCTGTGCCACCTGTCGCAGTACATCGGCAAGTTGCCCTTGGCGCTTCAACTCTTTGAGTTGCTCCAACGTTGCAAACCCATCGGTTAACTGGCATTCGTACTTCTCATCCGTATCCATATCCAGCACCGTTAAATTGACCGAATAGCCCAGTTTCGGCTGGCCGGACACCTGGTCATAAAAGGTACTCTCGGCCACATTCCCATTCAACACCATTGCTTGTAATAGCATACCTATCACCTCTTTCCCACGCACGACGCCTACCACCACGTTTGCTCATGGTTTGCGTCTTCGTCATACACACCAAACCCGTCCTCGAACGAAGAGGGCACAGCTATCCGAGCCGTCCCCTCTTCCCAGTGCTCATCGCTGGCATCTCCAGCGATCATCCCCCCATCCACCTCCCCACGCTCCACCATCCCGTCTCCCAACATCTCCCATGACACCTGTTCGTAGGTACGCAAGCGATGATGCGGATCAGCCCGAAAGACCGAGCGACCCCGACGTCGCGCCGCATACATGTATAAAATGGCAAGCCGTAAAAGCTTGGGCGCCCACATCTGTGGATCACGCTCTAGTAAGCGATAGACGGCGAGCCTGCCTTCTTGCGCCAAATCCTGGTAGTAGAGGTTATCTACTTGCCCAGGAGCCGTTGACGCCAGCCGGTAGGCATGCCAGTCAATCCAATCCTCGAGCACCGCCAGCACCTCTTCAAGCGTCCCACCCCCATACAAGCGCGGCTTATACACCGACCCCATATACCACCATCTCTCCCCTTATGCCCTACCACCATCAGCACCACCAATCCGAATGACCCCATCATCCCCTGACGGATGGGCCACCGCATCCAGAGCGATGGCACGGATATCCTCCACCAACGCCGCGAGCTCCATATCCCCGACCGCCACCGCATGCTCCCACAACGACAGCGCCAGCACCACCACCTCTTCCCACCTTCCCGCCGCCAGCACCGTATTGATGGCATCGATCAGCCTATCGGTCACCGGGTCAGCCACCACCTCCACTAGTGAAGATTCACGATCCATGGTTCCCACTCCTCCATTTGCACACGACAGGCCACCGCTACAAGATTTACACTCCGCAGGTCTGCTTGCACATCCTCATAGACCCACTTGCATAGCCCTTCCAGCGCTTCCTCCACCGAGGACGCCCACACCTGCGTCGAGCCAAAATGCCGCACTCCAACCACCGAGGAATAAGGACCGATCCACGCCGCCGTCTGATTATCGATCACCGCAATATGCGGTATTTGGGTCGTCCACTCCTCAATGAGGGCCCGATACCACTCCACCCGATCAGGATGCTCAACCTGCGGTCGTTCCTCTACGACCACCCTCGTTTTGTTCCGAAAACCCATCAGTCACACCTCCTCCATCACTCACACCTTTCCGCCACTGCCACACCAGGTACCGATGTGCCTCACAGAAATGGGGAGGAATATCGACCGAGGCTCCAGGTACACACCAGGCACACGCCTATATAGCCATAGCCACACAAACACCTCACCAGCCCGGAACCACTGAATCCTCTCATCTCGCGTTAGGACACCACAGCACAAGCCGTTTCTTGTTCCGCCCTCCTTGCCCTACCCTGCTGTCACCCCACGCCACATCAAGACACCTCTACCAACGCCGCAGGGAGCGACATATGCGGAGCGACAATCACCAGCCACAACACAAACAGCACTACCCCGATCACCAACCACACAAGCTCTTTCTTTCCCATCACACCCTCCTTGCTATAACCGCACTCGCATACGACTCCGTCATGAGCGCCACCACTCCCGACGAGTTCCCCACCTCCAGTTCGACATGCACCGCCTCGATCAAGGCGTCAATCTGCGACCACATATACATACCCCTCCTCGCACCGAGCGCGACCCGACTGCACGAGTGCCTTTGCCTCATCACACAATGTCCAGGAGATATGTGATGGAGCATGTGGTACACAATGACGGCACACGCCAACGTAGCCACAGCCACAATGACACACAAAGTACCCCGGCACCAGGCTCACGACCGTATGCCTACAATAGGCCAGGGCTATCCGTTTCTCTGCTCTTGTCACCGCTTTACACCTCCGCTCATGACCAAGCCAGATCCAGCAGGATGAAGGCCTCGTAACGCTTCACCCACACAGCCAACCCACTCCTCCGGCACTTCGCCCATCACCCCGATTACCGGCTGAGGTCCCCTTCACCCGCACCTTTCCTACCACCAAGCAGGATCTCAACGAACGCACACGCGGCGCACGCCTCCTCATAGGTCTGCTGGCAGTACTGCGCTGCCTCCACAAACCCTGCCTCCAGTGCCAGGTATTGCAGCGCTGCAACCGCCTCCGCCATCGCCCAGTAATCCGGACACACCAACACGGGACCGATCACCAGGCGCTGGTTTGCCAACACCTCACAAATCGTCTGGACGTGCCCAAGCACCTGCTCATACACCTCACGCGGCTGCCGCAAGGTCCATGCGACAAATGGACGCATCGCGGAAAAAATGTCGCCTGCTCCATAACTTATCCTCCCTCAATCCAGGCCAAGCCGCCCAGGACGAGTGACACCAACACGACAGCGACCGACATGATCAGTGGTGGATGGGTGACCACAATCCAACTGATTCCAGACACCAGGGCCACCACTGACCAGAACCGCAACCAACCCCTCAGCACGTTGCACTCTCTCCTTTCCCCTCATATCTCCACATGGGAAGCCAATCCATGTACACCCCGGTACTCCCCTACTTTGCATGAAGCTTCTTCACCTCTGAGAGCCTAGTAGGACGAAAATGCAGGTCTCGCTCAATAGACAGTCCGAGAGGACCGCGCACAGCCTCAAGCTCCGAGAGCAAGAAGTAGCCTAACTCCTGCTCGAAACCGACGACCCAACCAAAGAACACATCATCACCGTCGAATTCGATGACATACCACGTCCACTGGGCATCAGGGGTGAAAAACTTGCAGATGACCAACGGATCATCCACAGCTTCCTGTGAGTAGAGCGGCGGTAGTTGCCGCCGAGGTTCCTGCGTCAACAGTTCCATGAGATTCCCCTCCTTGCGACATTGCCACACAAAAAGAGATACCCGAATGGATCGAGTATCCCAAACTCTCTACAGTGAACAGCGCTACACAGAACGCATCTAGGCCACGAGAGACCTTCGCAAGCGCCTTTTCGCTCGACCATCGATCATTTGCACTGTGGAGAGCTTCAACCCAAGCAGCTCTGCCACCTCCCGCTGCGTGTGAGGCTGTCCATCTTCCACTCCATAGCGGAGCTTCATCACAGCACGCTCGCGACTAGTCAAGCTCCCAAGCACATCCTCGGCCGAAGGGATTTCATCCGCAGCATCCACACATGCTGAAGGATCAGCAATGACCTCCTCAAGGAAGATCTCCCCATCTTCATCCACAGGGGCATGAAGGCTGAGCATATGGTGTTCTTGCAGGATCACTAGCTCATGCACTTGACTGAGCGTCACCCCCATTTCCCGCGCCGTCTCCTCAAGCGTCGGCTCGTGGCCTAAAACTGCATAGAGCCTCTTATTGACTTCGCTCATCCGTCTCACAGCTTTTGCTTTGCGCAGCGGCAAGCGGATAGCTCCCTCTCGCAACAGCGCACAGCGTATCATGCCTCGGACCCAGGAGTAGGCCCACACACTAAAGGATGATCCACACTTGCTCCCATCAAAGTTCATACAAGCTTGAAGCAGGCCCAGGTTGCCCTCTTGCACGAGATCAAGCAGCTCCAGTTCCCGACTGTAGCGTGCATACCGTCTCGCAATCCCCAACACCATCGGTTGATACCCCTCCATGAGCCGGGCATGCGCCTGCTGTGCTTCTTCACCATGCTCGACACACCGAAGGAGCTGTCTCTCTTCCTCACCGGTTAATGGGGCTATCCAGTTGACCTCACGCCGGTATTGCTCAAGTGCACCTAATGGTATGTCTTGGTTCAGGCTTAGCATTACCATTACTCCTTTGTTCCCTTGAACGTGTTTCCTACCGATCCGACCATGCGCACCATCCCACGCGACATTACAGGAGCGCTTCAGCTATTGTCCGCATGCTATAATGTAGCGGTGGACTTACTCTAATTATGGTTCAGATTGATGGGAATCCCAGCTACATCGTGAGAAAGAATGGGACACTGCAAAAGATAAGAAGCTACATCTATACAATAGATTGGGAAATGTGAGAAATGAGAAACTTTGGCGTCTTTCTTTCCAACTTACGCAGCAGCGCCGGCCTTTCTTTAGAAGAACTGGCACACCTGGTGGATAGCAGCAGAAGCACCTTATCGCGCCTGGAGAACGACGAGGTGCCCCAACCGTTCAAGGGGTCCGTACGCAAGCTCATTATTGCCCTCGCTGAGATACTCTGCACTTCAAAGAAAGAGACCCAGCGGTATCTTGAACTCGCAGGTATTGACCGCTCACTGCTCACCGAGACGGAAGAAATTCAGCTCGGATTTACCCCCAATATCCCTATCGGCTCGCCTGACGAAGCTGCTAACCTTGAGCGACTAGAACGCATTTACCAGCAACTGCTTCAACAATTAGAGACACAGGAGACAGAACTGGGCATCAGTAGCTCGCCTCCCAACCTGAAGCTCAAGATTCAAGAGTATGCTAACGCGCTGCAAGAGATTCAGCGCAGACTCGACAGAATCAAAAACAAGCAGGATTCTACCGAACCCGAGGTGCTGCAAGCAGTCCAGGTGCACTACGCCGAAGCGCCAGAAGGGAAACTCGTTGTTGGGCATCAGTATGGAGAAGAACTTAACAAGGACCTTGTCACCTACAGCCTGCATGCGCTTGCTTCGCCACGTGCAAACTGGCTCATGCAACTCGCTGATGTCGAGCGATTTGCCGTCGATGACTGCATCATTCTCACCAACAGCAAGAACTTTGAGGGATGGGGACCGAACGATATCCAAACCACAGTCCTTGGCATGCATCTGCCTGTTCCCGACGATTTAGAGCGGGTGAGACAGGAGAAGCTTCCAGCAATTGAGAAGGACTACTTTAACTCGTCCCAATACAGACTCGCGTCGTATACGCCCTCGTTTAGCGACCTGGAACGCCTGGAAGTGACAATGGCTCCTCTGGGTTTCCATGAGTACTACAGCCTGACCCCATTTCTTGACGAGCCATTGCTGGAAGCACTCGATGGATCAAAGGTCTCGATCCGACAGAAGTACGGGAACACCGCACTGACCTATAGCTCGACAGACCGGGGGACATCGCTGATACCGGCACCGATCAGCATTCAGTGTATCGCTATCACCAAGGATGAGCAGATTTTGCTGATGCGGCGATCTTCCTCCGTCGCTTTCTATCCCAATCACTGGTCGGCCTCATTTGAAGAGACAATGAATGCACCAGGTTTCGACCGCAAGGGTAACGCTACGCGCTCCGATGACGCTGACTTCTTTGCAGGAGCCATCCGAGGCCTTGATGAAGAGTTCGCTATTCCGGCTACAGCAGTGGAGAGTATCAAGGTGCTTTCCTTGAATGTCGAGTACCTCACACTCTCGGTCGATGTGATCACACTGATCAAGCTCGGCCTCACTGCCGAAGAAATCAGACAAAGCTGGCTCCTTAAAGCCTGGGACAGAGACGAAGCGTCCAAGTTCACGCTGCTGTCAACCGAATTAGCCGCAGTAGTGAACAAACTGTTCAGCCGAACGTTGTGGCATCCAACCGCCAGGATGCGCCTCATTCAGTTCCTGTTCCACACCTATGGAGTTGATGAGGTAGCGAAGGCCATCAAGGCGAAAGAGGATGCGCTGCAAGTCTAATGCTTCACTTTCCTAGGAAGCGCTGTGTAAAGGTAGCAATCACGCAAATCTCGATCAGGAGACCGACAATCGCTTCAGCCGCAGCGAGACGCGCGTAGGTGTCACCCAGGGTGAAACTCTGGGAGAAGAAGCCACGACCGTGGAAGCTGCTCAGGCTCAAAATGAGGGCTTCATCCCATCCAAGATGCAGCATGACATAGTGAGCATTCAAGAGATAGAGACCCATGAAACCAAAAATAATGATGAGATAAGTAATCAGGCTGCGCACTGGCCTAAACCCATAGCCCGCGAGCAGATCGAGGAACAGGGAAAAGGAAAGCTGCCCGAACTTCTTTTTGTTCGACTCTCCTGCATCCACTAGCATGTAGCAACTCGTGTAGCAACAGCCACGATTGACCGCAAGAGATGGCGGAATGCAGTGAACGATGGGATAGCTTGAGCAGCACAACAAGAACATCAGCAAACGCCGGCGGACAAGCCGTTTCAAATCTCTCCTTCGACACCCATTTTTAGAGAGTTTACTCATCTATAATAGTCCGCTATCTGCTGCCTCTGATAGAGCTTCTTGAATACCTTTTAAATTTAGAGTATTCCGAACTACTTCACGACACCTCTTACCATATGCCCCTATTAAACGAAACAGACCAATTACACACTCTTCAACAAGCATCATATCAACTAGGATGGAACAAGAACATATATGCATAAGAGTATTTACAATTTGACGACTTCTACTTGTTGTTCTGCTTGTTCACCAACAAAGAACACTCTTAATTCCATTCGCTGGCATATTGTCCATAATGCAGAATAAATGATATCTACTATATCTGACGTTTGTAAAAGTAAAGCAAGTACCTTCACAGACTTAAGATCATCAACTAAATTTTCTAGCGCCTGAGCGATGGACCTACGGGTATCTGGATCAAGCTGGGGATCACTAAGCAGGCGCACTAGATCAGGTACCACTGCTCGCTCCCCCAGCTCTTCTAGCGCCTGAGTGATCAAGCTACCAATAAGTGAGTCAAGCTGGGGATCACTAAGCAGGCGCACTAGATCAGGTGCCACTGCTCGCTCTCCCAGCTCTCCTAGCGCCTGAGCGATGGACCTACGGGTAGCTAGGTCAAGCTGGGGATTACTAAGCAGACCAACCAACTCTGAGGCTGCTATTGTCCGCTCTCCCAGCTCTCCTAGCGCCCGAGCGATGGAGCTACGGATAGCCGGATCAAGCTGGGGATCACTAAGCAGGCGCACTAGATCAGGTACCACTGCTCGCTCTCCCCATTTTTCTAATGCCTGAGCGATGGAGCTACGGGTAGCTGGATCAAGCTGGGGATCACTAAGCAAGTGAACCAGATGTTTATTTATCTCTATACCACCAATTTCTGCGAGAGCTAAAGCTATCAAACGTCTTACATGGAGATAGGGATTGCTAGTGACTTCTTGGGATAAACGTGAGAGTACCTCATTTCGTAAGGTTACATCGCGAATCGCAGGACGAGCAGCCAAACAACGTCCTGCAAGAATTAGGTTTGTATAAAATATATCTTTGCGAGGTGGTATGTGCTTGCCCTGCTCCAGCAACTTCTGAAAAAGCAAAGAGGCATCAGAAGTTTGTCCAGCATACAGCAACAGGACTTCTTCCCACCAGGGATCACCAAGATGCTCTAACAATGTTTCAACATGCTGCTGTTGCTGATTAGCAACATATAATGCTACAAAATATTCCTGTAAGCTCAAGTGCAAAAAACCATACCAGTGGCGAGCCTGTTCTTTGAGCAAACCATTCTCAGCAGCAATTTCTCCTAAGATGCGTAAATTTTGTTCAGGTGCAAGACCAATAACAGGTAAAAAGTTCGCAATTACTGTGAGCAATTCACTTTCAGACATATAGCGTCGCCCCTGAGTATGGAAATGCCAAGCGACTTCTGCCAACAATTGCCGCTTATGATCTGGCTTAAACTCGCGGCGTCTTCGAATATCGCGGCTGGCATCCCATCTGGTGAGCAGAATATCCACACATTGTTTGTACAGTTCTGCCCGACGATCAGGCAGGTCAAGCTGATCTTCATACACAATAATGATTAATGAAAGCAGTAAGGGATTGGCTGCAAGTGTATGAAGACGCGCATTACGTGAAAGTCTGGCAAGCAAATCGGTATCAGAGACGTTCTGACGGTGTTTAGGAGAACAGGCAAACCAGTTGGTGATAAACTGCTCGATATCCTCCGGGCGAAAATCCAGTACTTCTAACTCTGTAAAACCTGCAAGACGTGGATGTTGGTAATACCCAGCTTTACGAGCAGTCACCACAATGCAAGATTGATGATAGCGTGTTGCGACCTGCATGATAGCATCAGCAACACGCGCTTATAGGATGTATCTGCCTCCTCATTAGTATTTCCAATCGCTGCTTCGTCAAGGGCATCTAGGAGTAGCAGAGCATTTCCCGTCTTCAAGTTCTCTTCAAGGTAGTCTCGTGCATCTGCTTTAGGAAATCCATAGAGATCATCCCAGCGCGTAGCGACAAAATCGAGCAGATCATGGTATTCAGAGACGACAAACACGTTTAATTCAATATAAATAGGGAGATCTGGCAGATCAATCAGTTGCTTCTGTGCCGATCTAAGTGTAAGATATTTCAGTAACGTTGTCTTGCCGGCTCCAGGATCACCAACAAATACACACCTTTTGTGCTTCCGAATTGCATCCTCTGGATCAACGGCCTCGCTCACGCGGCTTTCTATTTGCTTCCAGCTGGCATGAAACCATTCATTTGGATCACGCTGCGCTTCAAGAGCCAGAAAGGCTGGATCAAGCTCATAGCCGGGTTGGGGTTCCTCATGGACTCGTACGCGCACAAACACACTGTTGATACTTAGTGGGTAGCTCATATCCAGAATTTGCAGTTGGGAAATACGAGGGTCAACCTGTAAAGCTTCTCGATAGGCTTGTGCTCGTTCATCAATATTTTGAGCGTGTTGCATTCTTATGTGAACATCGTCTTCTTCCCTCTCTTTGCGTTGTCGCTGTCGCTCTTTTTCAACTTGCTCTTCAGCTATTAGAGCCTGGAAGCGCATCCTTTCTCGTTCAAGTTCTGATTTTTCCTTTTCTAATTGAGAATTGCGACGACTCTGATAAAGAGCAACCGCAAAGCCAATGAGGGCTACTACTACTACGCCAGCAAAGCCAATCCACGCTACAGGAATAGTGTTATTGCCACTACTTTGCTCTAATATGGTCACAGGTGTGTGGGTTGATAGAACTGTAGGGTTGCTAACACGGAATAAGGACACGCCTATAATGAACACATCAGCACCTCTACTACCAGCCTCAGATATATTAATAAGAGGAAGAACATCATAAAATCCTAATGTTATGGCTCATGGTTCGGTCATTTTCAGGTTGGTTTTGAAAATTCAGCACAGAGCTGGTCATACAGCTCCGGCGAGAAGTCCAAGAGTGTTAAGAGGCGCTTTTGCAACTCCGACAGTGGTGTGACATGGCGGTGAAGCTCTTGCCCAATAGTTACCAAGGACAAGTGAATATGCTGAAAAGCCCCCAACAGGGCTTCAGCCGTCGGACGATTGGTGGTTCTTTTCGGATTACCGGCATACAATCCTGCCACCGTTGCTTTGCTGTCAGCCAAACGCTGGCGGCAGCTCCACTCCAGCAGGGTCAAGATGCGCAAGCCAATCGACAGCAAGCGGATAAGGCCGGTCGCTCGCTGGTCACTTTGCAGATACATGGGTGTCAACGACAACGGTTTGCCCTTCAAGCGTCCGAACCCACGCTCCACCAGATATTCTTCGCGGTACGCCAAGACTGCTTGCTCAAGCGGCAGCAGCTCTTGGGCTTGATTAGTCGCATAGACACGCCAGCCCAACCTGCGTATGGCTTCTTCCACGGCGTGTGCATCCACCGCCGTGTACAGGCGCACGCCTCGTTCGACCCGTATCGCAGCAGGCCGGTTTCCATAGGCACGCACCCAGCGTTCTTCCACCTGTTCTTCGATCGTGACCTTCAGCAATCCTTCGACCCGATGCTGTTTGAGGAGGGCTTGGGCGGCCTGCTGCAGCGCTGGGCTGTCGTCGTAGCGTTTTTTGCCCTGTTTGTGCTCATTCAGGTGTTCCAATTCAGCTTGCGCCTTGACCAAACGGGCGTGCAGCGCTTCTGTCGCGGCTTTGGCGAGCTTTATGGACCGCACGATCAGATGCCTCTCGATCCAGGTGATGGTCTTTCCTTTCCCTTCGGCGCTCAGCGTGACCGTCTGTTCGTAGCCTTCAGCAATAAGCTCAGGCTGACTTGCTTCCCGTTCACGCGTCACCATCGTCAAGGGGTGTGTGCCTGCCCAGACTGGCTGCAAATACTCATCCAAGACGGCATCTGGCAGCTGCTTGTTGGACAATGGGCACAGATAGCAGTCCTGGGTGGCCTGCAGAAACGCGCGCGTTTCCAACGCCGCCATCTTGCAATCGCCCACATAGAGCAATCCATGCTCGTTGAGGCTTTGGCTGACTTGCTCAATGGCTGGAATATACAGCGGATCGTCAGCGCTTTCCCCCGACACGACTTGCGTCGCCACCGGCAAGCCCATCGGATCCAAGGCCGAGAGCATCACCTTGAGTTGTGGCAGGTCGGGACGATGGTCTTTACTGTACCCCAATTGGAACAGCCCCTCCTTGCTCACCGTCCAATACCCGCTCGCTGTCGTGCTATCGACCCGCACGCGTGTGGGCTTCAGGTTGTACACCCGCACGATCTGCCGGGTCAAGGCTGCTTCGAATTGCTGCCACTTCTGGTCATCGCTCAAGGCATCCAGCACAATGCTCAATCGATCATCACTCCATTCCCGATCGCGAACGGTCTGCCCGCTGCTTCTGTGCAGCGTTTGTATGCGATTGGCAACCCAAGGTTGTACTTGATTCATCCTGTGATCGCCTTCCGACAAAATGTGCGTCAGCCAGATCGTTGTAGTCCAGCCCAGGCTCGTTCCCTCCCAGTTGCCATGAGGCTGAAAGTAGTTATCCACCAACTCTGGTACACTCATTTTGTCGCTCTGCGCCAACAAGACCGGAATATCGTCCACTCGTTCTGTCGTCATGGTAAGCTTTTCTGTCATGCAGGTAGCTTATCGCAATTTCAAAATGTTGTCACTATTTGGCCGAACCATGAGTTATGGCTAATAAGATACTTAGTCCCACGAATTTCAAATTCATCTTTCCCACTCCTACTAACTAAACAATATCTGTGTGTTTAAATTGTACTATTTGATTGTTTTGCACGTCAATATAACAAATTTCTAGTCTTACCTATTTTTTCAAAGAAAAACAGTGTGGCAATGTATGTAGCATTATCGGCAACAAACAACGATAGATAGTGATACATGTCGAACAAAACGAAAGAATTTAAGGCCGGGGGACTACTGTAAACACCCATGAACATCTCATCCTGTATCACCCTTTCAGATCCTTATGCAATTACAGCTTGCTTACCATTGGGCGTTCAGTATCTGAAACACACGATACTAAAATATGGGTAAATAAGGGTCAGTGGACAACCCACACCGTATCCCGTAATCGATACCCTGCTATACGACAGTACAGCAAGCTATACAGCAACACCGACGAACATCAACGAAAAAGATAATACAAGATGATCGGGAAACGAGCTATCTGAGCACCACGATAACGAGAGCGAACCCCAGCGAACAGCAGTGTTTAAGTCCCCCCTTCGGACCCCTAACATTAGGCAAAGACAGCCAAGACGCTATTAACAGATTCCTAGCTGTCTAAGGTTGAGCCTAAAGAAGAGTATGATAACGCAACCATAAAAACATAACTATATCTTAACCAGATCATAAGAGTCTCAGGACTCCTGCTTTTGCATCCTCTGGGAAATGAGCTTAAGAAGCAATCCTACGGCTTAAGTATGGCTGTCCCCAAATACCATGCTCACCTCTATTTGAGTTTTTGTTCGATGTAATGCAGAATAAGCGTAAGCGAACCAAGAACGAATTCGGCAGCGTCACGGTCAATTTCAATCGTACTGCCTCCATGGCTGGCAGGGTTTCCAAGATGGTTGAGTGCCCGAATACTCTCATCGATCATCGCTGCTTTCTCTGATCCCATGACAGGACCTAAATGCGTTTGGCACCAGGTCGTCTTATTTTGGCCGAGTAGGGCATCTCTGGACTGCCGACAGAGCTGGATCGCCTCACGATAGCGTTCGTGGTTAAAGAGCGTTCGTGCCGTATCGAGGTGTTGGACTGCTTCCTTAAGTTCTGGAGGGAGCTGAGTATCTATAAGCTGTGGAAGCACAACAAATTGTCTCAAGCCGTAGCCCAAAGCAGGTAGAAGGCGATCAAGCCAGTCTGATCGAGGAATGCGAAGCGTTGGAATTGCGGTTGGGGAAGTGAGTAGAGGGACAATATCCCTCACTTGTTGGAATCTGTAAGCATTGGGCTCTCCTTGGTTAGGAGAGGTGCGAACGGAATCGGGTACAGAGGTATGTTCTATCACCATGACTGTCCCCCAGAATCGTAGTGTGACACGAAGATCTTGACCAGGCATCGCCGTCGCACGCTCCCGCTCCAGCTGCTGGATATACTGGCCTGGACAGGAAAAAGTAAGTTGCACCCCTTGTTCACGAACTTTATAGAACCGAAGCGGCAAGGGTTCTGGAGAAAGGAGCGTGCCCCCCTGTCCGTAGGTGTTGTTACCACTCAGCAGCGTGCCATGGAGATCAAGCAAAACCATCTGACAGTTGTCTGCATATGCTTGTGAAGTAAACCAACGATCTGTCATGTTCATGGTAGTATGAATGGTGAGGTATGCCGTCTCACCAACGTACTGTGCCGCTATCTGCTCCAGCTCAAATTGTATGATTAGTGCAGGCTCAATCATCACCACATGTCCCTGTGTGTTTATAGATTGAGCAGACAATCGAACGTCCATGAATTCTCCCCTTTTATGATTTGATGCACCTATACTATACCGCCAAGCGAGTACCATGTATAGCCATAAATTGCGAATAGAAGTAGAGAAAGAGGGTTCGCCATCGATATCAAAAATGAGGGTGAACCGAGTATGACAGCAAAATTGACAGCGAAACCCACGATTGACAGCGAGAAAGAGCGAACGACTGCGAACAATACAGCCGCTTTTTGAGCACGAAGAGAACTTCAGTGAACAGCGGTGAACAGCGGGTTTCAAATCCGTCCCTTGGCACTCTCAATTCAACAGCTTGCCATTTGAAGTTTCTAGCAGGGATTCACTTGTATATCGCTATGTTATAATAGCTCCATTATATTGGATATCTAAGAATTTCTGAGGGCTGCTAGATGGCGTCGGTAATATTAAATGATGATCAGCGTCTTTACTTACAGACAATATTTGATTACTTTCAAAAAGAGGGTAAATGGCCCACCCATAAATATTTAGAGCGGTTCTTCATCAGAACACATCCTGATTTAGACATAGAAGAACTAGTAAGAACCTTACCCTTTGGACTCACAAACCCCGTTAACCTCAATGATGCCAATAGCACAGCCTATCTTAGTGTCCCAGCCGTATACCTGTGCAAAAATTCGGCCCAAATTTTGGATTACTTCATACGTCTAATAAAACGCTGCGTAGAGATCTTCTTCAATGCAGATGTGACTGAACCACGAATCACCAGTGAAGAAATTGGTACTCTTTATGCTTGGGGAGAAAAGGCTGTTCGCCAAATGGGTTTATTATCACAGGCAGAACCTAATATTTGGTCTACCTTTGGGTATAATGACTCTGACGGCAGTTGGTCGGTAGTGATATCGAGAGGCATTCGGCGCTTTCGTGAAGTACAAACGATAGAACAGTACCTAGAGATTAGAGGCGGTATAAACCAAGCTAGTAGTAAACCTCCTGATACGTTCACAGAAGAACCACAGGTTGACAACCCCCCAGCGAGCGCAAGCCAAGTAGCCCCGCAGGTTGATAACTTTCCGGGAGTTGACAACTTTCCGGGAGTTGACAACTTTCCGGGAAGCGCAAGCAATGCAGCCCCACAGATTGAAAGTGTTCCAGAGAACCCAAGTGAAGTAGCTCCTCAAGTTAATGACCTTTCGGGGAACGCGAGGTTTGCGAGCCAAGCAGACCCACAAGTTGGTAACTCTCCAGCAAACGCAAGTAACGCAGCCCCCCAGGTTGACAACAAGCAGTACATCCCGCGCGCCTTTGGTGGAACCCTGGTCGGACAAACTAAACAAGAGGAATTACAGGTTGACAACCTTTCAGCGAACGTAAGCCAAGTAGTCCCCCAAGTTGACACCCTTCCAGGGAACGCGAGCAACGCAGCTCCCCAGGTTGTCAACCACGGCGAACAAACTGAACAAATCGAAATTGCTATCCGTGCATTAGCCGATACCCCCAGCGATATCGATCTTTTACAATTCTCCGATTTTGCAGACGCACTTGTAGACTTCATCAAGAGTGAAAAAACGCAGAAGCCTTTAACTATAGCAATCGATGCAGCATGGGGCATGGGAAAAACTACCTTGATGCGGATGATTCAGCACAAGTTGGAGGGTAAAGCAGACAAAGAGAAGCAGGAATCTCCACCAACCAAGGTAGAGCATAACCAGAAAGATCAGAATGCCACCGCAAAACCAACCTTTCCCATTGTCTGGTTCAACGCCTGGCAATACGACCAGGAGGATTCACTCTGGGCTGCATTGGTACTGGAAATCCTCGAGCAGGTCGGCAAGCAATTTACACTGATTCAAAAGGCTGGGTTCTGGTGGAATCTGACCCAGAAACGCCTCGGCAAACGCAACCTGTTCATCCAGATCGCGTTCAGACTACTGCCTTTTATCGTCGGCTTGATCGTACTGCTAGCAATCCTCTTTGTAGTTGCCTGGCTATGGCAAGGTAATACATTTATAGAGACTATAAAAAAGATCTTCCTTCCCATCGCTGGAATATTGGGAGGAATCCCTCTCATTTATGCCAGTGTGAAAGATGTCTATAATCGCTTCATGAAGCCGCTCGATCAGAGGATTGCCCAGTATATCAGTGAGCCGAACTACAAGGACCGCGTCGGCTTCCTGGCACAATTCAAGGAAGACTTCTCTTCAATAGTTGAAGCAGCTACGAGCGAGGGCAAATGGCCGCTCATTATTTTCATTGATGACCTAGATCGTTGTGCACCACCCAAGCCAGTCGAAATCATAGAGGCGATCAATCTTTTGCTGGATGCGCAGTATTGTGTTTTCGTGATGGGTATGGACACCCGCACTGTCGCAGGTAGTATCGAAGCTAAATATAAAGATCTGCTCACCTATCTGAGTGCTACCGATTCCCCTGGTGAATTGACCCTGGGGCAGCGATTCCTCGAGAAGATTATCCAGATTACTTTTCACCTTCCCAGGGCTGACACCAGGGTGGTGCAATCGTTTATTGATACCATTCTTTCGGGGACAGAAAAGAGCATAGAAACTCCTCCACCTAGGGAGGATGTACTGGAGGCGGAACAATTAATTGAGGCGGAACAGAGGGTAGGAAAGTCGTTAGATGCAGCAGCTGAAACAGTGAAGCAAGCAAGATCGGATATCTCGGATAGCGCTCTTGTAAAGGCAAAAGAGGAAATTCGTGTAAGATCATTCGATGATTCCCAGGTTGTACAAGCTGTCATTCGCCAGGTAGCACCATTTCTAGAGCTTAACCCTCGCAAGATTAAGCGCTTTATAAATTTGTTCAGGCTGCAAGCATTGATCGCCAATCGCCGGGGACTACTAGAAGCTGGAGCTATCAAATTAGATGTGCTTGCGAAGTGGATTGTCATTTCCTCACGCTGGCCCAGCGTGGTTGATGCTCTCCTCGCCGATGAGCACTTCATCGACCATCTCAAAAAAGCGCGGGAGATACGCGAAATCATCAGGAGAGAGCGGCTGAACATTGAGCCAGAGAATGAACAAAAATTGCAATCCTATGACGAAAAGTCTTATCAGGCGAAACTTGAGACTTACACAATAAACCCGCATATCAAGTTATTGGTAGATGCTACTGACCTTACGAATTTGCTGAACCAGTTGACAGATGTCGATATTCAAGCGCTGCCGATTTACCTTCATTTGACTCGAATAACAAGTCAAACAGGATAAGTCTTACTGTCAAGTCCCCGGATCAATTGCCATTTGAAGCGCCTAACAGGGGGTGTAGCTACTCTAACCAACCCTGCATGCTGACTCAGGAAGATAACACCTGACAGCAGATTTGACAGCTTAACCGATAGTTACAGATGGAAATCATTGGACACCTTTAGACAAAAAAGCGCCTCCGCACGCTCATTGCCTCGCTCAAAACAGACCAGACTGAACCTTTTTTGGGCTTTTACGTAATCTATGGTAAGATACTATTTAGATTG
>Ga0207684_10002623_pt1 | contig 17988 bp, 17 predicted proteins | sample KBSK5501metaG_FD_184342 | JGI IMG/M metagenome (GOLD analysis project Ga0207684, IMG submission 184342) | Corn, switchgrass and miscanthus rhizosphere microbial communities from Kellogg Biological Station, Michigan, USA - KBS K5-50-1 metaG... | ecosystem: Host-associated > Plants > Roots >...
GACTATCTGGTCTCGGCCGCCGCCCAGAGCGGCCCGCGCGCCCTCGCGGAGGCCGGCGTCTCCCACGCGGATCTCGACATGGCGATGATCTACGACTCGTTCACCATCACCGTCCTGGTCACGCTCGAAGACCTGGGCTTCTGCACGAAGGGGGAGGGCGGCCGATTCGTCGAGGGCGGACGGCTCGAGTTGGGAGGAGATCTGCCGACCAACACCGACGGCGGGGGGCTGTCGAGCAATCACCCGGGTATGCGCGGCATTTTCCTGATCATCGAGGCCGTGCGCCAGCTGCGCGGGGAGTGCGGGGAGCGACAGGTCGAGGATTGCCGTCTGGCCCTGGTGCATGGGACGGGCGGCGCGCTTGGAAGCCGGCACTCGGGGGCCACGCTCGTGTTGGGACGCGCATGACGGTCGACTATAAGAAGCCCCTGCCCGAGATCACCGCCGAGTCGCGTCCGTTCTGGGACGGATGCCGGCGCCACGAATTCCTCGTCCAGCGCTGCGGCGAATGCGGCGCGCTCCAGCACTACCCGCGCGGCGTCTGCGCCCGCTGCTGGGGCACGAACCTTGAGTGGCAGCGCAGCGCCGGCCGCGGACGCGTCTATACCTTCACGGTCACCCACCGCACCCAGGCCCGCGGCTTCAAGGACGAGACGCCCTATGCGCTGGCCTGGGTCGAGCTCGAGGAAGGCGTCCAGGTCTTAGCCAACGTCGTCGGATGCGATCCGGCCCGGATCGCCGTTGGCATGCCGGTCCGCGTGATCTTCGAAGACGTGACGCCTGGCGTGAGTCTGCCTCGCTTCGAGCCCGCCTGACGCCCCTCGACTTGCCAAGCCCGGGGAATGTGAGAGGATAGCGGCTGTTCTCTTGATCCGCAGCCCGGGAGGCCGTCATGAGTCGGATCACCCCCGCCAATCCAATGACGCTGACACGCGAGCACACGACCCTCGTGGTGCTCGACGTCCAGGAGCGCCTGTTCCACGCCATGGACGCCGACCATCGCGAGGAGGTCATGCGGAACATCAAGGTGCTGGCGGCGGCGGCCCGTCGGCTGAAGATCCCGACGGTGGTGACCGAGCAGTACCCGAAGGGCCTGGGACACACCCTCGAGGAGCTCAAAGACGCGCTCGGCCCTGGGCTGGAGCCCATCGAGAAAGTCACGTTCTCCTGCTGCGGCGTCGAGCCCTTCCGGGCCCGGCTCCTGGCGGCGGGCGCCCGACACGTCGTGCTGACGGGCATCGAAGCTCACGTCTGTGTGCTGATGTCCGCGCTGGACCTGCTCGCCACCGGCTACAGCGTCCACGTGGTCGCCGATGCGGTCACGTCGCGCAGCCAAGGGAATTGGCGCCTGGCCATGGATCAACTCCGCCAGGCAGGCGCGGTGGTGACGGCAACGGAAACCGTCCTCTTCCAGCTCCTGCGCCAGGCCGACACGGAGGACTTCCGGGAGCTGGCGCGCTTGATCCGCTGATGTCCCGCTATTTCGACATCCGGAGCACGGTCCTCATCGTGGTCGGCTACGGCATTCTGTCGGAGGAAGAGGACCGCCCCATCGCCTACGAGCTCAAGCGCGCCATCAACTCGCGTAGCGAGGGGGCGGAAAACCGAAGCGCAGTGGTCGTGACCGACATGTGGATGCTCAACCAGGAGATGGCGGAACTGTTCCCGGCCATCGCCGTGGGCGGCCCCGGCGTCAACGCCTTCGCGGCGCAGATCTACGAAGAGCTGCCGGTGGCCTTCACGCGTGACCAGCAGATCTTCATTCAGATGGATCCCGATGCCGGCAAGCGCGCAGCGCTCTGGGGCATGGACCACCGGACGACCCGCGAGGCCATCGAGGTCTTCATGAAGGACGGGTTTCTCGACCGCTTCCTCGATCTCGTGTGGCACCGCCAAAGCTGATTGACGGACCTCCTCGCGGACCTTCCCTACTTCCGCGTGCTCTCACGGGAGGAGCGCGCCGCGCTCGCCCGGCGATTCAGGCCGCGCAGCTTCCGCAAAGGCGCGCCGATCTTCAGCGAGGGCGATCCGTGCGACGGGCTGTGGCTGGTCGCCGAGGGGCGGGTCAAGATCTCGCGTCTGTCGCCGCGCGGCCGCGAGCAGGTGCTCCATACCGAGGGGCCCGGGGCCACGCTCGGTGAGGTGCCGCTCTTCGACCGCGCGGGCTACGTGGCCTCGGCGTCGGCGCTGACGGCGGCGCGGTTGTTGTGGCTGCCGCGTCGCGAGCTGGAAGCGCTGTGCCGGCAATGCCCCGAGGTGGCGTTGGCCATCATCGCCACGATGGCCGGACGCATCCGCGCCTTCGCGTCGCTGGCGGGCGATCTCGCGCTTCGCCCCATCTCGGAGCGCCTCGGCCAGCTCCTGCTCGCCGAAGCGCGGCGCGCGGGCCACGCGGGACCTCGCGGAATCGATTTCATCCTGCCGGGCACGCGCGAGGAGATCGCGGCCCGGATCGGAACGGTTCGCGAACTGGTCTCCCGTTCGCTGGCCGCCCTCGCGAGGCAGGGGTTGATCGCGATTCGGGGCCGGCGTTGCGTCCTGCTGGACGTGAAGCGATTGGAGGAAGCGGTCGGAGCGGCGCGCTAGGATCCCGCGCTCAGCGTCTGGTGGGCGGGATATTGCTGTAGGTGACGGTGCCGTCCGGCCCGGTGTAACGATAGATGATCTGGAGCGGACGGCCGCTGCTACCGCCCCAGCCGAGGATCCTCTGGACGTACTGCTGGGTTTCCGGGTACGGCGGGATTCCGCGGTAGTAGTCGACGGCGTTCTCACCCGCATTGTAGGCGGCCAGTGCCAGGGGCACGTTGCCGGGATAGCGGTCGATCAGGTAGCGGAGGTGCCGGACGCCGCCGTCGATGTTCTCGCGCGGATCGAAAGAGTTGCGAACGCCGAGCGCGGAGGCAGTCTGGGGCATCAGCTGCATGAGCCCGCGGGCGCCCTTGCGCGACACCGCCCATGGATTAAAGGCGGACTCGGCGCGGATGACCGCCTCGACGAGTCCAGGGTTCACGCCGTGACGCGCGGAGATCTCTTTGATCTCCTGCCCGTAGAGACCGCGGGCGGATTCCGGCATGCGCAGCCAGCCGCGCGCGGTGCCGGACATCCCGGGGACGGCGCGGTAGCGGGAGTCCGTCGGCGCATTGGTAATGTGGGTCACGCCGTCCTCATCGGTCAGGCGGAAGGCAGCCTCGCCAGCCGCCAGGGCCAGCCCCGGCGCTCCGATAGTCAGCAACAGGGTGATGAAGAGGCGAGAGATCATAGTCCAACGACCTTAGCGGATCGGGATGCAAGGGGCAAACCAAAAAAGCCGTTTCCCGGTCTTTCGACCGAGAAACGGCCCTTTGGTCTTTTACGTCAATCAGTTAGACGCTAGTTTCGGGCGTTGAGCAACGACTCCCGGATCCTGCCGCTGCGCGGGATCGGCTCTTCGAGTGACAAATCCAGTACTTGGTCCACCGAGTCCACCAGATGGAAGCTCATGCCCTCCCGCGCCTCCCGGGGCACATCCTCCAAGAGGTTTTTCTCATTCCGTTTGGGCAGGATCACCGTGGTGACGCCCGCGCGCTTGGCCGCGAGCACCTTCTCCTTGATGCCACCCACCGGCAGGACGCGGCCCGAAAGCGTGATCTCGCCGGTCATGGCGAGGTTGGACCGCACGGGCCGCTGGGTCATCAGCGAGACGAGCGCCGTCGCCATGGTCACCCCCGCCGACGGACCGTCCTTGGGGATGGCCCCGGCGGGCACATGGACGTGGATGTCGGAGGTCTCCCAGTAATCCGACCGGATCCCCAACTCGGTCGCGTGTGCCCGTGCCCACGACAGCGCGGCCTGGGTCGACTCCTTCATGACGTCACCCAGCTGGCCGGTGAGCGTCAGGGTTTTGCTGCCCTTCATTCGCGCGGCCTCGATGAACAGGATGTCGCCGCCCGCGGCGGTCCAGGCCAGCCCAACCGCGACACCCGGCACCCGAGTGCGCTCTTCCAGCTCCTCGTAAACGAACTTGGGCGCGCCCAAGAGCTCGCTCACGAGGGCTTCGGTCACGTCCACTGGCGCGGCGTGGCCCTCGACCTTCCGCTTGGCCACCTTGCGGCTGATGGCGGCGATCTCGCGCTCGAGGTTGCGCAGCCCGGCCTCGCGTGTGTAGCCGCGGATCAAGAGGCGCAGCGCCGCATCCGTCCAGCGGATGTGCTCGCGCTCGGAGAGGCCGTGTTCCCTCGCCTGTTTGGGGACGAGGTGCTTGAGCGCGATGCGCAGCTTCTCCTCCTCGGTGTAGCCGGCGAGCTCGATGACTTCCATCCGGTCCCGCAACGCCGGGGGCACCGTGTCAAGGATATTGGCCGTCGTAATGAACAGGACCTTGCTCAGATCGAAGGCCACGTCGAGATAATTGTCGCGGAACGCGACATTCTGCTCGGGATCGAGTACCTCCAGCAGTGCTGAGGCGGGATCGCCGCGGAAATCCATTCCGAGCTTGTCGATCTCGTCCAGCATGAATACTGGATTTTTGGATTCGGCCCGACGCAATCCCTGGACGATCTGGCCCGGCAGCGCGCCGACGTAGGTCCGGCGGTGCCCGCGGATCTCCGCTTCGTCGCGCATGCCGCCCAGCGAGATACGGTGGAACTTGCGACCGAGCGCCCGCGCGATCGAGCGGCCGAGAGAAGTCTTGCCCACGCCCGGCGGCCCCACGAAGCACAGGATGGGATCTTTGCCGGCAGGCCGGATGCTCTTCACTGCGAGGTACTCGAGGATCCGGTCCTTGATCTTCTCGAGGCCCCAGTGGTCCTCGTCGAGGACCGCGCGCGCCGTAGTGAGGTCGAGGTTGTCAGCGGTCTCCTTGCTCCAAGGCAGGGCGACGAGCCAGTCGAGATATGTGCGCGCCACCGTGTACTCGGCCGCGGCCGGCGGCATCTTGCCGAGCCGGTCGAGCTCGCGCAGCGCCTCTTTCTTGGCCTCCTCGGTCATCCCGGCTGCTTCGATCTTGGCGCGCAGCTCATCGAGCTCCTGGGCGCGCTCGTCGCTTTGCCCGAGCTCCTTCTGGATGGCCTTGAGCTGCTCCCGCAGGTAGTACTCGCGCTGACTCTTGCCCACTTCGGACTCGACCTGGGACTGGATCTTCGAGCCCAGCTCGAGCACCTCCGCTTCCTTGGTCAACGCGGAGACGAGCCGCTGCAGGCGGACCTTGACGTCTGCCGTCTCGAGCAGCTCCTGCTTGATCTGGGTGCCGAGTGCAGGCAGGGTCGCGGCGATGACATCGGAGAGCCGGTCTGGCTCCGTCACGCTTTGCACGGCCACCGCCAGCTCGTCGGGCAGCGCGGGCGAGAGTTCGACGACCTGGCGGAAGAGGTTCGCGGCGCTGCGCGCCAGCGCCTCGGCCTCCAGGTCGCCCGCCGCCGGCATGATGTCCAGCGCCTCTTCGACGCGTGCGACGAGGTACGGCCGGAGCTGCGTCACCTCCACGATCCGGAAGCGCCGCATGCCCTGGATGACCAGGCGCACCGTGCCGTCAGGCTGCTTGAGCACGCGGTGGATGGTCGCCAGTGTCCCGACGCGGTGCAGGTCGGCCTGCTGCGGGTCGTCGGCGCCGGGATCGCGCTGCGCCACCACGCCGATGGCGCGACCCCCGCGCACCGCCTCTTCGAGCAGACGCAGCGAGGACGGCCGGCCCGCGCCCAGCGGAAGCACGGCCTGCGGGAAGAGCACGGAGTCCCTCAACGGCAGGATCGGGAGCGTCTCGGGGACCGTGGGGCCGTCGTTCTGCGGCGACCCGGAGGCCCTGATGTCGTTAGCCATACCGGTTCCTTTCTCTCTAAAAGAGATCCACGGGCGACAGCTGGCTCGACACCGCCCTGACCAACGCCTCGGTCTTGCCGCGAGTCGCCGGGTCGGCCGACTGTGAGATATCGGAGCGCACGTGGTTCATGAGCGTCTCGATCTGGGCCTGCATCTCCAGCATGCGGCGCCTCATCTTTAAGATGATCTCGACGCCTGCCAGATTCACGCCGAGGTCCCTGGCCAGCCGGACGACGCGCGCGATCTCCTCGACGTCGTCGGAGGAATACAGCCGCGTCTTCCCCACCGTACGGCTGGGCCGGATGAGGCCCTTCTTCTCGTACATCCGGAGCGTCTGGGGGTGGAGCTTGAGCATGTCGGCCACCACCCCAATCATGTAGAGCGGCTTGCTCCTGTCGGTCATGCGCGCGCCCCTCCTGCGACCCCGCGGTCGTCCTTGGGCAGAAACCGTCCCAGCTCGCGGAACATCTCCTGCGTCCGCGCGTCGAGCCCCCGCGGGATCTCGACGCGGGCGGTGACGTAGAGATCGCCACGCCCGGTGCCCGACAGCCTGGGCATCCCTTTGCCGCGCACGCGAAAAGCCTTGCCGCTCTGGGTGCCCGGCGGAATCACGAGATCCACGAGACCGTCCAATCCCCGCACGCGCACGCGCGCGCCCAGCACCGCTTCGACGATGGTGAGGGGGACCTCGCAATAGAGATTGTCGCCCTTCCGCGCGAAGATCGGATTCTCCTGGACCCGGGCGATCACGATGAGGTCCCCGCGGGGGCCGCCGAAGGGGCCCGCATGCCCCTTGCCCCGGAAACGGAGCTGCGCCCCTGTGTCCAGCCCCGGGGGCAGGCTCACGCGCACCACCGTGCGCTCGGGCCGGACTCCGCGTCCCCGACATTCCGGGCACGGCTCGGCCACGCGCACTCCAGTCCCGCCGCACATCGCGCAGGCCTGTTGCTCGAGGGCGCTCTCACCGCTCCAGACCATCCCGAGACCCTCGCAGTGGGCGCACGGCAGGGCCGCCGCGCCTCGAGCGGCGCCGGTGGCGCCGCAGGCGTCGCACGGCGAGAGCCGCTCGATGGGAATTTCGGCCTCGAGACCCGAGACGGTCTGCTGGAACGCCAGTTCGATGGGCAGGTGGAGATCGTCACCGCGCCGGCCCCCGCGCGGCCGAGCCGACGGCCCCGGCTCCGAGCCATCGGGGGCTGGCCCCTGGCGGTCGTACAGCGCGCGCGACGTGGGATCGCTCAGGACCCGATACGCCTCCACGATCTCTTCGAAGAGGGCCTGAGCCTCACGCTCCCAGAGGTTGACGTCAGGCGAATAACGCCGAGCCAGGCGCTGGTACGCCCGCCGGATCTGTGTGGCGGTCGCGCCTGTTCCAACCCCGAGCACCGCGTAGTAATCTCTCCTCACGATTCACCTCGCCGGCAGCCTCTACTCTTTCTTTTTCTCCCCCAGATCCTCGAATTCGGCGTCCACGACGTCGCCCTTCGGCCCGCCCGCGGCCTGGCCAGAGGCGCCCTCGCCGCTCGTGCCCGCGCCAGCCTGCTGGCTCTTGGCCTGGGCTTCGCGGTACATCACTTCGGCCAGCTTGTGCGAGGCCTGGGTGAGCGCCTCCTGGGCCCGCTTGATCCGGTCCAGGTCATCCGTCTTGAGCGCCTCGCGCGCCTCACTCATGGCCGACTCGATCGCCTGCTTGTCCGCCGCGGGTACCTTGTCGCCGTGCTCCCGCAGCGTGCGCTCGGTCGCATAGACCAGCGAGTCGCACTGGTTCTTGAGCTCGATGGCCTCCCGATTCCGCGCGTCCTCGGCCGCATGGGACTCGGCCTCCTTCTTCATGCGCTCGATCTCGTCCTTGGTGAGGCCCGAGGAGGCCGTGATCGTGATGTTCTGCTGCTTGCCAGTCGCCTTGTCGCGCGCCGACACGTTGAGGATGCCGTTGGCGTCGATGTCGAACGTCACTTCGATCTGCGGCACGCCCCGGGGCGCCGGCGGTATCCCATCCAGGTGGAACCGGCCCAGCGTGCGGTTGTCGCGCGCCATGGGCCGCTCGCCCTGCAGCACGTGGACCTCCACCGACGGCTGGCTATCGGCCGCTGTCGTGAAGACCTCGCTCTTCTTCGTCGGGATCGTGGTATTGGCCTCGATCAACCGGGTCATTACGCCACCGAGGGTCTCGATGCCGAGTGACAGCGGGGTGATGTCGAGGAGTAGCAGGTCCTTGACCTCTCCCGCGAGGACGGCGGCCTGAACCGCCGCGCCCACCGCTACCACCTCGTCGGGATTCACGGTCTTGTTGGGCTCCTTGCCGAAGAGCTTCTTGACCTCTTCCTGGACCTTGGGCATCCGGGTCTGGCCGCCGACGAGGATGACTTCGTCGATGTCTCCCTCCGTGACCCCCGCCTGCCGCATGGCCTCGCGGCACGGCGTCAGGCTCCGCTCGATCAACTCGGCCACCAGCGACTCGAGCTTGGCGCGGGTCAGCGTCAGCACGAGGTGCTTTGGCCCCGTGGCGTCGGCCGTGATGAACGGCAGATTGATCTCGGTCTGCACTGTGGTGGAGAGCTCGCACTTCGCCTTCTCGGCGGCTTCCTTCAGCCGCTGGAGCGCCATCCGGTCCTTCCGCAAGTCGATCCCATTCTCTTTCTTGAACTCGTCGGCGATCCAGTCGATCACGCGCTGGTCGAAGTCGTCGCCGCCCAGGTGCGTGTCGCCGTTCGTGGCCTTGACCTCGACCACCCCTTCACCGATCTCGAGGATCGAGATGTCGAAGGTCCCGCCGCCCAGGTCGTACACGGCGACGGTTTCGTCCTTCTTCTTGTCCAGGCCGTAGGCGAGTGCCGCGGCCGTGGGCTCGTTGACGATGCGGAGCACCTCGAGCCCCGCGATGGCGCCGGCATCCTTTGTCGCCTGCCGCTGGCTGTCGTTAAAGTACGCGGGCACGGTGATCACGGCTTGGGTCACCTTCTCGCCAAGATACGCTTCGGCCGCTTCCTTGAGCTTGCGGAGCACGAGCGCGGAGATCTCGGGCGGCGAGAACACCTTCCCCCGGATCTCGACTCGTGCGTCCCCGTTCGAGGCCTTGATGACCTTGTACGGAACGAGCTTCATCTCCTGCAGCACCTCGTCGTAACGGCGCCCCATGAAGCGCTTGATGGAGAAGACCGTATTGTCTGCGTTGGTGATGGCCTGACGCTTGGCCACCTGCCCGACCAGGGTCTCGCCCTCCTTCGTGAATGCCACGACCGAGGGCGTCAGGCGGCTCCCCTCCTGGTTGGCGATGACGGTTGGATCGCCTCCCTCCATCACGGCCACCACCGAGTTCGTTGTTCCGAGGTCAATGCCGATCACCTTTGCCATGTCTCGCTCTCCTGTCTGAAAGATGTCTCTCGCATGCCGGCTTCAATTGCGCCGCGGGGGAGGCTCGACGCCTCGCCCGCGGCGCCCGGGCGCTTACAGCACGTCGATCTTGATCTCCTTGGGCTTGAGCTCCTCCGCCTTGGGGAGACTGACGGTCAGCACCCCGTCACGGTACGTGGCCTTGACCTTGTCGGCCTGTACCGGGATCGGCAGAGGGAGCGTGCGCTCGAATTTTCCGAACCACCGCTCGTTGCGGTAGACGCTGTCCTGCTTAACCTCCTGGCTCCACTGCCGCTCGCCCCTGAGGGTGAGCATGTCCCCGGTGATCGAGAGGTGGATGTCCTTCTCATTCAGGCCGGGCAGCTCGGCGGAAAGGACGAGCTCGTCCTTGGTCTCGTACACGTCCACGGCGGGCGGCCAAACGCGCTCCGCCGCTACCGCGGCTGAGGGCCGGCCAAAGAAGCCGTCGAAGAGCCTGTTCATCTCGGACTGGATGTCAGTGAGATCGCGGAACGGATCGAGGTTCGAGCTGAACGGACGGAATCGAGCAATGGCCATAGGCGATGCCCTCCTTTGTCCAGGGCCTCTCGGGCCCCCGCTAATTTGAGTCTGTCTAACTTATATCGTATGAGTCTTGAGCTGTCAAGCCACTCGCGGCAATTCAACTAAGGCCAATAAATTCAGATATTTTTGACTACCCGTGGGTTGGATGCTAGCGTCGGCCCATGAAGCTTGGTTGTATGGGCTGTCTTGTCCTCGTCATTGTCCTTCTCGTTGCGATCGTCCTGGGCGTGGCAGGCATCCTATTTCTATCGGCCAATATCTATGGCAGCCCGGAGGTGGTTCTGACCCCCTTCACTCAAAGCGACGGCTTCGCGGCCCAGCAAAAGTTCTTCGAGGTTCTTCGGCGCGAGACGGGGCGCTCCAGCCGGCAGGACCCCATCGTGCTCACCGACCGCGAGGCTACCGCATTCCTTTCCAGACATCTCGAGCAGAGCGCGGGGTTGCCCCTCGCCCCAATCACTGTCCGATTCCTCAGGCGCGAGATCCTGATCCAGGGCAGGACGCAGCTTCGGAATCTGCTCCAGGGGCCACCCTTCGCCCAGCTCTTGCCGTATCTGCCCGAGCAGCGGCTGAATCAGCCCGTCTGGATCACGCTCAGGGGTTCGATCAACGTCGAATCCGGCATCGGAGGCAGCGCCGCGCGCTACGGAAAGATCGCAGTCACGGAGTTCGCGCTGGGCAAGCAACCGGTCAACAGCTGGCTCCTGACCATCATGATGGGGCCGTCCAGCGTGTACCTGCTGCGCTGGCAAGTTCCCTCGAACGTGGAGAGCGTTGAAATCGAGGAGGGTCAGCTGGTCATCAGGACGCGGTAGGCCCGCTCTCCGTGACGCGCACGAAGCGCAGCTGGAGATCGTAGAGGATCTCCTCCAGGAGTCGGCTCTCCTGCTCCGTCCTGTTGCCGTGCGTTTTCTCCCGGAGCAGGAGCAGGAGGTCGATGGTGCCTTGAGCCTGGTCCAGATCGACGTGCCGCTCTCCGGTCATCGGATCCGGCGCCGCGCCCAGGCTCATCAGCGCCGAGCTCGCGAACATGACGATCAGCCCGCTCAGGTCGGCTGCGCCCTCGCCGGCTCCCGCCGCCTCTGGCGCGCTGGGGGCGATCGCCGGGTGCGGTGGCTCGGCTCCTGCCGGTTCCGGCGCCGGGGCGGGAGCGACTCGCTCGGCCGGCTCGGCTTCGCGCGCGCGTCCGCGCCGGTCGGTTACCTTGAAGCTTTCCTCGTCGGCCATGGCGGCTCTCACCCCTGCATTCACTTCGTCGGCGCTACGCGCGGAGCGTAGCATGTGGCCTGGAGACCTTCAAGGAGCGGGGTCCCTTGTGTATAATGCCTCTGCGTTCCCAGGATTCCTCATGGCCGACTCTCCCGGCGCTCGCTTCGAATCCCTGCTCTCCATCATGGCCCGTCTCCGGGGCGATGGTGGCTGCCCGTGGGACCGCGCGCAAACTCGCGAGTCACTCAAGCCTTACCTCATCGAGGAAGCCTACGAAGTCGTCCAGGCCATCGACGAGGGCAGCCGAGAGCACCTAGTCGAAGAGCTTGGAGACTTGCTGTTTCAAGTCGTGTTCCACTGCCAGGTGGCCGCTGAGCGAGGGGAGTTCACGATCGCGGACGTGCTCGAAGGACTTTCGGACAAGATGACCCGCCGCCACCCGCATGTCTTCGGTAACCGCGTCGTCGCCGATGCCCGGGAAGCCCTGGCACAGTGGGAACGGATCAAGCAGGACGAAAGTACCGATGCGGGCGGCAGCCGCTCGGCGCTGGATGGCGTGCCGCAGATGCTGCCTGCCCTGCTCCGCGCGCAGCGGCTGCAGGTCAAGGCCGCCCGAGTGGGCTTCGACTGGGGCGCGTGGCAGGAGGCCTGGAAGAAGGTGCGCGAGGAAGTGACCGAGGTCGACGAGGCGCTCGCCCGGGGTGAGAGCAGGCGGGTCGAGGACGAGCTGGGCGATCTGCTGTTCTCCATGGTCAATGTGGCTCGGCTGCAGGGCGTGGACGCCGAAGATTGCCTGAGGCGGGCCGCCGACAAGTTCACCCGACGCTTCAAGGAGGTAGAGGCCGATATGAGGGCCGGGGGCCGCACGGTCAACGAGGCATCCGCCGAGGACCTGGATCGGGCGTGGGAGGCCGTCAAGGCGCGCGAGCCGCGAGATTCGCGCGCGTCGGAGCCCGGGCGATGAAGGTCAAGATCGGCACAGCCACCGTCACCATCGAGCGCGGCGACATCACCGACGCCGAGGTGGACGCGGTCGTCAACGCCGCCAACTCCGAGCTCTGGATGGGCGCGGGTGTGGCCGGCGCCATGAAGCGCAAGGGTGGCGTCGTCATCGAAGAGGACGCCATGAGGCAGGGACCCATCGAGGTAGGCGAAGCCGTCCTCAGCGTAGCGGGCAACCTTCCGGCCAACCACATCATTCACGCCGCCACCATGGGCAAGGACCTCAAGACCGATCCGGAAAAGATCCTGGCAGCCACCAAGTCCACTCTTGCCATCGCCGAGAAGCACAAGATGGCCTCGATCGCCTTCCCGGCTCTCGGCAGCGGCGTCGGCGGCGTCCCGCCTGAAAAATCCGCGGAGGCTATGCTCTCCACCGTGATCGCACATCTCAAGGCGGGCAACTCGAGCCTTCAGAAGGTGCTTTTCGTGGTCTACCAGGACGAAGCCCTGAAGGCCTTCACCGAGGTCCTTAAGAGACTGGGCGGAGTGAAATAGCCGGGCTCGCCCCGGGGCCGGACAGCCAAGGCTAGCTGAAACGGTAGTCTTCCCTGCGGCACCCCCCTTCCGGTGGTGCAGCCTCAGCCTTGGCCCTGGGCAAAAGCGCGGTCCGAGGGACCCTACCGGGCTAAGATGGCACAGATCCAGCATCACCTCTGGCCCCTGATGGGGGGGTACTACGGAGGGTCCGGGCCGGCATCCCGCCCGGCAACCAAAAGGGAGGACGAAAGGTAAGCCATGGCCGCCACGATGCATGACCTGCTCACCATCATGATCGAGCGGGGAGCCTCCGACCTGCACATCACCACGGGGACTTACCCGCAGATCCGCCTGCACGGCAAGCTCACATCTCTCACCCAGTTCGAGCAGCTGACGCCTCAGGACACCCAGCGGCTGGCCTACAGCGTCCTCAACGAGGGACAGAAGCAGAAGTTCGAGGAGGAGAACGAGCTCGACCTGTCATTCGGCATCCAGGGCCTGGCGCGCTTCCGCTGCAACGTCTACCGCCAGCGCGGGGCCGTCGCCAGCGCCATCCGCGTCATCCCCATCAAGATCCGCGGCTTCAATGAGCTCGGCCTCCCGCCCATCGTCGAGCAGCTGGCCGAGCGGCCGAAGGGGCTGATCCTCGTGACCGGCCCCACGGGCTCGGGCAAGTCCACGACCCTGGCCGCCATGGTGGACAAGATCAACTCGGAGCGGACCGAGCACATCATGACCATCGAGGACCCCATCGAGTTCGTTCACCACCACAAGAAGTGCCTGGTGAACCAGCGCGAGGTCTACTCCGACACGCAGTCCTTCAAGAACGCGCTCAAGTACATCCTGCGCCAGGACCCCGACGTCGTGCTGGTCGGTGAGATGCGCGATCTCGAGACCATCGCCGCCGCCCTGACCATCGCCGAGACGGGCCACCTAACGTTGGGCACCCTGCACACGAATTCGTGCGCACAGACCATCAACCGGATCATCGACGTCTTTCCGACCAGCCAGCAGGGCCAAGTGCGCGCGCAGCTCTCATTGGTGCTGGAGGGCGTGCTTTCGCAGCAGCTGATCCCGACGTCGGACGGGCGGGGTCGGTCGATGGCTCTGGAGATCATGGTCACCACCCCTGCCATCCGCAACCTGATCCGGGAGGAAAAAATCCACCAGATCTACTCGGCCATGCAGGCGGGTCAGAAGTTCGGGATGCAGACCATGAACCAGTCTCTCGCGGATCTCGTGATGAAGCGGAAGATCAGCCGGGAGGAAGCGCTGAATCGCAGCATGCTGCCGGAGGAGCTCTCCCAGCTCCTGAGCGCTTTCTCCACGGGGGTGCCCAGCCCCGCGCCGGCGACCGGGGGGTCGCCGTTCGGCCGGCACTAAGAGCGTAGCGAAGGAGGAATCAGGACATGCCGGTCTTCACGTACCAGGGACGGAGCGCCGGAGGTATCCAGAACGGGGAAATCGAGGCCGCGGATCGCACGTCGGCCGTCGGCGAGCTGCGCAAGCGGGCCATCCTCGTCACCAAGATCGCCGAGAAGGCGGGCGGCAAGACGCCGATGAAGATCGGCTCCAAGGTCAAGGACAAGGAGATGGCGATCTTCACGCGGCAGTTCTCCACGATGATCGATTCCGGCCTCCCGCTGGTCCAGTGCCTGAACGTGCTGGCGGAGCAAAGCGAGTCCAAGAACCTGCGCGGAGTCACGGCGCAGGTCGCGCACTCCGTCGAGTCGGGCTCGACGCTGGCGGAAGGGCTCCGAAAGCACCCACGAACCTTCGATGATCTGTTCACCAACCTGGTGGAGGTGGGCGAGGCCGGCGGTATCCTCGACATCGTCCTGCAGCGGCTCGCGGTGTACATCGAGAAGGCCGCGGCCCTGAAGCGGAAGGTCAAGTCCGCCATGGTCTATCCCCTCAGCATCGTCGGCGTGGCTTTCCTGGTGGTGGTGTTCATGCTCACCTTCGTGATCCCGACGTTCGCGACGATGTTCAAGGATATGGGGGCCGAGCTGCCGCTGCCCACGAAGGTCGTCGTCTGGCTGTCGGACTTCGTGCGCGGCTACATCCTGGTCATCATCGCGGCGATGGTGGGTGTCTTCTTCGCGCTGCGCTCCTACCGCCGGACCGAGAACGGCCGCTCCACGATCGACGCGCTGCTGCTCAAGGTGCCGGTGATGGGCACGCTGATCCGGAAGGTCGCCGTGGCCCGCTTTACCCGCACGCTCGGAACCCTGGTGCAGTCCGGCGTGCCGATCCTCGAGGGCCTCCGGATCACGGCGCGCACGGCCGGGAACAAGGTCGTGGAGAAGGCGGTACTGCAATGCCGGGCGGCGGTGATCGAGGGCAAGACCCTGGCCGACCCCCTTCGCAGCTCGGGCGTGTTCCCGCCGATGGTCATCCAGATGATCTCGGTGGGCGAGCAGACCGGCGCGCTCGACGCCATGTTGGCCAAGATCGCCGATTTCTACGACGACGAAGTGGACACGGCGGTGACCACGCTGACCTCGCTGCTCGAGCCGATTATGATCGTGTTCCTCGGCGTGATCATCGGCGGCCTCGTGGTCGCCATGTACCTGCCGATCTTCCGTCTCGTCACGTTGGTCAAATAGCCCGAGACCGAGGTGGCTCAGCCCGAGCAGGCGCTCTCGAACTCGCTGTGGGGCCTGAACCGCGCGCGGCTGCTGACAGCCGCCATCGTCCTCGCGGTCGCGCTCCTCTTCCGGTACGCGGAGGCCTTCCCGTACCCGTTCCCTCCTCTTGTCCTGGCCGCGCTGGGCACGGCCCTGGCCTGCCTGGTGCTGCCGCTGGCGGCCGGGCGCGTCACATCCCTCGCCCGCTTCGCCTGGTTCCAGCTCTCGCTGGACTCCGTGCTCGTCACGGCCATCGTGGCCGGCAGCGGCGGTCCCCAGTCCATCTTCATCCCGCTCTACGTGCTCGCGGTGGTGGCGGCGTGTTTCGTGCTCTCGCGCGCGGGCGGCCTGACCATGGCGGCGCTGTCGAGCCTGCTGTACCTGGGGCTCGTGCTGGGCAAGACCATCGTGCCCTTCCTCCAGTCCGGGGAGCCCACCGAGACGACAGCGGTCGAGATCCTCACGGTGTTCCTCAACGGCGGCGTGCTGATGGTGGTCGCCATCGTGACGGGCTCGCTGGCGGAGCGGTACCATCAGCTCCAGCAGCACCTCGACGCGCAGCGGAAACATCTCTCCGACCTCCAGGCCTTTCGCGATCTGATCTTTGAGTCGGTAGGCTCCGGGCTGGTCGCGGTGGACCCGCAGGGCCGCGTGACGGCCTTCAACCGGGCCGCAGAGTCCATCACCGGGGTGAACCGGCACGACGCGCTCGGCCAGCCGTGGGAGACGATCTTCGGCGAAGGGGTGGACCTGGCGGCGGTGCGGACCGCGGTGGCCGACGAGGCCGCCCACGCCCCGCGCCACGAGTTCCCGCTGCGTCGCCGGGACGGCCAGCAGGTTCCCGTGGGCATCTCCTTCTGGTCGCTCCGATCCGGACAGGGCCAGGTCGTGGGCCTCATCGGCGTCTGCCAGGACCTGTCGTCCATCAAGCAGATGGAGCTACGGATGCGCCAGGCCGACCGCCTGGCGGCGGTCGGGCGCCTGTCCGCGAACATGGCCCACGAGATCCGCAACCCGCTCGCGTCCATGTCAGGGGCCATCGAGGCCCTGACCCGGGAGCTGCCCCCCGACGCCGCGCGCAGCCGCCTGGTGGAGATCGTGCTGCGCGAGTCCGAGCGGCTGAACCACATCGTCGGCGACTTCCTCGAGTACGCCCGGCCTTCCCCCCTGTCGCCGCTCGACGTCAACATGGCCGAGATCCTGGACGAGGTGCTGCTGCTCATCGAGCACGGCGCGCTGCCCGCCAACCTGAAAGTGACCCGCGAGTATGGCGAGACGCTGCCGACGCGCGCCGATCCCCAGCGGTTGCGGCAGGCCGTCTGGAACCTCTGCCTGAACGCCGTCCAGTCCATGCCCGACGGCGGCGACATGCGGGTGGGCGCCGAGCACGCGCCGGGACCCGGTGGCGGCCGCCTCAAAATCTGGATCTCGGACGGCGGCTGCGGCATCCCAGAGTCGGACATGCCGCACATCTTCGAGCCGTTCTTCTCCACGAAGCCCGAGGGCAGCGGCATCGGCCTAGCCCTGGTCTACCGCGTGGTCGAAGAGCACGGCGGCCTCATCGAAGTCCGCAGCCACGTCGGCGAGGGCACCACATTCACCCTGACCCTGCCCGCCTCCGACGGCACGAGCCCGGGGGTAATCGGACCTTGAAATCCCGCGACCGTTGGGGCACTCTGGCGGAACACTGATGACTCCCACGCGCGTGCTGGTCGTCGACGACGAGAAGAGCATGCGGGACCTCCTCGCCATCACCCTGAAGAAGGCGGGCTACGACGTGACGCTGGCCGAAGGCGGCGAGGCCGCGATCGAGGCCATCCGGCGCGATCCGTTCGACGCCATCATCACGGACCTGCGGATGCCCAAGATCGACGGCCTGCAGGTGCTGCGCTCGGCCAAGGATCTGTCACCCGATACGGCGGTGATCATGGTTACCGCGGTCGCCTCCACGGAGACGGCCGTCGAGGCGATGAAGCTGGGCGCTTACGACTACATCACCAAGCCGTTCAAGCTCGATGAAGTCAACCTGATCATCAAGAACGCGCTGGAGCGCAAGCGCCTCCGCGACGAGAACCAGTACCTGCGCAAGCAGCTCGAGACCCAGCACAGCTTCGAGAACATCACCGGCAAAAGCGCCCGCATGGTGGAGATCTTCGACACCATCCGCAAGATCGCCGACAGCCCGTCCACGGTGATGCTCACGGGCGAGAGCGGCACCGGCAAGGAGCTGGTCGCCCGCGCCATCCATTTCAACAGCCATCGACGCGACAAGCCGTTCGTGTCCGTCAACTGCGGGGCGATCCCCGAGGGGCTCATGGAGTCCGAGCTTTTCGGCCACGTCAAGGGCGCCTTCACGGGCGCCGTGGCCAACAAAGTGGGTCTCTTCTCCGCGGGCGAAGGAGGAACGCTGTTCCTCGACGAGATCACCGAGATCCCGGCGCTGCTTCAGGTCAAGCTGCTGCGGGCGATCCAGGTGCGCGAGATCCGGCGCGTCGGCGACACCAAGGACCTCAAGACCGACGTCCGGCTCATCGCCGCCTCCAACCGGGATCTCGAGTCGGCGGTCAAAGAGGGCGTGATGCGCGAAGACCTCTTCTACCGCCTCAATGTCCTGCCGATCCACCTGCCGCCGCTGCGCGAGCGCCGCGAGGACATTCCGCTGCTGGTCGCCCATTTCCTCCAGAAGTTCAGCAAGGATCTGGGCAAGGACGTTCGGGGCGTCACGGCCGAGGCCCTGGCCCTGCTCGAGCGCTACCACTGGCCGGGCAATATCCGCGAGCTGGAGAACGTGCTCGAGCGCGCCATCGTCATGGGCGCGGGCGAGATGCTGGCCGTGGAGTCGCTGCCGGCGTCGATCCGCTACACCGGCCCGGAGCGCCGCGGCACGGGCTTCCTCGACATTCCCGACGAGGGAATGGATCTCGAAGCCACGCTCGATGAGATGGAGAGCCGGTATCTG
>Ga0207684_10002624_pt1 | contig 17987 bp, 18 predicted proteins | sample KBSK5501metaG_FD_184342 | JGI IMG/M metagenome (GOLD analysis project Ga0207684, IMG submission 184342) | Corn, switchgrass and miscanthus rhizosphere microbial communities from Kellogg Biological Station, Michigan, USA - KBS K5-50-1 metaG... | ecosystem: Host-associated > Plants > Roots >...
AACAAGAGTTGCTGGGACATCTCGTCGAAATAAGAAATCGGTGTAGGGTGGTTAATGATATGTTACGGATATTTTATCGAGTCGCTACCGTTAACTTGGTTGGAAACAATGTCGAACCGCATCCAGCTATAGAGATGCACAACAGGAATATTGAAGGGCAATGCAGACCTATTATATTTGCTTGTGATCGCGCTCTTTCGCTCCTCAATATAGTCATAGAGCTATAAAAACAGCTTGCGTTTCATCAGAGCAGTAGAACACCTTGTGGCCTTCTCTTGAACAGCAATACCAGCGAGGGAGTACAATCATCAAAACCCGACATGGAGGCTGGTTCTGAGGCGCGTTTTTCTTGCTTGTAAGTACTCTACGGACGAATCGGGGTGATACCCTGATATGGAAAAATTTATGCAGCTACTTTTAAGTGGTGACGCTCCACCTCTTATACCAGCTGAGGAGTCGTCTGTTATTCTCAGTAAGGATGAGAGGATAATCCTCGCTTTACCAGAGATTACCTTAAGTGAAATGCGCGCTGTGCAAACTGGTGGAAGTCGAGGAGTGAGTTTTCGGGTTATGAAAGGGGTGTACTATCATGTGGGATCGTTCCAGTCTCAATCTCATGAGCAGTTGAAAGCAATTGATAGGGGCCGATTTATTCTCACAAACAAACGGCTTATCTTCTCTGGGGCTGCAAAATCAATGGACATTGATTTACGAAAGATATCAACCGTCGTTCCTTACAGTGATGCAATAACCGTTACAAAAAATACTGGCACAAAGCCAGAAGTATTTCGAGGACTGGATAAAGCAACATTGACTGTTACTATTGAAGGAAGAACTTTTGTTGAGAAGCTGACTGGCTTAATGGTGAAATATATTATTGAGGGATCTGTTAAAAAGCTAGAATAATCAGGCATTGCATAGGGATGCCATTCGAGTGATCGACAGAGACAGACCGTCAGAGTCAAGTTCAACCTCCCAGTAGGGTTTTGTATGGCGTAGATAGTTACCTTGTTTTTAGGAAGAGAGGAAAAGCGTGGGGGCAGAGAACAAACGGAATGATAAGCGAGCAAGCATTTTAAAAGGCTTAACTGGAATCACGGAGGATCAACAACCTGACAGTTTACAGGAACAAATATCAAAACAGCATGTTTTAATGACAGGACTTTATGATCCTCCATCTTACTTTGTATGGTTGTTAATGGGATTAGCTCATTTCACTCCATATAGTGATTGGGACAAATCAAGATGGCAGTTTTATCTCCAGTATAAAGGCATTCACTTTTGTATTCGTGATTGGAAGATGAGCACTTGGTCAATTGATGCGCTCGAAATGTCTATCGATATGGAGGGTGCAAAGAGAATTGCAGAAGAACTTAGAAAAAGAATTGTAAAGACTAGTCGCAACCTTGAAAAACTCCTCCAACCTGAGCTGCAAAGCTTCATAGATCAAAACGACTATGCTCTACCAAATCCCTACAGGCACCTACGTAACCTTTACAGTTATTTTCGAGATCAAGTGCAAGAAACACAAAAGAAGATAAAAATTGCAGAAAGTAACAGACCCAAAGATTTAGATATCAAGATTATTGCGGAACAAAAGACGATGCTCTTTTCTCTTAGCGAGGATTTTGAAAAGAACAAAAGTCAGAACCTCAAACCATCAGAATCAAGGGAAGATCTTATAAAAGGGCATAAGTCTGATGAGGAAATTCTTAGAAGTATCGCTGATAATCACAACAAGATATTAGAACTCGAAAGGATTGCTACATATAATGCTTGTGCGATGGTATCTTTCTTTTTCTCTTATATAGAGTTTCTTATGGATACACTGTATATATTTTATCCCAAAGCAAGTATGACGCTACACGATTATCAAGAACAAGCATGGCGAGAGCGTTTCAAAACCGTATTTCCGGTGGATAAGGACAACGAAATTGCAATAATTTATAGGAAGCTTTTAGAGATCAGGGATGGCTGGCGTAACGTTATTGAGCATGGATTTAGAAGCAAAGAGGAAACACTATATATACCTCTGCCAGGATTAGGTCTTGTTCCCATATCGTATACCAACGCCTCTAAAGCAATACACTTTGCTATAACCCCTTCTCCCAAGAATGGCATTCATGAGGCTCTAAAAGTATTTTCAGCATTTGACAAATGGGCGGACAACAACCAACGCACTGCCTGCATAATCTTATTTGCTCAGTATAATAATCCAATTCCTTTAATGGAACAAAGATTGCAAGAAATCCGCAAATGGATGTCTTCACCTGAGATATTAAAAGAGGCACTTGACGCAGAAGAGGATGAATTACAATACTGGCTAGATCAGTACCAATAACGGATTTACGACCGATCTATGCAGCTTCTCCTGGTTGCCTCACGAAGTCGCTTGCTAACCTAAGTCCTGTTTTCCTATACCATTCGTCAAAACTGAATACCGCATCTGCGTTGAGGCATTTTGCAGTAGCCGCGACAACCGCATCAAACAGGGTATTCTTCTTTGAACCTTTAGGGTTGTAAAGTTCTGCCGCGTATCTGAGTATTTCCGGGCCCACTGCATAAAGTGGGAAGTCTTTGTTTTGGAATTGTTTCACAACCCGCTTTGCGTCTTCAGGATTGTTCAGTTTTCCTCTCAGGACTGTGACTGCTTCGCAAACGGCTGTTGTAGGAAAGAGCATGTTGACATGCATTCTGGATAAGCGGCGCATTATCTCTTTGGCGCGGGGGTGGTTCTCATCGTCAATGTATACAAAGGAAATCAGGGCATCAGCGTCAACGATAATGAGGTGTTCTTTACTCATTCCAGGCGTACTTATTGTGGTTAGTGCTTAAATCCCTGGCTTTGCCTGCCAAGTGTACTTGTTCAGCCCATTTAATTAAATCGAGCACTGCTTTTGCGCTTTTAGTCGGGATTGAATGGTAAGCTTTGAGTCCGGTCTTAACCAGGTCCTGCATGACAGCCTTCTCGCTTTTTCCGGTCATACGCGCGAGTGCTTCTATTTGCCCTGCTGTCTTATCATCAAAGTCTTGTGTGGAAATAACAGTTGTGTTCATAATTTAAGAAATTGTAGCAGAGTCGTCGTATGCCTGCAACCGCTTTTTAGGAGAGTATGTCTTATAAGCTCACGCGTCGTAGAAGAAAAGTTATCTCGACTAGCTTTTTAGATCGTCCAGAACGTACACAACGTATCTTTTCATTGGCTTTTAGATACGTCATTGACTGATTATCTCGATTGCAGTCAAGAACGTAGTAGACGTTCACAACCAACCTGTATTCTCTTATAGGCTTTTTTCTTGGCTAATGAGACGGAAAGCCCGAAAGAGGCCGTTTTTGTGAAGCTTCAAAGCTGGCAAAATTACTCTAGGGGCGAGGAGGGGGTTATTGAACTTACTAGCCTCAACAATACGACGGAAAGAAATGCAGCTTGTTGAAAAAAAGGGGTATAGCTTGATCAAATTGCGTCTGCTAGAAAAAGCTGAGCATGAGTGAAAGACTTATAATGGGTTAGACTCTTCCATTAATGAGTTTTTCAACAGCCTGAATGTTTGTGCGACGCGAACAGGTTAGGCTTCTCAGCAGCTATGAGACCCCACAGACCCCCAACCTCGTGTTCTCTCCAACCAGCAGACAAAGGAGAAATGATCGTTCTCCTTGCAAAACCATCGCCTTGAAGGCGTCTGGCCTCTAGTTCTCCCCCTCTGTGGGATGAACATGGGAAAAGAGACAGGACAGCCATGCGGAGAGCAGAAGCCTACTCCGTCAGTCTAGTGGATTGTTAGGCTATCTCTGCTAACCCGCGAATATCAAGTTCTCTGGTAGCTCAGCCATTTTGACGGTGTTGCCAGTCGCACCGACGAGGGTGTCGAAAGTGCGTGGAGTGCACTGTCGAGATGATCAGCATCTCCTCTGCGAGTTTCGCAAGGCATCCTTGAGATTGACTTTTAAAACCGGATCGACAATGACTGACAAACCGCTCAGCGATAGGAAGGACCTTATCCCCTTGAACACCGGCCGTCTCGCCATGTCGAGGTGAAGAAGCTCGTGCCGCGTCACGAGCATAACAAACAGGCAGCGAGAGAGGCGGAGCATCTGACCAGGCCGGGTATTTGGGGCCGAGTCAGATGCTGACGTCAGTTTCCTGGCGGCGATAGATTGTACGGAGCTGTACAACTTATCTGCCTGGGCGATCAGCGAAGGATGATCGGTGGCGGCGGAGCGAAAGGCGCAGTCAAAATGAACGTCGCGTCCCTGCGTGCCAGGTCGCTATCCGCAGTCTCGACGAAAAGATGAAAGTCCCGATGGCGGATGAACCGATCAGGGAAATTGAACGACTGAAACGAGATAGCGGCGGAGTCTGCAAGACCGACCACCAAGAAAAAGAGGGAGTCTTTGCGTAATAGCTCCTCCTCCGGCGTCTCCGGGGGCGGGGAACCCAATTCAGGAGGAGGAATCAACCCAGGATTATACTCGTGAAGTTTGAGGCGGAAGTCCTGATGTCGCAAGACGTGCAGCGGAAAGTTGGTGGAACGAAGCCTCACCAAGTCTCCAAACCGCGCGCCGTCCTGTATCCAAAACGTGGCATCCTGCCGGTCTAAATCACTCTGAATTTGAGAGAGCTCCCCAAGGAAGTTCTGGTGGCGAATAAATCTGTCCGGGAAGTTCGTGGATTGCAGGGAAATGTAAGACATATCTGTCCTCCTAAAATCTGTTCAAAACTGAACAATCAGCGGCTCGTGTGTAGGAATTCAAACGCTATTTTACTCTACCTCTTTGCTCGGATAGATGTGTACACGAAACCGAGATAGAACGTAAAGTGACAAAAAACAACCACTTGCTTGAAAAGAGAGGTCGCCATGAACTAGTATATCTGAAAGACACAGCAAATATATCAGTAGAAATACCGATTTTTTGGAGAGATGACAAGAAGCGTGCAACAGGCAGGACGAGCGGGCAATCTTGAGAACATGGATGCTGAGAGAGCGAAGCTCAATCTGTGCGGGAAAAACGCAGTCTTTGCTGCTTCGATGTGTATATATCAATGACGTATGACGAGCGTGAAAAGGGCGAGAAGTCGAGATAATGAGCAATTTGCGATGTAGGGACTTGTCAGCAAGGCTATTGTTGTCAAGTTTTTACAAATTTTCCGTGTTTTTTACGTCAAGTAGGATCACAAGTTACTGGTCTGGTTTCTCAACCGTTGCAATTTATAAGAATTGGTTCATCTACCACAGAAGGGGGCATATCAGGAATATGCTTAATACTGGTATGGAGAAAATCCAGACAGCAATATTGCGAGAAAAGAACAATTCGCTTAGAGATTGCTCAGTAAATACTTCGTAGACATACTTAAAAACTTCATACCAGATGAATGAGTAATAAACATCATTCATATTCAGATGCACCTTCCTTTGCTACCTTCCCCCCAACTCAAGCAAAGGATTTTTTTTTGAAACAACTTGAAACACTTTAAATTATGCCTCAAGTCATATGAGGTAAATTAGAAATAAAAGGAGGAGATAGCGGCAAAAGACCCTCGAACGACTCGTAATCGTTCGAGGGCTTGGCCGGAAAATATTCCGAACCGATACAGGGTTACCTGTAGCTCTGAAAAGCAAGGATAGGTATAGCAATTGCTGAGTTAAAAAGCAAGTAGCAAAATCAAAATCAATCCTCTGCCTATTTACTACAGCTAACCCACGATCATTCAAATCAAGCTGATATGTTCAACGCTACAATACGCAAATTCCAGATAAAGAGAGGTTGGCGTGTTTCGATCAAATATTATGCCCTTGGGTCCCTAAGACACCAAGGGCAAGCGAACAGAACTACTGTTTGTTGTTAGCGGATGGGGACTTGCACGAATTCGGTATCTGCGGGTAAGCCTCTCCGTCCGCCGTTTTGTAGATATTAACTGTAGAAAGGCACAAAAATGCCGTATAAACAATTTAGGATCTCAACAATAGGTCTGCTTTCATATCTTAGAACGTTCAGAGCTGCGCTTAGTCACTTGCATAATCGTGGGATAGCTCGAATATGCTGCGACTGTGGCTCTCAAAACAGGTTACACAAGGCCAAAATCAGCCTTTCCTTTTTTAGTTTTTCCCTTCTTCGGCAATTTGTTTTCTGTAGTCTCAAGGGGTGGGGGCCTCGCGTTTGCTTAGCGGATCACTCCTTATTGAATGACCTTGTTTTAGGTCGTGAAATAGGGGTGGTCTATGACTATACGGCTTTGTAGCACAAGGATAAAGTGCAACGCAGAGCAAAGGCGGTTCCTCCTGGAAAAGTGGTTCGCGGATAACGGGTATCACAGTTATGTAGAGGCGGCGAAAGCATGCGGGATCAGCAAGTCATACTTTTCCAGATTGATAAGTGGTAAACGCAGTTTGGGAACGAAAGATCGTCCGCGAGGACGATCTAAATTAGTAGCAGGCGTGAAACGGGAGACGGATGGAAAGCGTAACCTTCCAGACGACAAATCTTATAACGAACTACTGTTAAAATTTGGGATTACGGAGGAGGGCGCGAAGTGGATGGAAGCGGATGTAGGCAAATGTCTGGCAAAGGACGAGGTTGAGAGTAACGTCCCGGACGTATCAAACGAAGAAGATACTTGGAGGAAAGAGGTTGCCAAGTGGATAGAGCAGGGACAGCGCCTGCTGGATCGCAAGCAACAGAACTTTACTGATGGTCTTCCCTGATGTAGCGGTGTAGGAGTGAGAGAAAAATGACCTGGTGGGTTTCCTGCCAGGTCATTTTTTATAAGTTGCCAAAGTGTTGCCAAAGTCGCTTAAAAGGCTCTTGATCGTTGCCAACATATAACTATTCTAGATAGCAAGAGAGTGCACTAAAAAATTTGCTCTCTGGAAGTGAGGATAGCCGATGAAACAAAAGTACTCATCTTGATTGTATGAGTACCATATTTAGCCTCGTTCTTACCCAGGCGTCTGCAACCGCCACCAAGCTAATGGTCGTTCCGTTTGAAGTCTGCTGAAAATCTGTAGCTTGTTGTGCAAATTCGCTAGCGCAATAGTTACCGAGAGAGAGGAGGTGAGGCCATGAACCAGGATATTCTGGTCGCCTTTGGCGACAAGGATGAGTTGCCTGAAGGCACCTGGCACTAAACGATTAAGCTTGGCTTAATTGTTTACTTAGCGCATCCGGTGGGGGAGCGTAGCTTCTTCACCGGATAGTTTAACCAAAGGAGAAATTTGATGGCAACACTTACCACAAGCAGAGACCGAACCTATGAATTTGATATTAAGCGCTTGTCTGATGGCAGTTATCGCCCGTATATTGCCCGCCAGCCAGGCTATGGCTCTCGCGATACCGGTTGTCACGCGACCCATCGGCTCTATGATGGAAGCAAGCCCTATGTCTGCTGGACAAGTAAGCTCAGAACCGAGCGGGAAGCAATGGAGGTGGCAAAGGGATGGGCTGTTCGGACTGATGTCTATATTGATACTGGTGTTTGGAGACGCTAAGTCATCCGGTCGGGGAGAAAGAAGCTTCTCCCAGGCATTTTTGCAAAAGGAAATACTTACGCTATGCATCGAAACACACAACCACAGAAAGTACCAAAGCAGTTGAAACTGACCGCTAAGGTTTTTGAGCACGTGAAAGATACCATCGGCACGATGAGAGCAGAGCAGGGGGGCATTTTAGGCGGTGATCGGAAAACAGGAGAGGTTACTTTTTTCTTCTTCGACGATACTGGATCACAGAGTTGCGTTTCCTACACGCCGAATATTTCCCTTTTGAACACGGTCATTAAAAAGCACTGGAAGCCAAACGGCATTGATTATATGGGATCAATCCACACGCATCCACCGTTTATCAATCATCTTTCGCCAGGGGACGAAACCTATGCACAGCGCATACTGGATGCGATGGTGGATTTACCCTACCTTCTGGCCCCGATTGCACTAAGTATCCCTGATACCGGCTCGTTCTCGCTGTTTCCCTATGCGGTTGAGCGCGATGGTGATGGTATTCGCATTATCGAGCAGGAGCTGGTGGTGGGCGATAAGGCAGTTACATTTGAGCGCCACAGGACTAGCATACCTGAATTCATTTATGAGTTTTTTCGCTCAAGAGAAGGAAGAGGCTTTCTGGCAACCATTGGATTTGCAGCAGTTGGCATTGCTTCACTTGCAGGAGCCGCCATTTACGCTATACAGGCACTACGTTCGAAAAAAAAGGGGAAATAACCAAAGGAGGAAATAGGCATGACGATTGATGCAATCTTTCAGCGCGTTACATCGTCTTATGACCTAAAGCGTCTGAAACACTCCCGTATTATCAGTGTCGGCTGCGGAGGAGCAGCCGCCTTTCTTGAAGACATGGCTAGGTGTGGTGTAGGGGAGTTTGTACTCATTGATCCTGATATCATCGAAGAAGCAAATATCGCGACCCAGCAAACCTACCTGGATGATATCGGAAGAGCTAAGGTAGACTGCGTTGCAGACCGCCTTATCCAGATTAACCCGGATGCGCTGGTTGAGGTTTATCAACAACCTCTTGATGATATTGACGATGAAGAATTTGCCCATATTGCTTTTGGCTCTTTGAATCAGGATGGAGAAGTATGGGGTGCTCGTTCACCTCGCGCCGCCTCAACACTTGCTGATGATACGCTTGGTATCACTCTACTCTGCGGTTTTACGGACAATTTTTATGCACAGACAAGAGTTAACCGCCTGGCGCTTCAATTCGGCATACCTTCACTAAGCGCCCAACTGTATCAATACGGCCAGGCTGCGGAAATCACCTTCACCTTTCCGGGTGTTACTCCTGCCTGTCAGCGATGCATCCTTAGTCCCCGCTATAAAGCCTATCTTGAAAATGGCTATCAGAACACCATCGGTTCTGCAGGTGCGCCAATTTTCGCAACAACCAGGGTCAACGCGCTCAAAGGCATAATTGCCCTCTCTCTGTTGCATCATGGCACCGATCACCCCCGCTGGGGAAATTTACTTGAGCGGATTGGCAACAGAACGCTAATTCAGCTTCGCATGCATCCTGATACCACTCTGTCGATTTTCAACAAAGTGTTCACAGGCGCGGATACTGAGCGCATCTTCTTTGACGAAGCTGTATGGCTGCCCCAGGATCCTGATCCCAACTGCCCTGACTGCGGAGGAGCAGGTGATTTGCGCAAGGCGAAAGGTACGTTTATAAACACACGAGGACTATCTCTAGGAGGAGAAACAAATGACTGACACTATAATCGGTGAGGATATCACGACCAATATGGCTATTTTTGCTCATTGCACCGAAAAGGTAAAGTAGTGCTCTGCAAAGGAGAAAATTAATGGCAGCATCAAATTTAGGAAAAGATCCGCGAACAGGAGATGATGTTTTTTTATCTATAAAGGAGCGTCTTAAAGGCTTATACTGCCTGGGGACCACTGGTACAGGCAAGACAACATTTCTTGTGAATCTGGCTCTGCAAGATATAAGGACTGGCCGTGGACTCTGCTGTATAGACCCCCATGGAGACGCGATCAAGGATATATTGTCCCGTCTTCCTCCAGATCGTGAAAAAGATGTTATCCTTCTGAATCCTCAGATTACAGCAACGCCTTTCGGCTTAAATCTCTTCTCCTGTCCTGACTCAAGCTCAGATGAACAGGTTGCCTTAACGGTGGACCGTGTGATGCATGTGTTCGATCGTGTATGGAATGTCGGGACTGAGACTCCGCGATTGGCATATTTTTTGAGAAATATCACGATTACTCTGATTGAAAATAACCTGACAATGGCAGAGATTCCACTCCTGCTTCAGGATAGCAATCTTCGGGCTGGAATAGTCCGAAACGTGAAAAATAGCAAAGTCAGGCTGTTCTGGCAGACCTATAACAATCTCAAGACATTCGAACAGGAGGTGCGCAACGAGTCTACTTTAAACAAGGTAGATGCGTTTCTCACTCAAGCTCTAATCGAGAATATCCTCGGGCAAAGCAAGGATACAATCGACTGGCGCTTTGTGATGGACGAGGGCAAGATTGTTCTGGTTGAATTATCTCCGCGTATTGAAGGTGTCGCAACACTTCTTGGAAGTGTGATTGTCGGCAAGATACTAGACGCTGCATACTCAAGAACCGATATTCCATCTCATGAGAGAAAACTGTTTGCTCTTTATGTGGATGAGTTTCAACGGTATGCAACCGATGATATGGCAACGCTTCTTGCTGAAGCCCGCAAGTTCGGAATTGCCACAACTATTGCTCACCAGGTCAGAAAAGGCCAACTATCAGAAAAGCTAGAAGGCGCAACACTCAATGCGTCAAATTTTGTAATCTTTAAAATTGCCAGTATAGACGCGGACATAGCCAGTGTGTTTGACACAACCCCTGCCATTGAAGTTACCGGGAGTGAGGAAACACGTGTCCCTCGTAAATCAGTTGTTACTCACCTTATGATCTCAGGCCATGAATCCCCAAAAGTAATGAAATTCACCCGCGAATATATTATTCCCCTTAATTACGCAACCAAAGAGAGAGTAATCCACAGCGAATACGAAGATACTATATTTCCTTCGTCTCCTGTACCGGGAGCTCTCCATTTTGTGCCTGAAGAAGTGGCGGAGGGGATGGTTTATCTTAACGAATATCTTTATCTCTGCATGACCCACGGGCCTCAAATAGAGCGGGATAAGCTAAGAAAGAAAGTTGAGAGGCTATTTAGCCAATATTTAGGATTTGTGCTGTATCTTAATGTTGAGGGTGAACCCGGCGACAGGAGGCTTTCCAGATGGCTAAACGATCCACAGCGGCCTAAACAAAAGGCAAACTATGAAGCTTTCCATAAGGCACTAATAGAAACCGCAACCGAACTGGAAGCAAGCGCTATTATGGAGGGATCAGGGCAATATAAGGACATCAAACGACAAGTGCAGACCTACGCAGATAGACAACACGGCATTGCCAACACTTTAACCCATCTTGCCCGTTTCATAGCCTGGGCAAAACTTGGCAACAATAAATACGAATTACAAATGCGGCCTCTTCCGCCCAGAAATAAAGTGAAGCTCTCTGATCTGTTCTCCTCAATTCGCCGCCGCAATGTTGCCGACGGTTATCTTCGTCCTGTCTCTGAAGTAAGAGCAGAAATAAGGGCGCGGCATGACGATAATGATCCACCACTTACCAGCAAACAGAGGGTGTAGCATTGGAAATCTCACTGACTCAAGAACGTATCCTTCATTCCTTCAGGCGATACACCTACCTCACAGTTGAGCAGGTGACATCACTTCACTTCAAAAGCGGATCGGCAAAATACGCCAATGAAGTGCTGAAGAAGATGACCGAGAATAAATACCTCGCACGTTTAGATCGGGCATCTGTCAATACTAAGATCGTCTATTGTCTGGGAATACGGGGCATACGTTTCTTACGAACACTGGGGATGGAAGTCAGAAGCTTCCATCCTTCAGATCATACTCAGCACTCTCACATGCACATGAGCCACTGGCTCTCAACCACAGACTTTCTGATCGCTGCGGAAAAACTGCCAAGAGTTAGGCCGGATATTGAACTAACGGCACTCTTTCATGACCTTACGCTAAAGCGCATGTTGACAGGACGGGTCATTCCAGACGGGTTTATCAACTTTCTCGTAAGCCACGAACGAACCTCTGTGTGGCTGGAACTGGATCGCGCTACTGAGGAACAGGGCGATATACGAAGAAAGGCCCGCGCAATTGTTGAGTGGTGTCACCAGTTCTACACACAGACCTTCGGCACTCAATCAATAAACATCGCTTTTGCCACAACGCAAGGCGACAAACGGGGAAAGCTCTTATACCAGTGGATTACTCAGGAACTTGATGGAGAGAAAGAAATCAACTGGTTTCTCTTTTCTACTCTTCCTCATGGAGAGCTGGACCCGATACACACTTTTTTGCATCCCATCTGGAAGCGTTACGAAGAAGAAAGCCTGGTTCCGCTTCTGTAGATATTTGGGGTGTTTATGCCAACACCGACATGCAGAATTTTATGTACCGCTATCATTTTAGAATGCCCGTGAAAAGCACTAGAACGCCATTTTCACGGGTTTTTCTTTCGCAGATGACTACTAGGATTCCCCGCAGTTTATGTAGCTTCGCTAGAGGAAGTACATTTAGTCAAGGCTCATGAGCCACTTGGTAGCAAAAATTTATTTTGTTCCATTGTTTCAAAGAGGGTTTTGTTTCCTGACATCATAAGGTAGAGCAAGAATACCTCTTCCATTTTCGCTTGATCTAAATTGATAAGTGTGATTTGCGCTTCAAGCCATGTCTTACAAATCCGCCACGCAATTCTCTGCGCTTCTGCTTGCCATTGTTTACCATACCGCTCTTTATAACCATAGGTGGCATCTTCATGAAGTGCTCTATTGTTTTTAACACTCTATAGACACTCTCTGCTTTTGCTGGCAATCGAAATGGAAGCTCCTTTTCGTTGAGTATGATTTTAAAGAAAATATCTTTGATATTGCCGTTCTCGTCAAATTCCAGCGCAATACCACGCGCTCCGTTCTGTTTTAGGATTTGCTGTATTTCAGTAGTAGTCTTCTCAACGGGAATATCAGTGGTGTAGTTTTTGATGAGCTTTTTCATTGCAGCGAAATTATAACACAGGTCGCTTGTTTAAAGACTCTTGGTGGTACACTCTTTCGGGGCTCGGGGGTTTCAAACAATATGCGAGCAACAGGCACAAATGCTTGTTGCTCGCATAAAAATACGGTTTTCGGGGAGAAGCTGAGGATAGAAGAGTGAGAAACATGGACTTGTGACATACCCTGGAAAAATGGTAGTTGACCTGCTCCCAGCCAGTATGCTAGGATACTGACTGGTTGGTAGACCCGCTACCAGAGGAATGGAGCCGCCTTCTCACAGTCGCTGCATACGACTGTTTGGGTTATTGGGTTCCATCCCAGATCCTCCACGAGGTTGTACTCACCGCAAAGTGAGCACGGTTCGCATCGGAACTCGTTCATAGGGTATCACCTCCGTTTCTCAGTCAGAGGCTACTGCTAGCTTGACTGTTCCTGGCGAGGGTATCAGCCTCACCAGTTGACAGAGAAGCTATCTCCGCTCCCTTCTCCAGACAGCAGTGGCAATATATTCACCAGTTTTGTTGTCCTGGAAATAGTACATTCCTATCTCGTAGCCGTTGAAGCTTCGCACAAGCATTTCGCTCTGCTTCACTCCCCTGCGGAACACATCCTCAACATCTGCTTCAGTCAGCCCAAGTTCCTTCATTTTCGTTCGGCACTTGTTGCTATATTTCAGCTTCAATCGGGGTGTGTCAGATGGATATCCCAGGACCTGGTTTTTCACTTCTGTCAGGAGTTGTTTGAGGAGTTCGCCCATGTCCACCACCTCCGATCTCAGGCATAGTGTGCCTGTTGCATCCGAGGTATAAACCCGGACAAAACAGATTCGCTACACCCTCGTTCCTCAACCAAATTCCCCTACTAAAATAAACGAGTGACATGGGAGATTATTAACAAACGTGTGAAGCTGTTGGCCGGGCTTTGCCCGGGCAGAAGCGAAACAATAGCGCCAGCGTTGCCGTTGGGCTGCTAAGACGACCTAAAACAAGAATGTCAATGGGGTTGTTGAAGCTGGTAGAACAGGTGCAATGCTGGCGCGTCAATAGGCACACTGAAGTGATTGGGATTGACACAAATACCGCTTGTTTGGTAGGATGTCTGCGACTACCCACGAATGATACTCGTGAGTAGCGGGCAGGAATACTACCATGCAGATCAGGCTGCTTTGAGCAAGCCGTGATAGGCTCGGTTGCCAATGGAGAAATATGACAACGCTTTCTTGATGGCGTCTGTCTGCGCTCCTTTTTTCGCGTCTCCAAGATCGCCCTTGGTCACTCTGTTTTGTCCCCAGCCAACAGGCATGCACGCAATGTCTTTGAGCCATACCTTCACCTGGGCAACTGCCAGTGAAGTCGTACCTTTCTCCGTTTGGCTGGTGAGGACTTCTGCTGAAAGCTCGTCAAATCCCCAACCGCCTATCCCAAAGACAACATTCATCGCGTCAACAATATGCTGCGGTTTATATCCGCAGTAACCGGAATACGAGTCAACGCTGACGTTTTTCGGCTCTCCGTCGAGAAGAATCTTGTTGACAGCTTTGATCTTCTCTTCATTGGTTTTGGCGTCTGCAACAGCTTGTCTTGTTTGTTCTGTCATAATGATTCACCTCCAATCTCAGGCATAGATTTGTAGCTTGCCTGCTGCCGCTTACCAGTGTGCAAGACTGATAAGCGATTTGTAGGAAAACTATTCTTTTTCCTCAAGCTCTTTGACGATTGCCTTTAATCGTGGTTCTTCCTCCGGTTCTACTCCATTGTCCCAATCCACATCGCAAGCAGTTTCATCGTCCGCTGTTCCATCAGTATTCATTGGACATTCAAGTAAAATGCCATCCTCAAGTTTGAAATAGCTTCCAAACTCTTCATAGGGATACCAGTGTTTGTTTGTCTTCATATAATCACCCGCTTTCTCAGGCATGAATTTTGTAGCTTGCCTGCTGCCGGCTAGTGTGTGAGACTAGCCGGAATGCAGAGAAACTAAAAAAGAGCTAGTTGTTCGCGCTTTCCATAGATCTTTTCGGAGAGGATTTCGTTGTAAATCTTATTCAGGCTGAACACTTCATCGCAGTCTTTCCCATCAAGCTGCTCAACGCCAATCTGCAATCGTCCGACTTTCCTCACCATATGCGCTGTGCCGTTAGTGTGGCTTCCGTTCCAGATGTAGCCTCCGATGCTCGCGAAATAATGATCATTGGCCGCTCCAAGCATTCCATCTGCGAGTTGCTTGATCGTGTCTCCCCGCAGAACGTATGAGCGGATTAAATTTTTCGCTGCCTCTCTCGCTGTCATTTCAAACACCTCAATTCTCAGGCATAGATTTGTAGCTTGCCTGCTCCCGTCCACTTTGCTAGAATGGACGGTAGGTAGATCAGCTACCTCCACTTGGCCTTTTCGAATGCTGGTAAATCCATGACAATTTTTAAGGCCAGGTTGTTCTCTACCTCCTCAAAAAAGTGGTAGAGTTTTGTTTGAGGTACTTCTCCCTCGCAACATTGGTACATCCAACATTGCAAAGACTTGAGAACCTGCACGAGGGAATGATAAACTTCCGGTTTGTACGCGAAGTTCAGTGGTCTGAACTTCTCCGCTTCACTTTCTCCGTATCGTGCATTAACCCCGTCGCAATTCAACTGGAACATGGCTCTTGCAAGATTTTCATCCCAGTTGGAGCTTCCCAGATCGATCCCGTATTTTCGTGCCGATCGATCTATTGCAAAGTGGCTGGTTGAGACTTCTCTTCTCAGCCAGGTAACGACCCTGTTGATCGTTTCGTCTTCCACCATGAATGCGCTCATATTCATTTGTTCACCTCCTTTCTCAGATCAACAAAAAAGTAGTTGACCTGCTCCCAGCCAGTATGCTAGGATACTGACTGGTTGGTAGATCAGCTACCAGAGGAATGGAGCGAAATCCCCACACTTGCTACACACAACTGATTGGGTTATCGGGTTCCATCCCATCTCATCCACGGGATTGTACTCGCCGCAAAGCGAGCACGGTTCCCAGCGGAAACATTGACTCATAGGCTTATCACCTCCAATCTCAGGCATAGATTTGTAACTTGCCTGTTCCTGGTGAGGGGCTTAGCCTCACCAGTAGACAGGGAACTTACCAGACGAGCGGGTCAAATTTATAACACTCGCCGCAAGCGAATGTCCCGTTCACATATCCCAAATCTTCACTTGGGAAGTACTCACCGCACACCGAGCACTCTTCCCATGTGGTGTATGCATCCATATCTATCACCTCCAATCTGCTAGTTATCTCTCTAGCAAAATCACTGAGGCCTTCAAGAATTTGCGCGTCATAGGCCAAACTCCGCAGGGTTTGCCCTAGCAAAGTCTCCCTTTGCTAGGGTTGCCTTGACGCATAGCAAATTTTGAACGGCCATAATAAGAGAGCTAGAGAGAATACCACGATACGGAATTTCTTAAACACTAAGCGGAGGGAAAAAATGCAATTACTATTGCACTGGCGGCAGCCAGCCTTTTTTTCCCGTAGCGTGGGGTAGTGCTGAATGGACACAAAAGTGTGTGGAATTTTCCCGTCCGACTGAGTTCGGACTATCAATAGCATAAGCTCTGCCAGGAGGGTGAATTCGTAAAGAGGGAGGATGGCAGAGCTTATTCGAGCCCCACGAGGAGCATAGTCCATTACAGATAACGGCGGGTATTACTACCTTGATTATGGACTATGCGGGGGTGGGGCAGTGGCGGGTAAAATGTCTCCCATTTTAGCCTCAGCGACCCGCCACTGCCCCACCCCTCCTCCCTCTCCCCAAGCCTTTCCACTGAGCTTTTGAAGAAATAAATTGATTAGGAAGCCATATAGGAAACGATTTCCTACTTCGTGTCCTGGTGTCTGAAGCTTCCTGATTAGACCATGTCGGGATCAATATACTCATTAGGATAGCTTATAGTCTCTTCTATACCTTTGCCCGTCTGTATATCTTCAATCTGTGGAAGCACATGTAGTACTGGTGGTGGTATGTTTCGCCGCTTCGATAGTGTAGGGTGTCGTCGCCAGTCCATACGGGTGAGACGCATTGGTGGCAGGTGGCGGTGAAACCCGATAATCTCCTCATCGCTGTGTTGTAAAATATCCTGGGCTGTAAGTAGTGGAATGGGTTGTTCTGAAAGTCCTTCCTGTACTTCTGCTCCTTCGCGCTCCGTTGTTGAGTGGGCATAGGCTGACTGTTTCCCGCATCTCTCCTGAAGATACTGCGCAGTGTTAAGGTCTGTGGGGCGATAAAATAGCTGACTTTCCATATTGTCTCTGAGCACTTGAGCGCGTGTCCTTCCGTACACAGCCTCAAGTTGTGAAAGCGATTGCACAGCTACCCACATATGTATTCCCCTGCCAACAACGGTTGTTGATTGGTCGGCCAGTGCTGGTATAGCGGTTCTTCCTGCCTCGTCAAGTAAAAGCAGTATTCTATTACAACCCTTTCCCTGGGTCGTATCATACGTGGTGATTAACTCGTTAATGAGTGTTCCCCATAACAGCTTGACAAGCGGGGAAAGTGCAAGTAAATCCTGTTCCCTCCAACGCAGATAGACAGTAACAGGTGCGCTGCTTCGCATAATGTGCTCCGGCGTGAAGTCTGAACTCGTAAAACAGCGTACAATGGTCTCGGTTAAAAGTGGGCGCATCCTGGCTGTCAGCGTTCCCCAGCAAGAGAGTAAAAAGCGGTCTGACCAATTCGCATCTTGATAGCGCACATCAAGAAATTGCGTTGCAAGATCAGGGGAAACAGCATTAAGCCGCTCAGCGCATGAGGCAAGCCCCAAGCGGATAAGTGTACCTGCATAGGGTAGCGGGGCTACTCCTTCAAGTCTAGCAGCAGCAAAAAGTTGACAAAGCATCACGGTTGCTCGCTGTGTAAAAATGCGCCCCTCGCCTTCGTCTGCCTGAAACAGTAAATTCGTTGCACTAGAGTAAAACTCATCTTCTGTATGCTTATTGTGCAAGGGGTCGTAGCGATGCCCTATTCCTGTTGGGTCAATCACAAAAACTTCTCCGAGTCTGCTTCGATAGCCTGCGGTTTGCTGAAACAATTCGCCTTTAATGTCATTAACAATAACACTCTGACCCCACGTAAGGAGTTGGCTGGTAGCTAAGAGGCCTTTGCCTCCTCTTGTTGGCGCAACAATCAAAAGGTTTCCTATTTCTGGCCGCTTTTTTGTGGGACGCACGCAAACATACTGTTTAAACATTAGAAACAGTCTCTTCGTCCCTAAAATCACTCCGTCAGAGCTTGGTGTGTTACTCAGAAGCTCTCTGTATTCATGAAGTCGCGCGAACCGCGCCCGATGGATATCTAGTGTTGTAGTTCCCATTCTGCCTCCTCCCTCTCGCGTTCTTTTTGCTCTCTCGCAAGATCACGC